>Ga0224508_10001871_pt1 | contig 18507 bp, 26 predicted proteins | sample SF_Jan12_sed_USG_4_FD_170157 | JGI IMG/M metagenome (GOLD analysis project Ga0224508, IMG submission 170157) | Sediment microbial communities from San Francisco Bay, California, United States - SF_Jan12_sed_USGS_21 | ecosystem: Environmental > Aquatic > Marine > Sediment | place: USA... | reverse complement strand
TTGTGCGACGGCTACGGACCCATTGTCGCCTGTCAGGATCTTCAAGGACAAATGAAAAACCTCACTGTTACTCTGTGCTCATTGGTGATTATCGGTTGTGCTGACTCGACCGAGTATTGCGCCTCGCTCATTGAAACCGCCAAATCGCCGGAATCACAGTCGATTATGCGACGGTGGGTAGCCAAGAACATAGTTGACGGTGCATTTGCCGGGAACCCGGCAAGAGTCCACGGGGCAGGCGGAAGAGTGCCCGGATTTGCCTACGTAGATACTGACTTTGACTTTTCCAAGTTACATTTCGACCGAAAAGAACATGGACAGATTCGTCTCGTGTCACTTCCAAACGAAGTCGAGTCGGTGTTTTTTGGGGAAAGATCACGGTATGGCATCCTCGTTCGCGCCGCCGGTTCTGAAGGGTTCGGAGTCGATGATGATTGGCTCGCGTGGAGAGGCGGCGACGTTGCGGTGGTGTGCAAAGAAAGAGATTAGGCTTGTCGCGCCACCGGCCACTCGCTTGGCGCACGGTGCAGCCTAACAAGGCGCTGCACTGTGCCTCCTGGCTATCTGTCACGGCCCTTGCATCCGCAACGGCCGCGCCAGATACTGGTCGCAAGTTAGCTTAACGTTAGGTGGCACTTTGAGAACCACCGTATATTTGTGTCTTGCGATACTATTCGGCTGCGTTTCAATCAACGACACTATCGAGAGCGAAGCTCCACTGCTTATCGTTACCGGCTTTCCTGTTGCAGCGGAACGAACCGACTATTTTCTAGACGATTGCTGCGAAAACTGTCTGTGTCATGGCCTCGACGTCTTGAGTCTTTCAATTTCGAAAGTAGAAACGATTCACGGCTCTAATCAGAATCGTGAGTTACAGGTGGCAATGCTCGACGGCTTTACCTGGACAGACAGGCGGGACACCGGGCGGCATCTGTTCGTACTTCGCCGCTTGACTGGCGATATTTCGGAAAAGGGGAAGTTGCGATACACAGTAGTCGAGGGGGATCCTGTGGACGCGGGTCAGGCTTGTACCAGTCAGCGACTCGAAGACTATGTGTCGGGTGAGGCAGACTTCTTTTCTTACGGAGCTTGGGAGGAAGCCGGTGAGCATTGCTACTCTATCAAGGACCTCGAACGGCACCTCGCAGGTGACACCTAACAAGGCGCTGCACGGTGCCTCCTGGCTATCTGTCACGGCCCTTGCATCCGCAACGGCCGCGCCAGATACTGGTCGCAAGTTAGCTTAACGTTAGTCAGCAGCAGAATCATAGCGGAACTCCAACGACCGCTGCGTATCCGAAAGCAGCCGTACGAGTGTTAGAATACTGAGCGACTGCTACTGACCCACAACAGCCGTTCGCTTACACTCGAATTCTTGGCCTAATCTACCAATTGAGAACCCTCTCGACCCTAGCTGTCTTACTCGTCCTCGCCCTAGTTTTGATCTTCTACGGCGATCACCAACAACGTGTAGATGGTGGTGGTCGTTCAGAGGAGATCGTTAGCTACGATGCCCAAGGGCCGGACTACGTCCATAAGACAGTGTCGAGCGATGACGATCTCGATCCGCACTGCCTCAGTGAGGCTATGATCGAATCGCATCCGATGATGTGGGACGAATTGGCGCGCCTTCAGCCATTCGGTACACGGGGCGATCACATATCTTCGTACCGTGGATTATCCGAATCCCAATTACTTGCCGCAATCGATCAACAGGATTCGGCAGCGATGACAGTGCTTGGCGCAACATACGAAGTACGTGCGCGGGACTTGCCGGACTCAAAAGCGGTTCCCTTCCTGAATCATGAAGAGCAAGACCTGATGTCCTATAGATACAGCTTGCCACTGTCCGAAGCGCAAGTGGAGAATCGAGAGCAAGCGGCGTACTGGTACTACCAAGCTGCACTGCATGGAAGGCTAATGGCATTGACTCATGTTGGAGACCAATTAGACGTGTTGCAACAGAGCCCGGTCGATTTGGGTTGGATCGGCCAGAGCGAGTATGACTCGTTGAGCCGAGCACAAAAGAGCACATTCAATGCAGCAACTGTCTACACTACTGCGATCTACACGATAGCTCCGGAACTGGAAATTGGTTTGTTCCCAGAGACAATCGATAGTTGGCGCCGCATGGCCCGGAGGTTTGATATTGCTGTCCCAGCTATAGTGGAGAAATATCGGAGCGACCGGACGGCGCTGGGCTTGCCGCCAATAGTCGTTCCCGAATCTGAACTCCCGCCGCTCAGTGAATTGCAAGAGCTACTCTGTAGCACGGATGACGATTCGTAATTAGTTTAAACGGCTGCTTCTGGCCATAAGCAGCCCGAAAGTTTGGCAATATTCCTTGCTCTTGAAAGGCCGCTTCTGGCAAGCGCAGCCAGTCGCATGGCGCACGGTGCTGACTAACAAGGCGCTGCACCGTGCCTCCTGGCTATCTGTCACCTTTCTTGCATTCGCAAGAAAGCCGCCAGATACTGGTCGCAAGTTAGCTTAACGTTAGGTGACACATCATGATCCGCGTTCTTGCGGCCCTAGTCATAGGCGCTATTGTCGCGGCGGGAATCATGTATCTACTTGCCCTCGTCATAGGAGGGGACTGGGTCAGCCCAAGTAGCGAGAGCAAACCTGAAGCTCAGCTTAGTCCAAATGTAAGTCTCGTTGAGTCGGGGCCGCTTGCGACGTGCGACGCCAAGATCGCGGCATTCGAAAACGCCATCGAATCCGCAAATTATTGCGAGGTCAACTCTGACTGTTCTATTGCTCGCTTCGGCTGCCCATTCGGCTGTTACAGTGCTGTGAATAAGGCCGAACTTCCTTCCTTGAAGCGAAAAGCAGATGAACTAAAGAACTGCCAGAGCTGTATCTATATGTGCCCCTCAATTGGCACTGGCGGTAAGGCAGTCTGCGTGTTCAATCAGTGCGTACTGAGAAAAGGCTCTATCTTTGACGAAGAAGTAGAGGCTCCTGACCGCGCTTTATTCGAGGATGATCACGTAGATGTCACCTAACAAGGCGCTGCACTGTGTCTCCTGGCTATCTGTCACCTTTCTTGCATTCGCAAGAAAGCCCCCAGATACTGGTCGCAAGTTAGCTTAACGTTAGGCAGCACCGGAAGCACCGTCGTTCCCGAGTGTCCAGCGTACAAAACGAAAGCGGCCGTTCGGCTGATATAGTTTGAGTGGCTGCTTATGACATAGCAGTTATTCTGAACACGTCTTCCGACTAGGCGGTTGAACTTGCACTCATCCGTAAGTGTGGGAACTGAACGACATGAGTATTGAATACCGCTTCATTTATGACGAGTCGTATTATCGAGAGTCCCTTGCACGATCTCTTGCCCAACTGCCTTTGCTGCTACGACCATCAGTACAAGTTCCTGCGATGATCGTAGCGGGCGCCGTCGGCTGGTATTGGCTTCGTATTGTCGGTCTAACATCGATTGGCACAGCATTTGTCGGGCTTGCTGCAGTCGCAATAGTGGGGCGGCTCATGATGCCGTTACTTATCGGGTCCGCAATGTTGAGGCACCTTAGAAAGAGTCCAGAGTTTGGCGGAGAAGTGACCACGACCCTATCGGAAACAGGCTTGGATTCGACTGCCCCTCTGTCGCAAGGGACTGTTGAGTGGCCAGCAATCCAGAACGCTATCCGGCACGTCGACGGAATCATGCTCCAATATGGGCCATTAAGATTTTGGCTTCCAGATGCCGCACTGAAGGGTTCGACATCGGATGAGGCAATAGACTTCGTATCCGCAAAGACCGAGCTCCGTCAGTAGCGTTAGAGACCAAATAAACGCGAGGCCCTTAGTGACCGCTCCCGGAGAAACCCGGCGTGTAGATCTGTGCCAAGTGCAGCCTAACAAGGCGCTGCACTGTGTCTCTTGGCTATCTGTCACCTTTCTTGCATTCGCAAGAAAGCCGCCAGATACTGGTCGCAAGTTAGCTTAACGTTAGGCCGCAGAAACAACGTGCGAATATCTGCGACATATACTCCGACAGTCAGACTGCTCTTCTCAGCTACGAATCAGATTCGGTGGGTGACGCGAGCCAATTTGGTCTTGTACGGTTTCTTCTCTGGCGTTCCAGTCCTGCTTCTGCTCTATCATTGGTTCACCGGGAAGCTCGGTACAGAGCAACTTCTCGGACTTCCGTCCTGGGCGGTACTCGCGGCCATAGCTGTTTTCGCCCCCATCTTCTTCAACTGGCTCAGCTATAGACAAATCGCTGCAAACTTGAAGTCGAATCCGAGTGCTAACGGACCGCAAACCCTCAATTTCTCCGAGACAGGAGTTGAGGTGATCGGCGACGGCGCCGACGTATCTGTAGACTGGAAAAATATTGTCAGAGTTTGTGAGAGAGGGGCTTTCTTGCTGGCGTTCTTCTCAAAAGACTGTGCATACGTTGTCCCAAAGCAACTGCTTAGCGAAGCGGAAATTGATCAGATCAAGGCGTGGTACTCAGCTGCAGCCTAACAAGGCGCGGCACTGTGTCTCCTGGCTATCTGTCACCTTTCTTGCATTCGCAAGAAAGCCGCCAGATACTGGTCGCAAGTTAGCTTAACGTTAGGTAGCAGCGGTGCGTATCGCGATCATATCGGTATTCGGACTACTCCCGAGTTTGCTGATCTCCTACTACGCAATTTTCGGTTTCATTATTGCACCACAGAACCTGCTGTCTGGTAAGTACATTTTGGGTCTAACAATTCTCATTTACTCAGGCGCTTCATTTTTCGCGACCTACTCTCTATTACGCTACCTATTCGGTACGCCGCTTCGTACTCTTCGGTCAGGTATGTTGGCGGGATTCGTCGTTACGATTACGATGGTCGTTCACCCGTTTGTTCGGGTGTTGCTTGAAAGGCTTGGTGTAGATCAAGTTCGCTTCACCGAAGGCATAAACTTGGCGGTGGCACTGGGATTCGCGGCGTTTTGCATTCTTCCTATGGCCGTCTTTGCTTACCTTTTCTATCGGTCGACTAAACTAGTGGGGTCAGGTAGCGATTTGTAAGGCCCGTGCTTTAAAGCGTGAGGGCTGCAACCTAACAAGACGCTGCACTATGCCTCCTGGCTATCAGTCACCTTTCTTGCATTCGCAAGAAGGCCGCCAGATACTGGTCGCAAGTTAGCTTAACGTTAGGCAGCTCTCGGTTCCCCAATAATGCGTCAGATCATCGTACTTTCCTTTTTCCTTCTCGCGACAGCGTGTGCCCCAGGCTTATCGCCCGAAGAGATCAATCTCGCAAACGAAGTCGGAATGGACACGCTTACCGCCACCACAATTCGTGCTCACGGAAATGCTCTCGAACGGTTGATGGGCCTCAATGATGATTGGGAATCGGTCGAAGCGCGTGGTGTCGTTTTACGGACGTCCAAGAATCGTGGAGAGGCCGTTTTAGCAAAACTTCGTAAGGAGCTAAAAGGAACCGGTTACGCCGTTTACCTTCTCGATCAAGGTTTCGGTTTTGGCCCAGACTCTATCGCAGTGCTGGACGATTCGGACCCGTATGAGTATTTGAGAATTGTCCGTATAAACGGGATCAACTACGACATAGATCATCCGGAAGTCATTGAGCGCTATCGAAGATGGGACGATTTGTACGGGCTCAACTTGATAGGAGCCGGTATGGATTGGCTGCACGCTGAGTTTACGACCCCTCTGTCAGATTGGAATGCGTTCGCACGGGAAGTCTATGAGTTCTGCCCGGATGTTGTAGATCAAGGTGCAGGGTCGGTAGAAGCATTGTCATTAGAGTTACAGAGTCTGAACGGCGTCTATTTGTGGTGGGATTAGTCGCACAGCTGCCTAACAAGGCGCTGCACGTTGCCTCCCGGCTGTCTGTCACAGGGCTTGCATTCGCAACGCCTGCGCCAGACACTAGTCGCAAGTTAGCTTAACGTTAGGCAGCAGCAGAATCATTGCGGCACTCCAACGACCGTTGTGTATCCGAAAGCATCCGATCGAGTGTTAGGATACCGAGCGAATGTTACTGACCCAATGCGGACGCAGGGTCCACAGTAATTGAATAACAACTTCTCGTCATGGAAAACTTCCAATGAAATTGAAGCTCTCCGAAATGTCCCATGTCGCCGAAATAATCGGTGCAATCGCAATAGTGATTTCGCTAGCTTATGTGGGAATTCAGGTCAAGGACAGTGCAGAAGCAACCAGATCAGCCGCTGTAAATGATGCATCTGTAGCTATGCAATCGTGGTATCTCGAGATTGGGAGCAACAGGCAGGCCAGCGACATTTGGTTCAATGCAATGACAAGCTCTGACCCACTATCTACTAACGACGAATTTCAGTTCATGATGATGCACCACGCAGTAATGTTGGGATTCCAGAATAGCTACTTGCTTAGTGAAGAAGGAACGCTGGACGCCGACTACCGAGATTCCATAACGTTCGCGCTTGTAGCGGTTAAGGATCTCCCCGGTATGGATCGCTATTGGAGGCAGAGAAAGGGCTTCTTGCACCGTGGGTTCGTCGAGTACGTTGATGGCTTATTGCTGCGGGACTCAGTCGAGACCCTCGATATGTACAAAAGATCTGAGAACGGACCAGCCGAGTGATTTAAGCGGCATCACGGATGCGTGCGACCGCTTCTGGCCATAAGCGGACTATGTGTTTGGCGACATTTCTTGCTCTCGAGCGTCCGCTTTCGTCAAAAGCAGCCATTAGCGCGGCGCACGGTGCAGCCTAACAAGGCGCTGCACTGGTCTCTTGGCTATCTGTCACCTTTCTTGCATTCGCAAGAAAGCCGCCAGATACTGGTCGCAACTTAGCTTGACGTTATCCGTCATTTCATCCGGATTTGTTCCTTGCGATGGCCATTCGACCGGAGTAGATTAATTCGCATGTCCGTTGACCTGTCCAAAATATTAGAGCTTCCTATTGAGGAACGGATCGAGTTAGTGCAGTCCATATGGGACAGCGTCGCTGCAGTGCCGGAGGCTGTTCAGTTGACGGCGGCCCAGCGCGAGGAGTTGGAAGAGCGTGTCCGGGATTATCGGAAGAATCCCGAAGGCGGGTCTCCCTGGCCAGAGGTACGCGAGCGGATTCTTTCCGGTCGATGACCCATACACTTGTTGTTCGTTCGAGGGCAGAACAAGACGCTCTCGACGCTTATCAGTGGTACGAGAAAGAGTACCCGGGATTGGGCATCAGGTTTCTCGAGTCGCTCGACAAGGGTCTTGCCCGAATCTCTGAAAATCCACTTCACTACGCAGAAATTGCCGGCGGCGTGCGACGAAAGCTGCTCGACAAATTCCCTTATGGTCTGTTTTATCTATTCGAAAACGATGAAGTAGTCGTAATTGCGATCTTGGGACAAGAGCAAAGGCCCGGTTTATGGGGTAGTCGCAGATGACGTATAACAAGGCGCTGCACAGTGCCTCCTGGCTATCTGTCACCTTTCTTGCATTCGCAAGAAGGCCGCCAGATACTGGTCGCAAGTTAGCTTAACGTTAGGTGGCTAAATCCACATAATCACTAGATTTCGGCATTGACGCCCTCGCCAGCTACTCTTATCTTATATCTATGTCCTCCAGCACCCGAAAACTCGACGAACAGGTTGCCAGCCTTCCTCAAAAGGAGAGGGCTCGTCTTGCTCTGAAATTAATTGAGAGCCTCGATCCTGGAACGGATGAAGATGCCGAGGAGCTCTGGCTTGATGAGGCCGACAGACGCTTGGCCGAATATGATGCCGGGAACATAGAGTCGAGACCGGTTGACGAGGTTCTGTCTGAGATCAAGTCCAAACTCGGATGACATCTTTCCGCATTCTTCCGCAGGCTACGGAGGAACTCGATGCGGGGTAGCCTACTACAATTCACAGCAGCAGGAACTCGGCACCGCTTTTCTCGAGGAATTCGAGAATACTGTAGAGAGAATTGTTGACCTTCCTCTAGCCGCTCGAGTCGTCCGAGGGCGTGTGCGCCGCAGGCCAATTCACCGATTTCCATTCTTTGTGCTATATCGGCCAAGCTCTGACGAGATTACGATCGTCGCAGTTGCCCATCGACGCCGCCGGCCAGGTTATTGGGTTGGACGCACGTAGCCACCTAACAAGGCGCTACACAGTGCCTCCTGACTATCTGTCACCCTTCTTGCATTCGCAAGAAGGCCGCCAGATACTGGTCGCAAGTTAGCTTAACGTTAGAACGCACTGAACCGTGAAACGACTTGCACAAGTATTGACGGCCAGCTCTCTTCTACTCTTTGCGGAGACTGCGATCTCTGATGCCAAGGTAGACGCGGAAATCCTGATGAATTCTGCACTTCCTTCCGCAGAGAAGATGCTCTCGGAACATGGAGAATTCTATCCATTCGGCGAGGCGATGAAGCCCGACGGCCAAATCGTTAGTGTCGGTGCCGCCGGTGAGTCAGATCAACCGCCGTCCCAAGAGCTGATAGATATTCTTAAGGTCACTTTCCGTGAAGCTGCTGCGGCCGGCGAATACAAAGCCACAGCAGTTGTCTTTGACATTCTGACAATCCCGCCAGGCGAAACCGAGAAAGTAGATGCGATTGCTATCGCCTTGGACCACGTTGATAACTACTCGGTCGTAGTAATATTTCCCTACTCAATCGACGGCAAGTCAGTAACCCTATACGCACCCTTCGGGCAGAAAGGCGATGGCGATATTTTCTGATTACGTGCGATCTAACTGTGATAGTCGGCACTTGACCTGGCAAACAGTGTCCGATCAGATCGCGTCTTGAACGGCAGTATTGCTCAGGACTGTTCGTCTGTTCGATCAAACTAGCATCAGAACCAAGGCCTCATGACGGCCAGGAGCAGATGGTTTCTCAAGGTGGATTCTGGTCGAGCGCAATACGCTTTAGTGCCAGGGCTTGCTCGGCATCGATTGGGTAAAGGCTCGCGAGTCTACAATCATCGATTTTTATCCGATCCGCTGTGATGATGTCTCCTGCTTTGACATTCTTGTTGAAGGAAAATTCTGTAGCAGCACCAGTAGGAAGGCAGTGTTCCCGCGACTCCACCAAGTACCCGTCTGCACCACTTCGCATGATGCCAAAGTGGAAATTCAGACTTGACCATCCAATCGCCTCATTGGCCACGATGCGCGACTCTCTACGGAGACCGTTATCAGCAATGAACTTGTACACTGGATGAACAGTATGGCGCCGAGGATACGCCTCTGTCCGAGACTCGGGGTTATCGCCAAAGATTATCGGTACGACGGCGCCTACAATGCAGGTTTCTACCGGGGGATCGATTTGTACGTAGCCTATCTCATTGCCAAATAGGTTTAGCGCACCATCCAGATTGGAATATGCGACCTCCAGATTTGCGAGATTGCCATCAGCTGAAATCTCGGCGGTCAGGCATCCGCATCCACCGTGCGCGGCTTCAATCGCGTATGCGATCGGTTGAGTTCTATGAATTGCAAAGTCATATTGTTTCCGCGCGTTTCTGCTTACAGTCAGGCAAAGCTCCGAAACGTCGAGAAAATGTAGCTTTTGTTCGCATTCGGCTTTACATGGTTCGAAAGAGTCCCCGGTATCTGAGTAGTCGATCCAAACACATGAGGCGACGCACCCCATGGACACAATTGCAGCAATTATGTTGACTATTCGATTTCTAATGGTGCTTCTCTACGAGAGTCCGATTCAGGTCAGTAGCGGCCAGCGGCTATCATAGCTACCGGCTGGCAGCTAAATGCAATAAAGCGATTGCTGGCCTCGATTCAATCTGACAGTGGCTGTCAGGTCAAGTACCGACCATCACATCTAACAAAGCGCTGCGCTGTGCTTCCTGGCTATCCGTCACCCTTCTTGCATTCGCAAGAAGGCCGCCAGATACTGGTCGCATTTAGCTTAACGTTAGGCAGCTTTTGCATGTCCGAATCGCCATACACGCCACCAAAGGCTCCTATTGATCCGCCGTCGTATTCGGGTCAGTTAGAACTTCAACGCCCGAAAGAGGTCCTTTTCGCAATCTGGTTGGTTATCGCAGGATATCTTGTCGGTTGGGTAGGAGTATTTGTTACCTGGGACTACCAGTTGTCCGTGCAGGCACCTGGTGAGTTTTTCCTAGGTCAAGCGTTCGGCACTGCCATCGCTGTCTGGATCTACTATAAGATCTATCATGGCCGAAATTGGGCGCGGATCCTGTTTCTGATCTCCGTCGTACTGGGGCTGGTGTCGCTTCTAATTCCTATGGTTATCGAAATTCTAAAGGCGGCGCCAGCATTTATGAAAGTGGTCATGATTTCTGGTCATCTGGTTAATTTGGCCGTCGTGTGGCTTCTCTTTTTTTCACCAGGCCGACATTGGTTCAATAAACGAATACGACATGACGCCACCTAACAAGGCGCCGCACTGTGTCTAGACTCCAATCCCTGCTCACGGCCTTATTGGTGCTAGCACTTGCGCCAGTCCTGGCTGATTCCCCTGGCCTGGTTTCATTTGAGTTCCCAACCGTGAGGGCCGGCGAGTCCGACAAGCGGACTCTAGAGCGTTACCTACGCAGGCCGGGCACGATTCGTTGCGAATTTGTTGAATTCGATGTCGGAAAATTGATTGGGCTAATCGAGGCCCTGGACAAAGGCGAAGTCGACGTCGAAGATTCGAGTGTAGATCTAACGATCTTCGACGATGCGCTGGGAATATTCGAAGGTAACTATTTTGAGCTCGGAAGGGAGCGGGAAATTCCCGGGCCATATACTTGGGGTGGAACTCTAAAGGGTGAATCCCAAATTTCTGTTAACTTCGTTATAGACCAATTCCGTTTTGCCACAATGATTCTCGACGCCGGAGCAACTGTCTATCGGACTCATGTCTCACGTTCGTCGGGCCACTACTTCCTTTGCAAGATAGATGGCACGAGACCAAGCCAACGTATCGACTAGTTCGGAATTGATTGCCGAGCGTCTGGTTTTCGGTTGTCAGGGCTGTCTGTCAGGCAGCGTGACTGTGTTTTCTGAGTATGTCGAAAACCTTCGCATTCGGGCAGAAATCGTTACCGTCATCATTCTCGCCCTGTAGCCATCGTTCACAGACGGACTCAATCGCACAACTTCGACAGCGCTGCCGAACTTCTTTCATGATGGTCGGAATTTCGCCACTCGTGGCAATCTCGGGATCGAGCCCGACGGCCTCGAGCATCGCCCGCATTCTTCGCTCCGAGTTGACAGCCAAATATCGCCTGAACCCGAAGATCATGGCAGCTGCAATGCCTACCATCGCTATGGCAGCAGCGACCTGAATGACTGACTCGTTCATGGTCCACCTCCTTCCTAACTATAGGCCAGAGAGCGAAGATTCGAACTACGTAAATACCGGTGTTCCTGTTGACGACCAAGCCACTACAAGAGCGGGGACTGATCCGGTCGAGGTGATCTTCGGAACTAATAGCCGCTAGCTTGGATGTCCGCTTCTGGCTATCTGTCACCTTTCTTGCATTCGCAGGAAAGCCGCCAGATACTGGTCGCAAGCTTGCTTAACGTTAGGCGCCAATTGAGAGATGGCCACATCCAGAGATTACTTGGCCAACTGGTTCAGGTGGCGCCGAGGGCGCCAGGAGTCCGGTTACGAGAAGATGCTCATCCTCGTAAATCCATTCTTACTGCCATTCGATTTCTATGTCCTGCGCTTCCGAGAAGGGTCCGAGATTCCGCCTCACACTGATCCTGTATCGGAGAAAAAGCACTATCGACTAAACCTGGTCCTGAAACATGCCCGAAAGGGCGGGCACTTCTCCTGTGCAAATCCGATCTACGAGAGTCGCAGAATCAAGTTATTCAGACCCGATCTCAACGAGCACAGTGTCTCCAGAATCAACGAGGGTACCCGTTACGTCCTGAGCATCGGTTGGGTGTTGGGGTGACAACTAGCAAGGCGCTGCTCCTGCAAACCACTCCGGTCATCAATCTTGCATCCGCAAGAATGCCGCCGTACGCTAGTTTCAAGTCACCTTATAGTTAGGCAGCGTGTTAGTTGAGATGTCCCGTATGTAAGTCGGCCCTGGAATCTGTCGAGACGAACGGAGTCACTATCGACAGGTGTCTTTTCTGTAGAGGAATTTGGTTCGACGCTGGAGAGCTCGAAGCCTTCTGTTCGAGGGAAAACCGACCTCAGTCAGATAACCCATTTGCCGGTGCCGAGTTTGACCTGGTGAAAGGCCGTGTTTCACGAGTATGCCCATGCTGCACCACTGACTCCTTACGTTTTGGAACGTTGTCGGGCTACGAAGTGTGGAGGTGCGAAGACTGCCTTGGATTCTTCGTGTTCTCTGAGACAATAGATCAGTTCATCCCGCTCAGCACGGCGACCAAGGTCGGTGTTGGCTTAGCCGGACTCCTTGAATTGTTTGCGGCCGTCTTTAGTTGACACTGCCTCTGTGCAGCCTTGCATTCGCAAGAAGGCCGCCAGATACTGGTCGCAGGTTAGCCTAACGTCAGGTGTCAATAGAGCCCATCACGGATGCGAAGTCTCTTAACCATACTTTCGGCAGTGCTTCTTCTTGGTACATCAATTGCCGAGGATCAAATGCTTGATCGTTATCAGGGGTGCTGGAAATCAAACCTCCCGGACGACGGCGTCACAAACACTATCGCCTTTTGCATGGACGGAGAGTCCGTAGAGACAATCGTGTTCTATCCGAATCGCGGAGACAATCCCACCACGTGCCGAAGCAAGGGGCAGATCGAGTCGACGGCCCCGGGTTCACTGCTTGTTCGAACGAGACAAGGTACCTGTGAAAACGGTAGAACACTCGCCGCAGCACAATTCACATGCACGCTACTCGGAGAGAACGAACTCAGCTGCCTTCACCCAGACTCACGGCTGGTGCACCTGGTCCGGGAGAGTTTTATTGATCGGGGTCTGCCTTAGTTTGGTCATATTGAAACCTGACAAGGCGCCGCACTGTGTCTACTGGCTACCTGTCATCTATCTTGCATTGGCAAGAAGGTCGCCAGATACTGGTCGCAAGTCAGCATAACGTTAGCCGTCCATATGAACCTCGACGAATACAAGCGCGAGTACGAAGGGAAAGATGCCACACCCGGCTGGGATGCGATCGATTCTCGTCTGCATGAGGTTTACCGCGGACAAGAACCTAAACATTGGGGCACGCTTATTAAGCACATGCTCGGTGGCCCCGATCCGATTGACGGGATCAGCGCGTACCAGTGCTTCGACGGAGGGTACGAACATCTGCACTTCTGCACGTACGGCTATACCTCGCTCTACTATGATGAGGAAGCCGTTGGCGGCGACTACAGTCGATTCGGATTCGAAATGACGTTTCGATTAGCAACGCCATTGCCGCCGGATGAAGAGCCGATCTGGGTGTGTAATCTGCTGCAGAATCTCGCCCGTTACGTATTCGAATCCGGAAAGTGGTTCGAACCGTATCACTGGATTCCGGCTAATGGCCCAATTCGCGCCGACTACGAAACTGGTATCGTGGGTCTGGCGTTTCTCAGTGACCCGACACTCAAAGCGGTCGACTCACCCCACGGCCGCGTCGAGTTCATTCAGGCTTTCGGAATTACGCAATCTGAGCTCGATTCTTTTGCCAACACGAAACAAACCGCCGAAGCATTGATCGAGTCGCACAGAAAAACGAATCCGTTGCTCGTTACAGATCTATCACGATGAGATGGCTAACCAGGCGCTGCAACATGCCGCCTGGCTATCTGAACCTTTCTTGCCTTCGCAGGAAGGCCGCCAGATACTGGTCGCAACGTAGCTTAACGTCAGGTGGGACTAGGAAATGAATGCACCGGAACCGCCATATAGGCCTCCGGAGTCGATGATCGAAATCCCGGAACCGACCTCCACTTTCAGGACTTTTTTTAGATCTCGCCCGGGGCGGGCCTTGGTGAACATTTCTATTGTCGTCCTGTCTTTTCTATTTCTCAACGAGGCACTAAGGACCAATCAAATAATGAACCTCTATGGTGTAGAGCCGGGGACTCTTATGTGGTTGGTTTGCGTTCTTACAATCACGTCATCACTGGTCGCTGTTGCCTGCTTACTGTTGACACGGTGGTTTTGGTCGTGGGCCGTGCTGCTGTGGTCTTTTCTCGTTCCCGCAATTGCCTTACTCGGATTAAGTATGGGGCTTAGGCCGGAATTCGTGCTTCGTTGGGACGTGTTCCTGCCCTGGGGGTTGCTGGTAATTACTTTCTTGTTTGAAAAGCCATATGGACCCCTGCGCAGTACTGCTACCTGACAAGGCCCGGCACTGTGGCTCCTGGCTTTCGGTCACCTTTGTTGCATTCGTAGTAGAGCCGCCAGATACTGGCCGCAGGTTCGCGTAACGTCAGGTGGTAACGACGACCATGAGAGCCAGGACGGTCCTTCTTGTCGGTGCAACGGCAGTTCTCTTGCTCCTCATAATTGGAGCTGTTGGTACGCTCGACAAGATCGAGTCTTTCTATTTCGACGTCGCCAACAGTGAAGTCAGTGACTCCGATCTGCGCAAACCGGATTACGCGATTTACGTTGGCGACAAAGTGCCAATGAAATCTACGCTCGATTGGAACGGCCGAGAGCTGCAGTTTCTACACGTCAAGGCGTGCTGCGTGCCGTTCCTGGAGATCCGCTCTCCAGTTTCATTGTCAAACATAATCGTTACAACCGGAAAGACGGTATCGAGTTTCGACAGTCTGGCTGGGGCAAGTTGTGTACACATCTTCGAAAAGGCGGAAGGTACATATTTGCTGACGTGGATCTACTGGCCCGAAGAATCCCGCCAGGCGACGTGCATCCGAATCGGCGATGAAATTGGAATTGAGCTAGTTCCCGAAGACGGAACTGAGCCGCTAGTTCTAGGTGCTACCCTGGTTCGCTCCGGCTACTATTGGCTGTCCCATTTCATATAGCGCGGAACAATCCGATTATCTGGCACTGCCCGTGAGTTTGTTGGACCCTAGGTGGAACATTGAAGCTTGTCACTGAATACCTTACTGCTGGTGAAGCGGAGCTAGCCGCATCGAACCTCGAAGCGGCCGGAATCGCCACTTTTGTCTCCAACAGTGATTCTGCCCGGATTCCGGTCGCAACCAGCAACGCTGGGGGTGTGGGTTTGTGGGTGGTGGTTGATGAACAACTCTGGGATGCTCGGCAGCTTCTCGAAGATCCGGAGCATGAAGTCCAGTCACGGCTAACCGAAGCTCAGCAACAGGAGATTCGTGAATCTGTAGGCGACCTTGGGCTCAATGGCGCGCTCGGACTGCTATTTCAGTTACTTGGCGCGACAATACTTCTGGTCTTTGTTGTGTATGTAGTTACCCGATTATAGGTACCAACCACTCAGACATCCGGGACAACGTGACGGAGATGAAGACCGGCTATCTACTGGCAGCAGATTTGCTCCTGTTCACGCATACGCTATTCGTTGCGTTCGTCATCTTCGGCCTGCTCTTTGTGTTTGCCGGCAAGCTTCTTTCGTGGAACTGGGTACGGAACCGGTGGTTTCGTCTGTTGCACCTCATCGCGATCGGTGTTGTGGTGCTCCAGTCATGGCTCGGCATCATCTGTCCGTTGACAACCTGGGAGATGGCGCTGCGCGAGAAGGCGGGTGACGCAGTCTACCCCGGCACATTCATATCGCATTGGATAGAAACCATTCTGTACTTTAGTGCGCCGGCGTGGGTGTTTGTGCTTTGCTACTCGGCATTCGGGTTGTTGGTCGTAGTCGCCTGGTTCTGGGTTCGACCGCATGAGTTTCGCCGGAAGTAGCGCAATTCTTGCAGTCGAAACAAACGCGCCATAAGCTGGTCGAATGCTTGTCAAATACGAGGTGCAACCGTCTTGAGCCAGAACCCATACACACCACCCGAAACGGATGTTCGCGTGCCGGACGACGGACCTCCACGCCCTGTTCGCGGCGTTATCCTGGCGTTCGTATTTGATCTCGTCGGTACCATCATTGCGGTCAGTATCATTTCCATCATCTACACGGTAATTCTCGCCAATCAGGGTCTGAGCGAAAGCGAAATAGAACAGATCCTGTTGTCGGAAGATCTGTCCTCGATGTATGGGGTAATTACCACTTTGGTTGGCCTGGGCTTTTCGTACTATTCGGGACAGATTTGCATTCGCGTCTCTCGAGGCAAAACACTTTCGTACGCCTATGTTCTGGCCGGCATCAACGTCATATTCGGATTGATGGTTGCCTTCTCCACCACAAACGTAGGTGTAATGCTCGCGCTCACCGCTCTAAGCGTTGGTGCTGTCTTACTCGGGGCGCAGCATGCGCTGAAAAAGAACGTGGGTGCCGCCTGACAATGCGGCGCAATTGTGTTCTGCCATCTGTGACGTGTATTGCCCTTGTGATGCCAGCCGTTGCCTTTGCAGACGAACCGAGCACTTGCTACGGAACCACGTCGAACGGACGCCTGGAAAAGGGCTGGAAGCTCCCCGCTAGCGGCCCGAACTTCAGCTCGTACTCTTCGTTGGGACGATTGGCGGGTCGCACGTATGTGCACAGTTCCGTACATACGGTGGTCGTGGAGGCGTATTCAGAAACTGCCGCCGTCCTGCCCGACACGGTATTCGTGTACGGCGAGACCGGCAAAAAAGAAGGCGGAGACTTTGATCCGCACAAGACACATCGAAACGGTCTTTCGGTAGATTTCATGGTTCCCGTGCTCAACGAGGACGGGGAATCGGTGCCACTACCAACCAGTGTCTTCAACAAGTGGGGGTACGAGCACGAGTTCGATGACAAGGGTCAACTGGACGATCTCACGATCGATTTTGACGCCATCGCCGAACACGTCTATCAATTACATCATGCCGCAATCAGGAATGGCGGCAGAGTGTGGCGCGTAATACTGGCGCCGGAGCTACAACCGCATCTTCACAAGTCAGAGCGGTGGCCGTTCCTCGAAGACAATGTCCAGTTCTCGACGAGGAAGTCCTGGGTGAGGCACGATGAGCATTACCATGTCGACTTTGATTTTGACTGCGAGCCCGCATCCTAGCCCGACTCGATATGGAAGAAAACGAAAACGACAATCCATACGCACCACCCAGCGCCGACGTCGCTCAGGCAATTGACGAGTGCAACAGGGTCGAGAACATCGATCTGCCTGGCTCACCGTTGTCCGGCAAGGGGTGGTACTGGTTGTTCTTTAAACCCAGCTACTTTTTTTCCAATCCCGGGTGGTTGCTCAAGGCGCCCGAAATATTGATGGTGGCGTGGGTCTCGGGTATCGCGTACGCGATCGACCAGATAGATACTCGCATCGTAAAAACAGATTTCGGATCAACGAACTCCACCTGGGAGTCGTTGGAACCATGGCTCATGGGTTCGTGGACGAATCTCGGGATCTTTGTGTTGGGGTACGGCGCTTTCAGCGCGTTGTTCATTTGGCTCATTGCCGGCTGGTGGTACCGGGTCCGCCTGGGGTGGTCCGGGGCCAAAGATGTTGCGCCGAGTCATGCGCGTGCAGTGTATGTCTACCAGGATCTCGTGCAGTCGGCACCCGCGGCTATCCTGGTCCTGCTTTTGCCAATCTGGTACGCCGATTACGCAGATTACTGGGCAGCCGAAGAGTTTGTCAGTAGTGTCGTCATGCTGTTCGTCGTCTGGTCTTGTGTCACCAGCTACAAGGCCGCGCGGACGTTCCCGGTAAGAGCATGGCCAGCGCGCTTCTGGTTCCTCATACTGCCGTTGTCCATTTACGTTATTGCGTTAGGGGTGCTGGGTGCTGCCTACTACTGGATGTTTGACAGCGCCTAGTCGGAACTACTACGTTGGTGTATACCTGCCTATGAAGATTGCTATTACGATTGTCGCTATACTGATTGGTCTCCTCAGCATTGCTGCGGGCGCCGCAAAGCTTGCGTTGGTGCCCGAAGAGGTGGCCTTCCTTGGTCAGTTTGGATTCGGCACTGTTCTAATCGTGTTATTCGGTGTGATCCAGGTTCTTGGTGGTCTTCTCCTGATCGTTCCGAAGAGCCGCCTCTACGGCGCTCTTGTTGTCGCTGTCGCTTTCGCGCTCTCAGCGGTTCTGCTGTTGCTTGCAGGTAATGCGTCTTTTGCCGGCGTATCGCTTGTACCGGTAATACTCGCTGGTTTCGTTGCCTACCGGAGCCTCCCGGCACGCGCGGCGAACGCTACGCGCGAAGAGAATATCTGACCAGGTGCCGCAACAGATCGACCACCTCCGGGTCACCAATCTTGCAATACGGGCACGCACGCCAGATACTAATTAACAGGCCATCCTCAAGGCAGGTGCCCACAACAATGTACAGGGAATGCCCGAGCTGCACCGACGGAGCGATCCTCATCAAGGACCTGCTGTTCCGGGATAGCCGCTGCCCCAAGTGCCGGAGCATTGTTGGTGTTCACCGTGCCGTAGCAGCACTTTTCTCCGTAATTATCTTTCTAGTCACAGTCATAACGACGATTGTGGTGATGGCGCAGTTGGGGTTCTACGCCGGGTTACTCTGGTTCACCGTGCCAGTAGGCGCGCTCAGCTACCTGAAGGCCCGCTTCGGCCCGCTGGAAGTCAAGAC
>Ga0224508_10001870_pt1 | contig 18512 bp, 16 predicted proteins | sample SF_Jan12_sed_USG_4_FD_170157 | JGI IMG/M metagenome (GOLD analysis project Ga0224508, IMG submission 170157) | Sediment microbial communities from San Francisco Bay, California, United States - SF_Jan12_sed_USGS_21 | ecosystem: Environmental > Aquatic > Marine > Sediment | place: USA... | reverse complement strand
GGCCGACATCCTGAACCTGTTCGCCCGGCTGCAGCAGGAGCTGGGCCTCGCCTACCTGTTCATCTCCCACGATCTCAGCGTCGTCGCCCACGTCAGCGGCCGGATCGGCGTCATGTACCTCGGCCGGTTGATGGAGCTGGCGCCGACCGACGACGTCATCACGAAGCCACAGCATCCCTACAGCGAGGCGATCCTGTCGGCCGAGCCGCAGGCCCTCCCTTCGATGCACCGCACACGGGAGCGCATCATCCTCGAGGGCGACATCCCGAGCCCGATATCGCCGCCCTCGGGCTGCGTCTTCCGCACCCGGTGTCGGTATGCCACCGACCGGTGCGTCGTCGAGGTCCCAGTACTCCGACAACAAGCGCCCAACCGATGGGTGGCCTGCCACTTCGCGGACGAGCTCGATCTGCGGGGCCGGGAGGAGGTCGTCACGACGGCGTCGTGACGGCAACAGAACGAACAACCTGCCAAAGGGGGAACAACCATGAAGCCAACCACCACCAGACCCGAGTCCCGGGCTGGCCACCGCAGCGCGCTCTGGAAGCTGCTCGCGCTGCTGTTCACCTTCGCCCTCGTAGCCGCTGCGTGCGGCGGGGACGATGACGACGAAGGCTCCGGCGAGACCGAGAGCGAAGCCACTGCCGAAGAGGGGGCCGAGAGCGCGTCGGAGGAGAGTACCGAGGAGGACAGCGAAGCTCCCGCCGAGGGTGGGGCCGAGCTCGCCGCCGACCTCCCGGCCGTGCTCGAGGGAGCTGCGTTGCCGGGAGGGACCTATGGGGGCACGGTCCGGATCTCGCACGGGTTCTCTCCAACGTCGCTCGATCCCCACACGGGCTCGTCGGGCGGTGATCACCACGTGCTCTACACGATGTACGACCGACTGACACACTTCGAGTTCGACACCCTGAACCCCACGCCGGGCCTGGCAACGGACTGGGAGTTCGTCGACGACACCACGCTCGTGTTCAACCTCCGGGAGGGCGTGACGTTCCACGACGGCTCACCGTTCAACGCCGAGGTGGTGAAGTTCAACATCGAGCGAGGCCAGAACCACCCGGTGACCACGGTGGCCAACAACCTGGCCTCGATCGACTCGGTCGAGGTGATCGATGACCTGACCGTCCAGCTCAACCTGAACCGTCCCGACACGGGCCTGATCGGCATCCTGTCGGATCGGGCCGGGATGATGGTGTCGATGGAGGCCGCCCTCGCCGCCGAGGAGGAGCGGCTCGACACCACACCGGTCGGAACCGGCGCTTTCCAGCTCGTCAGCTACGCCCCGGGTGACAATCTGGTGCTCGAGCGCAACCCGGACTACTGGCAGGAGGGCCTGCCCTACCTCGACGGCATCGAGTGGGTGTTCATCGAGGACGAGGAGGCGGCGATCAACGGCGTCCTGGCCGGCGAGCTGGACATGATGTCGTTCCTGGGCGACACGTCGAAGGTCGCCCCGCTCGAGGGCGACGATCGGATCGAGTTCCTCACCGGTCCGGCCCAGGGCATGGACGGGTGCTACATGAACAAGCTGGACTCGCCCTTCGCCGATGTCAACGTGCGGCGAGCGTGGGCGCAGTCGATCGACAAGGAGGGCCTCAACGAGGTCCTCCACTTCGGCTTTGCCGAGCCGGCCTACCTGATCGTGCCGCCCGAGCACTGGGCCTACGACGCCAGCCTCGTGCCCCACAACCAGTACGACATCGAAGGGGCCAAGCAGCTCCTCGCCGATGCCGGCTTCGCCGACGGGGTCGACATCAAGATGGTGATGTGGCTCAACCCGCACGAGGAGCGCAAGGCCGAGGTCATCCAGGCCAGCGTTGCCGACGCCGGGTTCAGGGTCGATGCATCGATCCTGGAGGGCAGCGCCGCCAACGCCGGTTTCTTCGAGAATGGCGAGTTCGACGTCTACTGCTCGGGCTGGAGCGGACGCCCCGACCCCAGCCAGACCACGACGGCCTTGCTCGGCAGCGAGTCGTTCTACAACTACGCGGACGTCGGGGTGGAGGGCCTCGACGAGCTCGTCGCTGCGGGCACCGCCAGCGCCGATCAGACCGAGCGAGCGGCCGCCTACTCCGAAGCGTTCCGGGTCGGTCTCGTGGAGAACCTTGCGTGGGTCCCGCTCTGGCACCACACCAACGTCGAGCCGCAGGCGCCGACGGTGAAGGGGCATCAGTTGAATCTGTACGGCAAGATCCAGATGCAGTTCGTCTGGCTCGAGGGGTAGAAGCGGGGCTCGAGCCCCGCCGGTGGAGCGCGCCGGCCGCAGCCGAGCGGCTGGCGCCGCTCCCCGAGTGGGAGACCATGCAGACATGCTGAAGCTGATCGGCTCCCGAGCGGTCACGGTCCTGCCGACCTTGCTGCTCGCAACCTTCATGGTCTTCGTGCTGTCGCACCTCGGCCCGGCCGATCCGGCCATCGCCTACCTGGGCGAGGAGATCACCGAAGAGCGCCTGGCCGAGGTGCGGGAGGAGTTCGGTCTGAACGACCCGCTGCTCGTCCAGTACTGGAACTGGCTGTCCGATGCCGTCCGGGGTGATCTCGGGACGTCCATCCACACCTTCGAGGACGTCAGCACCACCATCAAGCGGACGTTGCCCGTCACCGTTCAGCTCGTCATCGGTGGGCTGATCCTCTCGGTCTTGATCGGGTTACCCCTCGGCGTTTGGGCCGCCAGCCGGGCCGACACCGCCACCGACAGGACGATCAGCAGTGTGTCGGTGCTCGGTGTCTCGGTTCCGAACTTCTGGTTGGCATTGATCCTCGTGGCCGCTTTTGCGGTCAACCGCGACTGGTTCCCTGCGATCGGGTTCACCAGCATCACGGAGGACTTCTGGGGTGCGATCCGCCACACCTTCCTCCCGGCGTTCGTCATCGCCACCGGCGGGCTGGCCACCGTGTCGCGCCAGATGCGGGGGGCGATGATCGAAGCGCTTCAGTCCGATTACATACGGACCCACCGAGCCAAGGGCATCCGTCGGAGCTTGATCGTCTGGAAGCATGCCCTACGCAACTCTGGCGTCACGTTCGTCACCGTGCTCGGCTTGCTGATCAACACCTCGCTCGGGGCCACCGTGGTCCTCGAATCGGTCTTCGCCATCCCGGGCATGGGAGGGCAGGTCGTCGGGGCGGCCCTGCAGAAGGACTTCCCGGTCATCCAGGGTGTCGTCCTGACGTTCGTGCTCGTCGTGATCCTGACCAACTTGCTGGTCGACATCTCGTACCGCATCATCGACCCGAGGATCCGCTGATGGCGACCAACCCGATCGACGAATCCGGCGTGGGCAGACTGCAGGGCGTGCTCGCCGCCCGGCTCGATTGGCTCTGGGCCGACACGAGGGCCAAGATCGCGACCACCTGGCTCGTGCTGATGGTCGTGATGGCCTTGTTCGCCCCATTGCTCGCCCCCTACGACCCGGCCGAGCAGGACCCGACCCGCTTCCTCGAAGGGCCGACGGCCGAGTTCTGGCTGGGAACCGATGACGTGGGGCGCGACATCCTCAGCCGCCTGATCTTCGGAGCTCGGGCCTCGATGTATGCGTCCTTCCTCGCCGTGTTCGTCGCTCTGCTGATCGGCGTGCCGGTCGGGTTGGCCGCTGGCTTCCTCGAGGGGTTCGCCGACAATGTGCTCATGCGGATCGTCGACACCATGCTCAGCTTTCCGGCGATCGTCATGTCGGTGGGGATCATCGCCGCTCTCGGACCGGGCCTCACCAACGCCATGATCGCGGTCGGGGTGATCTTCTCACCGATCATCGCCCGCCTGCTCCGAGGCCAGGTGCTGGCGTCGAAGCACCGGCTCTACGTCGACGCCGCCGTGCAGTTCGGCAGCTCGCCGTTCCGAACGATCACCCGTCACATCCTCCCCAACGCCATCCAGCCGGTCATCGTCCAGTCCGCCCTCCTGCTCGCCGTGGCCTTTCTCGCCGAAGCGGCGCTCAGCTTCCTCGGCCTCGCAAACCAGCTGCCGAACGCCAGCTGGGGCGGGATGCTGAGCAAGTCCGCCCGCTTCCTTCGAGTCGCCCCCTGGTACCAGATCTACATACCCGGTCTCGCGATCACATTCTCGGTGCTCGCGTTCAACGCCCTCGGCGACTCGCTGCGGGACAGCCTCGATCCGGTGGCGGCCACCCAACGTAGACTGCGGCGCAGGATGAAGAAGACCAGCGCCGCCGGCGGCCCGATGCCCGTCGACGCGATCGATAGCACCGGCTCTGAGCCGAGCGTCTCGCAAGCCGAGCCGATCGCCGGCCCGCCGGAGCCGGCGTGAGCGGGGACGACCTCACGGTCTCGTCACGGGCGTGAAGCGGTTCGGGGATCTGGTCGTCGTCGAGATCGCCGGCTCACTGGCCGGCGGCTACTGCGGCAAGCTGTTCGCCGACCATGGGGCCGAGGTGGTGCTCGTCGGCCCCAGCGAGCTGCCACCCCATCAGAGCGCCTACGTCGACGTCGGCAAGCGACCGGTCGACGCGTGGCCGGCAGGGCTGCTGGCCGAAGCCGACGTGCTCATCGAGAGCTCGGCGGACGGGCCGGTCTCGCCAACGGGGGTCGGCCGCGACGACCTCGTCCACGTACAGCTCTCACCGTTCGGCTCCTCGGGCCCCTACGCCGAGTGGAAGAGCTCGGACCTGATCGATTACGCCGTCGGCGGTCATCTGTACCTCTACGGTGACCCGGACCGGGAGCCGTTGCGGGGTCCTGCCGACCAGCCACGCTACGCCACGGGCTTGTTCGGGTTCATCGGGGCGATGGCCGCGCTCTGGGTCCGTCGCCGCACCGCCAAGGGCCAAGTGGTCGAGGTCAGCCACACCGACGCCATGGTGAGTCTCCACCAGTTCACCTTCCTCCGCTACACCCTCGGTGGCGACACCCTCCGGCGGATGGGGAATCGGTTCACCGGCCAGGGCCAGCCGAACTCGATCTACCCCAGCGCCGACGGGTGGGTCTGCGTCTCCGCCCCTGCCGCCGATCAGGTGGAGCGCCTGCTCGACGTCACCGGGCTCGCGGACCTCCTCGACCGGTCGGACATCACCTCGCCGCTGGACTTCCAAGTGCTGCCTCACGTTCTCGACGACGCCTTGATGCCCTGGCTGGCGGAGCGCAACACCGACGACATCGTCGACCTGCTCCAAGCCGTCCGGGTGCCGGCCGCCCCGGTCTCGACGATGCAGCAGCTCCTCGACGATCCCCACCTCGCCGACCGGGACTACTGGCGGCCGGCAGCCGACGGTGTCCGCCGAGCCCCCGGGCCGCCGTTCCGAATGAGCGGCCACCGTTGGCGACAGCCTGATCGGCCGGCCTCGGTTGGCAGCGACGGCAGACGGCAGGGCACGTGGGATCCCCCCGCAGAGTCGATGATGGCCCACTTCGCTGAGCACGGCCCTCTCGCCGGGCTGAAGGTGCTCGACCTGACCCGGGTGTGGGCCGGTCCGCTCGCCACGCGGATGCTGGCCGAGCTCGGCGCCGATGTGGTCTGGGTCGAGGCGCCGTGGGGACGCGGGCCACGTCAACTCCCCGACTCGCTGATCGCCGCCACTCGTTACTACCCGGATAACGAGCAGGGCGACTGCCAGTGGAACCGCAACGGCCACTTGCTGAAGTTCTCGCTCGGCAAGCGATCCCTCGCTCTCGACTTGGCCACCGCGGAGGGCATCGCGACCTTCGAGCGTCTCGTCCCGTGGGCCGATGTCGTCATCGAGAACTTCAGCTCCCGGGTCATGCCTCACTTCGGCCTCGACGAAGATCGACTCCACGAGCTCAACTCGGCCGCCGTCTACGTGACCATGCCCGGTTACGGGCGGAGCGGACCGGCAGAGCACTGGCTGGCCTTCGGGTCGTCGGTCGACTCCCACGCCGGGCTGTCATCGCTGATCGGCTACGCCGACCAGCGGCCGTGGAAGGGCGGCGTCGCCTGGCCCGACCCGATCGCCGGGTTGCACGCCACCAGCGCCCTCTTGATCGCTCTGTGGGACCGAGCGTGCGCCGATGACGGGGCTGGCCAGACGATCGAGGTCGCCCAGTTCGAAGCGACCGTCGCCATCGTCGGCGACCAGCTTCTCGCCCACCAGAGCGGTGCCGTGCTCGACGGCTCGTCGAACCGCGCGCCCGACGCCGCACCCCAGGGGGTCTATCGCTGTCAAGGCGACGACCGGTGGGTCGCGATCACCGTCGACAGCGACGCTGCCTGGCAGGCGCTGTGCGACCACCTGGCCGGTTTCGACGACACCATGCGGTCGTTCGATCTGGCCCGCCGGATCGAGTGCCACGACGCGATCGACGACATCATCGCGACCTGGAGCGGAGCCCGGGACCAGCGCACGGTGGTCGCGGAGCTGCAGGGCCGGGGCGTTGCCGCCGGACCGGTGCTCGACGCCGGCGGGGTCGTCGCCGATCCCCACTTCGATCACCGCAACCTGTTCCATCATTTCGACCAGCCGGAGGTCGGGCCGTTCACCACCCACGGCATCCCGATCCGGCTTTCGGCCACCCCGGCTCGACCGCGGCGGCGGGCGCCGCTGCTCGGGGAGCACAACGCCGAGGTCTTGGCCGAGGCTGGCCGCTTGACCGCTGGTGAGATCGACTCGCTCGCGGCGGCGGACGTCATCGCTGACCGCCCGCCGGAGTAAGCCTGCCCCGGCTCGGCCCGGTGGCTACCGTGACGCCATGAGCTACGAGCACACCCAGACCGCGCTGCTGCCTCCGGTCGCCTCGGTCGTCCTCGGTGTCGTGCTCGTCGCCGTCGTCGGCCTCACCGGATCGGGAGCCGACGCGGTCGTCGCCATGATCGTGTTCGTCGTCGTCATCACGCTCGTGCTCGCCGCCTTCAACCAGCTTCGAGTGCAGGTCGACGGCGACGAGGTCGTGCTTCGGTTCCGCTGGGGCTGGCCAACGAAGCGGATCGCGCTCAGCGAGGTCCACCGGGTCGACGTCGTCCGCAACAAGTGGTGGTACGGGTTCGGGGTGCGGATCACACCGCATGGCTGGATGTACAACGTGTGGGGGCTCGACGCCGTCGAGCTCAACTTCCGCGACGGCAACACGTTCCGGATCGGCACCGACGATCCCGCCGCGCTGGCCGCCGCGCTGTCGGCCCGTGTCGCGCCGGGCTGAGCACCAGCCGAGCCCGCTCAGGGCAGGTACGGCATGGGGGGAGGGCCGAGCTGGGAGGCCAGGATCGGTTGAGCGTCGGCCACGAACCGGGCGATCAGCGGTCGGGTCTCCGCCGGATCGATGATGTCTTGGCCGGTGGCCTCGGCGGTGCGGAACGGCGACGCCAGGGCGTTGAGCCGGTCCTCGATCTCCGCCTGCTTGGCTTCCGGATCGTCTGCCGACTCGATCTCCCGTCGGTAGGCGGCACTCGCCCCACCGGAGATGTGCATCGATCCCCACCGGCCGGACGGCCAGCAATAGCGGCGGAACATGCCGGTTGGCCGATGGTGGCACTGGCCCGCGACGCCGTAGAGACGGCGGATCACCATCGTCAACCACGGCATGCGAGTCATGCAGGTGACGGCCACGAGCCGGGCCCCGGCCCGCTCGATGCCCTGCTTCTCCGACTCGAGTCCGACGTGGAAGCCGGGCTCGTCGGCCAGCGACACGATCGGGAGGTGGAACGTGTCGCACAGCTGCAGCAGCCGCATGACCTTGCTCCCCCCGGCGACGTCGGTGGCGCCGCCATGGAAGCGGGGGTCGTTCGACATCAACCCGATCGGGTAGCCACCGATCCGAGCCAGGCCGGTTATACGGGCTCGGCCGTAGTTCGGGGCGATCTCGAAGAACGAGCCGTCGTCGACGACGACGTCGATCAGCTTGCGGGCGTCGTGGATCCTGCGGGGGTTGTCGGGCACCAGCTCCCGCAGCTCGGGGGCGATCCGATCGATCGGGTCGTCGGTCTCGACGAACGGCGCCATCTCGTGGACCGACGATGGCAGGTACGAGAGGAACCGCTTGATCATCGCCAGCGCCTCCTCCTCGCTCCCCGCCAGGTTGTCGACACAACCGCTGATCCTGGTGTGGATCTCCGGCCCGCCGAGCTCCTCCTTTGCGATGTCGTACCCCAGGGCCGCCTTCACCACCGGTGGCCCACCGGGGAAGATCTGCGAGGTCCCCTCGACCATCACGTTCCAGTGGGCCATGCACGCGTTGACCGCCGGCAGCCCGGCCACCGAGCCGAGCACGGCCGAGACAACCGGGACCGTGTTGAGCAGCTCCACGTCGGGCAGCGTGAACTCGTTGCCATCGGGCAGGTACGTGCGACCGATCTCCTCGAAGCCCCGCACGCTGCCACCAGCGGCGTCGAGCAGCCGGATGTAGGGGATCCGCCATTCGCGGGCTCGCTCGGCTGGCCTGGTCTCCTGGCCGAGGCCGCCGTGCGACGATGACGCCGACCCGCCCCGCACCGTGAAGTCGCCTCCGCTGATCACCACCCGCCGACCGTCGAGGTCGGCCATGACGTTGACCTCGCCCTTCGGGGTGAAGTCGATCAACTCGTTGTCGGGCCCGTACTCGCCATGTCCCTGCAGGTGCCCGAACTCTTCCATGGTGCCGTCTTCGACGAGGAGGGCGAGCCGTTCCCGGACTGTCAGCTTGCCCCGGCTGTGGTGGAACGCGATCGACTCCTCACCCCCCATCCGGGCCACGAGCTCCCGACGTCGCTCCAGCTCTTCGAGATCCTTGGTCACGAGATACCCCCCTGTTGTCAGCGGCCCCGTTCTCGGTCCGATCTCAGCGTGGCAGCTCGGCAGGGTCGAATCCCAATGCGGTTGCGATCCCTTGCAGGGACGACCGGACCGGGGCGCCAACGCCGTCGAGCAGCCGGTTCATCATCTGGAAGGTCGCGCACACCCCGACCGCCCGTTCGGCGACGGCAGCACCGCCCGCTTCGAGCAGCGCGGCCCGTTGGGCGGTGGGTTCCTTGGCGGTGTTGGTCGTGAGCTCCAAGGTGAGGGAAGCCAGCTCCGCCCCGTAGCGGATGGCCGGGGCGGTCCCGGTGGCCACGGCGGTGATGTCGATCCCGAGGTCGAGGGCGTCGCTGCTCGCACGGAGCATGTTCGCATGGGCGAGCAGTCAGTAGAAGCACTCGTTGAGGAACGAGGTCCGAGCGGCGACGAACTCGATCTGGGCCCGCGTGAGCACGTCCACGAAACCCGGGTCGCCCATCTCGGCCATCGGCATGTACATCGGCTCGTGCAGGTCTCGCAGTGCCTCGCCCTCGGCCGGCAGAGCGTCGAGCGACGCCGGGGCGAACAGTGGCCCGGTGGCCGGGACCCAACCATCGGTGATGGCGGCGTCGGGGTGGACCTCACCGGTGGGCGAGGTCCCGTCTGGGTCGGGCAGGGCCAGCAACGGCCCGCCGAGGCCCCGGGTGTAGAAGTCGACGTTGGCCAGGCGGGCCACCACCCCGACGGTCTCCAGATAGCGGAACCGGTCGAGGCCTCGTCGCTCGAACTCGTCGACGATCTCCTGTCGCAGCCCTCCGGCGTCCTTGGCCAGCCAGTAGGCCGCCTCCTCGAGCACCGTGCCGTGGGCGGTCTCGGACGTGCCGTCCCAGGCTCGCCGGGCGGTTGCGATGACGTTGAGCCGCTCGGCCGAGTTCAGCGTCGGTCCGGCGGTGGTCAGTTGGGCCCAGGCCCGGGCGGTGGCGTCGGCCCTGCTCGGATGGGGGCTCAGCACCGGGTCGGTCAACATCGCCCTATCCTAGGATGCCCACCGAGATTGCGTGAGTTGACCACACTGGGCCGGTCGAACGGGGTGCGGTTCAACGACGCAATCTGCCGGCGGTCTCGGCCATGCGGCTACCGGGGGCGTAGTACCGGCGGGCCCAGATGCCGGTGCCCGGCTCGTCGTCGATCGGCATCCGCCAGGTCGACACCTCCGAGTCGGCTAGGTCGACCGCCACCAGCGCCCGGGGCTGGTCGATCGTCGCCGTCAGGTACCGGTCGGCGGCCTCGGGCTCGATGTAGCGGCAGGCGATCTCGCGATAGATGTCGCGCCACTGGTCGTCGGTGCCGATCTCGTGGACGATCTCGGCCCGTCCCTGCACGCTCACCTTCCGGTAGGGGAGCGGGTCCTCGTCGATCGACAGTGCGAGACGCGGGTCTCGCCGGAGGTTGGCCAGGAACACCGATTCGGCCCGGGGCGTGAACAGGATCGAGCCGTCGCGGTGGGTGTACCACACCGGCACCAGCCTGGGCATGCCGTCGGCGTCGATCGTCGCCAGGCGGAGGAGGTGACTGCCCTCGTCGAGGAAGTCGTGCAATTCGGCGTCGGTCAGTTTCGGCATGGGCAGAGTCTGGACGTCGGCACCGGGCGCCGCCAGCCGACAGCCGGTGGTCGGTCGTCCTGGTTGTAGGGAAACGGGGCCGACTACGGTCGGGCCTGTGAACGAGACCAGTGACGTCAGCGCTGACCTCTGTGCCTACGAGGTCGACGACGCCGTGGCGATCCTGTCGTTCAACCGACCGGAGTCGATGAACGGCATGACCGGCAACATGGAGGTCGCCTACTTCGAGCGCCTCCGCCAGGCGGAGGCCGACGATGACGTGCGGGTGATCGTGCTGACCGGCAAGGGCCGGGGCTTCTGCCCCGGGGCCGACCTCGCCCACGAGGCTGGAACGGACGACCATTCACTGCCGAACCGGACCATCCCCCGCACCACCCCGCTCGATATCGCCAAGCCGATGATTGCGGCAATCAACGGAGCCTGCGCCGGGGTGGGACTCGCCTACGCCTTGCAATGCGACGTCCGCTTCGCCGCCCGGGGCGTGAAGCTCACCACCGCCTTCGCCCGCCGGGGACTGATCGCCGAGTACGGGATGGGTTGGCTGCTCGATCGGATCGCCGGCCGAGCGGTCGCCCTGGACCTGCTGCTGTCGGGTCGGGTGATCCTGGCCGACGAGGCGGCCCGCTTGGGGATCGTCAACGACGTCGTCGAGCCGGACGAGCTGATGACGAGGGTGTTCGCCTACGCCGCTGATCTCGCCGTCAACGTGTCGCCAGCGTCGATGGCGACGATCAAGCATCAGCTCAACACCGAGCCTGAGCTGTCGGCCCACGATGCCTTGGCCAACGCCGAGGCGCTCATGGCGGAATCACTCGCCGGGGCCGACGTCGCCGAGGGCGTAGGCAGCTTCCTCGAACGTCGCCAGGTCGACTTCCCTCCGCTGGGTCGGGGCACCCGTTTCGGCTGGATGGACCGTTGACCCTACGATGACGGCCATGGGGGAATCCAACACTCCGACACCGGCGAGCACCGTCAGCTACGAGGTCGATGGGCGGATCGCCAACGTCACCCTCGACCGGGCCCGCTACCGCAACGCCCAGTCACGCCGCTTGCTCGAAAACCTGGACGCCGCGTTCGATCGGGCGGTCGATGACCACGAGGTGCGAGTCATCGTGCTACGAGGCGACGGCGACCACTTCTCCTCCGGTCACGATCTCGGCACTCCCGACGAGCTGGAGGACCGGAAGGCCCGTCCCTGGCCCGACGGCCAGCTCGGCGAGCAACGGCGGTCGTGGGAGCTGAACGTCGCCAACACCCTCCGTTGGCGGGACCTGCCGAAGCCCACGATCGCCGCCGTCCAGGGCCTGTGCATCTACGGCGGGTGGATGGTGGCCTCGGCGATGGACCTGATCGTTGCCGCCGACGACGCCCGGTTCCTACCGGCCCATTTCCAGTACTTCTCGGTGCCGTGGGAGCTGGGCCCGCGCCAGACCAAGGAGCTCTTGTGGAAGGCCGAGTTCGTGACCGCCGAGCGGGCCCACGAACTGGGGTTCGTCAATCACGTGGTGCCACGGGACGAGCTCGACGGCTTCGCCGACGAGCTGGCGGGCCAGATCGCTCGCCAGGACCCGTTCGTCGCCTCGATGATCAAGCGGTCGGTCAACGAGATGCAAGATCACATGGGCTTCCGCACGGCGATCACCGCCGCCCACTCGACCTACATGCAGATCCAGGCTGCCGGCAAGGTGGTACCGCCGGGCGCGGAGGGCAAGATTCGCCGTCTCCCGTCGGTCGCCAGCTCCCTGAGGAAGGACCGATCGGAGGGCTCCCGATGACCAGCGACCCCGCGACCAACGACGCTGCGGCCGGCAACGCCGAAACCGTGACCGACGACGCCGTGACCGACGAGGTGCTGCTCGCCGTCGACGACGGCGTGGCGACCATCACGTTGCACCGGCCCGAGGTCCGCAACGCCATCAACGCCGGGATGCGCACGGGTGTTCGAGCCGCGATCGAGCGGTGCGAGCACGACCCGGGGGTGGCGGTGATGATCCTCACCGGCACCGACCCTGCGTTCTGTGCCGGGCTCGACCTGCGCGAGCTCGGGAGCCGGCCGGCCGAACAGCTCGACGATCCGGACATGGGCACCAGGGGCAGCGTGTCGCCGTTCCCCGACCGGACCAAGCCGCTCATCGGCGCGATCAACGGTCCGGCGATCACCGGTGGGTTCGAGTTCGCCCTGAACTGTGACTTCCTCATCGCGTCGGAGCGTGCCGTCTTCGCCGACACTCACGCCAGGGTCGGCGTCATGCCCGGTTGGGGCCTGTCGGTGTTGCTGGCCGACGCCGTCGGGGTGCGCCGGGCTCGCGAGGTCTCGTTGAGCGGGAACTTCGTCTCGGCGCAAGAGGCGCTCACGTGGGGTCTCGTCAATCGGGTGGTGCCCCACGACGAGCTGCTCCCCACGACCACCCGCATCGCCGCCGACATCGCCGGCAACGACCCGAACGGGGTGGCGAGAATGCTGGCTACCTACCGGGAGCAGGAGGACACCCAGCTGGCTGACGGCTGGCGCATCGAGAGCGACGGCGCTCGCGCCTTCCGAGCCGAGGTGGGCTTCGCTCCCGACGAGATCGAGGCCCGCCGGGCCTCCATCATCCACCGGGGCCGCAGCCAGCTCTGACTCAGACGTCGACACCGTCGACACGGTGCTCGGTCTCGGCCTCGGTCGGGCCGCCCTCGAGCTCCGGTCGGGCCCGCCGCCGCCCGTAGAGCAGCGCGACCCCGGCGGTGGTTGCGACCGCTAGGCCGGCACCCAGCCACGGCAAGCCAGTATCGGTCACGCCCGAGCCCGGCTCGACGTCGAGCTGCCGACCCCGAAACGGTCCGCTGATCTCGTAGGTGACGCCCTCGCCGTCGACCCCACGCTGTGACGAGACGTACAAGCGGTCGCCGGCCGGGTTGAAGACCGGGCCGGTCACCTCCGAGCCGTCGTGACCGGGGATGCGCAGCATCGGCGACACCGAGCCGTCAGCGGCGATGACGACGACCTCCATGTTGCCCTTGTCCTCGGCGACGAACAGGTCGCCTGAGCCGGCCTCGACGGTGATGTTGTCGACCCCGGTCAGCACCGACGCCGCCGTGCTCGTCGACTGGTCGTAGACGATCCTCAGCCGGTCGGTCTTCACGTCGAGCTCCCAGACCCGCCCGTCGACCTTGGTGGTGAACCACACCCGATCGTCGTGATACCAGACGCCCTCCCCGCCGCCGAACCGGGTCGCTGCGTCGCCGTCGAGCTGGAACCGGGTGGCGGTGTCCGACGCCTGGGGGTCGGGCACCGGGGTCCAGGCGACCTCGTCGTCGACAACGACCGCGGCCTCGAGCACGCCGTCGGCCAGGTCGGGGTAGGAGGCGGGCGTGAAGCGGTACAGGAACCCGTCGGGCTGGTCTTCGGTGAGGTACACCTGTTGGCGTCGCGGATCGACCGCCACCGCCTCGTGCCTGAACCGACCGAGCGCCGGAACCTGTACGCCCTGTCCGGGACGGGCCACGTCGCACTCGTAGACGAATCCCATCTCGACCTCCTCGCACGACAACCACGTCCCCCACGGCGTGGCCCCGCCCGCACAGTTGCGCGACGTTCCCTCGAGCACGGAGTACGCATCGACGATCTGCCCGGCAGCGTCATAGTGGACGACCGACACTCCGCCCTCCGGCTCGGTCAGCTCGTGGTTGACGGCGTGGTACCAGCCGCCCGCCCCGTCGTCGAACGTCGCCGCACCGTCGGGCGCTCCCCTCCAGATGAGGTCGCCGGGACTCACCGGCTCGCCCGAGCGGGCGACCACCCGGCCGGTGAAACCCTCCGGCAGGAGCAGGCCGCTGCCGTCCCGCGCCGCGAGGGGACCATACGGACCGGCGGCCCCCTTCGCATCCGACGAGGCCCCGGCGGCCGTCTTGGGCACCAGTGTGGCGGCAGCGGTCGCCGCCAGCACCGAGCGGAGGAATGCCCGACGGCTCGCCCGATCGGTGGTGGGCTCAGGTGCTACGGCCATCAGTGCACAAGTGTAGCCAGCCAGCTACACGGCCCCGGGTCCGGGTCAGCTGACTGTCAGGTCGCCGAGCGCCGGCCGCTGGGGATCAGATCGTCGGCGGGGCTTGGGACCCGCGAGCACCCCTGGAGTACCGTCGCCGCATGGTTCAGCGGGGAATGATCGACGACCCGGTGACCGCGCTGCTGCCGCCGTCACCGCCGCTGGCGGTCGAACCGCTGCTCGACGCGATCAGAGAGCAGGCCGACGAAGCCGACCGGACCCGCAACCTCGACGCGAGCGTGGTGGCGGCGCTCAAGGCCAACGACGTCGTCGTCGCCGCTGCGTCGGTCGAGCTGGGAGGTCCCGGAGCCACCGTGCTCCAGATCGGGCGCGAGCTCGAAGCGGTCGCCGGGGCCTGCACCAGCACCGCGTGGGTGCTGTGGAACCACCTTGCGGTCTTCCACCTGTTCGTCGGTTGCCTGGGCCCCGACCACCAGCGCCTGCTTCGGGGCGTCGTCGAGGCGGGGGAGACCGTGTGCTTCCCGGCCGGTGCGTCGTCGGGGGTCAGGGGGGTGATCGAGGGGGACCAGGTGCGGCTCAGCGGGAAGGGCGCCTTCGGGTCGGGGGGCCGCTACGCCGACTGGGCCGGGGTGGCGTTCGTGGTCGTCGACGACCACGGCGACAGAGTCGAGCCGCTCGATCTCCGATTCACGATCGTGCCAGTGACCGGCGACGGGGTGCGGATCGAGGCGACCTGGGATGGCAGCGCTGTGCGGGCCTCGGCCACCGATGACGTCCACTACGACGATGTGGTCGCTCCTCTGGCGCGGTGCGTGCCCTGGTACGGGGCGAACCGGGCCGAGACGCTCCGGGAGGTGCCGGTGGTCGCTCCCCGATACCGGGAGGACTGGGTCGGTCTGTCCGACGTGTGGCTCGCATGGATGGGGGTCGGCCTGGTCGGCAGCGCCCTCCGGCAGGCGATCGCAGAAACCACCGGCCGGCGCTCGATCCTCGGCAAGCGCATGGTCACCCACCCCACCGTCCAGCTCAACCTCGGCGAGGCCGCAGCATTGCTGGCAGCGGCGGCCGCAACGGCCGAGACGGCCTGCCGCCAGGTCGACGAGCGGATCACGGCCGCCGCAGTGCCGACTGAGGCCGACTACCTGGGGCAGATGGCCCTGGCTAGCGCCGCTCTCGCTCAGCTCGATCAGGCGATGCAGCTGATCCGGCGGGCGCTCGGTGGGAACGGCCTGCGGGAGGGCGGGTTCTTCGATCGCTACTCCCGCGACTTCCAGGCCATGCCGCTGCACATCAATGCTCATCGCGATCGGGTCAACCTCCGGCTCGGCCGGTTCGCCCTCGGTGAGGAGCAGGACCCGTTCTGACCGCACGCAACCCGCAGGGTTGCCGTCCGCCTCAGTCGAACGTGATGACCGTGCGGGCCACCTCGCCCCGCTTCATCATCTCGTAGCCGTCGTTTACCGCGTCGAGGTCGATCGTGGCCGACACCATCTCGTCGAGCAGCAGGCGGCCGTCGAGGTACATCTCGATCATGCGGGGGATGTCGGTGCGGAACTGGTTCGAGCCCATCATCGACCCTTGGAGCTTCTTCTCCTGGAGGAAGTCGATGCCCCGAAGCTCCACGACGTCCTTCGACGGGACCATGCCGATGACCGTGGCGGTCCCGCCCATCGCCAGCATGTCGAACGCCTGGCGGACGGTCTGCGACTTGCCGATCGCCTCGAACGAGTAGTCGACGCCCCCGCCGCTGATCTCCTTGACCTCGCCGACCACGTCGTCGGTCTCCGACGCATTGACGAAATGGGTCCCGCCGAGCTGGCCTGCCATCTCCAGCTTGGCCGACGACACGTCGACCACGATGATCTTGTTCGCCCCCGCGATCCGAGCGCCTTGGATGGCGGCAAGGCCGATGCCGCCGGCCCCGATCACGCACACCGTCGTGCCGACCTGCACGTTGGCCGTCCGCACGGCGGCACCGAACCCGGTGGTGATGCCGCAGCCGATCAGGCAGGCCTTCTCCAGCGGCATCTCCTCGATCACCTTCACCAGACCGTTCTGGTGGACGAGCATCTCCTCGGCGAACCCACCGAGCCGAGCCATCTGGTCGACGGCGGTGCCGTCGGCCCTCGTCAGCCGGGCCGGGGCATCCTTGGCCCTCGAGGTGGCCTTTGGGTTGGCGCATCGGTTCGGATGGCCACTCAGGCACTGGTGGCACTGACCGCAGAAGATCGACAGGCAGGCGACGACGTGGTCGCCGGGTTTCACGTAGGTGACGTCGTCGCCGACGGCCTGCACGATCCCGGCCGACTCGTGGCCCATCACGATCGGCAGGGTCGTCCGGAACAAGCCCTCCATGAAGTGCAGGTCGCTATGGCACAGCCCGGCGCCGACCGTCTGGATGAGCACCTCACCGGGGCCCGGCCTGTCGATCGTAAGATCCTCGATGACGAGGTCTCCGGGTTGTTCGGTCAGTACGGCAGCCTTCACGTCGATTCCCCTTCCAGAGCGTGTCCTTGCGATCCCATGTCGTCCCGACGTTAGAGGCCCCGCTCCGCCTTGGCGAGCGCAGAGGGCCGGTCGCGGTTGGCGATCGGCGCGGCCGGTGCCTACGTTGCCGACATGGGTTCATCGGAGGCCGCACCACCGGTCCGGGTCAGCGCCGTCGACACCGTGCATTGCGATGCCGGTTGGCGCAACTACCACTTCTGCAAGATCACCACCGACGAGGGGATCGTCGGGTGGAGCGAGTACGACGAGGGGTTCGGCTCGCCCGGCGTCAGCTCGGTGATCGACGCCGTCGGGGGCCGCGTGGCTGGACAGTCGGTGTTCGACCACGAGCGGATCTACACCGAGTTGTTCGCCGCCACACGGCCCGGCGCCGGGTCGGTGGTCGGTCAGGGGCTCGGCGCCATCGAGAACGCCCTGCTCGACGCCAAGGCCAAGGCCCTGGGCGTGCCGGTGTACACCCTCCTCGGAGGGAAGCTTCGCGACCGGATCCGGGTCTACTGGTCGCACTGCGGCACCTGGCGCATCGCCTACCACCGCTTCTACGGCAACCAGATCACCGACCTCGCCGGGGTCGAGGCCCTCGGGGAGGAGGTACGCGACTCCGGCTTCACCGCGCTCAAGACGAACATCTTCACGATGTGGGAGGGAGCCCTCCGCTCATGGGCGCCGGGTTTCGGCCGGCCGTGGAGCCCGGAGCTCAACGCCGAGCCGATGGTGCTCCGAGGGATCAACGACGTGCTCAGCGCGTTCAGGGCCGGCGCCGGCGACGACGTCGACATCCTCCTCGATCTCAACTTCAACTTCCGCACCTCGGGTGTGCTCGAGGTGCTCCGGATGCTCGATGACTTCGACCTGTTCTGGTTGGAGTACGACAACGACAGCCCCGAAGCGCTCCGCTACATCAGGGATCACAGCCACACCCAGATCGCGTCACTGGAGACGCTGATCGGGTTGCCCCGGTTCGTTCCCTACTTCCGAGAGCAGTCGGTCGACGTCGCCATCATCGACGCGGTATGGAACGGCACCTGGCAGTCGATGAAGATCGCAGCGTCGGCCAACGCCCACGAAGTCAGCGTGGCGCCCCACAACTTCTACGGCCACCTGTCGACGATGATGAGCGCCCACTTCGCCGCCGCGGTGCCCCACCTCCGGATCATGGAGACCGACATCGACCGCCTGCCGTGGGACGACGAGATCTTCACCGTCGCCCCCGAGATCGTCGATGGCCATCTGGTCCTGCCAGACACGCCGGGGTGGGGTACCGAGCCCAACGAGGAGGCGGTGGCCGCCTACCCGCCTAAGGTCGGTCCCGGCTTCCTCGTCAACCGGCGGCCATGATGGGCCGGCAGAGCTTCTCGATGCCAGCCTCGGCGGGCGGGAGGATCGAACCGTGAGCATCTTGAGATCAAACCTCGACTCCCGTAGCGAGACCTACCTCGCCAACCGGGCTTCGATGGAGCAGCACCTGGCTCACTACCAGAAGCTGGTGGCCGAGGCGGTCGCCGGCGGCGGCGACAAGTACCGCGAGCGCCACCACCAGCGTGGCCGGCTACTGGTCCGTGAGCGCATCGAGCTCCTGCTCGATCCCGACGCCCCGTTCCTGGAGCTCTCGGTGACCGCCGGAGCCGAGACCGAGTTCGCCGTCGGGGCCGCCCTCGTCACCGGGATCGGTCAGGTGTCGGGCACCGAGTGCGTGATCCTCGCCAACGATCCGACGGTCAGGGGCGAGGATCACG
>Ga0224508_10001869_pt1 | contig 18513 bp, 16 predicted proteins | sample SF_Jan12_sed_USG_4_FD_170157 | JGI IMG/M metagenome (GOLD analysis project Ga0224508, IMG submission 170157) | Sediment microbial communities from San Francisco Bay, California, United States - SF_Jan12_sed_USGS_21 | ecosystem: Environmental > Aquatic > Marine > Sediment | place: USA... | reverse complement strand
CACGGTGGGAACCGTCACCGACAACGACGACGGCACCTTCGGCTACGACCCGGACGGGAACTTCGAGTCCCTCGCCGCGACCGAGACAGCGGTCGACACCTTCGAGTACACCGCGGGCGACGGCAACGGCGGCAGCGACACCGCAACCGTCACCATCACGGTCTTCGGCGTGAACGACGCGCCGACCGCGACCGACGACGACATCGGCACCGATCCCGGGTTCACGGTCGGCGAGGACGGTCCGGCGATCACCACTCCCGACGTGCTCGCCAACGACACCGATCCCGACGCGAGCGACGTCTTGGAGATCGAGGGCGTCGACACGACAGGCACGGTGGGAATCGTCACCGACAACGGCGACGGCACCTTCGAGTACGACCCGGACGGGAACTTCGAGGTCCTCGACGACGGTGACTCCGACACGACGTCGTTCGACTACACGGCGCGAGACGGCAACGGCGGCAGCGACGTCGCGACCGTCACGATCACCGTCACGGGGGTGAACGACGAGCCGTCGATCACGTCGCCTGCGGCTGTGAATGCGGCCGAGAATCAGACGGCGGTCGTCGACGTGCAGTCGACCGATCCCGAGGGTGACACCGAGGGTGCGGGGTTGACGTACGGCATCACGGGTGGTGCCGATCAGGCGAAGTTCTCGATCGTGGCGGCCACTGGCGTGTTGACGTTCTCGGCTGCGCCCGATTTCGAGACGCCGACCGATGCCGGTGCCGACAACGTCTACGACGTGCAGGTCACGGTCACCGACTCCGGCGCGCTGACCGACGTGCAGGACATCGCGGTGACCGTCACCGATGCGAACGAGCCGCCCGTGCTGGTCAACATCGCCGATCAATCGGGCGACGAGCTGACACTCTTCTCGTTCACGGCGACGGCGACCGACCCCGACCTTCCCGCGCAGACGCTCACGTTCTCGCTCGACGACGGGCTCACCGGATCGGTGCCGATGGGTGCGGCCATCACCGGTGGCGGCAGTTTCACCTGGACTCCGTCGGAGGCGCAGGGCCCCGGTACCTACACGTTCGACGTGGTCGTCACCGACAACGGCATGCCAGTCCTCGACGACTCCCAGACGTTCACGATCACCGTCGAAGAGGTCAACGTGAATCCGTCCGACGGTGACGAGGGCACGGCGGGTGCGCCGGAGTACAGCGCCATCAGCGGCGTCCCGATGTTCGTCTCGGGCGGCACGGCGACCGGACCTACCGTCAGCACCTCGAGCACGACCAACCTGCTCGACAACGCGACCGACAGCGACCTTCCTGCCCAGACGCTCAGTGCCGTTGCGGCCACCGGCTCCACCAGCCCGGCCGGCTCGGGAACATTCGAGGTGTTCGCCGACGGCACATTCACCTACTCGCCGCCGATCGGGTTCGAAGGCGTGGCCAGCTTCACGTACGGCGTGAGCGACACGGTCGGCTCCGACACGTCGACAGCGTTCATCGACGTCGCCGACACCGTCTGGTTCGTCGACGACGTGAACGGCAGCGACGCCACCGGCGACGGCACGTTCGGGAAGCCGTTCGCCTCGTTGGCGCCGTTGTCCACGGGCGGCGCGGCCGACGCCGCCGATGGCGCCGGCGACTTCATCTACGTGTTGACCGACGACGGCGCCACCGCAGGCGGCATCGTCCTCGAGACCGACCAGAAGCTCATCGGCAACGCGGTCGACCTCGTGGTCGGCATGGACACGCTCGTGACCGGCGTCGGCGGGAACGGACCGACCGTCAACGCTGCCGCCGGTACCGCGATCGATCTGAGCACCGGGAACACGGTACGTGGCCTCAGTGTGGTCGCCGGTGCCGGAACCGCCATCGACGGCACAGCCGGCGTCGGAACACTCACCGTGAACACCGTCGCCGCGGTCACCGCGTCGGGCGGGCCTGCGGTCGACATCAACGGCGGCACCCCGACGGTGAGCACGGGCACCGTGAGCTCTACCGGCTCCGCGACCGGAGGGGTCAACATCCAGAACACGGCTGCCGGCTCCTACGTCTTCGACGGTGTCACCATCACGACCACGGGCGGTACCGGATTCCGCGCGGTCTCGGCGGGTTCGGTCGCCGTCACGGGCACCACGAACACTGTGGCCTCGACGTCGGGCCTCGGCATCGACATCTCCAACACCACGATCGCCGCGGGCGGCGTTACCTTCGCCAGCGTGTCGGCTAGTGGGGGGACGCAGGGGATCGTGCTCAGCGGCACCGGCTCGACCGGCACCTTCACCATCACCGGCGACACCGGCACCACCGTGAACGCGTCGGGGGGCACGATCCAGAACACCACCGGCGACGGCATCTCGCTCACGAACGTGTCAGACGTCGGCTTCGACCAGGTGAGGATCGACAACGCCGATCGTCACGGGATCTTCGGAACGTTGGTGAACGACTTCTCGTTCACCAACGGCGAGGTGCTCAATCAAGGTGATGCCGACAACGAGAACGCCATCGACTTCTCGACGGCTGCCACGGCGAACCTCACCGGCACGGCCACCATCAGCGGCACCATCATCACGAACTTCCACGACACGGGCATCGACATCGCCAACAACAGCGGATCGTTGACCCTGACCATCGACAGCTCCACGTTCGACGACAACCACGACATGAACGGGGCCGAGGCAATCGTCATCGAGTCGACCGGTACTGCCTCCATCTCGGCCGATGTCACCGACAACTCGTTCGACGACATCGAGAACGACGCGGTTGCGATCCGCGCCGCGGGCAGCGGCGCGACCCACGACCTGAACATCACCGGCAACACGTCGATCAACGGTGGTGGCCCCGACAACTTCCCCGGTGGTGGCGACCTGCTGATCGACGTGGCCACCGCCGCGAGCGTGACGTTCGACGTGCAGGGCAACGAGATCCTCGACTCGCCGCTCGGCAATGGAGTCACCATCACCGGCGCCGGGAACGCGGAGGGCCGCATCGGCGGCCCGCTCCCGGCCGACGGGAACACCTTCAGCGGCCTCGGCGGGTCGGGTGTTCGGATCGACGTGGGCAATGACGGCGTCGGCACCGGCGTCCGGACGATCCTCGTGCAGAACAACGACATCGGGGTCGACAACACGTTGACAGCCGGAGGCCCCTTCAACGGCCTCGGCACCGACGGCATCGCGACGCTGCACCGCGACAGCAGCGGCAGCCTGAACATCACGATCGAGGACAACACGATCTCGAACATCACCAACCAGGCGATCGACGTGTTCACCGACGAGGACATCGGTCTCGGCGGCACCAACCCCACCAGCAGCATCCGGATCGCAGACAACACGTTCACCGGTCTCGGCGACGACGCCATCGAGGTCGACACCGACGAGACCGCCAACGCCTGCCTGCACATCTTCGGGAACAGCAACGGTGCGGCCGGCAGTCCGGGCACCTTCGATCTCGATCAACGCGGCGATCCCCTGACGGTCCTGCAGATAACGCAGGCGAGCACTGCGGCGCTGTCGACCGACAACACCGGCGCCACGGTCGTCCCGACCGGCACGATCACATTCAACGGTATGTGCCTCAACCCGACCCTTCCGGCAAACTCCTGACATGGCCGAACCCTTCCTCGCCGAGATCCGACTCTTCGGGTTCAGTTTCCCGCCCCGTGGTTGGGCCCTGTGCGACGGGCAGATCCTGCCCATCGACCAGAACCAGTCACTGTTCTCGCTGCTCGGCACGACCTACGGCGGCGACGGCCGGACCACCTTCGCCCTGCCCGACCTGCGAGGCCGCACGCCGGTTCACCGCGACTCCGGGGCGGGGTATTCGCTCGGAGCCAAGGCCGGTGAGGAAGGCCATCCACTGACGGTGGCCGAGATCCCGTCGCACACCCACACACTCCAGGGATCGTCGGCGAACGCGAACGCTACGAGCCCCGCCGGTGCCGTGTATGCACGCGCGGCAGCAACCGTCTACCGAGATCCGGCATCGAACCCCGTGCCGATGAACGCGGGGGCGATCGCGAACGCGGGAACCGGTCAGCCCCACGACAACATGCAGCCGTTCCTGACGGTCAGCTACTGCATCGCTGTCACCGGCACCTTCCCGTCCAGGAACTGAGGTCGACGCACCGTGACCGACACATTCATCGGCGAGATCAAGATGTTCGGCGGAGGGTTCGCGCCGCGAGGTTTTGCCTTCTGCGACGGCCAGCTCCTCACGGTCTCACAGAACGAGCCGCTGTTCTCGCTTCTCGGCACGACCTACGGCGGCGACGGCCGGACCACCTTTGGGCTTCCCGACCTCCGCGGCCGGCTCCCGATCCACCAGGGCGCCGGACCAGGGCTGACGAGTCGACAGATCGGCGCCAAGAGCGGCCTCGAGGCCGTGACGGTGTCCGGCCCCCAGCTCCCCGTGCACACCCATGGGTTGCAGGCGTCGAGCGACCCGGCGAACGAGGCGCAACCCAGCGGCGCCGTTCTTGCCGATGCCGCGGCCGATGTCTACATCGACGGCACGCCCGACCTCGCCATGAATGCGGCCGCGATCCTGCCGAGCGGCGGGGGACAGTCGCACGACAACGTGATGCCGTACAGCGTCATCAACTACATCATCGCGCTGACCGGGATCTTCCCGAGTCGGAACTGAGGACACTCATGGCCAGTCCGTACGTCGCCGAGATCCGGATCTTCGCAGGCAACTTCGCACCTCGCGGCTGGGCGTTCTGTGAGGGCCAGCTCCTCCAGATCGCGCAGAACACCGCGTTGTTCTCGTTGCTCGGCACGACCTACGGCGGCGACGGGCGCACCACATTCGGTCTCCCCGACCTGAAGGCCCGCGGAGCGATGCACGAGGGAAACGGGCCGGGGCTGACATCGCGCCGCCTCGGAGAGAAGGGCGGACAGGCCACGGCCACCTTGAACGCCACCCAGATGGCCGGACACAGCCATACGCTCGTCGGGTCGTCGGGGGAGACCGACGAGGAGGGCACGTCGAACCCTGCAGGCGCGACCACTGGCGTGGTCACGGCCAGCACCTCGATGTACGGCCCGACCACGAGCCTCGGCGCCATGTCACCGTCAGCGATCGACTCCGTGGGCGGGGGCCAGGTGCACAACAACGTGCAGCCCTACATCGCCCTCAACTTCATCATCGCGCTCCAGGGTGTGTTCCCCTCGCCGAACTGATCGCCGGCAACGCGTGGTGTCGCCGGTCGTCGAGCTCCGACCGGTGGAGCCCGGCGACGACGATTTCCTCCGCGGCCTCTACGCGACGACTCGAGCCGACGAGATGGTCGCCACCGGGTGGGATCCGGCGCAGGTCGCCTCTTTCCTCGACATGCAATGGCGCGCCCAACACACCGCCTACGCGCGTCGCCATCCGACATCGGACCACGCCGTCATCGTCGCCGACGGCCGTGCAGCCGGCCGGCTCTGGGTCGCTCGTGGCCCGAGCGAGATCCGCATCGTCGACATCTCGCTGTTGCCGGCCGAGCAAGGTCGTGGAATCGGAACGCAGCTCCTCGAGGAGCTGCAGGCAGAAGCGAAGGAGAGCGATCGGGTGCTCACGTTGTCCGTTGCGTCCGACAACGCGCGGGCCCGTGCCCTCTACTTGCGGCTCGGGTTCGACGTCGTGGCCGTCGAGGCCGGCTACCAGCTCATGGAGTGGGTGCCCGAGGGTGGATGACGAAGCTCACGACAGGCCGAGCACGAGGCCGGCCTGGCCGAGGTGATATGTCACCATGACCGCCACCCGGCCGTGTCGGATGTCGGCGACGAAGCGGGTCCAGCCGATCAGTGCGTCGGAGACATAGAAGAGGAGTGCGCCGGTGATGATCCAGGCCTCGGTGGTGCCGATGGCAGCCGCGACCATGATCGAGATCACGACGACGTAGCCAGCCACTGGCGTGTGGAGGGGGCCCGGTGCGCCGGCGATGATCCGGCGACCCAGCACGAAGATGGCAATCAGCGCGGCGGCGCTCCCGACCGCGAGGGCGGGAAGGCTGGTGGCGCGCACGACCATGCCCACGACATAGGCCACATGGGCGAGCAGGAAGGCCGAAAGTCCCGCGACGAAGCGGTCGCGGGGGAGCATCAGCGCGACGTCACCGACCAGTGACAGGCACAACGCGACGAGGAACCAGGCCCGCTGTGTGCGGTCGGCAGGGTCGATGGCCGCCGCGGCGCCGATGAGCAACACCAATGTGAGTGGTTTCGCGACGTACTCGACCCGGCGGCGATCGGTGGCGACGGCCCACCAGTCGACGAGCGCGACGAGACCGGCCGCAGCCAACGAGGTGGCGGCGACCGCGTTCACCCCTCGGGCTCACCTCCGGCGATGTGTCTCACCGTGAGCTCATGCGGCGTCGTGATCGGTCGGCAACAGGTTGAAGACCGCCTCGTACCGGGTTGCCTCGTCGGTGGCCGCGACGGGAACCAAGAAGACGTCGATCGCCTCGTCGGTGCCGTGGCGGAGCCTGCTGATGCCCTGTTGCAGCATCGGTGCGGCCGGTCCTTCGAATTCGAGCGAGTAGTTGGTGTCGGACCCGGTCACGGTGTGCAGGACGAGTGTCAGCTCGGTGTCGACGACCGCGAACTGCTCGTCGACCAGTTCCGACCACTCGGCTCTCGTCGGGTACTCGGACACCGGTGGTCAGGAGCCGGATGGAATCGCGACTTGTCGGAACGTCAGATGGTCGGAGTCGAGCCCGAGGAGCGTGTCGGCGGTGACATCGTCGAACTGTTCGAGGATCTCGGCCCCCTTGCGCACCGTGACCGTGAACTGCTCGCCGGCGCCGATGATGACCGATATGGCCGCGTCGTGGTCGATCGCGAATGCGTAGGGCACGAATCCTGCGCCGTCTCGGGTTGCCACGAACAGCAGCGTCCCGGAGCCGGCTGCAACGGCGCCCGCGGCGAGCGCCCCGGTGGCGAACCGTCGCCGACTGATTCGGGCGGCGACCGTGGCGGATTCCGGGGTGAACATCACGCTGATGATAGTCGACGGACCCGTGCCGGACGGGTACTGGCGATCCCCCGGATCGGGACGCCGCGACGGCCCGCCGGGGCTCTCAGCTCGCCTGCCCCGAGTCGGGCGTCACCATCATGACACCGCTGTCGACCACCTCGAACATCGACCCCTCGAGGGCGCCCAGAGTGTGGAGGTCGTCGTTGTCCCAACGAGGGTCGGGGGTGCCCGAGATGAACCATCGTGAGCCGTTGTCGGCGATGATCACACCGTGGGTCTGCATCGCCTCTGCGATCACCGAGGCCTGGGGGCCGAGCCCGCTCAGGTCGGCATCGCTGCGCAGCCGCAGCCATGTTCCCATCGGGGGAAGGGTCGTGTCGGCCGACTCGCCGGCCTGGTGGCGCGCCGGCCATACGTAGCTGGTCCGGGTTCGGGGCACGGTCATGCGGATGGCGTGGTCGATGTCACCGGCGGCGACCTCGTCGTACTGCACGAGTCCGGGCAGGATGGCCAGACCCGCGGCGTCGGCCGACGTCCATCCGGCCGGACGCAGTGTGTTCGACCGGAGGTCGAAGACGGCGCCGGAGCCGGCATCCCAACCACCGTTTCCGTCGGCGACGGCACGGAACACCTCGTAGAGCACGCATGCGTCCTCGTCAACGACCAGGAGGTGACGGTCGGATCCACCCTCGATCGGCGCGTCCGGAGGAATCGGGTAGGGCCCGGGGTCGCTCTCGTCGGCGAACTCGAAGGTGATCGGTACCCGAGGCTGGCCGGCGCCGACCGTTGTGAACGGGATCCCGATCGGGCTCCCGGCCCACAGGCCGCTCCCGAAATCGGCGTGGACGGCGGCGCTCGCTCCGATGGTCGCGACGAACGTCGCCGACCGCGAGTGGAGCGCGAGGTCGGCGACATCGGCGTGCCAGAAGCTGTCCGCGGGTGCGAGCGGACACGGGTCGTCGTCGATGCCTGCAGCTTCCGACCGTGTCACGGCGAAGGTATCGACGCCGTCGCCGTCCCAGTCGCCGACGAGGAGGGTGTCGGTCGCCCTGCCGTATCCGATGGTGGTCGTGGCCGGGCCCGAGACGAAGTCGTCGCGGATGAAGATTAGCTTGGCGCGTCGGACGGCGAAGGTGTCGATGCCATCGGAGTCCCAATCACCGACGAGAACCTCGTCGCCGGCCCGGCCGTAGCCGAATACCACATCGGCAGGTCCCGAGCTGACCGAGCTCCGCACGAAGAAGACATTGCCGCGCCGGACGGCGAAGGTATCGACGCCGTCGCCGTCCCAGTCGCCGACGAACACCTCGTCGCCGGCCTTGCCGTACCCGAGCGTGATGTCAGCCGGGCCCGCGGCGATGCGGTTGGCCAGATGGAACACGTTGCCGCGCCGGACCGCCAGCGTGTCGGTGCCGTCGCCGTCCCAGTCGCCGACGAACACCTCGTCGCCGGGCGTGCCGAAACCGACCGTCACCGAGCCCAGGCCACGCTCGTCGGCCAGGGTGAACACGTTGCCGGTGCGTGACCCGAATCCTGTCCGACCGTTTCCCTCCCAGTCGCCCGTGAGTGTGGTTCCGGTCGGGTCGCCGAAGACGAAGTCGTAGTCCGCCGGCCCCGACACGATGCTGTTGGCGACGAAGATCCGCTGCACCCTGTCGGTGGGCCCGTCGCCGGCGACGGCGATCGGTGCGATCGTGGCGCTCGCCACGACGATCGCGAGGAGCGGGGTAACTCGGCCCAGCGCGGCCCGGATGCACATCGGAGAACCTCCCTGCCTCGTTGCGCGCGTCCGATCCATTGTGGCCCGTCCTTCGCCCGAGCCGGGACCTTCGACCCTATGTCACGGAGATCTGGAGTTGTTGAGTGAAGAACTGGAGGAATCAGGATGCGACTCGAGCTCAACAAGCGCACCGAACTGGCGCTCAGGGCCCTCGAGGTGCTGGCCTCGTCACCCTCACGGGTCAAGGGCGCAGACCTGGCCGGACGGATCGACTCGACGGTGGCCTTCGTGCCCCAGGTCGTGGCTCCGCTGGTCGGACGCGGGTGGGTCTCCTCCGAACCAGGTCCACTCGGCGGTTATGAGCTCCGGACACCACTGGACGAGGTGGCCGTGCTCGAGCTGATCGAGGTGATGGAGGGCCCGACCGACACCGGAACATGCGTGCTCAAGGGACGGGAGTGCGCTGCCGACGAACCCTGCGCGCTCCACGAGCCATGGACACGAGCCCGTGCCGCGCTGATGGCCGAACTGACCGCCACATCGATCGACGACATACACGGATCGTCCACAACGAGGAGGACGCGAACATGAAGAACCGGATGAGGAACGCCATCCTGGTGCTCGTGCCGCTGGCCATGTTGGCCGGTGCGTGCAGCACGGGCGACCCTGGCGAGGTTGCGTTCAGCGGCGACCTACCCGAGGTGGAGCTGGTCGAGCTCTCCGGCGACACGTCGGGTTCGATCATCCCCGAGCTGGTGCCGAAGGCCGAGCTGGCACCCGCCGATGCCGACGAGCAGCACCTTTCGTACGCGCCCGATGTCCCGCCCCCGATCGAACGAAGTGACCAGCGGGTGTTCGACGTGCACCTCGAGGTGCTCGAGGGCGTCTGTCCGCTGGACCCGGAGAACAACGTCAGCTTCGACATGTGGGGCTACCGCGTCGAGGGGGACGACGAGGTCGTCTGCGGCTCGCCGGGACCGATCCTGCGCGGTCGCGTCGGGGATCTGGCCCGCATCACGCTCACGAACCTGCTCGACAACAACAACCCGCACAACATCGATTTCCATGCGGTGACCGGGCAGGGCGGCGGGGCCGCCGATCTCACGGTCGCACCCGGCGAGACGGCGACGATCGAAGTCCGGCTCCTCTACCCGGGAGCGTTCATGTACCACTGCGCGTTCGGTGATGTTCCCGAGCACATCGCCCATGGGATGTACGGCATGTTCATCGTCGACCCCGAGGAGCCACTCCCCGAGGCCGAGCACGAGTGGGCTGTCATGCAGTCCGAGTGGTATGTGACCGAGCCCGACGAGACCGGTCTGGTCGAGCTCGACCGTGACGCCATGTTCGCGGAGGAGCCGAGCTTCGTCACCTTCAACGGCCGCACCGATGCGCTCGTTGGCGACAATGCCTTGCGAATGCAGGTGGGCGAACGAGCCCGCATCTACATGGTGAACGAGGGGCTCAACCTCGACTCGAACTGGCACCCCATCGGGTCGCACTGGGACACCGTGTATCCCGAGGCGGCCACACACCCGGTGAACAACGTGATCCGCGGCTCACAGTCGACCTTGGTGGTCGCCGGCGGTGGGACGGTCACCGAGCTGATCGGCCAGGTCCCGAGCACGATCATCCTCGTCGACCATGCCCTCGTCCGGACCTTCTACAAGGGCGCCATTGGGCAGGTGATCGTCGAGGGCGAGGCCAACGAGGAGATCTTCTCGACCGGGGTCTCGACGGCGGGTGAGGAGGTCGCGGCAGAACCGGCCGAGGGCGGAGACGACGGCGCCGCCGAGGAGGCCGAAGCTCCGCCGGCTGCGTCCGACGAGCCGGTCGAGACCGACGAGGTCGCGATCACCGAGGGTGCGTGGGATCCCGAGAACGCCGCGACGGCCTACAGCCCGCCGGTCATCCGGGTCACCCAGGGCACGACCGTGACCTGGAGCAACGCCGATTCGGTCCTGCACACGGTCACCGCCGGCACATCGGACGGACGGGTCGGGGACCCGAGCGGCGAGTTCGACTCGAGCGACATGCTCGCCGGCGACACGTTCTCGTTCACCTTCGACGACGTCGGTGAGTTCCCCTACTACTGCGTGCCCCACCCCTGGATGACGGGGCTCGTCATCGTCGAGGCGGCCTGAGCCGACGTGCGCCGTCGCCGTCAGGTCGTTCAGCCCGCCTGGCGGGCAACGGCCTCGGCGGCGGCCTTCGCGGCCTCGGCGTCACCGACGTATCGCTCGTCGACCGGCATGTGGTCGACGGGGCGGCCGTCGGCGCCGATGTCGTAGCGCAACGGCATGCCGGTGGGGATGTTCAGGCCGGTTATCTCGTCGTCGCCGATGCGGTCCAGATGTTTCACCAGTGCCCGCAGGCTGTTGCCGTGCGCCGCGATCAGCACCGTGGCACCGGTGTGGAGGTCGGGCACGATCCAGTCGTACCAGTACGGCAACATGCGGTCGACGACATCGGCCAGACACTCCGATTTCGGCAACAGCTCGGGCGGGATCGCCGCGTACCGGGGGTCGGCGTCGGGGTTGTACGGGTTGTCGTCGGCGATCGGTGGCGGCGGGGTGTCGTAGCCGCGCCGCCAGGCCATCAGCTGCTCGGCGCCGTGCTTCTCCTTGGTCTCGGCCTTGTCGAGTCCGGTGAGATCGCCGTAGTGCCGCTCGTTCAGGCGCCAGCTGCGTCGTACCGGGATCCACGATCGACCCATACCGTCGAGCGTGATGTTCGCGGTCCGAATCGCCCGCACCTGCAGTGACGTGTGGACGATGTCGGGTTCGAGGCCGGCGTCGCCGAGCACGGCTGCGGCTCCACGGGCCTCGGCCTCGCCCTGTTCGGTGAGGTCGGCGTCGTACCAGCCGGTGAACTGATTGCTCTTGTTCCACTCGCTCTGGCCGTGGCGCAACAAGATCAGACGGGACGTCATGGGCTCAACGTAGCCGAGAACGCCGGCGAGCCCGGCCGACACTTCCCGACCCGTCGCCCGGCGCCGAACCCTCACACAAGGCACTCAAGTTTTCGAACGAAATGGCGTGAGGTATGGAATAGACGGGATATGCGGGCGTTACGATCGTCTGTACACACCCAGCAGCCCGGCGCGCAAGGGCGACGCCGAATCTCACAGGAGAGCACCACATGGCCAAGGCCGTCGGAATCGACCTCGGTACCACCAACTCGGTGGTCAGCGTCTTGGAGGGCGGTGACCCCGTCGTCATCGCAAACGCCGAGGGCAGCCGGACCACTCCGAGCGTCGTCGCCTTCTCGAAGGATGGCGAGGTTCTCGTCGGTGAGGTCGCCAAGCGTCAGGCGATCACCAACCCCGACCGCACCATCCGGTCCGTGAAGCGCCACATCGGTACCGACTGGTCCGTCGACATCGACGGCAAGGACTACGCAGCCCAGGAGATCTCGGCGCGGGTCCTCCAGAAGCTCAAGCGCGACGCCGAGGCATATCTCGGCGACGAGGTCACCCAGGCGGTCGTCACCGTTCCCGCCTACTTCGACGACGCCCAGCGCACGGCGACAAAAGAGGCCGGCGCCATCGCCGGCCTCGAGGTGTTGCGCATCATCAACGAGCCGACGGCGGCGGCGCTCGCCTACGGCCTCGACAAGGACAGCAACGACCAGACCATCCTCGTGTTCGACCTCGGCGGCGGCACCTTCGACGTGTCGGTGCTCGAGATCGGCGACGGTGTGTTCGAGGTCAAGAGCACGTCGGGCGACACCAGCCTCGGCGGCGACGACTGGGACGAATCGGTCATCGACTGGCTCGTGACGTCGTTCAAGAACGACCACGGCGTCGACCTCGGCAACGACAACATGGCCATGCAGCGCCTCAAGGAAGCGGCCGAGAAGGCCAAGGTCGAGCTCTCCCAGACCCAGCAGACCCAGATCAACCTGCCGTTCATCACCGCGACCGCCGACGGGCCGTTGCACCTCGACTACTCGCTCAACCGCTCGAAGTTCCAGGAGATGACCGCCGAGCTCATCGACCGCTGCAAGAAGCCGTTCGAGCAGGCGATCTCCGACGCAGGGCTGGCCAAGGGCGAGATCGAACACGTCATCCTCGTCGGTGGTTCCACCCGCATGCCGGCGGTCGGCGAGCTGGTCCAGTCGCTCACCGGCACCGAGCCCAACAAGACCGTCAACCCCGACGAGGTCGTCGCGGTCGGCGCTGCCATCCAGGCCGGTGTGCTGAAGGGCGAGGTCAAGGATGTGCTTCTCCTCGATGTCACGCCGCTGGCGCTCGGCATCGAGACCAAGGGTGGCGTCATGACCCGCCTCATCGAGCGCAATACGACCATTCCCACCCGCCGGACCGAGAAGTTCACGACCGCCGACGACAATCAGCCCTCGGTCGAGATCCACGTGCTCCAGGGCGAGCGAGAGATGGCGCAGTTCAACAAGACGCTCGGCAAGTTCCAGCTCGTCGATCTTCCGCCGGCCCTCCGAGGTGTTCCCCAGATCGAGGTCACCTTCGACATCGACGCCAACGGCATCGTCCACGTCTCGGCCAAGGACCTCGCCACGGGCAAGGAGCAGTCGATCACCATCACCGGCCAGTCGTCGCTCGACAGTGACGTCATCGACCAGATGGTGAAGGACGCCGAGGCCCACGCCGACGAGGACAGGGCTCGTCGCGAGGAGGCCGAGGTCCGCAACCAGGCCGACACGCTCGCCTACTCGGTCGACAAGCAGCTCAAGGAGCAGGGCGACAAGCTCTCCGACGACGAGCGGTCGGCGGTCGAGTCGGCCCTCGATGCGGTGAAGACCGCGCTCGATGGCAGCGACACCGAAGCCATCAAGACGGCGACCGAGGCCTTGTCGAACGAGTTCCAGGTCGTGTCACAGCGCCTCTACGAGGCTGCCGCGCAGGATGCGGCGGCCGCGACCGACCCGACTGACGCCGACGACGAGACGGGCGCCGACGACATCGTCGATGCCGAGATCGTCGACGAGGACGAGGCGTGACCGCCGAGTCCGATGTCGAGTCGACGATCGAAGAGCCCGGCTCGGTCGGCGGCGCCGACGATGGCGCTCCGCCCGAGTCGGCAGATGCCGGAGCCGCCGACCCCGAGCTCGACGGTCGCCCGCTGAGCGTCGAGGTGCTGATCGACGACCTCGACAAGGTCACGGCCGAACGCGACGGTCACCTCGACGACCTGCGTCGGGTCTCGGCGGAGTTCGCGAACTTCCGCAAGCAGGTCGACAGGCGCAACTCCGATGTCGTGCAGCAGGCTGCCGCCGGGCTCGTCGTCAAGTTGTTGCCCGTCCTCGATGCGTGCGATGCCGCCCTGGACCAGGGTGCAACCGATGTCGAGCCGATACGCATGGCGATGCTCGAGACCCTGAAGAAGGAGGGTCTCGAACCGCTCGACGTGCTCGGTGCGCCGTTCGACCCCGAGTCGCACGAAGCCGTGCTCACCGAGGAGGGCGACGGCGAGCCCGTCGTCACCGAAGTGCTGCGGACGGGCTACGCGCTGCGCGGGCGCGTGGTTCGCCCGGCCATGGTGAAGGTCCGAGGCTGAATCGTGTCACACTCGTCGCGCCGATCGGCCCGACGACGGTGACCACGGACGACAGCGTTCGCACCGCTTCGGTCCGAAGGGCGATCACCCGTGGGGGTTGGTGCTTCTTCGGGCCGACTCTGCGAGAGTCATAGGCGTGGAAGCCCGACAGGAATGGCTCGAGGAGGACTACTACGCCGAGCTGGGCGTGAACGCGGGCGCAACCGCCGACGACATCACGAAGGCCTATCGCAAGCTGGCGCGTGAGCTCCACCCCGACACGAATCCCGGCGACGACGCGGCCGAGGAACGCTTCAAGCGGGTGTCGACTGCCTACGACGTCCTGAGCGATGCCGAGAAGCGGCGCAGCTACGACCAGCTCCGCCGATTCGGTGGTCCCGGTGGTGGTCGGCAGGGGTACACCTTCGACTTCGACAACGGCGATGCCAGCCTCGACGATCTTCTCGGCGGCATGTTCGGCACGGCCGGACCGTTCACCGGGGGCCGGCGTTCGGGTGGCACGGTGTTCACCAACATGGGTGGCCGGAACGCGCCGGCGAGAGGCGCCGACCAGGAGGCGACGCTGCGTTTGTCGTTCGCCGAGGCCGCCACGGGATTCACGACCAACGTGACGGTCGGCGACAGCAGCGGCTCGCGCGACATCAAGGTCCGCATTCCCGCCGGGGTCACGGACGGTCAGCAGCTCCGACTTCGGGGCCAGGGTGGAAAGGGGCGAGGCGGTGCGCCCGACGGTGACCTCTTGGTCAAGGTCAACGTCGACGACCACCCGATGTTCGGTCGCTCGGGCACCCACCTCACCGTCCGCGTTCCGATCTCGTTCCCGCAAGCGGTCCTGGGTGGCGAGGTCGACGTCCCCACGTTCGACGGCAACACCGTCAAGTTGCGGATCCCGGCCGGGACCGGCTCGGGGCGCACGTTCCGCGTCAGGGACAAGGGGGTTCGAACCGACAGGGAAACGGGCGACCTGCTCGTCACCGTCGACATCGAGGTGCCCGACCACACCACGCCCGAACAAGCCGCCGCGCTCCAGGCCTATGCCGAGCTGTGCACCGAACGCCCCGACGCCGCTCGGGGAGCCGAGTGATGGATCCGAGGGGACGCGACCGAGCGGTCTACGTCATCTCGGTGGCCGCGGAGCTCGCAGGAGTGCATCCCCAGACACTGCGCGTCTACGAGCGCAAGGGTCTCGTCGATCCGGCCCGCACCGGCGGTGGGAGTCGCCGATACTCCGATGCCGACATCGAGTTGCTCCAACGGATCCAGGAGCTCACCAACGACGGCTTGAACCTCGCCGGTGTCAAGAAGGTGTTGGCCCTGGAGGGACGCATCGCCTCGCTCGAACAACAGCTCGTCGAGCTTCGCAGTTCGATCGCCGATCACGATCGGCATCCGGTCAGGGTCAACCAGAGCATCATGGTGTACGACGAGCGCGATGCCGGGAGTCGACGGCGGCGCTAGGCAAGCACTGGGTAAATAGTGCTGAGCCGGTCCGAATGACCCAGGCGGAAACGCTCAAGTATTTGGTCCATACTGCCGATCTGAGGCCCATGACCATCCTCGAATCGGACGCCGTCGCGGCGTCGCAAACCCCCATGGGCGGCTGGACACGTACCGAGCTCGGTGGCATTCCGGCCTATGTTCTCGACACACCCGGCCCGCCCAGGGGTGAGCTGATCTTCCGTGTCGGACGAGCCGACGAGAGCCTGCCGACCACGGGTTTGTCCGACCTGGTCCGGAGGATGGCGCTCGGCTTCACCGATGCGCCGCTCGATCTGACATCGAGCGTGACCGGCTCGACGACGAGCTTCGGGTTCGATGCGACGTCGACCGACCTGGCAGCGACCTTCGCCGAGCTCGGCGAACGACTGTCCATGCCCGACCTCGACCGCATCGACGACGCACGCGATGCGATCCGCGACGAACAGAACGGTCGCGACCTCGACGAGATCGCTGCGATCTCCCGGGCTCGATTCGGGCCTCGGGGTCAGGGTCTCGCCGCATTCGAGCCGTACGGGCTCGAGCGCGCCGGCGGCGAGGAGATGCGTGCGTGGCACAGCCGGTACTTCACCGCCGCGAACGCAGTGCTGTGGATCGTCGGTGAGGTTCCGACGGACCTCGACTTCGGCCTCCGCGAGGACGGAGAACGTCGACCGCTCGCCGAAGCCAAGGGCCTGCCCCATCCGTTCCCGGCCTGGGTGTCGTCGAACAACGCTCGCGTCGCGCTCGCGGTCCAGGCGCTCGAGTCGCCCGCACTCGAGATCGGGCTCGAGATGTTGACTCGCCGCACCCACGAGTTCATGCGCGAACGGGCGGCACTCGTCCACGGAACCCGGATCCGCCACGACGTCCTCGACGGTGCGACCAGCCACGTCTCTATGTTGCTCGACATCGTCGGCACCCGCGCGGGCGAGGCAATCTCGACCTTCGTGACGGTGGTCAACCGACTTGCCGACACCCGGCCCGACGTTCGTGAGATCGACGAGGCCCGCGAGATCGTGCTGGCGCGGATGAGCGACCTCGAGTGGCGCATGGCGCAGACCACCCGCGCCGCCAACCTCGAACTACTGGGATACGCGCCACCGACGGTCGAGTACCAGCGTTCTCAGGCTGCAGCACTCGAGGCCGCGACCGTGCACGACACGTTCCGCGCCGCCCTCGAGACCACGATCTACCACCTGCCGACCGGCGTCGAGATGCCCGCCGAGTCGTGCCCGAAGCTGCCCCGTTGGTCACGGGTTGCCGTCGAGGGCCATGAATTCGAGCCGGCTGTGGCCCGCCGCGACGGCCAGAAGCTGATCGTCGCCCAGGCGGGCGTCACGATCAGCGAAGGTGGCAACCATCACCGGACGTCCCTCGTCAAGAGCTGCGCCGGCCTGTTCAAGTGGGCCGACGGCGGCCGCGAGCTGATGGACGCCACGGGGATCTCCGTGCGCATCGACCCGAGCGAATGGATTGACGGCGACGCTGCGATCGAGACGATCGACAGCTTGATCCCGATGCATCGCCACATCGAGAAGGGCCGTCGTCTCGGTGTGCCCGAGGTGGCTCCCGACCGTCGCCGGTATCCGACGAACCGTCTGCGCTTCCAGTGGACGGTCCTGCTCGCCACGCCGATCATCGCGTTGTGGGGACTCAGCACCGCGCTCACCGCCTCGTCGACGCCCGCACTGATCGCCAGCTTCTTCGCCGCCCTCGGCGCAGGCGTCGCCGGCTGGGCCTACCTGCGCCGGCTCCTGCGTGACACGTCGATCGGTGGCCGCAGCGGGCGACCCGAGATCTACGACGCCGCGAGCAAGAACTACGACGACCCCCAGGCATCGCTGATGGTCCGGGACCACGAGTTCTTCCCCGGCGGCACGCTCCTCGCGTGGCTGGTCAACCGCAACCTCGTGAGTGTCTCGTTCGGATCGACGTCTGCCCGCGACATGTCCCAGGTGCGTTCGAGGTCGATGTCGGGACCTGAGATGTACCAGAAGTGGAACGGCCTGCTCGTGAGCGACATGCTCGACGAGGAAGCCAACGAGTTCCTCTTCGACTACATGCGGCTCGAGCCGATCATTCGACCATCGGTTGACGGCAAGTCGGGGTATGCATTCAACTTCCGGATCGACTACCAGGCGCTGGGCGGGGCCCCGCCGACCGCTGGCACCTACAGCTCCAGCCATGCGTGGAACGTCTATGACCGGGTGTCGGAACGCCTCGACTCCCAGTTCGAGTGGTGGAAGCAGAATCGGAAGATGCTGCGGGTCAAGCGAGTGGTCAGCGCCCCGCCACGCTTTCTTCCCTGACGAGACGCAGCCCGGGGACGGACCACCTCGGGCTCTGTGCTGGCGCCCGTCGTTCGCGGCGGGCGTTCCAGCGCGCCCGCTGTGCACTCGCGCCGTCCGGGACGGAATAGTGAGGCCTGGCGTCGGGTTGGGCAGTCGACGCAGTACACGCGAACAGTGACGGTATCGAGGAGCCGGTTACGGTGGACAACGTGACTCTGGTTCCGGCCGACGCGCCGACCGTCTCTGATTCGGACGTTCCCTGGTCGACCCGGTTCTCCGCGGTCCGGGGTCTCACCGAGGCGCTCGCCGATCCGCTCAGCCCCGAGGACCAGGTCGTCCAGTCGATGGACGATGTCTCGCCGACGAAGTGGCACCGGGCCCACACGACCTGGTTCTTCGAGACGTTCATCCTCGAGCCCGGCCTGGACGGCTACGAGGTCTTCGACCCGATGTTCGGCTATCTGTTCAACTCGTACTACGAGGCCGTGGGTGTTCGTCATCCGAGGCCGAAACGGGGGTTGATCTCGAGACCGAGCGTCAACGACATCGCGATGTACCGCAACTAC
>Ga0224508_10001868_pt1 | contig 18514 bp, 16 predicted proteins | sample SF_Jan12_sed_USG_4_FD_170157 | JGI IMG/M metagenome (GOLD analysis project Ga0224508, IMG submission 170157) | Sediment microbial communities from San Francisco Bay, California, United States - SF_Jan12_sed_USGS_21 | ecosystem: Environmental > Aquatic > Marine > Sediment | place: USA... | reverse complement strand
GTTAGATGACTATTCGCTGCGCCGGTACACGAGCTTCTCTTCCCAGACCTTCCCTTCGTTGTGCAGCGCGATGTAGGTGTGAATCTCGTCGTCGCTTATACGGTAGAAGCTCAGGCCCGAGAAGTGGATGGCGTCCGGTTCGATGCTGACGAGGCGAAAGTGCACGTAGTCGTCTTTTTCTTCCCAGGCCGTGAAGTCCGGGTTGAAGTGCTTCACCTTCAGGCTCAGGGAGCCTTCCTCTTCGACGAGCAGCATGAGCTCATAGAAAGAGACGGCCTCATCGCCAATGACTTTGAACATGCCGACCATGCTGCCGACGGAGGCTGGATTCCAGACCTCCTCAAAGGTGCCGCCGAAAGCATCGCCGGTCCAGGAGCCGACCATCCAGGCGACGTCCTCGAGTTTGGCCGGGACCCGGGACTCGGGATCGTCGAGCTTGTACGTGTGTTCGGTCTTGACCGACTGCGCCATTACGGTGCCGGCGGAGAGTAATGCGGCACATACCGCGATCGACCTGCAAAATTTTCCCGTCATGACGCTACCCAGATTACTTCGTGCATGATTTTAAGCCCCGCCTCCAGGAACTTGGGCGGCGCATTCCCGGTGTCGTCGATGACAGCGTGGCGCCGGAGGCGAGGCCAGTGACCTGTTACCTCTTCAGAACCTAGAGAAAACGGCGGCCCATCGCAAATACTCTGGTCGTATTCGACCGTTATGACCATCTGCGCCGCGTTCTCCTCGAGTAAAGTCGATGTGTGCTGCGCGTACTGCGGGCGCATGTCGGCATGGAGCGCGATGAGCGCACCGCGATCGTAGTGCGCATCGAACGGCCCGTCCGTGAAGCTGAAGTAATCACCGCAATACAGGCTGATCCGGCGATCGAGCGCCCGGTAGCCCGGCAGGCTCCCGTCTATAGGCTCAAACTCGAGTTCGCTCTCCTCGAAGAACGCGAGGACCGCGATTTCCGACAACTCGACACCGACAACGTCATTGCCCTGCTCTTCGAGCCATAGCAGGTCGACCGTTTTGCCACACATCGGCACAAGAACGCGTTTGCCCGTCCATTGCCAATGCTTTTGCAGATTGCGATTGCCCGAGGGTTCATGCCAGCCGATGCGGCCCTCCCTCCAGCGATCTTCCCAGGGTTCATTCATGATTCGTATGCAAGTTCATGAGTACACGCACATGCGATTCGACACAGCGTGCGAGACTGTTAAGTTCATAGCCACCCTCGAGTGCCGAGACAACTCGCCCCGACGCCGACGCGTTAGCTACATCCATGATGCGTTCCGATACCCAGCGAAAATCCGCGTCGGTCAAGGCAACGTGCGACATGTCATCGTCACGATGCGCATCAAAGCCCGCTGAAACAAATACCAGCTCCGGCTTAAAGGCTTCCAGCGCCGGCATCCAGTGATCGGTGACTGCGGCCCGGAACTCATCGCCCTTTGCCGTGGCATCCAGCGGCACACAGACCCGGTTTGGCGCATTCTCCCGCAATGGCGTGAACGGATAGAACGGGTGCTGGAACGTCGAGCAAAACAGGACCCGGTTCTCGTCCTCGAATATCTCCTCGGTGCCGTTGCCGTGATGCACGTCGAAATCGACGATAGCCACCCGTTCCAGTTCGTAGGCCTCCAGCGCATGCGCAGCTCCGACGGCGATGTTGTCGAATATGCAGAATCCCATCGAACGAGCGCTTTCCGCATGATGTCCGGGGGGCCGGACACCGCAAAAGGCCGACTCAATGTCGCCGCTCATGACCAGGTCGACCGCGGCGACGACCGCACCTGCTGCGCGATAGGCGGCGTCCAGGGATTTGGGGCCGACCACGGTGTCGGGGTCGAGGCGCGTATGGCCGGTCTCGGGAATCGAAGCGCGGATAGCATCGATATAGCCCTGCGGGTGAACCCGCAGCAGTTGTGCCTCGCTTACCAGCGGGGCATCCACATAGCGCAGGACACTATCCAGACCACCCTCGACAAAGCGATCCTCGATGGCATACAGCCTCGAGGCGCTCTCCGGGTGCCCGGGGCCCGTGTCATGGTTGCGACAGGCCGGATGCGTGATGTACGCGGTGCGCACGTGGTTCTCCCTAATAGTTCTTGCTTGCTGTTGCAGTGTAAAAGGTCACTGCAATTAAAGGAATCTGCTGCAGGATTTGACGTGAATACCCATTATCTGGCTCCCCTGTTCACACCCGGGAGCATTGTCCTCTTTGGTGCCAGCGATCGTGAAGACTCGGTCGGCGGCATTGTCTTCAAGAACCTGCTGACGTCGGGCTTCGAGGGCCCGATTTACGCAGTCAACCCCAAACGGGACGAGATCCAGGGCCAGCCCGCCTTCAAATCGGTGGAGCAGATCGACGGTTCGATCGATCTCGCGGTGGTCGCAACCCCGGCAACGAGCATTCCGGCCATCGTCGAAGCCTGCGGTGAACGTGGCATCAGGATGATGCTCATCCTGTCGGCGGGTTTCCGCGAGACGGGGCCCAAAGGCCGGCAACTCGAGGATCAGGTCACACAGATGGCGAGCCGTTACGGCATCCGGCTGATGGGACCCAACTGCCTGGGCATTATCCGACCGGATATCGGCCTCAACGCGACGTTCGGCAACAACAACGCACAGGCCGGTAACCTGGCGCTCGTCTCCCAGTCCGGCGCCATTTGCACGGCAATCCTCGACTGGGCGGCACAGAATGAAATCGGGTTCTCGACCGTGGTCTCGACGGGTATCGCGGCAGACCTCGATTTCGGGGACTATCTCGACTACCTCGTGTCGGATCCGAAGACCAAGGCAATCCTGCTCTATATAGAAGGTGTCTACGACTCCCGGCGCTTCATGAGCAGCCTGCGCGCGGCCGCACGCATCAAGCCCGTGATTGCATTGAAGGTCGGCCGTCACGCCGCCGGAGCCGAGGCCTCTGCATCCCATACGGGCGCACTGGTCGGCAGCGACGACACATTCTCCGCGGCGCTATCGCGCTCCGGTGTACTGCGCGTCGAAACAATCGGCCAGTTGTTCTCAGCCGCACGCGCGCTTTCGTCCAACAATCACCGGCACCGGTCGGAACGACTCGTCATCATCACGAACGGTGGCGGCCCGGGTGTCATGGCCGCGGACCGCGCGGTCGACCAGGGAATCGAGTTGAGCACGCTCTCCGACGAAACCATGGAGAAGCTCAACGAGGTACTTCCGTCCGTCTGGTCTCACAGCAACCCCGTGGACCTGATTGGCGATGCACCTCCCGAGCGCTACAAGCAGACGATCGATATTTGTCTCGCCGACCCGGACATCGACGGTGCCGTCGTTATCCTCACACCGCAGGCGATGACGCGACCGACGGAAGTCGCGCAAGCCGTCATCGATGCGGCGGCGACGACTGACAAACCTGTAATGACGAGCTGGATGGGCGGCGCGCAGATTGCTGAGGCCCGGAAGCTCTTCAACGCAGCGCGCTTGCCGAACTACACCACGCTGGAAAACGCGATCGACGCGTTTTCCTATCTCGCGCGTTACAACCGCAATCAGCGCATGTTGTTGCAGACACCGGGACGCCTGAGCACGGGCAAAAAGGCACCCGACGTGGACGGCGCGAGGCTGATCATCGAATCGGTTCTCAATGAACAGCGACACACGCTGACCGAACCCGAGTCGATGGCGGTGCTTAACGCGTTTCATATCCCGACAGTGCGCAACGGCGTCGCCCGTTCGGCAAATGAAGCGCTCATCGTTGCCGAGTCGATCGGTTTCCCGGTGGCAATGAAGGTCTTGTCGACGGATATCTCGCACAAGTCCGACGCCGGCGGCGTACGACTCAATATCAACTCGGCCCACGAAGTACGCAGTGTGTTCCGGCAATTGATTGACGAAGTTCAGAGCAAGGTGCCGAACGCTACGATCTCCGGCGTGACGATCGAGAAGATGTATCGCAGCTCGAACGGCCGCGAACTCATGATCGGCATCATTCGCGACCCGGTGTTCGGTCCTGTCATCAGTTTCGGCAGCGGCGGGACCACGGTCGAGATCATGGGCGACTCCGGCATTTCACTGCCGCCGCTGAATCATCGCCTCGCCACAGACCTGATCAACCAGACGCGTGTCTCGAAGATGCTCGGGGAATTCCGCAATATGCCAGCCGTGGACCTGGATCAGCTGGTCGACGTCCTGCTGAGCGTATCCGGTATGGCATGCGAGTTGCCGTGGGTGCAGGAGATGGACATCAATCCGCTGATTATCGACGACAAGGGCATCGTCGCCGTGGATGCGCGCATCATGGTTGAGTTCCCGAAGCCGTCCACCGATCCCTACCACCACCTGGCGATTCACCCCTACCCGGCTCAGCTCGTGAAGAACATCCAGCTGAATGACGGTACCGATATTGTCATCCGCCCGATTCGACCCGAAGACGCGGAGAGTGAGGCGAAGTTCGTACGAGAGCTGTCGAAGGAGGCGAAGTACTTTCGCTTCATGAATTCGATTCACGAACTCAGCCAGGAGATGCTCGTTCGATTCACGCAGATCGACTACCACAACGAGATGGCCCTGACCGCCGTGCGGCAAACGCCCGACGGCGATGAGCAGATTGGTGTGGCGCGTTACTCAACGAACCTGGACAAGCGGAGCTGCGAGTTCGCCCTCGTGGTCTCGGACCAGTGGCAGAGCAAGGGCATCGCACATCACCTGATGCGCAACCTGATGGAAGTCGCACGCGATCGTGAACTCGAGGTCATGGAAGGCCAGGTCCTGAGTGACAACAAGAAGATGCTCGAGTTAATGGCCTCACTGAATTTCGACATCGAAATCGATCCGGACGACAATGCGATCAGGCACGTGGTGGCACAGCTGCATTCCTGAGACGAACGCGCAAACCTTCGTCTTTCGATTTCGTCTTGCTAGTATGGGCAGCCATGCAGCCCAGCCATCTCCGGATCACGCACGCCCTCATCGCCAGTGAGTCCGGGCGGGGCCTCAGGGACCTCCTTGAATTCCTGTTCGTCGTTGGGACGATTTTTATCGTCGCAGGTTTTGCCCTGCGCGAGTATTCGATCCAGGTGGCACGAGCCCAGGTATCCGAGATACTGAACCTCGCATCGACTTCGAAAATAGATCTCGTCACGTACCGCGCGGAGTATGGACGCTGGCCCGTCGATGCGAACGAGGCCGGCAACGCGACGCTGCTGCCCCACGACAGGCTTGGCCGCTACGTCGCGACGTTCTCGCTGGACGAAGGCGGGGTCATCAATGCCTTGATGTCGGCTGAGCAGGCATCTGACACCGTCGCCGACAGGCTGCTGTCGCTGCGTATCGGGACATCCGAACTCGATTCCGGGGCACCCGTCGTCCTGGTGTGCGGTTACGCAAAACCACCGGCGGGTATTCGTGCATCCGGCGAGAACAGAACACAGATACCTCCCGCCTACCTGCCATATCTCTGCAAGGAGCGCTGAGCCAACATGTCTTCTTACAAATCGATCGAACGCATGACCTTCCTGAGCCGGCAGCTTGCCGATATTGCCGACGATGGCAGCGAGCGATCGGCGCTGGCCAGGTTGAAAGATGCCTGCCAGGGGCAATACGCGACCGAGATGGCAGACCTCGAACAAATACTGGGAAGCCAGGCAGGTGAGGAACAGTCATCGAGGGCACAGCCCTACAGGATCCTTCCCCAGCTACTGCGCGAGGTTCCCGGCCGCAAGGTCACACTGTTACGCGGGTTTGTAGACTACTTGAGACAGAGCCGCACTGTTTTCGACACCTATTGGGAGGGGGTCGCAGGGACATTTGCCTACCTGGCCACCCTGGCCGCGATGCTGGCCGTCGTCTCCGTGGTCTTTGGTCTCTGGACGATTCCCTCGTTCGAGCGAATGTTCACCGAGTTTGGGGCGGAACTGCCAGCACTGACTGCAGCCGTCTTCAAGTATGGGGCGGGGGTTCCGATAGTCGCGATAGTTACGCTGGCCATCATCGTGTTCGTTGCCTGGTTCGCAATTACGACTATTCGTCGCATGAAGTCTCTTGAACCCCTCCCGGCGTGGCCGCATTCGATGCCCCTCTTCGGCAGTGTCGCAAGGAGCTACAACCAGTTGCTCTTGCTGAACTTCGCGCGACTGCTCATGGAGTCCGGCGTCTCGCAGGACGATGCCATCCGCGTTGCGGCACGCGAGACCGGGCAACCCGAGACTTTGGGCGCTGAGCTGGCGATCGCTGCAAAGCTCGGCAACCTCAGGAACGAGATTACGCGGCAGTGTGAAGAACGACTGGATAGCCTGGCGCTCGCAATGGTCGGTGCCAGGGACCGTTTTGCACTATTCCTCAAGATTGCAATCTATTCATTGGTCGCGGTGCTGGTCATCGCGATGTATCTGCCGATATTCAGGCTGGGTTCGGTTATTTAGGTGACAAACATGAAGAAAAACGGATTTACTTTGATCGAGTTAATGATCGTCGTTGCGATCATCGGCATCCTCGCCTCGATTGCGATTCCCGCGTACCAGGACTATACGATCCGGGCGCAGGTCACCGAGTCGTTCTCGATCACAGGAGAGCTGAAACTCTCCATCAAGGAATACTACAAGGAGCACGGGCGATTCCCCGCGAATAATTTCGTGGCCGGCGTTCCGGCGAAGAACCACCTTATCGGCAACTACGTTACCGAGGTGGAGGTTGTCGACGGCGCAATGCACGTGACGCTGGGCAACTACTCGAACGGGCATCTGCACGGCCAGCAACTCACGATTCGACCGATGTTTGTTTCGGAGAGCCCCACGAGCCCGATCAGCTGGACCTGCGGCTATCGCGAGCCACCTGAGGGCATGGAGACAGTCGGTGAAGACCGCACGACGCTTGAGAACAAACACTTGCCGGGCGCCTGCCGCTAGGTCCACGGAGTTAATCCGAACCTCATGACGCAACGCTGGCAAACACCACATACGCTGTTAATCCTGATGTCGATCGCGATGCCGATCGCGTTCAGCACGTGGACCGTGCTGCTCAACAATTTCGTTGTCGAAAGAGCGAGCTTCACCGGTGTCGAGATCGGCATCCTGCAGAGCCTGCGCGAGGTTCCGGGCTTTCTCGCCTTTACGACCGTATTCGTACTGCTCATTCTAAAAGAGCAGACGTTTGCCGTTATAGCCCTGGCCCTGCTCGGCGCCGGGGTCGCGCTCGCGGGGTTCTTCCCGACCGCGATCGGGCTGTATCTGACCACGGTATTGATGTCGACCGGGTTTCACTATTTTGAGGTTCTCAAACAGTCCCTGGCATTGCAGTGGTACTCGAAGGAAGAAGCACCGCAGGCGTTTGGCAAATTGATATCGGTCGGCGCGGTTACATCGCTGGCCGTGTACGCAATACTTTGGGTGATGCTGGCGCCACTCGGTATCGACTATGTCTGGTTGTTCTTGCTGGCCGGCGGCATCTGCTGCGCGCTCGCCGTCTTTATGCGAATAGGGTTTCCCGAGTTCGGTGGTGAACACAAACAGAAGCAAACGCTGGTCCTGAAGAAACGCTACTGGCTGTTCTACGCCCTGCAGTTTTTCTCGGGTGCGAGGCGCCAGATATTCATGGTCTTCGCGGCATTCCTGATGGTCGAGAAGTTCGGCTATTCGGCCGCGCAGGTCACGACCCTGTTCCTGATCAACTACGTTTTCAACTGGCTGTTCGCTGAACGGATTGGAGGCCTGATCGGCAGAATTGGCGAACGCAAGGCGCTGACCATCGAATACACGGGCCTGATCGTCGTCTTTACCGCCTACGCGTTCGTCGAGAACCCCTACGTCGGTGCGGCGTTATACGTCATCGACCACATGTTCTTTGCACTGGCGATAGCGATAAAGACGTACTTCCAGAAGATCGCAAGCCCCGAGGACATCGCAAGTACGGCAGGCGTTTCCTTCACGATCAATCACATTGCCGCGGTCGTGATTCCCGCGGCGCTCGGCCTCGTGTGGGTCGTATCTCACTCTGCGGTCTTCCTGGTCGGCACAGGATTCGCTATTTGCTCATTACTGCTATCGCAGAACATCCCGGCGCGGCCTGTTGAAGGCAACGAGGTCGTGTGGGGATACGTCAGTCGCTAGAGTTCGTCCTCTGCCAGGACTACGAGTTTGTCGTCGGGCTGCAAATTGAAGACAGTCGTCTTCTCGGGTATCAACTGAATGCCATTATTGCGCGACTTGTCGCTCTCGTACGCCATGGTTTTCACACCGATACAGATCTCACCGCGTTGCTGTGCAATGGCCATCATGTCGGCAAAGGTCGCTTCAGGCGGTAGCGCCTCGAAGTAGAGGCTCACAGGCTTCAGGTAAATCTCGGAACCGTCTTCCTGGAAGATGTCGTCGTACACGCGTTCGATGTCCGCACTCTCCGAAATCTGCGCCATGATCATGCTGACGAGTCGATTCGAAATAATGACGTCCTGCACGCCGGCCTTCGCCACCAGTGCATCGTTCTGTGAGTCGAGAATTTCGGTGATGAGCTTGGTGTCAGCGCTTTCGTCTGCGTACTGGCTGAAGATCCTGCGCAGCAACAACAGCGCAACGATGTTCTCTGAGTCGACGCGTGCCGCATCGACCTCATTGTCGTCTATCGCGTTACCCGCAAGAATGATGATGTTGTCGTACTGAAACGGCTTCACCGACATCAGGTCCTCGATACTCAGGCAGTCTTTCTCCAGCAGCGAGACATCGATCGAGTCGATCTCTTCGTCGAGTGCCTTGATGTCCGAAATCTGTTCCGCAGTCGGGCGCTTGAGAAGAACGTGAATCTGGCTGCCGTCGACAATGTAGTCGGCGAACTCGCGGATGATTGCTGCAGACTTGAAGGACCAGCCGATCATCAACTCTCTTTCGATTCGCTGTTCCTGGCGCTGGCTGGAGAGTGGATGCGTAACCGGCGACGCGACCGGCTGATCGAGTAACTCGATGGTCGAATCGTCGTCCGCAATTATCAGGATTTCATCGTTCGGCTCGAGCACCTGGTTCGCGTCGGGATTTAGTGTGATACCGCCATCGCCGCTGCGAATACCGATCGGTACGCCGTCGGGGAAGCGATATCCGACGTCGCCGAAACTACTGCCGCTCCAGTCGGCGTCATAGAAGTACATCTCGCAACCGTCGAACGACAGTATTTCGTTGTAAACAGTGGACAGGCCCACGGAGCGCGAGGTCTGCACCAGGAGCTTGGCGAGGATGTCACTGGTGTTCACCGTAATCACATGGTCGGGGAAACTCGAACGCACGATCTCACGGTGCGTCGGATTGAAGATCTCAACGACGACACTGAAGTTCTCGTCTTCTATTTCGTTGCCCATCGTCGCAAGCACAGTCTGGATTGCCTTGGCGTCGCTCGATGCTTTTCTTTCGGCGCTGTCGGTATCGTCGCAATCGGCAAGAATGATGACGGACTTGCAAGCTTCCAGCGACACCATGTCGAGATTGGTTATGGATGCGACGTCGCCGCTGCGCGTGACAATGCGGGTCGTCGCCAGTTCCTTGACGCGCAGGCGCAGGATGTCGTCCATGTCCTCCTTGTCCATGTCGGCAAGGATCACGACGCAGGCGTCTTTCTCACTCTCGTTTGCGAGCACCAGCTCGCGAATAATCTCGGCGATGCGCTGCTCGCTCCATCCGAGAATCAATGTGTGGCCGCTTTCGATGACTTTTGAGCGGCCGCGCTTCAGCTCGTAGATTTTCTGGTCCATCGCAGTCGTGATAAACGCGATGAGCGCCGACAGCATGACGATGCCCGCGATGCCGGCCAGTACGGCGAAAACCTTGTAGCCGACGCCGGAGTAAATATCCTGCGCCATGTTGCCGGGATCGGTGATCTCCAGGAACGTGATGTACAGGCCGCCGAGGAAGCCGACGTCATGTTGCTGCGAAATCTCTGGCGCGACCATCAGCAGGACGCCACGCAGAAGGCCGATGAACAGGAATGTAACGACGAAGACTGCGGTCAGCGCCTTGAAGATGTTGCCACCCCCTTTGGCCATGAACGTATCAAACCGATACCGCAGCCGCGTCTTGCGCGCCTTGGCCGGACTATCTTTCTCGACGACGCGCTTCTCGGTTATCTGCGACAGGTGCCGGATCTTGGCAGTGGCCGACAGGTCGAGCGGGCCTGACGTTTCGTCCACGACGATTTCGGGCGCCGGTGCTGCGGGCTCTGCAGCCACGGGGTCGTTGGCGGATTTCGCCGCGCCGAACTTGGTCGCCGTACCGGCCTCGTCAACCAGGTACACAACGGCGCCGATCGCATTGAGGCGCTTGACGGTGGCGTGCGCACGTTCCAGCTCCATATTCCTGGCAAGCGTTACGGCTTTGCCAGAGAACAGGCGGTCGATGACGCTTGCGTCCTTCCTGGTCGTTTCGGCGAAACGCTGCCTGACTTCGTCAAGCGAAAAGCCGTCTGCAACCTCGCCTTTGAACGCTATGTTAAATTGACTGCCCATATTCCTGCCCGCTCGCGTACCATTCCAAAAGGGGATAGCCCTTAAAATACAAGGGTTTGCCACCACAAAAGGCTACTTCGGTCACAAAATGGCGCACCCGGGCCCGGGCCTGGGCAAAAGATCGGGCAGGCGCGCGTGATGGTGACATCGGCTGGCCAAACAGTGATACTGCGCCGCCCCGTCTTCACAGTTCTCCCACATGTTCCGAAACGTACGTTTTTACAGCCTTGAGGGCGATTGGCCTGCAAGCGAAGAGGCCCTGTCGAAGGACCTCGAGAGAGCAGGATTCGAACCCTGCGGTCCATTCACTGAGCGCAGCTCGGGCTGGGTAGCGGTCGATGCGGATACCAGCGACCTGCTGGCACGCCGCGTCAATGGGGCCGATCTTCTTCGGCTTCGTAGCCAGTCGCGAGTGCTGCCGCATTCGGTCATCAGGGAAGAACTCGAGGCACGCATCGAGGAATATCGCGAGCGCACGCAAGAGGCGCCGAGTCCTCGTGAGAAGCGCAGGCTCAAAGCCGAAGCGCGCGATGAGTTGATGCCTAAATCGATGCTTAAGTCCGATCGCGTCTGGGGCTACTTCGACATCAAAGAGAAGATACTCGGTATCGACGCAGCGCAGGAATCCGCGGCTGAACGCTTCCTGCGACGGCTGCAGGCCTCCTGTGACCGAGTGAATTTCAAACCCCTGCAGTACCGGAAGCCGTTTGACGATTTGCTGACCAAGGTATTTCTTGGCGGGGCTCCCGGCCAGTTCACCGTGGGCCGGGAATGCCGTATGCAGGACGCGGCCGACACGGGCTCTCTCGTTCGCTGGACCAACTTCGACCTGAGCGACAGCTCCGTTCGTGACCACGTCGCACACGGCATGCGCCTGACGCACCTGGAAATCGTGTTTGAGAACGTGATGCGCTTTGTCCTGAGCGACAAGGGCGTGGTCACCAAGCTCAGGTTCCTCGGCATGGATGACGACAGCGAAGATCTCGCAGACCCGCTCGCCCGGCTCGACGCGGAATTTGTATTGCTTACGGGCACTCTGCGAAAATTGCTGGGAGACCTGAAAAAGGTGCTAGGTGGTCTCGCCTGACCAGGCTCAATGAGAGGTAAGCAGCGATCAAGTCCGGAATTCTTCTTTGTACGATCACCGGGCTAGCGTCTTGTCTTGCAGTCGGCTGTGCGCCGACCCCCGGTTCGACACCCGCAACTGCCCCAGCCCTCGCGCACTTTGAATCCGGCCTGGAAAATCAGCTCGGGCTGACTTTTTCCCCGGACGGCAGATCGGCATTCTGGGTTGCGTGGGACGGTGCCTGGGGCAGCCCACCGACATCGCGGCGCATCATCTACTGGTCGCACTTCGAACACAGCACGTGGAGCAACCCTGGTCGTGCACCGTTTTCGCGGAAATATTCCGACACCGATCCTTTTGTATCGCCGGACGGTAAATGGGTGTATTTCGTCTCGAATCGGCCTGTGCACGCGGGTGATGACGCGAGCGATGACAACATCTGGCGGTACAGCCTGGCCGGCGATAAGCGACTCGAACACCTGTCTGTCAATTCTGATGCTGAGGAGTTTTCTCCTGTCGTGACGAACTCGGGAACGCTTTACTTTGCGTCGGACAGGGATGGGGATTTCGGGCAAGGCAATCTTTACTCGGCCACAGCGACGGGCGACGGATTTGATGCGCCCCGGATTATGAGCGACGCCATCAACAGCGACCATGGCGAATGGAATCTGTGGGTCGCTGCCGATGAATGCAAGATGATCTTCGAAGCTTCAGGTCGCCCGACAAATATCTCTATACCCGGCGACCTTTACTACAGCTCTCGAGGCAAGGACGGCTGGTCGGTCGCGGTGCCCCTGGAAAGTCTCAACACCAGCGACAGTGACCTGATGCCGCGCCTGCACCCGGACGGCCAGACGCTCTATTACACGACCGCGCCAATAGGCGGCCATGCTCGCATCGTTACTGCGAGTCCAGCCGATACACTTTCTTCATGGTCTTCGACTGGAACAACAACGCAGAGACGAGCGTCACCACGGCAACGCTGCCAAGAATGATGACCATTCGCGTTGCGGGCTCGCCGAGTGCGGTCCGTACCTGCACGAGCTCGTACAGAGTTCGCACCCATTCGAGCGCGCCAAGCACGAGCGCAACCTGGACAAGACGCGCGACCCAGGGCTGTCGCAGGAACATGAGCCCGAGCAACGCGATAGAGCAGATCATCCCGATCTCGTTGCCGTAACGCATGAAGTGGGCGCCGAGAACGAGCAGGCTAAGGACAATTGGAGCGTAGAATATCGCTATCACCAGAACAGTCTATCAGCCGCCTGTTACCTCAGCCACGGGGTTACTATTGCACTATGCCCACCAACGTCTCACCTGAGTACAAGAAAGCCGAAGAGGCGTACCGCAAGGCACGCGAGCCGAAAGAACGCCTGGATTGCCTCAAGGAAATGCTGCGGACGATTCCAAAGCACAAAGGCACTGAGCATCTGCAGTCTGACATCAAGACCCGTATCAAGCAGCTTAGCGAGGAGCTTGCGGGCCCGAAAAAAGGCGGCAAGCGTAGCGGTCCGTCGCATGTGGTACGCAATGAAGGTGCGGCGCAGTTGTGCATGATCGGGCCACCCAATGCCGGCAAGTCGAGCCTGCACGCCCGACTGACCGGGTCGCACAGTGATATCGGGCCCTACCCGTACACGACCCACCTGCCGATTCCTGGCATGCTTCCCTTCGAGGACATTCACTTCCAGCTCGTGGACCTGCCGCCCGTGTCGACCGAGTTCATGGAGCCCTGGCTCGTCAACACGCTGCAGCACGCGGACGGGGTGTTACTCGTTATCGACGTTGCCGACCCCGAGTGCCTGGAGCAGGTACCAATCGTTCTCGAGCGGCTGGCCGAGAAGAAGGTGTTTCTAAGATCGACGTGGCCGGGGCTCGACTCATCGCCTGCGCAGGAGTCGGATGAAGACGATCCCTTCCGCATGGACTTGCCCACGGTGATGATCGCCAACAAGAGCGACCTCGACCCGGACCCCGAGGAGGTCAAAATTCTCGAGGAGCTGCTCGGCCTGCGTTACCCGGCGCTAACGATGTCGGCCGAGACAGGAGCCGGCCTGGATGAGCTGGGACCATTCCTGTTCAAGGCACTGCAGATCGTGCGCGTCTACACGAAGTCACCGGGCAAGCCAGCCGACAACGACAAGCCCTTCACCGCACGCCGCGGCGACACGGTGCACGACGTCGCCAAGCTCGTGCACAAGGACATCGCGCGCGACCTCAAGTTCGCACGCATGTGGGGCACTGATGTTTTCGACGGACAGCAGGTCGGGCACGACCATCTCGTGGCCGACGGCGACCTGATCGAGCTACACGTCTAGCTGCGAGGCACGCGCACCGACGTCGCGACGATCTCGTACGCCATACCCGGCTCGACTGGCGTGGCGTCCGTACCGAGATCCTCGGCGAAATGCTCGGCCGCCTCGGCGGTGATCTCTTTCGCGACCACCTCGCCCACGAACGTCACGCGTTTGCCGCTGATATCAGTAGGCACGAAGAACGCGTAGTCCTTGAAGGAGATCCGCACGACGCTGTCGCCTTGCTGGGCGATGAAGAAACAGCCCTTCTTCTGACAGACCTCGGAGACCCTCGCTTCGACCCGAACCGACTGGCCGACATAGCTCTCACCATCGCCCGCGATCTGCTCGAGCGACACTGCTGTTACAGCCTCGTCCAGCGGCGACCCGAAGGTCTCCGAGTCCGCGGTCTGTGTGACGGGCTCTGACAGGCGGATGACTTTCGCCTCCTCTCCAGCCAGGCTCGCGCCGGCAGCGGCAAGCGCTACTACCAGGGCGGCGAATTTGAGAAAAAAGCGGCGTTTTATCGATTCGTTCATGGGGGCCTCCTCGCGCCATTCTGCCTTTCCGGCCGCCCCACTTCCACCTCGGAAGCGAGCCTGCAAAAGCGCATTAAAGACCGCAGCCAACCCTCGGTTTTTCCGAATAACGAAATAGCCCCTGATATGAGCGAATACGATCATCTACAGCCATTCGAAACCTGATCGCAGTGGTCGGTGCGGGTGGCTGTGGCCTTCCAATAAGACCAAGTCCAATTCAGGGGTTATGTCGAAATGAACGGGCATCTAAGAAAGGCATCCATTGCGATGCTGCTGGCGTCGTGTGCGCTGAGCTTTCCTGTAACGGCGGCTGAGTTTCAATGGGGTGATGTTGAAGTCAGCATAAATTCACAGATTTCGCTGGGTTCCAGCTGGCGACTCGAGGAACAGGATCCACGCCTCATCACGCCGGGCAATGCGCCTGGCTTTGGCACGGCGTCCACGGGTACCGGTGACGACGGCAACGCCAACTTCGATGATGGCGACATCTATTCGCTGATTCTCAAGGGCGTCCACGATATCGAGTTCCGCAAGGGCGATTTCGGTCTGTTCCTGCGCGGCAAGTACTGGTACGACGAGGAACTCGCCAACGGTAAGCGGCCGCACGGCACCTCGGCCAACCTGTACACGCCCGACCAGAAACTCGATGACAGTGGCTTCGATGACTTCGCACAGGCTTCCGGCATAGAGCTGCTGGACGCCTTTATTTATGGCACGTTCTACCTGGGCGAGAACCAGATGCCACTCGACCTGCGGCTTGGCCGCCAGGTTGCGAGCTGGGGCGAAAGCACCTTCATCCAGAACGGCATCAACTCGATCAACCCGATCGACGTCTCGGCATTCCGCCGACCGGGCGCGGAAATCAAGGAAGGCTTGTTGCCTGTCTCGATGTTCACGCTGTCCGCCGGCCTGACCGACGCCCTGAGCTTCGAGATGTTCTACCAGATCGAATGGGAAAAGACGGTCATCGACGGTTGCGGCACTTATTTCTCGACCGCCGACGTTGCGGCTACGGGTTGTAACATTGTGACACTGCGTGCATACGAACCCTTCAGCGACCAGGTCAACATGGCAAACGGCTTGTTCATCACGCGACGCCCGGATATCGAGGCGGACGACGACGGCCAGTGGGGCGTGGCGTTCCGCTACTTTGCCGAAGGCCTGGCAGGTTCCGAATTTGGTGTCTACTACATGAACTACCACAGCCGCATTCCGTACCTGGGGGGCTTCTCCTCCAACAACGAACAACTTGGCGGCCCGCCAGGGGTACCCTTTATCCCCGGTGATCCGCTGGGAGGCAACCCGCAGTACTTTGCCGAGTTCCCGGAGGACATCGAGCTGTACGGCCTGAGCTTTGCCACCAACCTGGCCGGCTTTGCCATTTCGGGTGAAGTCAGCCATCGGCCCGACTTCCCCGTGCAGATCAACACGACCGAGCTCCTCCAGGGCGCCGTCGGCCTCGCGCCGTGGTCAACCGTAACGCCGATTATCCTTGCCGTCGGACCGGGCGCATCGGCCTCCGGTTACGACCTCCTGCCGGTTACCCAGGCGCAGATCACGTTCATCCGCTTCTTCGACCAGGTCCTGGGCGCCAGCCGCCTGTCGTTTGCTGCGGAAATCGGCGCTAACTGGGTTGATGATCTGCCGGAACAGTCCGTACAGCGTTACGGCCGTTCGCCGACGTTTGGAATGGGCTATTTCGAGCCGATCCCGCTGCCTTCGCCGCCGCTCCCCCCGGGGCAGTTCATCACCTGTGAAGACGGCAATGCGCTGGCCGGTGTCGATGCGCCGAACATCAACGCGGGCAACTGCACATCTGACGGCTACGTCACCGACTCGTCATGGGGCTACCGCGTCCGCGCGTCGTTGACCTACAACGACGTCTTCGCCGGCGTGAACCTCACGCCGCGTTTCGCCTGGTCGCACGACGTTAACGGCTACTCGCCAAACAGCAACTTCAACGAAGGCGCCAGGGCACTGTCGCTCGGGCTGACGGCCGAGTATCTGAACCGTTACACCGCTTCGATCGACTACACGGCGTTCTCGGGCGGTGACTACAACACTATCGAGGATCACGATTTCGTGTCCTTGTCACTCTCCGTCAGTTTCTAATATTGAATACCAGGGGCATTTACATCATGAGAACTCTTACAAAAATCTCGATGCTGGCGGCGCTCGGCCTGATGGCCCAGGGCGCGTTTGCAGAACTCACGCAGGCCCAGGCCGACAGCCTGGGTGGCGACGAACTGACGCCTGTGGGCGCGGAAAGAGCCGGCAATGCCGCCGGCACGATCCCTGCCTGGACCGGCGGACTCAGCGAACTGCCGGCCGGCTATGTCGTAGGACAGCCGTTGGTTGATCCGTTTCCGAATGAACAAGCCAAGTTCACGATCACGGCGGCCAATTACGAGCAGTACCAGGACAGCCTGTCACCGGGCCAGATCGCGCTCCTGAAGCGCTATCCGGACACCTTCCGAATGCCGGTCTACGACACCCATCGTACGGCGGCCTACCCGGACGAGATGTACGCCGCGTTCAAGCAGGATGCGGTGACGGCGACGACGACCGACGGCGGCAATGGCCTTGCCAACGTCGATTCCTACCTGCCGTTCCCGATTCCCGAGTCCGGCATCGAGGTCGTCTGGAACCACGTGCTGCGCTATCGCGGCGGCAGCGTGCGGCGTGTCTACACGCAGATCCCCGTACAGGCGAACGGAAATTTCAGCCCGGTCGTTCTCGACGAACAGCTGACTTTTGCCAACGCACTGCCGGGTTCGCCCGATAACCGCTTGTTCTATTTCAAACAGGCGATCAAGGCACCGGCGCGCCTCGAGGGCGACGTGCTGCTCGTGCACGAGAACATCAACCAGATTCTCGAACCGCGCGCAGCCTGGATATACAACGCCGGCCAGCGCCGTGTGCGCCGCGCACCCGACGTCAAATATGACGGACCCGGCACGGCTTCGGACGGCTTGCGTACCTCCGACGACCTCGACCTGTTCAATGGCGCGCCTGACCGGTACGACTGGAAGCTCATCGGCAAGAAGGAACTGTACGTCCCGTACAATGCCTACCGGCTGCTCGACAAGAACCTCCGGTACAAGGACATCATCCAGAAGGGCCACCTGAATCCGGAATACCTGCGCTATGAGCTGCATCGTGTTTGGGTCGTAGAAGCCACGCTCAAGGAAGGAGCGCGACACATTTATGCACGCCGCACTTTCTACATCGACGAAGACACCTGGCAGATCACGATCGCCGACCTCTACGACGGCCGCGGCGAACTGTGGCGCGTGCGTGAGGCTCATAACCTGTCGCACTACCAGGTCAAGGTCCCGTGGTATGCCATCGAGACGTCGCACGACCTGATCTCGGGCCGGCATTTGCCGTTGGGACTCGACAACGAGCTCAAGGGCTACCAATACCAGTGGGAATACAAAGTGACCGAACGCGAATACACGCCTGCGGCACTGCGTCGCTCTGGTGTTCGCTAGCCTCGGAAAAGCACCAGGAACCGTCGCTCTACGAGCGGCGGTTCTTGCCTGTACGCTGTGCTGGCTGACAGCCGGCCCCGCCGCGGCAACCGAGTACGCGTTGCTCCCGGCCCTGAAGACGGACCTGGCGCTCGAAAGCCTGCTGCTCGACATCGCTCACGATGGCGAGCGCCTGCTGGTTGCCGGGGAAGAGGGTCACATCCTGTTCTCGGACGACAATGGGCAAACCTGGGTGCATGCCGATGTTCCCGTGTCGCTCGCGATCACCGCGGTAACATTTGCCGGCGAGGGGCACGCCTGGGCGACGGCACATCATGGCTACCTGCTGCACTCAAGCGACAACGGCACCACCTGGCAGGTCAAACTGACCGGGTCGGACGTAGCAAGGTTGTCGGTTGGGGCCATCGAAGAGCGTGTCGCATCACTGCAGGTCGCGGTGGAGAATGCCGCGCCTGAAGCCCAGGAAGAACTCGGTTGGGTGCTCGACGATGCCATGTTTGCGCTTGACGAAGCGCAGGCCGCTATCGACGACGGCATGACAACACCGCTCCTCAACGTCTGGTTTGCCAGTGACAGCGACGGTTTCGCCATGGGTGCGTACGGTATATTCCTGCGTACTCGTGACGGCGGCGAAAGCTGGGGCGTCGAAGGCAACCGGCTCGACAACC
>Ga0224508_10001867_pt1 | contig 18515 bp, 19 predicted proteins | sample SF_Jan12_sed_USG_4_FD_170157 | JGI IMG/M metagenome (GOLD analysis project Ga0224508, IMG submission 170157) | Sediment microbial communities from San Francisco Bay, California, United States - SF_Jan12_sed_USGS_21 | ecosystem: Environmental > Aquatic > Marine > Sediment | place: USA... | reverse complement strand
GGTCCGACCCACTCGGTCGCGTCAATGGCGCCGGACACAAGGTTCTCATAAATCTGGCTACCGGGCAGGGAAACCGGCGACGCGCCCAATTTGGCCATGACGTCACCACCCAGACCAGGGATACGCATCTTCAGGCCCTTCAGGTCATCAGCGGAATCGATCTCCTTCCGGAACCAACCTCCCATCTGCACCCCGGTGTTGCCACACATGACGCACTTTAGGCCGAACTCCGCTGCCAGTTCGTCCCACAGCTCCTGACCACCGCCAAAACGGATCCAAGCGTTGATCTCGGTATAGGTCAGTCCAAACGGTACAGCCGTGAAATAGGCCCAACTGGGGTGTTTGCCCTTCCAGTAATAGTCAGCCGCGTGGTACATCTGGGCATTACCAGAGGCCACCTCGTCGAAGGAATCGAAAGGTTTGACGCGTTCACCACCGGCGAAGTATTGCACCTGGATGCGGCCATCGCTCATATCAGATATGCGCTTGGCGGTGCGCTGGGCGCCGGTGCCGAGCCCCGGGAAGTCGCGCGGCCAGGTGGAGACCATGGCAACTTCAATGCGCTCTTTCGTAATGGCGGGCGCTTCGGTCTTTTCAAGCTCGACGATTTTTTCTTTAGCCATTTCGAGCTCGCCTTTCAGTTTTTCCGTCTCGCCTTCGCGGGTACAACTAGCGAGAACAGTGGCACCCGCTACACCACCGACGCCGACCGCACCAACCTTGAGAAATTTACGCCGTTTCATTGCTCCACTCCTCTGATCTTCAATTGTCTTTGATGTGCGGGGCTCACGTTAGCAGTGCGCTGGCGTACGCGCAAGCTTATGTCGGCAAGAATCGCGGCAATAGCCAGTCACTTGTCGCTGTGCTTTGAGTGAATGGCGATTGCCCTCGCATTACGCTGTAGCGTAACGTCTTCCGCGTACTCCTTGTCACCGACCCTTGAAGTCCGGGTCTTGTTTCTCGACGAAGGCGCGCGTGCGTTCAAGGAAACCATCAGATGCGAGCATACACTCGTAGATCGGAAACTCCCCTTTACCCGGATGCTTAGCTCGTACGGCGCGGCGGGTGATTTCGAACGCCTCTGGTAGCGAGACATCCATCACCGGCCACATGACTCACAATCAGGAACGGATCGTTCTTGCGATCATATTATTATGTTTGCGTATTATTTAGTATATGGAGACCTAGAAGAATAGAGTGGAGGGAAATCGCATGATCATACGAACCCTGAGCGGCACAATCGGAACTGAGCTTGATGTGCATGGACCTACGTGGAATAGCCGGCGCCTGCTAGTCGCTGCCGATGAAATGCCGTATTCGATGACGGATACGGTCGTCAAGGCGGGCTCGGAACAAAAGCTTTGGTATAAGCATCATCTGGAAGCGTGCTACTGTATCGAAGGGACCGGGTCTATCAGCGACACGGCAAACGGGGCAACTCATCAAATCGGGCCGGGGACGCTATATGCCCTAGACCGGCATGATCAACACGTATTGAAGGCCGTGACTGACATCCGCATGATCTGCGTCTTTTCCCCACCCTTGACCGGCCACGAGCGGCACGATGACGACGGCTCCTATGAATTACCGGACTGACCGGTCAAGAGACATGACCTCCATGCGACCGACACGGAAGTCGGAAGTTACGGCTTCAGGGAAGGAGGAGGTAGAGTTGCGCCAGGAGCAGCAACCGAGAGCAACCCACGACTCCATGGATGGAGGACGTAGAACCGCGTCGAGAGCAGCGGCCGAGTTGCCGGGACGGAGGAAATGAAAAAGGGTTGTTGGGCCGCTCTTCCGCATCCTGCGTCCGCGGCATTAGTGCGTCTGAAGGTGACACTAGATGTGCGCGATGAAAAACGCCGGGCCTGAAGGTTGAGGACCTGCTGCAGATGTTCGAGAAGGTGCGCGGGGAAAGCGTAACGGACGACCCGCTCTTACTAGGATAGCTAACACACTAAGCGATCCTCGATCCCCTCTGCCTCAAACTAAACTGTAAAGAAGCCACCACGCACTCGTTCAAACTACTCGCTTAAGAGAGGTCAAAGCCCTGGTCTCGGATATAACGGCCAAAGTCGATGCGTGCGGGCACATTATATTGGCGTGTACGATTTTCCGACCAACCATAATCAGTGCTAACCCCGAATCGCTCGACCATGCGTTGTTTCTCCGGTATTGTTTGATCGATAATCTCGCGACGCCGGTCATATTCAGCCACGTGTTCAAGTAATTCGCCGTCATCGTAGGTGTCGGCGTGCAGTGTGACACTTAATGGTAAGCGCAAGCTGATCTGAGTTTCTTCCACCGGCCAACCAACACACAACCCCGCCACCGGAAAAACCCATTTCGGTAATCCCAACTCGGTAGAAAGTCCATCAATATCGTTTCGTACTTGACTTACGGGACAACATCCCAAGCCCATCGCCTCCGCCGCGATGATAAAGGTTTGCATGGCGATCCCCACATCGACCGCCGCGTTCATGAAGGCATCTAAGTGGTCGTTGGCAAATGCATGCTTGCGCCACACCGACAACCGTCGAATGCGCCGGCTGTCACCGCACCAAACCATGAATACCGGTGCCTGCGCGATCCAACCAATTTGTGGACATAGGGCAGCGATGCGCTGCTGCTTTTTCTGGTCCTTCACATGAATGACACAGGCCTGCTGCAAGTCAGATTTTGACGGGGCGGAGGATGCAGCAGAGAAAAGCGTCGCAAGCAGATCGTCAGATACAGGATCAGACTTGTAATGCCGACAACTACGCCGGGCCAAAATGTTCACAAGGGTTTGGTTTAGGCCTACCGTCGTACCGATGGCAGTCGGTAAGCCGAAACGTTGTTGGACAAGCTCATTAATCGTCATAGCGGCTTCTCTTCCTACAGCTTTTGCAGTTTAATGTCTGAACTCTTAAATTAACCATCTCAGGGAAACCTCATGGGTGCCAACCATGCCACAAAGTTAAGCCGACGCGTATTTCTCCGCGTTGTTGCCGCGAGCCTCACACTACCACTGATTCCAGGTAGCGCCGACGCGGAGAAGCAGAGCCTTAAGATCGGGATAATCGGGGCTGGTCGGATTGGCGGCACATTGGGTGAACTGTGGGTAAAGGCCGGCCATGAAGTATTGTTGTCGTCGCGCCACCCCGAGCGGCTCAAGGGCCTGGCCGATCGCCTCGGACCAAGGGCGCGGGCCGGGACGCCGCGGGAGGCGGCCGCCTTCGGCGAGATCATATTAATCTCAGTGCCCTATGGCGCGCTCCCACAAGTGGGCCGCGATTACGCGGCCGAACTAAAGGGAAAGGTGGTATTAGAGACCGGTAATCCGTTCCCCTCGCGCGACGGCGACATAGCCATGCCCGCACGTGCCAAGGGCGCGGGTGTCGCTTCGGCCGAGTTTCTTCCTGGCGTACGCCTGGTGCGCGCGTTCAACTCCATCCCCTATTACGACCTGCGCAGCGAAGCGCACCGTGATGGCGAGCGCGTGGCAGTACCACTCGCTAGCGATGACAAGGCGGCCCTCAAAGTTGCCGCTAGTTTGGTGGAAGACGCTGGTTTCGAGCCGGTGGCCGTCGGCCCGCTTGCGCGGGCTAAAGAGTTTGATGTCGGCACCGCCATCTTCGCGCAGGCACTGACCGCGCGTGAATTGCGCCAGATCCTTGAGATCGGTGGTTGAGGGAGGCAGTCAGATCCTGGCGTTAGTCGATAAAGACTCAGCCGTCTAGGCCATTTGTCGCCAGCAGTGGACCTAGAGCATCTCCAGCAACCGTACAAGGTTCTTTAGCTTCTCGTCTTCGGCAAGCGCGCCCTCCCAGAAGGGGTAAGTCACTGCCTCGCCTCCTTCGCCGACGGTCAAGTGGGCCTCGAACGCCTCCGCCCCCTCAGGCATGGGGTGCTTACTGGGAACACCGAGCTCCTCGATCGCAGCCAGTAGTTCGTTCTCCTGCTCCTCAGTCAGCTTGCCTTGTCGCGGTGGCTGAGTCGTGTAGGTGCCACTATTGACGACATACTCACCGGCGCTGTCGATCTCAACCGCGAACGCGTAGTCCTCTTCTCCTACGACCTGAAATCTTACTGGGACCATGAGTATATTCCTTTGGGTTTTGAAACCATCGCCGTATAGCCGGCCGGTGAACAATCAGTGCCGATCTGTAGATCAGACTGCGCTCTCACCGCCTTCTCTTCACTAACAATACCGTGCTCCCACAGAGTTTCCTTGATCTCAAACAAGGAAAGCGTCGTCTGGTCGATGTCTAATGATGTTGAGTAATTGGAGTCGAATCTGTTATGCCGATTTCAGCTGCCGAATCCAGGACCGAGGCCCTGCGTCTCTACGAAAATCTTCATAAGCTCGGCTGGGAGATGCCGGATTGTGAGCTGATTGCGCCTACCACCCTGGAGATCAATCGACTCAAGAAAGAACAAGAAGCCGTCATTCTGGCCCATTCCTACCAGACGCCGGACATCATGTACGGCATCGGCGATTATATTGGTGATTCCTATAGCTTGAGCCGTGCAGCCATGGAACATCCGGCCAAGAAAATCATCTTCTGCTCGGTCTATTTCATGGGCGAGACCGCGAAGCTTTTGAATCCCGACAAGCAGGTCTTGGTCCCCAGGGTGGCAGGTTGTTCGCTGGCGGATGCCATTACCGGCGAGCAAGTTCGCAACTTACGCAAGAAATATCCCCATGCTGGCATCGTCTGCTATGTAAACACCTATGCTGAAGTAAAGGCAGAGAGCGATACATGCTGCACCTCATCCAATGTCGTGGATGTGGTGGAAGCTATGCCCCAAGAAGACATCGTCTTTATCCCTGACGAATTGATGGGGCAAAACCTTCGCAACATGACCTCCAAGAACATCATTACTTGGCACGGAACCTGTGTCGTACACGAGGGGTTTAACCCAGACACCGTCCGCGATATCCGCAAACGATTCCCGGACGTGAAGATTCTAGCGCATCCAGAGTGCGCGCCAGCCGTGGTAGCCCTGGTCGATTACGCTGGCGGGACATCGGGTATGCTCAATTACGTGCGTAACTCAGATGCCAAGACCTTTATGCTGGTAACCGAGTGCGGCCTGACCGACCGATTCAGGGCGGAGTTCCGAGAAAAAGAGATTGTCGGTACCTGTATCCTCTGCCCCTATATGAAAGAGATTCAACTCGAGGATGTATTGAGGGCATTCAAGGACCCAGCGCCGGAACAATACGTAGAGATCCCGCTGGATATCGCTGAACGGGCGCGGACCAGCCTGCACAAAATGTTCGAGTTGGAACAAAAGGGCAAAAAGCTCAGGGAACGTGGAGTGGTCTCCATGCTGTCTTGACGTTAGCGGCAATCGTGAAGATTGTCTAATGCAGGCGACCTGCAGGGCAAGGATTGTTGCCGACGGGTGGGATGCCCAAGTGCTGCGAGTTCAGGACCAACGAGAGTGGCCAACAATCTCTGCCATCCACGTCAGGACAATGCGACGCCGCGAGTAAGAAGGAAATTAACAGGAGGGGTACTACCGCCTCCTAATCTACTCCTTTCTCGCCTGTCGTTGTAGCGCTGATCGGACCGCATCCGCAAACTGGGTACGAGCGAGCGATCCGAGATTCGATTGGCGATGCCAGACGATCGGGGTGCCATCGCCTTTGAATCGCGGGATGATGTGGAGTTTGTAGTGAGGCACCAGATCGAATCCACCCCAACTCACACCGTCATCTGATAGATGGGTTATCGCGTGTGCTTGCGATGCCTGCCGCACTGCGGCTGATAGCCGTTTTGCCAATAGGAACAAATGCGACGCCAAGAAGTCGGGGAGCCTGTTAAATGACTCATAGTGCTCTTTGGGGACAACCAGAACGTGATAGGGATTTATGGGATTTTCACTGATGATGGCGAAAACATAATCGTCGTCTGCGATAATTACGTTGCGATCGTCGAAGTCGCAGAGGGGGCACGAATTTTCCGACTGTCCTTCGCTAGTCATATAAGTCTACTATAGCTCGTTACATCGGATCTGACTCGATATTCTAAAAAAGGGCACAAGAATCGTGTCTCGCTCCTAGATTCAAAAGGCGCATAGCCTACTCGATTTTACGAAATCTTTATGATTTCGTGATACTTTTTTTACAAAACCTCTCTATTCTTGCCTCCCGTTTTTCAGTGTCCAAACTTTCAAAGGAGGTGTTTGCTATGAAAACGCTGTTTCAGAATCGTGGACAAATTCGCGCAGCCCTATTGTTAGGTTCTACCCTTTTTCTGGCCGGAGGCACGGTCACCACCGTAAGTAGTGCCGAAAAAGAACCCATGAAAGAAGAAACAATGATGAAGGAAGACGGAACGATGAAAAAAGACGGCATGATGGAGACGACAGAAGGCATGAAAGAAGAGACAATGATGAAACAAGAAAAGATGACGGAAAAAGACATGATGCAGGAAAAAGACATGATGCAGGAAAAAGTGAAAGAGAAAATGGAGTAACGCCAAAACCCGATTGTGACAAATCCTTTAAGACAAAAGAAGCCGAAGACCACGTAAGCCATCGACGAGTTGAAGATGATATGGGTTATCGCAGTACTCGGTTCTGACGTACATGGCAGAGATTGTTGGCCGCTCTCGTTCGTCCTGAACTCGCGCCACTTGGGCATCCCACCCATCGGGAACAACCCTTTCGCATTTCCTCCCTAGATGAAGCTGCAACCATCGTTGCGACCGTCTACTGAGGTTGCGTCGAATCGTCTTCGCCACCAGCGATCTGATCACCCACCAACCATTCGCTCAGCAGACAGGCAAACGCGAACAACGCATCCGCACGATGGAAGTAAGTCATTGATGTGAAAAGGATGTTTTATCGACGCTACGCGACTGGCAACGACGCTAATACGCTGGGCTAGGCTGACACCGCAGACAGCAATGTTCGCGACTCGCTGAGCGTTCTGCCGCCGCGCAGGCGATCGCGCCGGACGAACCGGAGATGGCCGCTAGAACATTAACCTTCCGAGCGGGACAAGATGGATATCGAAGGTGTACAGATGCTCGGTGCTGGCGCCCGATCCTCGCTCTCAGCCCCGGCGACACCATGTCGCAGCGGCCGGTACGCGCACATAGTAGACCCTAAGCCCGCCTGGTTGGACCCGAGCTTTCGGTATTTCGGTGAGTTCGTCACCGAAGAGCACGGCACGTACTCGTTCAATCGGTTGCGTTCTTATCCCGCGGCTGGCGAACGCAAATTTGGGGCTTGGCCGGTCAACTCGCGCCGGATTTCGTGTAGCTTGGTCTTGATCCGGCCAGCGTTGTCGCTGCCCATACGCATCAGAATCTTTTGGCCGGCCGAGCGCGCCTCAAGGTCGGGATCCGCGAACTGATACATGACTTTGGGCCGAACGAGCTTGACCGGCCCTTTGATATCGGGCGCCGCCAGCAGATTGTCGATCACCTCAACCAAACGGTCGTTGAAATATCCCGAGGGGTATCCCAGATCCTTATAAGCCTGCTGAAACAATGGATATAAGTGGACATACCCCGTCACGAGCTTCTTGTCTCGACGGCCTCGGCAAGCCGGACGTAGGGTGTGTAGCGGCGATAGTTGTCTGGATTGAGAAAGATGCTTTCCTCGTCGCCAATCGCCAGAAACTGCGGCCCGGTCGGTTTGACCGGCATATATTTCAGGGGCACTTGCCGGCGCGGTAAATTGTCTATGGTAACCACAATACGGCGAACGATGCCCTCCAGTTGGAAGAACTCTCGTATCCAGTCTTGACTAATTAAGCCCGCTAGCGCATCCCGCGTTGCTTCATCACTCTCATCCAGCGGAGGCAAGGCGCTTACCTCTGCCGGTTGAATCGGATGGCGTATCACCGGTTCGGTCTCGGCTTGCGGCGGCGGCGCTTCGACGGGGGCCGGAGGTCGCTGCACATTCCGCTGCCAGTAATAGTAGGAGGCAACCAGCATGCCGCCTACTACGATGACTAGAACCAACCACCGCGTCGTGTCGTTCATGGGCACGAATGACTACAGAAACTCGCCGACATCAATCAAGTCTGATCCCAGATTCGTCAGATGTAAACCGTAAGTCGCGAGGCACTGAACGTATACGGACATAGCTCATATGGTATGTGAGCTAGCAGGGAGTAATTGATCTTTGCTACGCCCGTGCCATTTTCCGTCGTAGCAACAAAACTAACAATACGAAGCGGCCGCGACCACACGATCGATCGCTTCGGGGTATTCGATGCGAAGGCGACCAACCGTTACCGAGAATCCTTGTGTTCTAGATAAATGCCAATGAACTCTATGACCACACCGAGTAACAAAATTACAAAACCGACCGTGGACACTCCCGGCACAAGCCACATCAGCAATCCACCAACGATGACCAAGATTCCGGCTAAGATTTTACGGGGTTTGGGAGACACGTAACGAACTCTCTTTAACAAGCCGCCTAACCGCAGCGTGCGTGTATTTTCTCCAAGTGAATCGCCTTACCCACACCCGCTCACACCAAACCAACGAAATTCACTGACCCGTTTTCTCTTTCTAAGCCACAGAACAAGTCATATCTTGACCACAACAAAGCGGAGATTTTATTTTTCCGTGCCCGTTGGGGCATTTCGAGATTTGTACTTCATTCCCATCAGGCAGCTGTAGCATGTCATTAACGAGGGGAGTGTTACATTTTGCACAGGTAGCATTGACGCTCATTCCGCATTTGTCACATTCATAGGTTGCCATATTTCTTATCCTCCATTGAGAGATGCCTGTCGTAGTTGCAATGTGGCCGGCCGCGTCCAGCCAACGAAGGGAGCTTCGGTGTAGCGCCTCGTCAGGCGGATTAATTGTCCAAAGCGCGATGCAAGCACCTTGTCGCCGGGCGGAAGCGTGTTCGGCAGCCTCCCAGCCACCCGTTCCGGAGCGTGGAAAGATGAAGACCTGCCCGGTCTCGGTTTTGAAGATCTTCCTGAGGTGCTCGAAAAGCACTAGCGTGAGTTCGGGTAACGACGGCGACCGGTGGTCCTCCATCGGGCCATCGATGGCGCTCAGCACTTCGTGTGGGCATTGGTCGGCCCGGGCACGAAGAGGAAATGTCGGGCAGGCATTACATCACCTCCTGCTGGTCGTGTAGTGAGTTTGGGCTGTGCGCTACCATGTTGCACACAATCGCGCGTTTTTCATTGATCTGAATCAGCTACCCTTCGCATTTCCTCCATCCGTGGAGGCCAGGCGTAGGAACTAAAGCAATACTATATATTACTAGCTATGACCCTTTTCCTTTTTCATGACTTAGATCAAGGAAGCTCCATTACGGTCACTGGTAGCGTCTAGCTTGTGCTAGACACTGACACTGCCAGCACATACTGGAAAAGGAAACCCCAAAAGCTGGAAAGGACACCACAAAAAGAAGGCCCAAACGGTAAGGCCCAAAAGGCCGGGTTCCAGTACCAAACCTCCTGTCGGTTGACCCCGCTCAAATGCGGGGTTTTGTTTTGGCCCATGCCCCGTGGGCGAAAAGTTATATCTCTTTCGAATTACTCAGACTTGGTCGTATTTCTTTGCAGTCGGTTCGGCGCTCCCGTTAGGGTGGATGCGTGCAAAAACTGCACGGGTAGTATCTCGATCATTTGTTGATTTGGATCAAACCGCGTACCACAGATTGCTGATACCCAGGTTCTCCGTGCGGGCGCCCCGCGACACGCCAAACAGGAGAACTTCTCAAGAACGTATCGTCCAGACGTTCCGGGAATGAATTCGATGCTGAAGCGAGCCGAAATGCTACAAGTAATGCCGGTTGCGATATTGCTGACTGGCGGTTTGCTTGTGTACCTCCTCGATCGACCGCCTGACTTGGGTCCGGCACCATCACATCGGGCGACAGCTTCAATTGGAACTTTATCGGTTGCTAATTCGATGATTTCGACGACGATGCCAACAACAGACTGATCTGAGTCGGCTTTGAGGCCATCGGGCAGGTTCCTGGCGGCATGCTCTATAACAATCTCAGCATTTCCGCAACGGAACAAAACCCAGCCGGGACCTTCATCACAGATCCGCCGTACACAACTATCGCCACTGCTGGTTACTCGATCGTCTTTGCCAAACCGACACCGTGACCAGTAGGGGCATTACACGGCGCCTGTATCTATGTCCCTAGCAATACTATCAATCGAATTTAGCGTCATTTTCGCTGTTTTGGGTGCTTCCAGATGTTTGTTTTTCGATTGCGCTCAGCTTGAGGGCTACGTAGATAAAGGCATTGGCAGGGGTGTCGATGCCAACCTCTTTCCCCATGCGGACGACGGCACCGGAAAGCCAGTCGAGCTCCAGGCGGTTGCCACGCTGGAGATCTTGGTGCATGGATGAAGTCATGTTGGCCGGCAATTTGTCAAGGAACACGAGCCGATCGTTAACGTATGCAGGATCGATGTCGATTCCCTTCGCGCGGGCCACGGCGACAGTTTCCTCCATAATCGTAGCGAGTAAGGCGCGTGTGTCCGGATCTTTTTGCAGCGGACCCAACGGTTGTCGTGCCACGCTGGTCACACCACTCAGCGCAACGAGAAACACAAACTTTTGCCAAATGGCTATCACGATATTGTCGACGATCTCGGCGTCGATGCCCGCGTCGTGTAGGGCGGCAAGCAACGACTCAGCCCGCGTTGTGCGGCTGCCATCAAGCTCACCCAAGACGATTCGTGCCATCGTGCCGGTATGGCGAATCACACCGGGGGCGGCAATAACCGAAGCGATCTGCGCAACGCCGCCCATCACGTGTTCGCGTCCCAGGATCATGGTCAATCGTTCTTCGGCGTCGATCCCATTTTGCAAGGAGATGACGGCACTGTCCGCGTTCATCAATGGCCGTATGGCCTCCCCGCCTAAATCGGTATCCCAAAGCTTGGTCGTGAAAAACACATAATCGACCGGACCTATGTCGGCTGGTGTGTCAGTCGCCTTAGCAGGGTGAATATGTACATCGCCATTTGCGCTTTCGATTCTTAGACCATCACGGCGAATCGCGTCGAGATGCCGGCCTCGAGCAATGAAGGTGACATCATAGCCCTTGGCGGCGAGGCGGCCGCCGAAATACCCCCCGACACCACCGCTACCCATGATCGCCAGCTTCATCGTGCCCCGGATCACGAGAAGATCGCGTTGAAGAAATCCTGCATCGCCTGCCAGGATCGGCGGTCTGTCTGGGCGCTGTAGGCCAGGGGGAGGCCGTACTTTTTTCCGTTCTCGTCGGCGTCGGGATTCGTGAAGCCGTGGAGCGCCCCTTCGTAGGCCTCGAATCGGTAGTCCGCACCCGCCTCTGCCATCTCCCGTTTGAAGGCGGTGATGTCGTCGTCCGGCACGAGGCTGTCCGCCGCCCCGTGACACACCAGAATCCTCGCCCGCACCCCCCCCGGGGTGGGCTTGTGGGCGGAACCCAATGCCCCATGGAAGCTCACCACGCCATCGAGATCCATGCCAATCCGCGCCGCGTGCAGCACCATGGCGCCGCCAAAACAGTAACCGATGGCGGCCATGTGGGCGTCGGTGGTCGACTGGCCCTTGAGCAACTCGTAGCCGGCCTTAAAGCGGGCCTCTCCCTGCCTCATGTCCTGGAGCACGGTGTTCATGAGGCGGCCAGCCTCGTCCGGGTTATCGGCGGTTTGACCCTCCCCGTACATGTCGACCGCCAGCGCCGTATAGCCGAGTTCGGCGAGCATTTGTGCCCGCCGGCGAATGTACTCGTTAAGCCCCCACCATTCGTGCACAACCAGTACCCCCGGCCGTTCGGCGTCGGCACTCTCATCGTAGGCCAGATAACCTCTGAGGGTCGTCCCGCTGGCCGTGTAACTGACGGTCTCGGTATGGATGTTCGCGCTCTGTCCAGACATGTTCTCCTCCTCTTGTGAGCAACACTGGCGTTTACGAATTCACGATTCACGATCCGACCCTACTTTGATTCGTGATCACCGCTCGCGTGCGTCCTGCACTCACGGCACTTGTGCGTCCCTACACACCGGGTGAATGGTAAGTAGTGAGCGGTTGGGGCCGCCCTACGGACCGCCTCCTATTTCCTCAAGCGGATATATCACAACGACCGGAGACGGCTTTCCTGCTCAATGGTGCTCGGGCACGAAGTTCTGGTCAGTGATGGGTGGGCGCACATAGCCTTTGGCGTCGTGGCGCGGTGGCAATTTGATCGGTGGGGGCGTCAGGTCCTTGTATGGGATCATGCTCAGAAGGTGTTTGATGCAGTTCAGGCGGGCGTGTTTCTTCATATCTGCATTCACCACATACCAAGGCGCTTGCTTGATATCGGCGTGGGCGAACATTTCATCTTTCGCTTTCGAGTATTCTAGCCAGCGGCTGCGCGACTGCAAATCCATGGGGCTTGACTTCCAGCGCTTAGTCGGATCCTTGATGCGGCCCTGAAAGCGACGCTCTTGCTCTTCGTCACTGACCGAGAACCAGTATTTGATCAACTGGATGCCGCATCGCACCAACATGCGTTCGAATTCCGGACAGCTGCGCAGGAATTCCCGGTATTCCTCCTCCGTACAAAAACCCATTACGCGTTCGACGCCGGCTCGGTTGTACCAACTGCGATCGAACAGCACCATCTCTCCTGCCGCGGGGAGGTGCGCAACATATCGTTGAAAGTACCAATGGGTCTTTTCGCGCTCAGTAGGGGCAGGCAGCGCCACTACCGGACAAATGCGTGGGTTCAGGCTCTCAGTGATTCGTTTGATGACACCGCCTTTGCCGGCGGCGTCGCGTCCTTCGAATATGACGACGACTCTCAGTCCCTCGTGCTTTATCCATTCCTGCAGCTTGACGAGTTCGATCTGGAGTTTGGCGAGTTCCTTTTTGTACGCTTTGTTCTTTATCTCCTTGTGTTTCTTGACTTCTCCCGTCGCCTCGACAGACTTTTTGTTAGCTTTTTTGTTTTTGGCGTGCTTTTCCCCTTTGTTTTTCTTGTTTTTGTCTTTCGGGGCGGCTGCGGTCGCGTGCTTCTTGCTCATCCATCCGTCCTCGTTTTTGGTATCGCCTCTGAGTTATGTTACTGAGCAGCGAAGACGCTGGCAAACCGGCCCCCATCGGCGTCGTCAAATTGTCTCGCCGACCCCCAAGTGCGGTGGTAACAGGCTGATTTTGCTCGGAAAGTCACAGTTGAATCGCTTCTCGTGGATGCCCGGGATCGGCGCGGAGTGGGCTCATGCTGGCAGCCGTCGACCTGGCGCGGGTCTGAACCATGCGACCGGTGTGCCCGTGGCGCACTCGTCGGACGATCGGCGTCGGGCTATCGCCGCTTACTGAAGAAAATGCAGACAAAGCAGCTCCACTTTGACGTTCCCCAGGACCCATGGCTCACAGATCTCAAGGCCAGATTGACGAATCACATCGATTTCGTCGACCAGCCGGTTAGGTTAAGCTACTTAGCACGAATAACATACTGTTACGACGCAAAGAGAGCGAGGCGAGGAGCGCATGCTCGGGAGGGGGAGACGTGGCAGGCATTACACTCTTTAGCAAGACCAAAGAGCTCGAAGCGCAGACCAATGAGTTCTGCGACAAGGTGGCGGAGGGCGTGCTGGCATTCAAGCTGGGCGTGAATCGTTACCTCGATGGCGATTTTTCGGCCTTCGACGAGAAAAAACAACAAGTGTCGGCATTGGAAAGCCGCGGCGACGAACTGCGTCGGGAGATTCAGCGCAGGCTCTATCTCGAAACGCTGATACCCGAGTCGCGGGCCGATGTGCTCGAACTGCTCGAAAACACAGACAAGATCCTTAACGCATGCGAAAGCGCGATGTGGCAGTTCGCCATCGAAAAGCCCGTCATCGCCAATGAGTTTGTAAGTGACTTTAACAGTCTTATTGAGGCCGTGGTCGAGTCGGTTGACGCGTTGGTGATGGCGTTACGCGCGTTCTTTCGCGGCAGCGAAGCGGCAACCGATCACATGCATAAAGTGATCTTCTACGAATCGGAGGCTGATACCGTAAGCCACAGGTTGATGACGGCGATGTTTGCAAGCGACCTGGAGCTCGGCCACAAGAATCAGCTGCGTCATTTCGTCTTGCATATCGACCAGATCGCGGACACGGCCGAAGACGTAGCCGATCACCTCGCTATCTTTGCGTTGAAGCGAGCGATCTGAGCCTCTTCCCCGTTACAAGTTAAAAGTCATGGAAGTCGCGGTCATAATCTTCCTCTCAAGTGGCCTGTTTCTCGGCTGGTCGCTCGGCGCCAATGACGCCGCTAACGTATTCGGTACGGCGGTGGGCACGCGCATGGTCAGGTTCAGCACGGCAGCGTTTGTCTGCAGTGCGTTCGTGCTGCTCGGCGCCGTGCTGAGCGGGGCCGGCGCCTCACACACGTTGGGTAAGCTCGGTGCGATTAACGCGCTGGCCGGTTCATTTATGGCGGCGTTTTCCGCCGCGGTTACCGTATACATCATGACCCGCGCCGGGTTACCCGTGTCAACCAGTCAGGCCATCGTCGGCGCCATAATCGGATGGAATTTGTTCAGTGGGTTCCCGACAGACACGGCGTCGCTCATCAAAATCGTGGGTACGTGGATCGCCTGTCCGTTGCTAGCTGGCGTGCTCGGTGTGTTCCTATTCAAGGTCACTACGGTGCTCGTGCGGTGGGCCAGGTTTCACATCTATAGACTCGACGCCTACACACGGCTCGGCCTGATTATCGCCGGTGCCTTTGGCTCATATAGCCTCGGGGCTAATAATATCGCGAACGTCATGGGCGTTTTTGTTTCGGCGAATCCGTTTACCACGTTCAATGTCGGCGACTTGTTCGCCTTCACCGGTATTCAACAGCTGTTCCTGCTCGGCGCTATTGCGATCGGTGTCGGTGTCTACACGTACTCAAAAAAGGTCATGTTGACAGTAGGTGGTGGCTTGTTTCCGCTGTCCCCAGCGGGGGCCTGGGTTGTGGTGGTGGCCCATTCCATTGTGCTATTTATGTTCGCCTCGCAAGGGCTCGAGCACGCTCTGGCGAATGCCGGCCTGCCCACCATTCCGTTGGTGCCAGTATCGAGTTCACAAGCGGTGGTGGGGGCGGTGATCGGAATCGGGCTTTTGAAGGGCGGTCGTGGTATTAAATGGCGCGTGCTGGCGAACATCGCATCCGGCTGGGTGACGACGCCGCTAGTCGCATGCCTGGTGTGCTTCGTTGCCCTGTTCTTCCTGCAAAACGTGTTCAATCAACAAGTGTACCGCGATGCTTCTTATGTCTTGTCGCAGCCGGTGGTGGAGCGGCTAGAAGCCGACGGCATCGAAGTCAAGGCATTGGTGCGGCTCAAGGACAAAAGGTTCGATACGGTGAGAGGATTTAGAGAGGCTTTGCGTGAGCACGTCGTGGATCTCAGCGAAAAGGCCGAATCGAAGATTCTCTCGAGAGCACAGATCAGCCCCGTCCTCATTGACAACAGCAAGATCTGGCGACTCGATAATACCTCCCTCACGAAGGGTCAGGTGTCCGCGATGTGGCCGCTCGTCGGGCGCAAGTTTGATCATCTGTGGATGCTGGATGATGCACTGGCAGGTGCAAGTGAGGAATGGCGCTCAAGGCCTCCAACTACAGTCAACAAGCTATTTAACCGACACCTTCAGGGGCAGCGGCGTGAGGTGTATGGGGTGTTCCAGATCGAGCTGTCGCGACCCGAATGAACGACCGCAAGCGCACCGGCGTTTGACATACATCAACGACACTCAAGCGCTCGTGTGGTGATCTTATCACGGTAGGTTTGCTAGATATCAAGAGAGAAACCACGTGCGGTTCAGCGATGAGATGATCCAGCAAGTTTGGGAGAAAGGCAGAGCAACGCTCGATCAGGACTCCACTATTTGGCGCAAAGACGAGTGTGGGGCGTGGATGAACCGCGCGTATTACGGCAATGAGCGCTCTGAGTATGGGTGGAAGATCGAAAACGTATCCACCGGTGGCCCTGACATTCTAGAGAACTTACGACCGCTCCATCGTCACAACACGTTCGACAGAGCGAACCATCAAGCGAAGTGTCGGGTCGCCGCCGACCGAGCGGGGCTGGAGCCCAGCGAGCACATTAAGGAGCCGCGTAACAGGAATGCTTAACTCACAAGTCGACGAGGCGGAGAAGTGGGATTGCAACAATTGAAGTTATCCCCATTTTCGACTGAGCCGGTGGTGCCGACCCCAAAAGAATGGCTGACCGGCGCTCCTCTTGCAAAAGACCATGAAACCGGGCCGAGCAGCGAAGGAATCCATGCGACAGAGCCTCATCGAGGCGCTGTCCTATCCGCGCGAGCTTGTGCGCAACGACATGGACCTCGATGATTGTCCGCACAACGGTCTCTACGACGATAAAGACGGCAGGTGCCTCGCCTGTCCGCAGCAACCGGAATGTGAATGGTTGTACAACAACGAGGAATTCGCGGCGCTAGAGCAAAAACCGATCGCCGAAATCCTAGGAGCCCTGGAGATCGCATCGGACTATGTGGCCGCCCAGATCGCTTACTGGGAGCACGGCAGCCGGCGATGCGGTTGCACGTCCTGTACCTGGCTCAGGCATGCGGTGCGCTTAGTCGACCAAGCGCACGCCGCTTGATATCGCAGCGGCCGAAAATTCGATGGTAGACCCTATTTATTTGCTAAATACTCCACACTTGCGATTCCTGTCTTCGCGTCGCGACCACGATGGCGAGCCCACAGGCGCGGCCGGCGCTGTCCAAAAACCACACTTAGGTTTAGACTTCGACACACGTTAGACTTAAATCACGGGTCGAGCCATGCCCCTTCTAGAGTGGAAAGACGAGTACCTGCTTGGCATGGAAGCGTTGGACTATGAGCATCAGGACCTCTTCGATTGCCTGAATCAGGTCTACGAGCAGTGTTCCCGCAAGGCAGACTACGACACCGTGGCCGGTTGTCTCGGCCGCCTCCATACTAGGTTGGCTGCACACTTCGCGCTGGAAGAAAAAACCATGCGTGAGATGAAGAATCCGCACTACGCCGCCCATAAGGCAGAGCACGACCGGTTTTTAGACGAAGTTACGGGTGCCGTCGCGGTCTTCGGAGAGGAGTTTGATCACGAGGACGTCGACAAGCTCGCGCATGGCGTGCAGCAGTGGATCGTCCGCCACATCACCACCTTCGATCGACAGTTGGTCGAGCGCGGACGCTAAGCCACGGATTCGTTCCCACTTAGCGCGCGGAATTCTCCGCCAAACGTGCTCAATATTTTGGCAGTTTTTCCCATTCCTCCGCCAGCTCCCAAAACTTGATCTGAATCATGGAACTCAGGGTGGGAATAGACTAAGGCTCGTGGCAAGAGCGAACAGTTATTCGCCAAAGGAGGCATGATGAAAAGACAGCTAATCATTGTGGCCGCGGCGATGTACGCAGCATTGGCAGGACCTACAGGTGTACAAGCCGGACTCACAGGCGTGCACGCCGTTGACAGTTGGTTTGACTTAGGAAAGCCAACCGAGATAGTTGTGGAGCTCGGTACGAAGAGCGGTAACCTTGTGATCATCCCGAGCACATTGAGGCTTCAGGCCTACAAGAGGTACACCCTCATCATCAGGAATCCGAGCGATGTCAGCCATACGCTCTCGCTATCGGAGTTCGGTGCCACCCTGACCCACTCGTCGACCCCCACCTACCCGTCCCAAGTGGACGAAATCGATGTCGAACCCGGCAAGACAGTGGAATGGTTCGTTGTGCCGACTAGAGTGGGCAACTACCCAATGCGGTGTAGTAACCGCACCCACGCCGGCGCTGGAATGGTAGGTAGAATCATAGTGAAGTAGGCCGCGGTCTCGTGGACCGTGATTGCCGCTGCTCTTCATCCTGAACCCGCGGCGGCGCTTTAGCCGCAGATTCGTGAGGGCTACTCCGGCGCACCTCGGCCATTGTGCGACCTTCCTACATCCCCGTAGGCCGCAGGTGCAATAGAGCAAATGCAAAAGGATTGTAGGCCGCTCCTCCGCATCCTGCGTCCGCGGCATTAGGACATCCGTGTCCGTCAGAACAATCCTGGCCTTGGAAGTCGCCTGCACATCGGAACAATCCCTGCCATGCACGCCAAAAAAACGCGAGCCGTAAAACGTTAGTCGCTAGCCGTTGATTCATATAGCGGCAACTCTATAAACCCGTTGCTTGTACCTTGTCTCCTTATCGCGCCCCGGCGTTAAGTGTAACTTAAGGTTCAATTAATGAGGGCTTAAGGTTGCGGCCTTATCGTCAGGTCATCGCTTCTGGAACGCCTGGGCACAAGACACCCGGCCTTGAGGTGGAAGGTTTAAGGTCAATTCATCACTAACGTAGCCATGTCAACTTGGAGGACCCAGTTTATGGAACGGCCAGCGAAGGATTCAAGCAGCGCGTCAGACCGGAAGATTCTCACAATTGTCATCGCTTTTGTGTATTCACCCTTGGTTCTTCTCGCGGTCGTCGCCGCCGCTCATGGCTTTCTGAGCTAAGCGATGCGCCCGGGAAGAAGCGAAGACACATGAATCAGGAGGTAAACCCATGAACCGCGAT
>Ga0224508_10001866_pt1 | contig 18516 bp, 20 predicted proteins | sample SF_Jan12_sed_USG_4_FD_170157 | JGI IMG/M metagenome (GOLD analysis project Ga0224508, IMG submission 170157) | Sediment microbial communities from San Francisco Bay, California, United States - SF_Jan12_sed_USGS_21 | ecosystem: Environmental > Aquatic > Marine > Sediment | place: USA... | reverse complement strand
ATCTAGACTAATCTCGGTATACTGTATTGGAATAAGATCGCTTGCAGTTACTGTGGATTGTTCCCCATAAACAAGATGATTTTGAAAAGAGGCATAATTATTCCTCAAAGTTGTTGCGGCATACTCTTGATCAGGAAATACAATAACAGGTACGTCGTCACCAAATCCATAAGGATATACTACAATTGGAGCATTTGGACCTCCTACGGGTGTCTCTGCATATGCTATGTTACTTTCAAGATCAACTCTCAAGATAGGTTGTACTATGTTTTCATCTTGTGAACTTTGAGATAGCATTTTGGAATAATTTGGACTGGTTGGACTGATTATTATTGGATGATACTTGTTATCTTCATTGAACATGACTAGTGGGTATTTTCCATTTATTGGATATACTATTGGAATATCTCCAAGATAATCTAGTTTGAAGGAAGCATTATTCTCTTTGGGTATTACAAATCCAGCCTTGTCTTTGTTAGGATAAAACATTACCATATCAGATGATTCTATTGTTATTAGAGAGGTTTTTTGTGGTAGTAACATATCATATTTTTCCAGTTCGGAATATGCATCTCTTACTTGTATGGCTGCATCAATGTTTAGTTGTTCTTCTAATACTTTATCTGCATAATATATTGCATCTTTTGGATTATCGTTATTGTTTGATTGTTGACTAAGGTAGAGTAGTCCTTCTAAAACAGAAAAAGTATTGTAATCCGCTTTCTGAACATTATCATTAATGACAATACCTGATGGTATCATTATAGCCACCAAGGCAATGGCAGCTATTGCAGCATACTTGTGATTGTTTTTAGAGATAAACGGTTTGGGTATGTGACCCACATCACGCAAATATTTTAGTCCAATACCTAGTATTGACGCAGTCTTTTCATAACTTGGATGTGTTATCCCTGCTTTAAGTAAAGATCTCAAAAGTAACTCAAAATTTCCGATGTTTGCAGATGGTTTATTTATCTTGATAACTAGTGTATCATCATCATAGATAGATTCAGAGACTCTTGCTAGATTATTTAATGCCTTTCTGAATTCAAAAACAATATCCTTACTGCAAAGTATTGGAAAATTCCATTGTTGAAAATTCTCCGTAACAGTGTTACAGTAAATAATATCTTTCCGATGAATTACTATAAAAGATTCTACATGAGGATCGATTGCAGATAGAATATCTTTAGGTCTAATTGACATCTGATTTCTCCTTTGTTATTAATTCAACCGGATTAAGTGTTGTATCAACATGATAATTTGTAACTCTCATCTTTTTGTCTAGGTATCGTTCTACAAATTCACGAAGTTTCCCCTTTCTTTCACTAAATAGTTCATATGCATCCAATGAGAAGAATATCATATTCAAAACAGTGAATTCCTTTGGATTTGATGATCTTGTAAGTATCTGAACTGGATAACATTTCTTCGTTTTATTAGTACAAAATTGATTACATTGTTCTAATAATGAATTGATTCGTATATCCTCTTCAAATGTACATCCTAATAATTTTCTAACATCCTCATTAATTAATTCTAGATTATTATCAGTCACAGTATTGAAATAGCTAAAATTGTAGAGAATAACACTCTCATTTTTATCTCTAGTGTTTTCTTTATGTAGTGTAACAAGAGGTAAATTTACAATGTTGTTATACACTTTGCCAATATCTCTTAGACTTGGGTCAAGTAAACAAGCCTTAGCAGATAGATTCTGATTATAAATTTCTCGATAAATACTAAAAGTATGAACTAGTCTTGGTATCAGTAATTGATTTTTTATGTTTTCTTCTGCACTGATCTTCTTTTCTTGATTATCAGCAAGATGAAATTGGTAGGAACTAGTGGTGGGAGGCCAGAATAGTTTTGTAAAATAATCAATAACAGATGTTGGTGTAAGCAAAGGGTCACGGGCATGTTTGGATTTTCCAACATTGTAGCATCCTTTTTTATATGGAACATGTGAAAATGTTGTTAAATAATCAGAGCTGTCTACAAATGGTTTTACACATTCTTTTGATAGTAATTTCTCATCAATGCCCTCTCCCAACAGCAATATTTCAGGGATTTTAGAATTACACACTTGAGATGACACATAATTTCGTTTTGGTCCAAAATAGGCTTCTTCTAATAACATCATAGTTCTAGTATTGGTGAAGAATCTTTTGAAGTCAAATGATCCTTGGAGTAGAAAATCATTTATGGCAGCTAATGAGGCCATCACGCCTATTCCAGAATCAATCTTTGCAATTTCTTCAAACACCGATGGCGGAAGAGGTGATTTGGGCTGTAGAATTATGTTTCCGTCTTTATATACAAGATTGATTTCTTGACTTTCTTTTAGGTTAAGCGTATCAATCATGTCTGGAGGAAGCGAAACTATCCATTTTGCATATTCCTTATCGCCTATTTTACGATTAAGTCTTTTTTGTAATTTTACCACATTAATTCACTAGTATTAGGTACCTAGAGTATTTATGTATTAGTATCCTAAAATTATATTCTATAGACGCCTAAAATCATGATCGGTAATATCTGAAAAATAGAATCTTTAGGCACCTAAATATTTATATTTAATTTAGGTACCTAATAATTGTAATGCAATCAAGAACAAACAAACCTAAAAGAAATTCCAATGAGATAATGATGAAGATCTTAAAAATTCTCAAAGAAGAAGGCAATATATGCAAAAGTGCACTTGAGTTAAAAGCTAATGTAAATCACAATACTGGCAAAAAATATCTCACAATAATGAAAAAGTATGGGTGGATTGAAATTGAGTAGAACAAGAAGATCACGAAAAAAAATGTTCTTCATCTCACTAAAAGAAGAAGGAAGAAACATCTTGAAAAGATTTGAAGAGATAAATTCTGAACTCACAGTAAAACAAAACAAAGGATTATCAACGCAAGCAATTACAATTACAGAAAAAGGAATTGATGCATCCAAAGTGTTGCAAGAATATTTCGGAGAGGAGGAGGATCCTTGCCAATGACTTTAGATAGGTATTCAAAAAAGAAATATACATTAGATAACAACAAGATCCAATACATTCAATCTCGTATAACAGATCATGAAAGATTTTTAGCAATTTTATCTTACTATCTACAAAACCTCAACATCAATAATCACAAAGATGAGATAAAGATCATCAATGAAATTCTGAATAAAATCAAGACAGAGATAACTGAAAAACAAACAAAGCTTTCTTGTGAATCAATTGGGGATAACAATGGAATCTAAAGATGTAAAACATTTGAAGAAAGTAAGTACTAGACAAGACATTACTGCAAACTATGATGCAGATCTGGCTATAGATCAAAGGGAATTTTTCAGAAATAAAATTGTTCTAATTACTGGTGGAACCGGAAGTTTAGGTAAAATTCTGTGCAAAAAAATCATTCAATACGAAATCAAAAAAATCATCATCTATTCTCGTGATGAATTCAAGCAAAAACAGATGAAAAAAGAGTTCTGTGATGTCTTAGAAAAGATGGTTTTTAGAATTGGAGATGTGCGGGATTATGATAGCCTCCTAAGAGCACTAAAAGATGTCAATATTGTATTTCACACTGCAGCTCTCAAAGACATAATTGTAGATGAAAACAATCCGCTAGAAGCAATAGAGACAAACATTATTGGAGCAAAAAATGTAGTTTATGCATCCATAAACCAAAATGTGGACAAAGTCATTAACATAAGTACAGACAAGGCCATACGTCCTAAAAATGCGTATGGAGCCACAAAATTACTTACAGAGAAAATAGTATCTGCAGCATCTAAAGAAAGTCAACACACCATACTGTGTACTGTAAGATATGGAAATGTTCTAGGTTCAAGAGGATCAATAGTTCCTTTGGTAATAGAGCAGATAATCACACAGAACAAGGTTGAGATGACAGATCCTGATATGACCAGATACATCATGTCGCTACATGAGGCAGCTGGACTTGTTTTGAGTGCTGCAAAAATAGCAAGGGGTGGAGAAACCTTTGTCCTAAAAATGAAATCAATAAGATTGGATAGTTATATCAAAAACATTATTTTATGTGCAACAGAAAAACTTGGCCTACCTGAACCTAAGAACATAGAAATAATAGGATCAAGACAAGGTGAAAAAAAACATGAGGTTTTATTATTTCAAGATGAGAATGTTCAAAGAATAAAAGATAAACTGTTTATCATAACATCAAATCCCACATCGGATTTATCTGAAGATAAAAAATGGTATTCATCTGAAATTGCCTCAAAGATATCAGATTCTGAGATACAAAAAATAATACTTGACTACATTACAGAAAACATCTCAACAACTTCAAAAATAGCAAGGTTTGGAGCATTATTTTCGGTGTGATTGTTTTGATCGATACTATCTTTTTGATAAACTTGTCTGAATTTTTTGAATCGATTTCAATTAGCAACATGTTGTTGTTTTCCATAATCCCATTAACAGTTGAACTTGGAAGAACTCTTGTGGAATTAAATATTCTAAGTATATACAAAATTAAAAGAAGCAAGCAAATTAAGAAATATTCCAATTACCACTTTAACCCAAAGATTTCAGTTGTAATTCCAGCTCATAACGAAGAGGAATACATAGAAGGTATGATTGAATCAATTTTGAGCTGTTCTTATTTGAATAAAGAGATCTTGGTGGTAGATGATGGCTCCACTGACAACACTCAAAAAATTGTTAAAAAGTATGTCGAGAAGAATCTAGTATATCTTTTCCATCATGATATTCCAATGGGATCAAAACCAACTGCATTAAACCCCTTCTTTGATTATGCTACCGGTGACATCTTGGTAATTGTTGATGCTGATTCTGTCATGGATAAAAACGCGCTCAACAAAATCCCAAAGTACTTTGAAGATAAAGATGTAGTGGCAGTATCTGGACATGTAAAAATTGGATCAGGAGATAAAAACATCAACAATATCTTGGTCGAACTACAAAAATATGAGTACCATCAGGCAAATGAACTTGGCAGAAAGCTTGCATCCATCTTTAATATTATGAATGGAATGACGGGGGCATTTCTAATAATTCGAAGGGACGCATTTGAAAAAATAGGCAGATTTAATGAAGATATCAAGGCTGAAGATTTGGATATAACTTTAAAGCTACGAAAACTTGCAGGAAAGATCCTATTTGCAGAAGATGCAGTAGTGTATACATTTTGTCCTAACAACCTGAAAAGTTTTGTTAAACAAAGACTGTATTGGGCCGAAGGTGAAGTAGTATCTATTTTAAAACATAGAAATATCATAAGAGATCCGGATTATTTATCAAGAACAAAAATTGCTTTCATGGATTTTTCATTTACAGAGATAGTCCTTAGTTATGCAGCCATGCTATACATGCCAATTTTGGCTTGGTTATTTTTTAGTGAAATGAAAATAGAATTTCTGGGACTATTGGCAATATATCTGATTTTACAGTCTGTAAATTTCTTTTATGTTACTAATTCATCAGATTCAAGAAATTTCAAATCGTTTTTTTATATGATACCTTTGCTTTTATTTTTCTATGGGCCATTAACTAGAATACTCAGAGTAATAGGCTTTACCAAAATAATCTCGAGTTTATTGTACAAGAAAATATCAAGGCATTTCTCATCAATCTTTTCTTCGAATAGTAATCTTGTGAAAATTTGAGTATTCCATAGTAATCTTGTAATTTTATACAAATATGATGTCAAAAGAACACAGATAACAAAATAGATTAAAAGTACCGTTACCGGGATTTGAACTCAACAGTTCAACACCGTTTCTGATTTATTGTAACATGTCCATTATGTTCTCAATAATATTTTCATAATTCTGAAATGACAATCTTTCTATTTTTTACCTCAATGTTTACTTGGGTTGTTTCATCCCAATCAAGTTCAGACATTACTGAGTTTGGGATGGTGATACCATATTTGTACCAAATATTCTCACCTTCTCTTCTGTTAATCCTCTTGTTTATTCTCACAGATTATGTTGTTTTAATCTGTTAATAAATAGGCTGCCTATACATTAATATATGTAGGCTGCCTATAAATAGTGAGAAGATGATTGCTGTGGCTAGACAAAGATGCGAAAAGACCTTTTATAGAAATGAGGGTTATTCTAATTGATGCTTTCACAAAAGAATCAGAAATTCCGTAAAGGGGTTCAGGTTCCATTTTTGGAGAAGATGTTAAAAGTGAATCAAGAAAAATTAGAACTACTAAAAAATAGTTTTGATGAAACTACAGGAAAGCAACAAGAAAGATTAGATGCATTAGAGAAAATATCAAAGATAAAATCAGACATTACAGAACTTAAAAAGGCAATAGAATATTCAAAAAATATAGAATTTTTCAGACATCCAAACATTCCTAGTACAATTCCAGATGAACATGTATGGAATGATGCATGGTATGATGAGAAAAGAAATGCATGGGTTACATTAAATGATTATTTTTTCCAATCAACAGACGCTAGAACTAGAGAGATTCAAATAAAATATGAACAAGAAAACATCACAAATGTAGGAATCATCATTGAAGAAGAGAAAATTCAATTTAGATATGGATTACCATCAGTTTTACAAAAAAATGATAAAGATCAACCTACATGGTTTGCTCTTCCAACATTATTTGATGTAATGTTAACTAAAGAAATTGTTAAAGGAACACTAAAACCTGAAACTCAAGAAAATGCATATCTGTATACTGTAGGATCAGAATCTTGGATCAGGGCATTAGGAAGATATCTTACTGAACAGGAATACTTGTTTGCTTGTGAATTTATGATAGGTTTGGTGAAAACACCATTGAATGTTCTGAGAGCCAATGCTGGTAGATCATATGATCCCAAAGAATACAAAAAGACAATGAAACAATGGAGAAAAGAAAGCCAAGGATAAGAGAAACAAAAGAAAAAAATAAATAATTTCTCACCACATTATTCAAAATTTTATTAGTTGTTATTTTATCAGAAATTAATTGAATGATGTGTTCTCTTTATTTGATTTCCTCTAACTTCATCAACAATCTTTTCAGCACTAAATGGGTGTTTTTCTAGCTGTTCAACTAATCTTTGATCCACTTGATTCTGTATCTCTGGCTTTAGGGATTCAAATTGAGGCACATTATTTCTTTGAACGTTAAGATATTCTTGCTGTCCCTCCAGTGTCCCAAATCTATTATGAACTCTGTCAAGATTCTCCATGCTGTTAATTACATCTCCTGGATTTGTCATCAATCTAGCTGATTCTCCAGTCTCAGGCATTACTGCTTGTGTTGTTTCCACATTGATTTGTGGTGGTTCCAAACCTGTCATAGATTTTGAAATGTCATTGAGTGAGTGGTTTGCACCACTTAGCTGTCCTGCCTCAAATGCCTTGTTCATTCCCGCATTCTGAATGTCATGGACCATTGGGTTTACTGCCTGATCCACATGCATTGCATGGCCTGCGGCCCTTAGACTTCCAGCGGCAAGACCTGCACCTCCGCCGTAAACAGCTCCTTTCATTCCTGTCTTTAGTTTCTCGCCAAATGACATTGGAGTGTGCTCTATCATTTCAGATGTCTTTGCTAATGCATCATTTCCAAAAGCTATTGGTGCAGTGTTTCCGTGTGACATTCTATTGCCGCCCATTGAAGGATTACTCATACCAGCCATTCCCAGTTCCTGTGAAGAGATTGGGGGTTTCATTCCAGAGTTTGCTCCACCACCTAAACTTCCCAAGGCGGCTGCTCCTGCTCCACCCATTCCCGCCATTGCAGCAGCGCCATTAGCAGAGCCACCCATTGCCTTTGAAATACCACCAAGTGCACCCTGTCCCACCATTCCACCAACTATACCTCCAGCCATCAATGCAGTAGACATCATCTGTCCTACCTGTGTCACCATATTACCAAGCATTGGTGCAAGCATTACAGGAAAGAACACTGCCAAGAATCCAACTGCAAGGGACGCAAACCAGTCCTGCATTGCAGGTAGTGTTGTAGAATCCAAATATGCAAGACCAGTAGTCAACACAAGTGCTGAAAAGACAGGTGCAATACTCAATCCAATCAGATTCTTAAACAGCATGTCCTTGACTGACCTGAACATCGGAATGAGACTCAATGTCAGCAACAACGGAATTGACATTGCAATTATTATTGTCAACAAAATCCGTATGGTACTAATGATAAACATCATTGCAGTCATAAACATCACTGCAAATCCCTTAAACAATGCCAGGAAAACATCCTTCATCATCCCTTGAGCAAACGCACCAGGATCTACAAATGCACTAGACCATGCATCAAGATCAAATATGTCAACTGGGATGACACTTCCCATTGCACGCCATAACTCCAGCGTTCGGTCAGCAGGATCAACTCCTGAACCAAATGGATCAAGCAAAAACAATGAAAAGTTTTCAATTATGATAGCGTAAATATCCCAGACAAAAGGAAATACCAAAAACACAATCAGAAACAAAATAATCTTTTTGATTATCCCCAATGCAGTTCCTGGATGAATCCATCTGACTGTTTCAAAAATATATCCCAATACTGCGATTGTTGCTACTGCAACCAGAATTATTACAGAAATTGACACTAGCAACCAGTAGAGATCAACTCGCTCGTTTGTTGCAGGGATGCCATCTAGTGTAAAGGTTTTAGAGTATAGTTTTTCTCCAGTTACAGGTTTTACTTCATCATTTTCATTTGATTCAATTTCCACGATTTCCAACATGGAAAAGTGTTCCTTGAGTATCCGAAATTGTGGTGGAGTGACGCCTGAAATGTATTCCAATCTGTTCTGCTCCAAAGTATCTGCCAATGGTACATGAGATTCCACATGGACCTGCATCACAAGCATGTTCTGAATTTGTCCTTCTACTGTAATTGGTATGATTCTCCTTGACATTGTGATTTTTATTTTATCATCAATGACATTTAGAATGTCAAAGAACTGTCCCAGTCTTTGGACTTGTGATTCTTCTGATAGGTTGATGAAATTGGTTGGGATTATAGAATAACTGTAAGCAAAGTTGTTTGAGTGTTTTTTCTTTTTTTGCAGTTTCTTTACAGGTGAGACAGATGATGATTCTGGTTTCTTCTGTTCTTTTACGACGATTGTATTACTATTAGTAGGTAATTTTGATTTTTTTCCAAATAGATCGAGTTTCACAAAAAAGAATCATTGATTTGTATAAAAGGGCGGAAAATTGTTAGGTTTGTCTTTAAAAATTATTCATGTTTTTTATGGAGTCAAAATCAAGATAACTTAATTGCCATTATCAGAATATCATATATATTATAACTATACATTAATTTAATTTGGAAAATACGTTAAATCAGAATAGAATATCGTCATATGTCAAAATAACTGTTTAATACTGCATTTTTGGATCACATTTAAATAAAATTAAAAAACATAACTGCTAGATGGTTCTAGATCTAAATGGAAAAAGTAATGAATTGAACGATATTAAAACAAAAGGAGATATTATTAACCAACATTGTAAAGAACTAGCTGACCCCTATATAACAGAGGAAGAAAAAAAGATTATCAGAGAAGACAAAGCTACTCTCATAAAAGAGCGATCAATAGAATTTAGAAAAATTTTCAATTGTAAGTAGAAAATATTGTTGTAGAAATGTAAATTGATTCCTGTGATCACTTCTCATAAGTTAAGGTTAAGTATTAAATGGGATTATTTATCTAGAATCTATTTCAGGGAATCAACAGCACCAATACAATAGGTTGTAATAAAAATATTGAAATGTACACTTTGTTAATCAATTTTATAGATTTTTTATTTTATATAATCTCTTTAACGTTTTTTCGATTATTCCACCAAGCCATTCCATGAAAGACACCAACAATTCCTGCAAATATTGCTGAAGCTTGATAGTCCCAAAATAACGGTACACCAAACTCTCTTGGAAAAACAAGAGAGGGTAAAATCAAGACAAAGACTGCTTCTATGGTTAATTGTGTTGTAACAGCAACTGATCTTCTTCTATACTTTGTGTAAAGGAATCTGAATATTCCATTCTCTTCATATCGTTTTATCAAATCTTTAAGTGACAATGTGATCCTCATATCCAAAAACAACATTACAATCCAAAATCCGTAAAGTGGCAAAATGAGAAATATTGGTAGTTCGGGCCTGTCAAAAAACCACACATAAAAAAAGAGAGGTGAGAGCAAGACAGAGTAAAACAGCACTCCAAATATTTTCCTTGTAGAGTCTATTTTGCTCAACTTTTGCTTCTCCTGTTATTTTGTACCTGTGTAGTGACTATCTCGTTTGATACGAAATTCTATTGGCATCCCAAGTATTCTGTATGTGACTCCCTTGTAGGCACCAATTCCAATGAATGCCAGTGCTATTCCCACCAACAAGAAGGAATAACCGTCACCGATGATCGTCTTGACCGCATCAGTCAAGAAAACAGACGCATCACCACAGTGGTTTCCCGTAATGTCACCGAGTATGGTTCCTGCCTCAATACAGAGCTCTGCCACATTGACTCCAAGCATGTCAGGTACGATTGTTGCAACGATGATGACTGCCACAAGTGCGATTACCAGCTTTATGAAAAATCCGCCGATAGATTTGCCTTCCTTCAGCTCACCGTCCTTTCTTCTAATCATTGAATAATGATATGGATTTGCATAAAAGGGAGAAATTGTTAGTTTAATTCTTTGTCATCGTCTACTGTTGCAGTGATTTCGTATGAATCATTATCTAATACTAATGAAATCATGTTATCTGATTTGATTTCATATTGTGTCTTTTCTAGTTCTTTGCCATCGAATGAAATTGTTACATGTTCTGTAATGTTTTCCTTTGACAGTTTTCCTAATAATTTGTTTATTGGTTCGTCATTCTAATTTTTGTTTTTGAATAATGAAACATTCAAGATATTTTGATCATCAAGTTGAATTTCAGCTGAATAGTTTTTGTTTTGTTTAGGTTGATTTTGTTTTATTTTATTATTTTTAGAAAACAATGATTGTATCTCTGAAATAGCTTTGTTTACCAGTCCATTGTTGTTTTGTTGCTGTTCAACTTCAAGTTGTTGTAATCTTGTTTTTGATTTATCAGTATTTGTATTATCAATATCCTGTTTTTTCTTTTCCATGTATTCAGGTTTGACATCAAGTGACGTTCCCCTAATCAAAAGTATCAGATGACTCTTTATCATCTGGTCCAGTGACATCACTTTAGAGCCAATTAGTCCTAATCCCAAAAATACTGCAAATACTAATCCAGAAATTATTAGATTGTCACTGGTCAAAAAGACTAGAAATGTTGTCAAAATACCCACAAATAGTATGACTGTCTGCCTGATTGAGACTTTTCCCATTGGCAAAGATATTGACTTTTGATTCAGCACAGAATCGTTCTCAAATGTGACCAAATCGATATTTCTGACACTCATATTTCTGAAATATAATATATCATTTCTATAAAAGGAAATTAGATTTTCTCCTTTGATTTGATGTCAATGTAGAGTTTTTCATCAAATGATATCATTGTTCTTTTTATTGATTGAGGTTGTCGTGATTTTTGATTCAAAGTATTTTTGAATCCAGATTACTTGAACTTCTTAAAGATGACAAATCCTGTAATCATTGAAATCAATAGTACTGCAAGTCCTGCAATCTTGGAATAATCTGCTGTATCATCATTTGTTATAGTGTCATTTAAAATATCATCAATCCTATCATTGTTTGGAGTAATTTCTACATCATCTTCTGGAATTACTTCTGTTCCGTCATCTGGAATAATTTCTTTGTCATCATCTTCGGATACATCATCAATCACTTCATCGTCATCTGGTGCAGTTTCTATTTCATCCTCCTCGGAAATCACATCATCACCTTGTGGAAATGTCAATCTGATTGCACTTATCTCAGTTATTAGTAAATCCACATTATCATCTTTGGGTCTATCTATAACTGATTTTTCAAAGTCAATGTTCTTGTTGTTTGTCTGAAACACTAACAAGTCAAATTCAAACTCTTTTTGAGGTTCCACAAGATAAACTGGATTGTATGATTCCCCAGATAACGGAAACGGAAGTTGAGATGAAATCAAAAATGATGTAGTTACATTATTGTTATCATCATTTACTGGTACCAGCTTGTTTCTCTTTTGATCAAAAATGACAGGATCCACTATATCTATCTCATAGCCTATCTCAAATGCATCAGAAATTTCTCTTGTTATTGGAGCAGTCTTTTTGTCAATTGGTATGATTATCTCATTTTGAGTTACTGAAAACTCCTGATTGTTATCCAGAACAGTCATGTGTGGATTCTCTCCTCCTGGCTGCAAGGCTTCAGTCACCTCACCCCAATTCTGACCAATTTGCAACAGTAGAGGTTCAGGTGCAGTATACTTGTGAATAGAAAACAGAGTATTTTGAAGTGATTTAGTATATTTCCTAGTATCAGGATGTATTGTATCAGCTGATGTCACCTCAAAGGTTTTAGTGTCAATGTGAAACACTGAATATCTGAAGTCATTATTTTCATGGATTGCAGTCTGTACTACCCATACATCACGATTTATCAGATTTTCATCTGACGATAGTAGATTTACAAAATCTAATTTTATCATATAACATACACTGGAATTGTGATCATCATTTCCTTGGACAAAATAGTGATAGTTTGAAGCTGATGTCTGTATGTTTTCAGGATCACAAATCTTGTATGTGTAAGAATCACCAGCTGACAAGTTCTTTCCAAGATGCCACAAGTGTTCTTGCTGTCTTAATTTCTGATCGTTATAGTCTACATTAGGGACGGTGGGAATCAAACCGTAGGAATTTGGAATTAGCAGAATTAATAATAATCCTGATAGCAATATAGAAAATGCAAGTAATGGGTATTTCACAAAAAATTATGAATTATTTGTATAAAAGGGTGAAAACAGTTGTTTATTTTTTAGAATCATTATTTTTTACGGTTTCTTGATTCAATGGATTAATTTCCGTCCCAGTCCCCAGTTATTGGTTCATGAACATCAGAGTTACCGTAATTAATTGGAGTTGTAGTTCCATCACCGTAAGAATTATTGGTGTTTAATGGAACAGCAAAAGATCCTAAAATTAGTAGAATAGATAAGAATAAACCTCTGGATTTCACAAAAAATAATGATTATTTTTTTAAAAAGGTCAAAGACTGATGTCGTTCAAGTTCTATTTTTTGGATTTATTTTTTAAATTGTTTTTCTAAATAATCAAAAAAAGATTCACCGTCAGATTCTTTATAGTTGTTTATGATTTTAGTTTCTAGATTGGTTAGAAAATGATCATACACAGTTACTCGTTCATGGTTTAGTGGAGTAGGACAAAAACACATTTCAGACCATTGAATTGTCTTTGGTGCAATAACCTTTGCACGCTTCATTGAATCAACTATCTCTTGACCGTCTGGTTTCTGATTTTGTATGGTGCCATCAGTTAGTTTCTGATAGAATTCCTCTATTTTCTCTTCTACGAACTGTGCTTTTACTGAGTAAAACACCATTATAGGATAATCATTTCAACAAACTATTTTAAATTTAAATTATTTTTAATAGGATTCATTGTTGATTGTCATATTCTATATTCTCAATAGTAAAAGATGACTTTAGAATTGGTAGTTTCTCCCAAACAAATCTTTCCTCATTGTCATAGTCTATCTCATAGTCAAGGTAAATCTCATCTTCTGATGGTGTGAATTTGTGAGAACAGTTTGGACATTTAACTTTCATTTTCTTGTCTCCTCTTTCGGAGTATGATCTTCCTTTGGGAGATGAGACATTTCTGCTGCCAAATAAGTGGCAAATAGTTCCTCGTCTTCATCTTCAAAAATCAATTTGTCAAGAGTAACATCAGTCATTCCAGAACAGTGAGAACATTTTAGTTTCATAGAATGATATATTTGAAAATAATTTAACTGAGATAACTCTCAGACTCTAAAGATTCTCAAGAGAATCAAAGACTTATTCTTAGAGATTTAGTGATAAATTAATAATTTTATAAAAGACTTTAAATCTCATTATTTCTAAAAGTGGTAATGAGTAGTGAAGATTTTTCTTCAATTCTAGTCACCAAGATTATGAGTACTCCTCTAATCTCTATAAGTCCTGTTACTACTGCGCTTCAAATAGCAAAGATGATGGAACAAGGAGACATAGGCGCAATTATTGTCAAAGAAAATGAGATTTCTGTTGGTATTATTACTGATAGGGATTTTGCAACAAAAATTGCTGCAAATAATCTCTCGTTTGACATTCCAGTTAAAAAAATAATGTCTTCTCCACTAGTTACAATTAATCACAACGAATCAATCTCTTCTGCAGCAAAGATAATGAGCAGCAAAAAAATCAGAAAACTTGCAGTATCTGAAAATGGTAAAATTATTGGAATAATCACTTCTACTGATCTAGTTAACCAGCTTGCAAAATAACTAAAACGTCTTTATTTTTCTGGGAAACATTGTAACTGATGTTATATAGAAATTAAAGTTTCATTAATTTTTGCTGGAGCAAATCAAGATCTATCTACATCAAAGATCATGTGATTATAAAGTGGAATAAAGTGAGCTGTCTAGCGGAGGATTATAAAATTTGAGATCCTCCTACATAAAATCAAATCAATGATTTTTTACTAGAATGATAATGATTGGTACTCATATTTTCTAAATAAAACTAATACATGATAACATAGGGATGACTATGAGGGGAAACAATGGTTTCATGTACGGGTGCAATAACTGTTCAAGACATTTTTTGATAGAACAAGAAAAAGATGTTCATGAAGTAGATTGTAGATAGATAGACTGAAAACCAGAAAAAATGAGAGGGAAAACTAGGATTTAATATTGTTATTGAATATTTTCAAAAAGATCTTAGAACATAGTTAAGGACTATATCATCATTCCATAACATATTGACCATTCTATGCTGGTGCGGTCATGACATAAAACATCATAACACACAACAACCCAATAATTGTACAAAGTGTGAATGTCAGTATTTCAGACCAAGAAATAGGTGTAACTTCAGTAACAACAATTCATTGAACAGTAATAACAAACCAATCAAGGCAAAATTTGATGGAACGTGCAAAAAATGTAATGGAATGATAAAGGCTGAAAAAGATGAAATCATTAGAAATTCAAAAGGAATTTGGATTCACAAGGATTGTTTGAACTAATTATATTCTAAACAGTTAGCTAATAATCTAACAGGAGAGTAGTATTGGTCTTTTCTGACATCTCAATTTTGTAAAATAATCTAATCAGTTTGTGGATTATTTTTCATGATATCATCACTTTAGTTCCCAATCAATTATATATTTGATGGGATTACTTGAACCAATTATCCACAGAAAACCAAAACCAAAGAAAAAAACTGCTACAAGTAAAAAAGCTACAAAGACAAAAACTACTGCCAGTAAAAATACTGCCAAAACAAAGACAACGAAAACAAAAAAGAAGACTACTGCCAGATCAACAACAAAATCAAGAACAACCCCAAAGAGGCGTACCACAACTAGAAAGAGAAATTAACTAAAAGTATTAACAATATTTTTTGAATCTATTTGATGAATTTTTACAAAAATCAAATTTATGAATTGTAAATATGTTAACTTTATTTACGTATGGGTATTTTACTGGGTTTATTCTTGTTTTAGTGATCTATCAACATGTATTTGTAAATTCTTAATTAAACTCTGCATTTTTTGGCTTTGAGTAAATAATCCTTCAATTTCTGTGTTTTTCATATTTCCTTTTTTTAATTCTTTTATTAGAAAATCTTTTTCCAAATTAGTATTTAAAACAATTTCATCTAGCTTATTGTTAATTTCTATTCGTAGATCTTTATTTTTTAATGAGGATTTACTTGTAAACCCTCGAATTATGGGAACAGAAATTTCTCCTTCGGGCTCACGAAGGGTTCTCACAGTACTCAAATAATCTTCTATCTCTTTTTTCATAATTTTAAGAATACTAATTTCTGCTGAAAACTTGGTCCAAAATTTGATGTTTTTTAGGGTTTTATTTATCTCAATTTTTAAAGAATGTGTTTCTATATGCAATAATTTCTGTATATTTTCCTCCTGTTCTATACTAAGTGCCACTCCAATAATTTCAGATATCAAATGAATAGTTTTCTTCAAATTAACCATTTCAAACATTTTGGCCAATTCAAAGCATTCTTCTACTGAATGATTCAGTTTTCCAATTATTATTACGACATCTTTACCTTCATCAAATTCTATTGTCTTCATAAATCCTGTTGTTGCGTCATCAACGGAGAACAAAAACTCATCAAATTTTAGATCTCCAAGGGTATACTTTGCATAAATTTGCGTGTCATTGTATGCAATCTTACCATCATTTACCACAATGAATCCTTTTTGCATATTCTTTATTTTTTCAATGACTGAGGTCAACTTTTATCACAACCAAAATCAATTCGTGTTATGTTACGCCCTGTAGATGTTCCAGGAAGGAAACCCTTTCCTGACACATAGTGAATTATCTTCTCTGTTGGTAGATTATTCCAATCACCATATATGATATCTCGTTTTTCTGAAATAAGATGAATGCTGAAAATTTTCTTTATTGCTTGATCTTTATTCCATATTGGCATAACAATCATCGTTCTTACATAACAACGTCCACTTTCTTTTCCAAAAAAGTCACAAAGAATATTCTGTATGTCTTTTCTCTCTCTAAATACAGTGTCAGTAAAATGGCTTATTCCATTTTGAAATGCGTTTAAAATTTCTTTAATATCTTTATCACTACTATTATTATCACTGTTAGGTAATTTATCCCCAAAGTAGTCATAAGAGCTTAGCAGATAGACCGTTTGCTGATGTTTGTCATATCCTGGATAATTTATGACTCCTGCTAATGGGAAATTGATATTGTTTTCATAACTGCCAATTTTATTTTCTTCAAGATTGCCATCAAGTAATCTTGCAAGTTTTGGGATATTGTCTAGGATATTAAAAAATTCCTGCGTGTTTTTGATTCGTTTTTTCAGATTTTCTTTTTGTTTGTCATCTGTTGGGTAAACACCACTTATGGCGATAGGTTTTACGTTATGATTGAAATTATTGATGATACTCTTGATATGGTTTTCAAATATTTTTGTGTCATTTGATCTCTTCTCGACTTTATGACATTTAGGTGGACTCTTTGAGTTTATTGGAGTTTTAATGAGAAACCCCTCTGATTCTAATTCTGATAAAGCTCTTTCTGTCTGTCCTCTTCCCTCTTTTTGTGGGGATACTCCTTCAAAAAAGATATCTTCAGGATTTGACATATTGCAAATCTGTGATTTTATTTCTTTCTGGTTGTTTTTTTCACAAAAAGCCTCTTGTAAAGCCATTATCTTTCGTGAACTGCAAACAAGATCCTGCATTGAAACTGACAGATCATCATCTTGTATTATATCGAGAACAGATGTGCTTGCTGATATTATTCCCAGTTGGGAATCGATCATTGCCAAATCTAACAGATCAGAATAACGGTGAGACATGTCTTACAAAAATAATTTTTTTTGTTGATTTTATATGCGTAAAGACAACGATATTTGTTTGATGCTCTTGTATCACCTTAAACTATTGGTTAATAATTTTAGTTAATAAAGCTCTAGTGTAGTTTGCTTATAAAGTCAGGATGCACGATTTGATATTCTTTTGTTCCTGATTCAGGAATAACTCTTGCACTCAATTCTGAAGCAATCTAAAATGCATTAGAATGTTAATGACTAGAACAACGCAAAAATGTACAAAATACAACAAAAACAAAACAACTGCAAACAACTTCTCAGATATACAACGATATGCAATACTTGGTACTGCAGTAATTCTATTGATTATTGGAATTGCTGTGGTTGATTCAAGATTTGCATATGCTGTGGAATCTGTTTCAGACAATTTGTTTACAGGTGAGACTTTCTCATCCAAAGAGAAAAAGTTTACTCTAGAATGCCAAAAGCTAGATCAATTCAACAAGATTGGTAACTTTGCAGATGCACTTGAATGCTATCAGAGAATAGTGGAAAGAAATCCTGATCAAAGAGTTGTTTTTGCTCATATTGGTATGACAGTAGCACTCATAGGATTACACGATTTGACGCAAGCCGAAAAAGTAATTGATGAAACAATTTCTAAAAATCCTGGCAATATCAAAGCACTCAATGCAAAAGCTATGTTGCTATACAAACAAGGAGAGATTTACGCTTCCAAAGCAATGTATGAGGAAGTCCTATCTAAACATTCAAAGAATATGGCAGCTCATATTGGGCTTGGCCATGTATATCGTATAATCGGAGACTTGGAAAATGCAACATATCACTACTGGTTTGCAGATGACATATCTGATGATAGATCTGAAAATCATAAAAGCCAGAATTCTGATGCAAAAAATGGGTTTGGATTACTGCATCAAGATATCTTTGAGAAAACAACAAACATAGGAAATCTTGGTTCAGCACTTCTCTTTCATGCTGACGCA
>Ga0224508_10001865_pt1 | contig 18520 bp, 18 predicted proteins | sample SF_Jan12_sed_USG_4_FD_170157 | JGI IMG/M metagenome (GOLD analysis project Ga0224508, IMG submission 170157) | Sediment microbial communities from San Francisco Bay, California, United States - SF_Jan12_sed_USGS_21 | ecosystem: Environmental > Aquatic > Marine > Sediment | place: USA... | reverse complement strand
GATTCAATCTGCCTTCGAGGCTGGGTACCTCGAGCTCGCCGCCAAGCGCGGCAGTAACAATGCTGATAGGTACCTCGCAGTAAAGATCAGCATTATCACGCTCAAAAATCGGATGTGGTTTGACATGTATTTGCACGAACAAATCGCCGGACGGAGCACTTGCATCGCCGGCCTCGCCCTCTCCTGACAGGCGAATACGATCACCATTATCGACCCCCGCAGGCACTTCCACGGATAGCGATTTGTGTTCTTTTACCCGTCCGGCACCGTGGCATGTATTGCAGGGATCACTGATGGTTGTGCCTTTGCCACGACAATTGGGACAGGTTTGCTGCACCGAGAAAAAACCCTGTTGCATACGTACCTGGCCGTGTCCGCCACAGGTACTGCAGGTTTCGGCAGAAGTGCCGGGTTTTGCGCCACTACCTGAGCAGGTAGTACAGTGTTTCAGGGTAGGTACACGAATTTTAACCGTGGTACCTTTGACGGCATCCTCCAGGATTAATTCGAGGTTGTACTGCAGATCGGCGCCCTTGCGTACGCGGGAACGACCACCGCCGCCGAATATATCGCCAAAAATATCGCTGAAGGCGTCTCCGAAACCGCCCCCGCTGAAGCCGCCTCCACCGACGGATTGATCGACACCGGCGTGTCCGAACTGGTCATAGGCTGCGCGTTTGTTGGGGTTTGAAAGTACGTCGAAAGCTTCCTTGGCTTCCTTGAAATTTATTTCAGCAGACTCGTCATCAGGATTGCGATCCGGATGATATTTCATTGCCAGGCGACGAAACGCCTTTTTGATTTCGGCATCCGATGCAGTATTTGAAACTTCGAGAACTTCGTAATAATCGCGTTGTGACATTGACTCGTATCTACAAATAATAAAACCCGGCGCGATAAATCGCGCCAGGTCTATAACGATCAGAACATACCGTTACTTTTTGTCGTCTTCTTTTACTTCTTCAAACTCGGCATCGACAACATCTTCACTGGCATCCGCCTGCGCCGATGCATTCGCATCAACCGGGTCAGGTCCACCTTCTTCGGCACCAGCGGAATAGGCCTTTTCAGCCACCTTGCTCGATGCCTCGGCAAGGGCCTGCGTTTTGGCATCGATATCGTCCTTATCCGAACCCTCTAAAGCCTTTTTCAGATCTTCGATAGCTGCTTCGATTCCGGCTTTGTCATCATCTTCTATCTGGTCACTCAGATCCTTGACTGTCTTCTCAGCCGCGTGGATCATCGCATCAGCCTGATTGCGAGTTTCGACGGATTCACGATGCTTACGGTCTTCATCGGCATGTGCTTCCGCATCCTTGATCATTGCATCGACTTCATCATCGGAAAGACCACTGGAGGCCTTGATAACAATCTTCTGCTCTTTGCCTGTTGCCTTGTCCTTGGCCGATACATTAAGAATACCGTTAGCGTCGATATCGAATGTTACTTCGATCTGGGGCACACCGCGTTGCGCAGTCGGGATTTCCGAGAGATCAAATCGACCTAGAGACTTGTTAGCCGTGGCGACTTCACGTTCACCCTGCAGCACATGGACCGTTACCGCGGTCTGGTTATCTTCGGCGGTCGAAAAGGTCTGCGCGGCCTTGGTCGGAATAGTCGTATTCTTTTCAATCAACTTGGTCATGACACCACCGAGGGTCTCGATACCAAGTGAAAGCGGGGTAACGTCAAGCAGTAACACGTTTTTAACATCGCCACCGAGAACACCGCCCTGGATCGCGGCACCACATGCAACTGCCTCGTCCGGGTTTACATCACGGCGCGGATCGCGACCAAAGAAGTTTGTAACTACTTCCAGAACCTTCGGCATACGGGTTTGGCCGCCAACCATGATAATGTCATTGATATCCGATACTGAAAGACTCGCATCATCGAGAGCCACCTTGAGTGGATCAATGGTGCGCGCGATCAGATCGTCAACCAGAGATTCGAGCTTGGCGCGGGTGATCTTCAAATTAAGATGCTTGGGGCCCGATGCGTCTGCAGTGATATAGGGCAGATTTATATCGGTTTGCTGGCTCGATGACAGTTCAATTTTTGCTTTCTCGGCGGCCTCCTTCAAACGCTGCATCGCGAGCGGGTCGCCGCGCAGGTCCATTCCCTGCTCTTTCTTGAATGCATCGGCAAGGTAATCTATCAGGCGCATATCGAAATCTTCACCACCGAGAAAAGTATCGCCATTGGTGGACAGTACTTCGAACTGGTGCTCGCCATCGACTTCGGCCACCTCGATTATCGAGATATCGAAAGTACCACCACCGAGGTCATAAACAGCGATCTTTTTATCGCCGGTAGACTTGTCCATGCCATAGGCCAGGGCCGCCGCGGTTGGCTCGTTGATAATGCGTTTAACTTCGAGGCCGGCAATTTTCCCCGCGTCCTTGGTGGCCTGGCGTTGTGAGTCATTAAAATAGGCCGGCACCGTAATAACGGCCTCGGTTACCTCTTCACCGAGATACTCTTCGGCGGTCTTCTTCATCTTTTGTAATACGCGAGCCGAAATTTCAGGCGGCGCCATTTTATTGCCCTTGGCTTCAACCCAGGCATCACCATTGTCGGCCTTAATGATGGTATAGGGCACCAGGTCAATATCCTTCTGCACCTCTTTTTCATCGAAACGACGCCCGATCAGGCGTTTTACCGCGTATAGCGTGTTAGTAGGATTGGTGACTGCCTGGCGTTTTGCGGGCTGCCCAACCAGGACTTCATCGTCAGTGCCAAAAGCCACGATAGAAGGGGTAGTACGATCACCCTCGGCATTTTCGATAACCTTGGGTTTGCCGCCCTCCATTACCGCTACACAAGAGTTCGTGGTACCGAGGTCTATGCCTATGATTCTGCCCATTAGATATACTCCAAAAAATTTGTACTAAAAGAAACTTACACCAGATGTAGGGTTATTTTTATTGCTTTCAAGTGAATTCTAATTATTTTTGTAATTTACTTGGCAACAACAACCATTGCAGGTCGCACCAGGCGATCATTTAACAGGAATCCCTTCTGCATAACATCGACGACAGTATTGGGTGCTGCCCCCTCCGCCTCGATCATGCTGATGGCCTGGTGCTTTTCAGGATCAAAATTCTCGCCCAGGGGATCGATCTGCTCGAGTCCATTTTTTTCCATAACATGGATCAACATATTCATGGTTAACGCGGTTCCCTCGCGAATACTTTCCAGGGTTGCATTGTCGGCCGAGGCGGCGGTTTGCCCCATTTCCATGCTATCGATCACGGGTAACAGGTTTTCAACAAAACCCTTCAATGCATATTTATGCGCGCTCTCGATGTCTCGTTCCGCTCGTTTGCGATTATTGTCTATTTCGGCACGCAATCGCATCATCTGGTCCCAGTAATCCTTTATTGTCTCCTGCGCTTTCGCCAGCTGCATCTCGATAGGCTCGTCGGCCTCGCTCTCATCAGCAACAGCTTCGGGAACGACATCTTCGAGCTGCGCTTCTTCGTCGGCTTCAGTGGCTATGGCATGTTCATCGTCCGGATGGACATTGGTTTGTTGTGGCGACATTGACTACTCCGGTAGAAACTGATTCGCTTGTTGGATTGAATTTACTCCGTTTAGAAACAGAGGCTAATTAGATGGCGTACAATTTAAGGATTATTTCTGAGTATTCAAGGCCGAAGTTAACAATCTTGCGGTTACATCGACAATCGGTATCACTTGTTCATAGGCGATACGAGTCGGACCAATAACGCCTAACACGCCGACAATTTCACCCTTGATTTCATACGGGGCGCCAACCACGCTGCAATCGCTTAAAACCGAGTAGCCTGATTCGCTACCGATAAAGATTTCGACGCCCTCTGCAGAAGTGCAGCCATCGAGTAATTTCAGCAGGTCGGTTTTCTCATTAAATACTTTAAAAAGACTACGTAACTTGTTGATATCAGAGAGTTCCGCATACTGAAGCAAGTTAGTTTCACCGCTTGTGAGCAGGTCATCATGCGCGGTCATGCTACAAACCTCTTCCATTGCTTCGAGAACAGGTTCCAGTATTGAATTGACATCGGTTCTCAGTCCGGAAAGCTCATCCAGTAGTTTTTTGCGGGCGCTTTCGAAACTGCGCCCTATCAGGTAACGACTCAGAGTCTGTGCTGCCTGCTGTAACTCGAGATCGCTGTAATCGCGCTCAACATGGATTACCTTGTTATGCACGTCGTCCTTGTTGATTACCAGGATTACCAATACACGACGATCGCTCAGTTTCATGAACTCGATGTGACGCACCTCGGCGGGTGCGGTATGAGTCATGCTGACAATTCCAGCCAGATGAGTGATTCGCGAAAGAATATCGGTGGCGCTGTGAATCAGATCGCTGGAAGTTTTGTCGGCACTGAAGGTATCTGAAATAACCCGCCGCGATGCTGTCTCGAGATTGTCTACTTCGAGCAGGCTATCAATAAAAAAACGGTATCCGGCCTCGGTCGGAACTCGGCCAGCCGAGGTGTGAGGCGAATTGACCAGGCCCATATCCTCGAGCTTGGCCATAATATTGCGTATTGTTGCGGAGCTGACGTCGAGTCCAGATAATTCGGCCAGATTCTTGGAACCAACCGGCTGGGCATCACGCGTATACGAGTTGATCAATTCCCGTAATAAAACTTGGGCGCGCTCATCAAGTTCGTATTTTTCGTTCATCGGGTCTGATATATTGGTGCAAGCCGCTAGTTTAGCGGCAAATTTAACACAGTGAAACACAAGCTATATACTAAACCCCGGTAAATCAAGGGATCCTGGATACTAGTTTTAATAATGCCTTCGAATTTTAAATCAATTGGCCTCATCGTCCGCAGCGATATGCAGGCGCGGCAGGAAAAGGTTCAACAGGTCATCACGGCACTGGCCAGCCACGCCACGGTTGGCGTGCATTGCCTTGATTTCGACGAGCCCCTGCCCGGGGTATCAAACGTTTCGTTGACCGAACTGGTAGCGCAGGCCGAACTGGTGATTTCGCTTGGCGGTGACGGCACCCTGCTAACCGCTGCACGCGCACTTGCCGATGTCGATACACCTTTGCTGGGCATTAATCTGGGGCGGCTGGGTTTTCTCGCAGACGTCTCGTTTGACGATTTTGAGTCCTACCTCGATGCTGTTATGCAGGGTCGTTACAGCGTCGAAGAGCGATTCCTGATCGAAGGACATTTCTACGAAGGCGACAGGCTGGTTTCAACCAATGTGGCGCTGAATGACATTATTCTTCACAGCTATGAATCAGCTAGCATGATTGAATACGAAATTTCGAGCGGTGGGGCGCTAATCCACATCCAGCGTTCTGACGGCGTGATCGTCACCACGCCGACTGGCTCTACCGCCTATGCCCTTTCTGGCGGAGGTCCAATAATGCACCCCTCGCTTAACACGCTCGCAATCGTGCCGATATGCCCCCATACGCTCAGTAACCGCCCGATTGTTCTGCCCGCAGACCAGCCGATTGAAGTGCGACTGGGACAGGATTCATTGCCTGCAAAGGTTAGCTATGACGGGCATTCAACCACGCTCGTTAACCAGCAAAACCGGGTACATATCACCCGCTATCCTAAACCCCTGACGCTACTGCATCCCGAGGACTATGACTACTTCCAGGTGTTGCGCGCCAAGCTCTACTGGAGCGCAAACTACTAGTGCTCGATTCGATCCAGATCAGGAACTTCGCGATCATCGATTCGTTACAGCTAGAGTTCGATTCCGGGCTGAGCGCACTCACCGGGGAAACCGGTGCCGGCAAATCGATTCTGCTCGACGCGATCAAACTGGTTGCTGGCGACCGTGCCGAAAGCGATTTCATACGCCAGGGCACGGATCGAGCGGAAATAAGTGTCAGTTTCCGCCTCGACGATACTCCGGCAGTGCAGAAATGGCTTGCCGAGCAGGAAATGAATGCCGATGGTGAATGTTTAGTCAGGCGAGTGCTTCACGCCAACGGTCGCAGCAAGGCATTTATCAACGGCTTTAACGCCACCCTGGCGCAATTACGGACCTTGTGTGACATGTTGATCGATATCCACGGCCAGCATGAACATCAATCCCTGCAGGTACCGCTGGTGCAACGCCAACTACTCGATGCCTTTCTGGGCGAGCACTCCCTGCTGGATGAGGTAGAACAGAAATTTGATCACTTTCTAGCCCTGGAGCAACGCTTAGGACAAGCACAATCCGGTTCCAGGGAGCGGGAACAGCGTGTCGACTTACTCGGATTATACTGTGACGAGTTGAATCAAATCGCCCTGGCGGAAGGCGAATTCGAGGTTTTACAGGATGAATATCGACGCCTCTCGAACGCGGACGCCCTGCTTGAGCAGACCGGCCAGGTACTTGCGCAGCTTTACGAAAATGACGATCAAAGCATTCAGTCCGTGCTTAGCCTGTGCGAACAGAAGTTGGGCCTGCTGCTGGAAAGTGACAAGGCTTTGGTCAGCAGCCATGAACTCGTTAATGCCGCCTTGATCCAGGTCCAGGAGGCCACCTCGGAACTACGCAATTATCGCGATGGAATCGAGCTCGATGGTGCCCGCCTGGAAGCGATTAACGAGCGCATCGCGGGCATCCAGAATCTGGCGCGCAAGCATCGTATCGAAGTCGCTGCACTACCCGCACTTGGCGAGGAACTGAACCGGGAACTGGAAATGTTGCAAGGCGATAGTTTCGATATTGAGACGATTCAGGTCGATCTGGATAAAGCCCGTGACGACTACCTGTTCAGTGCCGGGGAGCTATCGCTGAAGCGACAGAAAACTGCGGCGACACTGTCCGAGCAAGTGACCCAGGTAATGCAGCAGTTGGGGATGGAGGAAGGTCAATTCCTTATTGGTGTCGAGCCCCAACAGGAACCTGCAAAGCATGGCACTGATAGTATTCGATATCTCGTCAGTACCAACCCGGGCCAGGCTCCAAAACCGCTTTCGAAGGTTGCCTCCGGGGGTGAACTTTCACGCATTAGCCTCGCAATACAGGTAATCATGAGCGAATCGTCCAGTATACCGACCCTGATTTTCGACGAGGTCGACAGTGGTGTTGGCGGTGGTGTCGCCGAAATTGTCGGCAAGAAATTGCGTTTGCTGGGACGAGACAGGCAGGTATTCTGCGTCACCCATTTACCCCAGGTTGCCTCCCAGGCACACCATCATTATCGGGTAACCAAGACCAACGAGCGTAGCGAAACATCGACTGAAGTGGTCCCGCTAAGTAATGCAGATCGGCTCGAGGAGGTCGCGCGAATGCTCGGTGGCGTTACCATTACCGCGCAAACCCGAGCCCATGCGAGTGAAATGCTGGCGACCCAGGAATGAGACGGCTCGAAGGATAAAATGTGGCCAGCTACCTGGCCTGGCGATTAGTTAATCTACTTTTTTTCCTCGAAATGCCCGTACAGCACCATCGTGTGTTCGGTTATCGTAAAACCGTAACTGTCGGCAATTTCTTTTTGTCGCTGCTCGATAATTTCGTCATAAAACTCAACTACCCTGCCGCTTGAAATATCAACCAGGTGATCGTGGTGTTCGCCGTCATTGATTTCAAAAACCGCGTGTCCACCATCAAAATGATGACGGGTTACCAGCCCGGCGGTTTCGAACTGGGTCAAGACTCGATATACCGTGGCCAGCGCGATTTCCTCGCCCGAGTCCAGCAGCATTTTATAGATATCCTCAGCCTTTAAATGACGGTCGGCCGAACTTTCCAGCAGCTCAAGGATTTTCATACGCGGCAAGGTTACTTTTAAACCTGCGTTTTTAATATCGGCTGTTTCCATAGAAAACTCTCACAGTATTTGCAGCATCCGGGTTGGAGCAGTATTATCGCGCCTTCCTTCGCGGCAATGTGCAGTATGATTTTACGACTATTTCAAAAAACCCTGATCGCGGGATGTGTCATTGTAACATTCTCCGGTTGCGTGTATCGAATGGATGTCCCGCAGGGAAACAGGATCGATGCCGCCCTGCTGCAGCAGCTGGAAATCGGCATGTCACGCAGCCAGGTCGAGTTTTTGCTTGGCACGCCTGCCATCGTCGACCTGTATCACCCTGATCAGTGGAACTATGTTTATTATTTGAAAACGGGCAATGACGGTGAAATTGAGAAAAAACGGATGACTTTGACCTTCACCAATGATTTGCTATCGGAAATCGAGGGTACACTTAATCCTGGTTGATCGCACCGCCGCCTTTTTTCATCTTCAAACCCTGCGCAGCCCTTTGTCTTCGTACTTCCTTGGGATCTGCTATCAACGGTCTGTATATCTCGATACGATCACCATCGCTTAATTGGTAGTCGGCAGCGACAGGCTTACTGAAAATCCCCAGTTTACAATCCTCGAGGTCAATTTCGGGAAAGTGCTGTTTGATTCCGGATTGCCTCACGGCATCGCGGATAGTGGTGCCAAACTCGATTTCACATTCAAGAATAACCTGTTTATCAGGAGTCGCGTAAGCCACTTCAATCGTGGTCTTAGCGCTCATATCGATCCCTTGCGCGTTCACAAAACGAATCAACCATCGTATTCGCGATACGTGAAAAAGCAGGCGCAATCAAGGTAGATGCAAGACCCTGTTTCATTTCGAACTGCAGCATGAGCTCGATTTTACAGCCATCGGAATCGATCGCAGTGAATCTCCACAGTCCCTCGAGTTTGCTAAACGGGCCTTCGACCAGTTCCATTTCAATCGATTGACCAGGTACCATTGTGTTACGGGTTTTGAACCAGTGATTTAATCCGGCGCCACGCATCAAGATGGATGCCTCCATCGAGGAATTATCCAGCTGATTAATCTTAACATCGCCGCACCAGGGTAAAAACTCGGGATAGGACTCGACATCATTGACAATGTCATACATGAATTGAACCGGATAAGGCATCAAGGCACTACGCCGTATTTCTGGCACTTCAAATGATCCCGAAAGCAGCCAGTATTACTACCAGCAATAGCACTGGAATTATGTAGCGGACCAGGTAGTTCCAGATCTCGTAACTGTAATGCCGGGGTAACGCGAATTCCTTGTGACTGACCTCTCGCGGGATTTTCCAGGCGACAAACAGGCATATAAATAAGGCGACAAACGGCTGGATCAGGTGGCTTGAAATAAACACCAGTACGTCATGGAATCCGGCGTTATTAACCAGGCGAACGGCTTCGTCTCCAAAAAATAACGCCACCGTAAATCCATCCCCGTTCCAGACAGTATGCGACAGTATAACACCCAGGCCAAACATCCAGATTCCAACACCCAGCATTACTGCGGCCTTTAAACGCGATATCGAAAACTTGCGTTGCAGGTAGGTGATTGGGGCCTCGAGTAACGCGACCGATGTTGTCAGAGCCGCAATGGTTAATAACAGGAAAAACAGGGTACTGAACAAGCCGCCATAAGCAAACTGATTCATGATTACAGGCATAACCCGAAATGCGAACTGACTGTCAATGCCGGGCTCCTGGCCCGCAGAAAACATCAGTGCATTAATGGAAAGGCCAGTGAAAATAGAAAAAAGTAACTCGACCGTAATTACCAGGCCCGCCGAATATCCAATGGAAACCCCGGCAGGCAGGTATCGACCATAGGCCATCATCGCTCCTATTCCGAGGGTGAGCGTGTAGAAAGCACGTTGCAAGGCGATGATCGGTGTTTGCGAATCCATCGCAGAAAAGTCGGCATATAAGGTACTTTGTATGCTTAACCGCATTCCCGAGGAGGTAAACCCGAGTACGAGTCCAGTGATTAGCAGTAAAATCATCAGTGGAACCAATATCAGCGTTACCCGCTCCAGGCCGACTTTCAAAGGCTGTCCGCAAATCGAAATTAACACGACTACGAACAAGGTATGCCACAAGGTCATGCGTTCACTGTCGATTGTGAAGCTATCAAACTGGGTTTTTGCAGTCTCAAGCGTGGCGCCATCGAATACGCCGACCAGCGATTTAAACGAGTAGGCAAGCGACCAGCCCGCAATCACACTGAAGGTCGCAATGATCAGAAAGGCGGCAAGCATCGCGCTAAGGCCCGCAAGTTTCCAGTAAACCGAAGCCTTGTACTGATCGGAAAGTGTTCTTAGACTTGCTGCTGGATCCGTCCTGGTTAGCCGACCCAGCATCAATTCATTCATCATTAGTGGCAGACCGAGTACAAATAGAAAAAAAATGTACAGCAACAAGAAAGCGCCACCCCCATTTTGACCCGCGAGGACAGGAAAAGTCAGGAAATCGTTCAGGCTTAATGTCGCACCGGCAGCCACAACGACAAACGCTGATTGTGAACGCCAGGTAAACCCGCTTTCAGTCGTGCTCATATCTGGTTAAGGTTATTAAGTCATTCATTATTAAAAGTTAAATGCCGCTGATAGTTATTTTAAACTTAAACTAATAAATTCAATAGGTTACTAAGTATAGTTAAGGTAACTTATTCTGCAATTATTTGATAGTTAGCAAGATAGCTCCAGCCATTTCATGCGATATCGGAAGTTGATGAGTGCCCGCTTCGAGCTACATCCAATAGCGCAAAAATCTGGACAACCAGCCCAGGAACCTGAGCAACCATGGATGTTGTTGCCAATGGTGAAGGGTAATTTCAACACTATCCGAAATATCACGACAAAATCTTTCCTGCATTTGCTCGACCATTTGGGCGTCATCCAGCAGCAGGTCAAGTTCCAGGTCATGAAACAGGCTACGATAATTCAGATTAGTACTGCCAACTAACACCTGCTTGTCTATAAGTATAGTCTTAGAATGCAAAACCCGGGTGCCGTACTCGAAAACACGAATATTGCTTTCCAGCAGGTCGGTATAAAAACTACGCGATAACAGCGGAAAGAAAACAACGTCCGAGCGCTTGGGGACTATCAACTGAACTGAGATACCTGCCCTTGCCTTACGTTTTAAAAGCTTTAAAACCTGGTTTGTTGGATTGAAATAGGCATTGGTAATCCAGATTCGCTGTCCGCATTTCTCCAGTTCGTTTATCAAATGTAACTTCGGTTGACTCCTTCGTTTAATTTCAGCACGTGCCATAAAATGGCGGGAACGCTGGCCGATACTGCCCTGCTTGCGTTGCCAGACATGAGTAAAGTTCATTGCCAGCATTTGCACGACCGACCCGCTTACCCGTAACCCGGTATCGTGCCAGTAGTCGTTTTCGGATCGGGATGAAAGATTCGAATGATCGGCAGTAATATTATAGCTACCCAACCAGGCAACTTTCTGATCGATAACACAGAGTTTGCGATGATTGCGACGATTGATTGAAGCGAACAAGTAGAAAAACTGGGAGTACCATCGCCCTGCTTTCAGTGCTCGCCGGTAAACCGGAAAATCCCAGGGCAGCGGATGAAAAACCCGAACCTCGCTGTTTTGTGATTTGAGTTGATCAGCGATCAGATTCGAATCGAAATAAGAACCCACCCCGTCTATCAACAACCTCAACCTAACACCGCGTTCAACTGCATCAACCAGCGCTGACAAGATTTGATTGCCGATGGCGTCAAGTTTGAAGATGTAGGTTTCGAGAATTATTTCGTCCTGTGCCTGATCGATACCTTCGGTCAGATTGCTGAAATATTCTTCGGGTGTGAAAAATAGCTGGCTAGCCGGATGCGAGTTTGGCTCTATCAAAGCGCGAAACGTGCATACAGGGGCAAATGATCAGATAGTTCGCTCCAGGGTTGTCGCTCCATACAGTACGAGTCGAGCAATTTAATCCCGCGATAATAGATTCTATCCATGCGAAACATGGGCCAGTGCGATGGAAAAGTTTTGGCGTACTTACCATTTATTTGTCGAAACGCTTCCTGCAGCCCTAACTGCGACTCCACCGAACCACCCAGGCCGCCATGCCAGTCGTTGAAATCGCCACCAAGAATAATGGGGTCGGAGGCGTCGATATTAGAGTCAACATAGTGCTTTAGAGCACGGATCTGGCGTTTACGCTCGAAACCAATCAGATCCAGGTGCACACACAACAAGTGTAATGGCCTGGTATTGTTTGGCAGTTCGATCATGCCATGCAACAGGCTGCGACTGGCGCGCTTGAAACGAGACAGGTTTAGATTACTCCAGTCAGCAATCTCGTACTTGCTTAAAATTGCGTTGCCGTGATGACCCTTTCGATAAATCGCATTTTTACCATAAGCAAAATGAGGCCAGATGTTATCGGCCAGGTATTCAAACTGGCTAACATCCGGCCATGCGGAAATCCGGCTTTCGTGATGCAGGTGGCGTCCCTGTATCTCTTGTAGCAGCACGACATCAACCTCTGCATTTTTCAGGTGATCCTTGATCTTGTGCAATACAAAATCGCGATTGTAGCGATCGAAACCCTTGTGAATGTTATAAGTCAGTACCTTGATCATAGCTAGACCAATAAATCGATTCCTGGGAATGCAGACAATTTCATTATCGAAAAACACGCCTGTCCCGGGATCGACGCAGTTCCTGGAACACATTAATTTCCCAGGGTCGAATCGCCAGCATCAAACTGGTACCGAAGCGTTGCTCCAGGGGGAGTGATTCAGATGCCAGGTTCATATCATTCATTTCCTCGGCAAGATGCTGGATTTTCTTGATAATCTCGACATTTGCGTTTCTTGAAATCATACCGGATACGAAAACTCGAAACTCGCCAGGCTCGTTAAAAGAGGAATTCAGGAACTCCAACTGGACCTTGTCTTCAAAAAAGCGCTGAATTGGACCATTGGGAATCCATTTAAAATTTTGCGAAATCATTAACTTCACGCGATTACCCGGTTGCAGTTCGATCATTTTCATACGGTCCAGTCGTGCCAGTAGTTGAATGCCCTCGGTTTCTGAAATCTCGTAGGTTTCAAGCACTTCGCTGAAGCGCAGTTTGTTCATTAATAATAGTGCCATTAGTAATAGTTTTGTATCAGAAACCAGGTCTTTTTCCTGCGCCAGTGTCAGCTGGGTTGTTAGCTCAATATTTTTCTCCATCAGGTGCACCAGATCACTAATATCAAGGTGTAGCAATTCACATATCTTTTCCAGGCGTTTCAGTGAAAATGCTGCTTCTGAAAACAGGCGCTTAACGCTGGTTTCGGAAAGGTCGAGCACTTCAGAAACCTGCTTGTAGGTAACGCGTTGTTTACGCAGCTCTTGCTTGAGGGTGTCCACTAGCGGCCTGGTCTGAGACATGGCTGCGATCTCCTTTGCGATTAAGGCCAGAATATAATATCACCTAACAAACACACTCAGAGAAATTCGTCGGCGATCAATTCTGCGAAGTGGTGGCGGATGACAATCGGCAAGGGTTTCTTTAACTCGATAGAAGCTGCAAAATCCGGATAGGGTAACCCTCGCCCGATTTATCAATTTCATAGCCTTTAATGGCTGTTTTCAACCAGGCAAAATCTCCCATCCAGCCAGACTTCGCCCATGCCTGGTCAAATTCATATTGCAGCTGCCTGACAATAGGCCCATCTACCACCATCATTCAGGGGCAGATAGAGTTACTACTAGAATTCGGTTCTTGCCTTGACATATAACTGGTAATCATCGATCTCGTCTTTTTCACTAAGCGGGAAGGCAATATCGAAATGCAAAACCTTGGAACTGGATTGACGGGTTGACACCAGGCGCAAACCGGTTCCAACATCGCTAAGCCAGACCGGATTGTTGCCATTCTCCCAGGCCGAGCCAGCCTCCGCAAACATTGCAAAGCCGAATTTGAAAAGTTGCCAGAGATACACGTTGAAGTACTTGCGTCGTTCCGCGGAAAGCGTGAATGCCCGGTCCCCATTTTGAAACCGAACCGGATATCCCTTCAAACCGGAATCACCACCCACCTCAATCCGTTCAAATAATTCTGGATTTTGCGCCGCTTCCAGCTTGCTACTGAACACGTAGCTGTGATTTACACCCCGAAAATTGTATAGCTGTCCTTGCATGACAATTCGGCCGATGGCGTCGATCGTTTTGTTAGATTCGTGGCTCAGGCTCAGATCAAAAAGCCCCAGGGTATGCGCTGAAATAAAGCTGCCAAAATTATAATCGAATTCCAGCACATGGCCTTCCTGGGTCGACTCGTAGGCCTCGTCCTTCCAGCCGATTCTGGTTCTCAAGCTGCTACCCAGCCTGATATCCTCGGTTATACCCATCACCCTGAAGTTAATCCTCTCTACATATTTAACATTCAAATGTTCATACTCGATAAAGGGATAACTCTTGTCTACGTCTTCCGGTAGTTCAACATTCGGATCATCAACCGTGTTATATCTCAGCTTGTTGGCAAACCATCCCAGGCGATATCTTGAAACCGAGTTATCGACCAGGCCGTCAGACCATCCATAAGTCAAAAGCAGCGAATCGTTCAGCTCCCCCACTTTTGCAATTTCGTCACCTTTTTCGTAGACAGGGTTCTCTCTTTCAATCGAAGAGGGCCGTATCGACCATGCGTATTTTGAATCCTGTTTTATAAATGGACGGGCTATGTCAACCTGGTGGAAGTGGCCATCGCTGTTGTCTGCGAGCTCCAGTTTCAAGGTCTCGAGATTCCCGAGCCAGTTGTTGTCCCGGTAGATGAAAACGTTTGAGTCCCTCTCCTCATCGGACTCCGACAGAATTTTAATTTCGGTTCCCAACCCCAGCAGGTTGGATTCTTCAATTTCCAGAGCAGTACGTGTTTCCCCGCCAGAGCGACTAGCTGTGATACTCGGCGTTAATGTCCAGTTATCGGTTGTTACAACCGCCAGATTGACACCTTTCCCGCAAACTTCCTCCACAGTTATTTCTACTTCGTGGATATAACTCCGACTACGTAACAAGCGTTCGGTCTCCCTGATCAGGCGCTTGTTATAGCCATCGCGGATGTCGAACAGCAGTTGTTCCTCGATCGTTTTCTTCCGCGTATTAATATGGAGTTTATTTGCCCATTTGTGAATCCATAATTTCTGATTCTCCTGCTCAAGATCGAAGATGTCATTGTTGTCGATCGTGACCTCGAGAATGGGCAATCCCTCTAGACTCCTGCCATGAGGACTACAATCCTCTGCCCTTGAATGTTCCGTTATCACCAGGAACAGACAGACCACGAGACTCGCGCGAAACTCGTGCAAATATTTTTGGAATTCAGTAAAACCTGAATACAAATTGTTGGTCACTCTTATCAGTTTCAGCCTTTTTCCGGCCCGCGAGAGCTAGTGACGAGAACTAATCGATCCCCTTCCGATCCGGACAAGTTTAGCTCAAGTCAATACCAGTATATCAATAGCGCAGTAGAACAGAATTACCCGGCTAGCGGATTACTTTTTGCCACTACATGAAGACTTTCGGCACGCCATTCTTGTTGCTGCCACGGCCACTATGAGGGCTTTTATTACTGGTGTCCGTTATTGGTTAGGAAGTGTAAAAGCTGACCAGGTAAAGGCTAGAAATAGAATGGCGATGTATTAATTCAGATCATTTTCCGGGACTAGATCAAAGCCAATTGATATCTAGGCAAGCTCTTTATCAATCACACCATCGGTTTCTTTCAAACCCTGGATTCGTTTACTTAAAGCCCGAGTTTGCAATCTTAAATGCCCGTTCTCATGCTCCAACTTTTTTATGAGATCTCGTTGTTTGGACGTAAGCGTTTCAAGACGATCCACAGGCTCATGCGTTACTAAATCCGCCTCGAGCATTAATTCCGAAAGTTTGAGTTGCAACTCCCTGACATGATTAACAGCATCTCGCAGTTTATTACGCGTATATAGAGCCAGGTTGCGATCATTCACAAGGCGGTTTAGCTGTTTGATTATCTCGTTACTTTTATCGTTCATATCCCTCCCCTGAAAGAGATGTAACAATATTAAGCAAAATTCCGCATCACTCGTTTGAGTTAAATAGGGCAATTGTACCCCGTCAGCCCCATGTGGACCAAATAGCCTGATTGCCTAAGAGACGGTTTTAGCTCATCGTTAACCTGAAGAGGAAACGATGATGACTAAGAAACGAAGCGCTGAGAAAACCGTACGGGATATCCGCCGAGCTACCCGGCGCCATTATTCCGCCGAAGAGAAAATCCGTATTGTACTGGAAGGACTTCGAGGAGAAGACAGTATTGCTGAATTGTGCCGCCGTGAGGGCATCAACAGCAACGTGTATTACCGTTGGTCGAAGGAATTTCTGGAAGCTGGCAAGAAGCGTTTGTCCGGTGATACTGCGAGGGAGGCCACATCCGATGAAGTAAAGCAGCTGCGCACCGAAGCCACGGCCCTGAAGGAAACCGTGGCGGAACTGTTAATGGAAAATCGCCTGCTCAAAAAAAGCGTGACCGGGGATGGGGAGGACGATATATGAGATATTCGGCCTCGGAGAAACACGAGATTATCCGCCTGGTCGAGTCGTCCAGTCTATCGGTCCGGCAGACGCTTCGGCGGTTGGATATTCATCGATCCACTTTTTACAACTGGTTGCATCGCTTTCAGGATAACGGCATCGATGGACTGGAAGACCGGAAACCAACACCGACCGTAGCCTGGAACCAGATCCCGCAGGATCACCGGGATGCCATCATTGAACTGGCCCTGGACAAGCCAGAGCTTTCACCGCGTGAACTGGCCGTGCGCTATACCGATCAACAGGCTTACTTTGTCTTCGAATCCACGGTTTACCGGCTATTAAAGGCGCAGGACCTGATTACCAGCCCGGCGTATATCCTGATGCAAGCTGGAGATACATTCCAGCATCCGAGCAAGCATGTGAATGAACTGTGGCAGACCGACTTTACCTATTTCAAGATCATTGGGTGGGGCTGGTATTACCTATCGACGGTACTGGATGATTACTCGCGATTTATCATCGCCTGGCGATTGTGTGCCGGCATGGGCGCCAGTGATGTCGCTGACACACTCGATGACGCGTTGACCTTTACCGGGCTAGACCAGGTCAAGGTCAGGCACAGGCCGCGATTGCTGAGTGATAACGGACCCTGCTATATCTCGGGCGAATTATCGGACTACCTGGAAGATAAAGGCATGGCGCATACCCGGGGCCGACCTTATCACCCGCAGACCCAGGGTAAGATCGAACGTTGGCATCGATCGATTAAAAACCAAATCCTGCTAAACAACTATTATCTACCTGGTGAATTGCAGGAACATCTTCAGCGGTTCATCAGTTACTACAACCATGAGCGTTATCATGAATCGCTGGATAACCTGACCCCCGCCGATGTGTATTACGGCCGGGGCCAGGAAATCCTGGATCAGAGAGCAGCAATCAAATTAAGCACCTTGGCCATGCGTCGAAAGATGCATTACGATAACCAGAATAATTTGAACCTGATGAGCTGAACTGTCTCTTAAATCAGGACGCTATTAGTCGAAGTTGGTTTGACGACGTACAGATGAAACCCTCATAACAGGAACCGACACGGTGAACACGGTTGGATGCAAGAGCAGCGAGAAAAGTACGACCAGCAGTAGCGCAGCTTCAATGAGTTGGATGATGTTGATTGGATTAAGTGTTCTTGGGCTGTGGCGTCAGAATGGACGAAGGTAACCTTTAAACAGATTTAATATGAAGCCCCGCCACTGAGCGGGGTTTTTTTTGACTGCAATGTGAAGTCGCCCACACAAATACAATGTGAGCTTCATGGATTTAATCCATTTGAGTGATGCGATAGAAAGCGGCGCCTGTTACTGTTTCTTAGGTAATTAAAGATCGCGATATGGATAAAATTAAAGCCATTCTAGTGATTCTGATCGCAATATTTTTTGTGGCTATCATGCGAGTAGTATTTGGTCGTCATAGTAGTGCCCACAAATCATCCGATGCGATACAGCGTTAGTCCATAGCTGCTTTTAATACAGGATTAGGGGAATAAAATTAGAATTGATTCTGTCGCAATTTCGGGGGAGGATTATTATGGAAAAATCGAACCAAAATAGTGGTGACCATGAAGATGACACTGGTCTCGATATTAAAGGTATCGAAGATAGCATTCATCCCGGATCGGAAGCTGTAGACCTCATACTTGAACCAGAGTCACGGAGCCAGGATGGGCTTGACACCGAAGGTGAAATTTTTCCCGAATTTATATACATCGAAGATGATGAAAGTCGCACCTCTTTTGATTTCAAGAGCATTCGTGATTGCTCAAATAGCCAGCCGAAGACAACCGAAGTACCGTTTGAAGATTCTGAGCCTTCTTGACGGAACCCCAAGAATCGACAATAACCCTATCGCTTTATTTCTGGCTTCAATTAGATATTGAGCTTTAATGAAGCCTCGCCATCGAGTGTTTTTATTGTCTGTGAATCCTGTCACTACTTGATACAAAGATACTGGGTAGCCTGAATTGATACTGCATCGAGAATTATTGCAGTAGGCCCGCTAAGGATGGCGGGTTTTTTATGCACTAGGTAAAGTAGTTCCCACCAATAGCATAGTAATCCCATAGATTTACCTTGTTTAGGCGATGCGGTAGCAGGAGTCACTTGTTATTGTTGTGTAAATCTAAATTCGGAACATGGATAAAATAAAACAGGAAAAAAATCCGA
>Ga0224508_10001864_pt1 | contig 18521 bp, 13 predicted proteins | sample SF_Jan12_sed_USG_4_FD_170157 | JGI IMG/M metagenome (GOLD analysis project Ga0224508, IMG submission 170157) | Sediment microbial communities from San Francisco Bay, California, United States - SF_Jan12_sed_USGS_21 | ecosystem: Environmental > Aquatic > Marine > Sediment | place: USA... | reverse complement strand
AAGCTGCGCAGGCTACCGCCGACCTATTTGCCCGGAGGCAGGCTGAGGGACTGCTGACTCGCGCGGAGTTGCTACAGGCGGAATCGGACCGTGCCAGGGCCGCCGCTGTGAAGATCCAGGCAGAGCGTCTCAGCCACGATGCCGCGGAACGACTCGCCGTGTTTCTGGGCTGGTCTCCAAACCGACTGCCGGAACCTGTCGATGCGTTGGATGTCGATCCGGAGCGCGACTCGGTCAACGCAGTCGACAGCAGGATGTCGCAGGGCGCGGTGGCTGTCGGAGCACGCGCCGACATTCGGGCCCGGCATGCGGAACTGGAGGCCAGTCGAGCTTCGCACCGTCGTGCGACCTCTGCCTGGCTTCCTTCTGTCGTGGCGTCGGGTCGCTATGGCGTCCATTCGACAGATGTCTTTGGATCCACAGGCGAGAACTGGAGCGTCACCGTCGCAGTCCATTGGAACGTATTCGCCGGGGGAGGCCGACTTGCAGAATCAGCCCGGACGCGCGCGGAGTTGAGTATTGCGGAGACTCGTTACGAACAGGCGATGAACGAAGCGCAGGCGGAGGTGCTGTCAGCTGCCCGGGCCGTTGATGCGGCAGCGAGGAGCGTGGAGGCATCTGTCGCCGCTCGGGTCGCGGCAGATGCGGGAGCCGCATTGATGCGGCGGCGATTTGAAGAAGGACTCGCAACTGCATCTGATCTGCTGTCGGCGGAGTCACGCCTTGCCGGGTCAGCGCAGTTGGAAGTCGACGCGCTTGCCACCTACCGTCTCGCGATTGCCCGACTTCGGTTCGCCACGACACATCGGACTGCGGAGGATGCGCGATGACTACGCGGTTGTTACTGCTCGCTGCCGCGATCGGAACGGTGGTCCCGCTGACGAGTTGCGGCGGAAGGGACTCCAACGAGGAGAGATACCGCGAGACCGTTCAGGCGGTCGAGGTCAGCAGGGCCATTCGACAACCAGCGATCTTGTCCGTTCCGGCGCGAGTCAGGTCGGCGCGCACGGCAGAGATGGCGACTCGGTCAAGCGGTACGATTCGTCGAATTCTGGTTGATGTCGGTGACGTGGTACGCGAAGGGCAGAACCTGGTCCTCCTCGACGACGCAGACATCCAGGCAGGCGTCTCGCGAGCACAGGCGGACCTCGAGTTGGCACGGCGGACCAAGGCCCGCATTGAAGCGCTTGAAAGAGATGGGGCTGCAACCGGGCAGGAACTCGACGAAGCAACGGCTCGACTTCAGGTCGCCGAAGCAGGTCTGCGTGAAGCTCGGAGCGGGCTGGACTATGCCGTCCTGCGGGCGCCGTTCGGAGGCGTAGTGAGCGCGCGGCACGCCGACCCGGGTGACCTCGCGGTACCGGGCAGTCCGCTTCTCGAAATATCAGGTGCCGGCGACCTGATCGTCGAGGCCGATGTGTCCGCTCGGCTGTCTGTGCGGAAGGGCCAACTGGTAACAATTCAACCGGCGACGGGTCCGGATGGCGGTTGGCTAGCCGAGGTCACCCGGGTCGTTCCCGTACTGGATCGAGCCAGTCAGACGTTTCGGGTCGAGGCCCGGCTGGAGGCGACGAACCGCCGGCTCCCGGTACCGAACTCGATCGTAGCCCTCCAGGTAGCGAGTGCGTCCGATTCGGTCCTTGTCATCCCGGCCGACGCGATGTTCGTGCGCGGTCAGTTGTCGGGGGTTTTCGTGGTGCGCGATTCCGTGTTGCGGTTGCGCTGGATTCGGCCGGGTCGCGCCGAGTCGTCCCTGGTGGAGGTCTTATCCGGCCTCGTAGCCGGCGACAACGTGGTCCGCCGTCCCGAATCGGCTCTTGTCGATGGCCAGGTTGCCGAGGCCGTAGAGGTCGTTCCCTGGCCGCTCCGGCCGGAGGATGGCGCACGGTGAAAGGACAATTCGCCGGGCGGCTCGCAGACTCGTTCTTGCATTCCAAGCTGACGCCACTGCTGCTCCTGGCAGCCCTCGGTCTGGGCGCCTGGACGACCTTTACTCTTCCGAGTGAAGAAGAACCCCAGATCATCGTCCCGATCGCGGACATCTTTCTCCCGATGCCCGGACGCACACCGAAAGAGATCGAGAACCGGGCCCTGATTCCACTCGAAGCTGCCGTGTCTGGCATCGAGGGCGTCGAGTACGTCTACTCCCACGCCAGTCCTGGTTTCGGCCTCGTAACGGTGAGATACGAAGTCGGTCGTGACATGGAAGAAAGCCTGGTCCGACTTCTCACGACGATGGCCAAACACGCCGATCAAATGCCGCCTGATCTCCAAATGCCTCTGATCAAGACCGTGTCGATCGACGACGTTCCGTTCTTCACTGTCGCCGTGCACTCATCGGTATATGACCATCACGAATTGCGGCGGATCGCGGAGGAGATTGGCGTCGCGCTCGAATCGGTGCCCGACGTACGCGAGGTAGAGGTAATCGGCGGATCTACGCGTGAAATACGAGTCGAGTTGCGAACTGCTGAGCTGGCATCTCACGGCGTCGATCCGGGTCTTGTCGTAGAGCGTTTGTCTCAGGCAGACGTGGCAACGGATGCGGGACGTTTTACGAACGACGGTCAGGTGGTAGCCGTGAGGGCCGGACCATTTCTCCGGACAGCGGAGGATGTCGAGAACGTCGTGCTCGATGTCCGGGACGGCAGGCTGGTACAGCTGTCGGATGTGGCGCTTGTGTCGGACGGCGTGGCCGACATCAACAACTACACCTTCGCCGGAAGGCCGGGTCGCGAATTGGCCCCGATGGTCACGTTGGCGGTCTCCAAGCGACCGGGGGCGGATGCCACGGCGGTCGGCCGGGCGCTCGAGGAGCGGCTACGCGAGTTGCGTGGACGGATCATACCCGCGGACGTCGAAGCCTCCATCACACGCAATTATGGTGAGACAGCGAGGGAGAAAGTCTCCACGCTCAAGGAGCACCTGGCCCTTGCCGTCCTGTCCGTGGGGCTCGTCGTTGCGCTCACTATGGGTTGGCGAGGTGCGCTCGTCGTGATGATGGCTGTCCCCATCACCTTTTCACTCACGCTGTTCGTTTACGGCATTCTCGGATACACGCTGAACCGGATTACGCTGTTTGCGCTGATCTTCGTGACGGGAATCGTGATCGACGATTCGATCATCGTCGCCGAGAACATGGAGAGGCATTTCCGCATCGGTGGGCAGTCCTTGAAGGAACTCGCGCGGAAGGCCGTCGACGAAGTCGGTAATCCGACGATCCTGGCTACGCTGACCGTCATCGCCGCCGTCCTGCCGATGCTGTTCGTATCCGGATTGATGGGTCCGTACATGAGTCCTATGCCCATAGGCGCGAGCCTGGCGATGAGCTTCTCGCTCCTCGTCGGATTGATCGCCACACCATGGTTGGCCCTCCGGCTGCTGGGATCACACTTACACACCGGTGAAGAGGAGACGTATTCCCTCGAACAGACGAAGATATACAGGGCGTACGCGTGGGCCATGAAGCCGTTGCTCGACAGGCCCCGACGCCTGGCCGTAACGCTGGGTGCCGTGGCCGTGCTCCTCGTAGCAGCGACGGGACTATTCGTAACGAGGGCGGTGGTGGTGAAGATGCTGCCCTTCGATGACAAGAATGAAATCCAGTTGATCGCTGATCTTCCGGAGGGCACTCCGCTCGAAGAGTCGGCTGCCCTTGCCTCGGAGTTGACCCACGCGCTGACCGAGATTCCGGAGATCGAGCGACTTCAAGTCTATGTCGGCACGGCTGCACCCGTGAATTTCAACGGGCTGGTCCGCCACTACTACCTCCGCACCGGCTCCAACGTGGTGGACATCAACCTCGAATTGGTGGACAAGGCTGACAGGGGCGCGAAGAGTCATGACATTGCACGCCGGATTCGGCCCCTGATCGACCGGGCGCTGGCTGATTTTTCACGGGATGTGAGCGTAAAGGTGGTGGAGGTACCGCCGGGCCCGCCGGTACTGTCCACGCTGGTGGCAGAGGTCTACGGTCCGAGCGCAGATACGCGGCGCTCCGTTGCCCAACAGGTATTGGGGTTCTTCCGGGAACACGAAGGCATCGTCGATGAAGACTGGTCGGTCGTTTCACCACAGCGCGAGGTAGGACTTGAAGTAGACGTGGAGCGCACGGCCCTGGCCGGCGTCACCAAACACAGGCTCGTCGAGGCCTTGGCCATCGGCTTGGGTGGGCGAGTCGCGACCCACCTGGCCGACGAGGGAGCTCGTACGCTGGTGCCCGTGCGTGTTCGGCTCGCGGAAGAGGACCGCTCGACGCTCGAACGACTGACGGCCCTGCATGTGATTTCCGTGTCGGGTGACATGGTGCCTGCGAGTGAGCTCGTCCGGACAACGGATACTCTTGTGCCCGAGTCGATCGATCGAAAGAACGGCCAGCCGGTGGTCTATGTGACAGCGGACGTCGCGGGAGTGGAAGAAAGTCCCGTCTACGCGATTCTCGACGTGGACGATCAGATCGACGAGTCAGGCATCCGACAACTGTTCACCCGTCAACCGGAAAACGTTGACCAACCCGTCGTGAAGTGGGACGGAGAGTGGCAGGTAACGTACGAGGTGTTCAGGGACCTGGGCATCGCCTTCGCGGGAGCCCTGTTGCTCATCTATGCGCTTCTCGTGGCATGGTTTGGGAGCTTCGTCACGCCGCTCGTGATGATGGCGGCGATTCCGCTCACCCTGATCGGAATCGGACCGGGACACCTGGCGTTCGGCGCCTTCTTCACGGCTACATCGATGATCGGGATGATCGCGTTGGCGGGCATCATGGTGCGCAACGGAATCCTGCTCATTGACTACCTCGAGGCGAGACGCGCCGCGGGAATTCCGCTTCGGCAGGCAGTGATCGAAGCAGGAGCGGTGCGCGCTCGACCCATCGCGCTCACCGCAGGCACCGTTGTGATCGGCGCAATTGTCATCCTGTTCGACCCCATCTTCGAGGGACTCGCGGTGAGCCTGATTGCCGGCTCCATCGCTTCGACTGCGCTGACCCTCATCGTCGTGCCGGGGATTTACTTCCTGGTGAATCGCAAACCTGAATCGGACCCTGTCGAGGAGACCTTATGAAACGTCCGCATAGTATGGATCAAAAGATCAGGCTGATTGCCGGCTCGTTCATCCTGGCCAGCGTGATCCTGGCCGTGTGGGTGAGTCCGTGGTGGCTGCTGTTTACTGCTTTCGTGGGACTCAACCTGGTTCAGTCCTCGATGACCGGTTGGTGCCTGATGGAAGACATCCTGCGCAAGACCGGAATCCATTCCTCATCCGACTGATGACAGCTGCCTGAAACGACGAGAGCCCGGCCCCGTTGGCCGGGCTCTCGCCGCTACAATTCTTCCGGTGAAACTACATCACCATGTCCTCGTGCTTCTTCACCATGAAGAAACCGCCACGCCCACCCGTGACACCTACGGCGCCACTGCGGAAGTACGGATAGTTACTCCAGCTGCCGCAGCAGCCGAGGTCCGGATCCGTGTCGAAGAAGCCAACTTCGTGGATGTTGTCGGGATCTGAAATGTCGATGATCCGAAGACCCGCCCCGTAATTCGACTGGTACATGAGATCGTCGAGGATATACAGGTTGTGGTCCGTCTCGGTCGTCGTGGCGAAGTACTCGGTGAGCAGGACCGGATCGTCCAGATCGCTCACGTCCCACACGAGCGTCCGCGTGGTCTCCACCAGTCCCTGTGGTTCGTCACCTTCGTCATTCGCGAAGAACAACGTCTGGTCCGGCGACAACCAACCCTGGTGCGCATACGCCACGTTGGGATAGCTGACCGTCGAGATCGAAACCGGGTTCTCTTTGTCGGTGACGTCCGAGAAGCTCAACGCCGTCTCGTTCGCTCCGATGCAGATCTCGCGACCTTGATAGTCCGGATCCGGCCCGATGTAGGAAACGCACTGTGCATCGTGACTGTAGCCGGTTCCGCGTCGACCCGTGACGCCATCCGCAAAACAGCCGGCGAATTCCGGTTCCTTCGGGCTGCGGACGTCAATCATGTGAAGGCCTCCGCCGCACGTCTCACCGCCGCCGCTGGCTCCGACCGCGTACGCGAATCCCGTCTCCTCGTTCATCACGATGTTGTGTGAGCTCGCGATACCCGTGTACAGGAAGTCGGGCTCGAACATCTGCGCCTCCGTCAAGTCACGCAGTCGCGTCAGATCGAACACCTGCATTCCATGCTCGCCGGCTCCGTCCGCGACGATATACGCATGGTTCTCGTACACCTTGATGTCGCGCCACACGCTGATGCGTGCCTCTTCAGTCTTCGGCAGATCCCCGAGATAGATCGGGTTGGACGGATCCGTGACGTCGATGAACGAGGTACCGTCATTGCGGCCGACGAGCGCATACTCCTTGCCCGTCTCCTCGTCATACCAACCCCACATGTCGTTCAGCCCGATGCCCGGCGCTCCGCCTATCTGACTTACCGGGAGGAAGGACACCAGATCGACGCTGTCGCAGCCCCACATGTCGGCGCCGCCGTCTTCGCAGCGGACATCAGCGCCGACGATCGGATCGAGGCTCTCAGGTTCGGAGGAGACTGTCGCCACGGCCGTCCAGCCACCGTCGGAATTCTCGAAGATCGTCGCTTCGCCCAAACCGCGGCTGGCGCCCGATGCGCCGATGACACCGATGTCACCGGCCATGGCCATCGCCCCGCCAAACCCGCGGGAGTTGGCCGCGTCTTCGGGATCAATCGTGCCGGCCGTCCAGCCGCTCTCGCCGTTGTGGAACGTGTAGACCGTGCTACGGCCGGGCGTGCCGACCCAGACAGTCTCGCCATCCGTCGTGATCGACGAGCCGAAGCGCGGACCGAAACGGGCCCGCCGGCCCTCGAGGTTCGTCGCGCCCTGGTAGGGGAGCAACGCCGTCTGCTGATTCCAGCCGCCGTCCTCTTCGTCGACCTGGTATACGATCACGGCACCGTTGCCACCCGCGAATCGTGGAACGCCGACGAACGCCATGTCGCCGGCCATCGCGAGCGCTGAGCCAGCCCCGGCATCTTCGCCTACGACATTTACCGGCAACTGCCCTGCACTCGTCCAGCCGTCTTCCGTCTGCTGGAAGTGATAGACCGCTCCGGCCGTCTCACCGCCGCCGGGAGCACCCACAAGCACATCGCTACCTGAAGCCGCCAGCGCTCCACCGAACCCGGTTCCAGCACTGTCCTCGATCTCGAGAACCGCTGTCTCGGCCCAGCCACTGTCGGTCCACGTATACACGTAAACCGCTCCGGCCACTTCATCGCCGCCAGGAGCGCCGACGAAGGCCGTGTTACCGGCCAGCGCGAGAGCCGCACCGAACCCTTCGCCGTCCGCGGTCTCGTGCGGAAGACGTCCGGCATGCGTCCAGTTTCCGTCGTCGTCCCGCCAGAACGAGACGACCCCTGCCGGGTCATCGTTCCGCGGGTTCACCGAGGCGAGCATCGTCCGACCGTCAACGATAAGACTGCCGCTGAACCGATCCGCTGCATTGTCGCCCTGGTCCATCAGAACGCTGGTTTCCGTCCATTCGCCGGAGGCGTCGCGCTGGTACACGTATATCATGCCCGGGCGAAACACGTTTCCGGATTCACCGACAAACACTTCTTCACCGCTGATGGCAACGGTGCCACCAAAGCCGGCGAGAAATGCGTGGTCGGATTCGGCGGACGACTGCGCAACAGCCGGGGCCGCCACGAAGGCGAGGCCGGCCAGCGCAACTAGGATGCTCTGCGGTTTCATTTGCTTCCTCTTCGGTCGGTTCCTGAGTACTTCTCCTGACAGCCGAGGAATATGGCGGTGACTGGCTCCGAACTCAAAATCCGATGGCTGGTACGAGCCAGACGGCCTCCCAGTGGTCCGCCGACCTCAGGGCAGCATAGATTCGTCGAAGGCGAATCGGCTTCTCGGAGGATGATTCATGAACGACAGAGGACAGATAGCCGAGTCGGGCCGCGCCGCGGATAGGATTTCTCTGGACGAATTGCGTTAGGCGAACCTGAAAGCCATGCACCCAGAAGAGCTGCTCAAAATCCAGCGTTCCGGTCTACCCGATCCGGCTGCCGCAGAGACCCTCGGCGCGGAAGATCTGTCCCGTCTCGGCCGCCGGAGCCGCCGGGTTGATGGCCATCGCAAGTCGACGGGTTCTGAGATCTACACGGACGACATCGTTCTTCCCGGTATGCTGCACGGGAAGATCCTGCGCAGCCCCCATGCTCATGCCCGAATCCTGTCGGTGGATACGAAGGACGCAGAAGCACTGGAGGGCGTGCATGGCGTGATCACGGGGCAGGATATGCCGCTCGCGTATGGGATCATCCCCTGGACACGTGACGAGCACGCGCTTGCACTCGACAAGGTCCGCTTCATCGGTGACGCGGTGGCAGCGGTGGCAGCCGTGGACGAAGACACGGCGAACGAGGCGCTGACCCGAATTCGCGTCGAGTACGAGATCCTGCCTCCGGTGTTCGAACCGGAGGAGGCGCTTCAGCCCTCCGATCATCCGATCCACGAGGCGAAGAAGGAAGGCCGGAACGGAAACATCACGAAGCACGTCCACCTGGAGTTCGGTGACGTGGACGAAGCGATGGCCGCGTCGGACGTGACGGTTGAAGGCGACTACTATTTCCATGGAACCACCCACACGCCGATCGAGCCCCACTGCGCGGTCGCACGCCAGAACGTGAACGGGCTGCTCGAGGTGTGGTCCTCGACCCAGGTCCCCCATTACCTGCACCGAGAACTGGCGCGTGTGCTCGACCTGGACGTGGCGGAGATCCGGGTGGTGCAACCGGCCGTCGGCGGCGCGTTCGGCGGAAAGTCGGAGCCATTCGACCTCGAATTCGCAGTGGCGCTCCTCGCCATGCGAACCGGGCGGCCCGTCAAAATCCTCTACACGCGCGAGGAATTGTTCTACTCCCACCGCGGCCGGCATCCGATGGACATGTCCTACCGGGTCGGCGCCACCAGTGACGGACGGATCAAGTCGGTCGACGGAAAGCTCTTGCTGGACGGCGGGGCCTACGCCTCGTTCGGACTGGTTACCGCGTATTACAGCGGTCAGCTCCTGATGGCCCCCTACGACGTCGAGACGTACCGGTTCGACGCGACTCGCGTCTATACCAACAAGCCGCCGTGCGGACCCAAGCGCGGCCACGGCTCGGTGCAGCCGCGCTTCGGCTTCGAGGTGTCTCTCGACAAGCTGGCCGAGAAGCTGGCCATTGATCCGATCGAGCTGCGCCGGCGCAATTTCATGGGCCTGGGACGCACGGTGAACGAGTTTCGCGTGCAGTCGAACGGATTCCTGGAGTGCCTGGACAAGGTCGAGGCAGCGAGCGACTGGAAGGGCCGCTACGGGAAGATGGAGCGCGGACGGGGACTCGGAATTGCCGGATCCTGCTACATCTCGGGAACCAACTATCCGATCTACCCGAACGACATGCCGCAGGCCTCCGCGCAGGTCCAGGTCGAGCGCTCCGGGCGGGTCACCGTACTGCACGGAGCCTCGGAAATCGGCCAGGGCTCCGACTCGACGATGGCATACATCGCGTGCGAGGAACTGGGCGTGCCGGTGGAGTACGTTCGCGTGGTCAGCGCCGACACCGATCTGACTCCTGTCGATCTCGGGGCTTATTCGTCGCGCGAGACATTGATGGTCGGGAATGCCGTAATGATGGCCTGTCGTGAGTTGGGAGCAAAGGTGAAAGCCTCGGTGGCGTCAGCGACCGGCGTCGAAGTTGAGCAGGTCCGACTGGCGGATGGGTGGGCGCTGGCCGCCGGCGAACGGATGCCGATTGCACAAGCCTTCATGCTCGCTGAGGCGGAGCATGGCACGCTGGGGTCGGTCGGTCATTACAACACGCCGAAGGAGGGGGTGCACGGAGACTATCGGGGCGGGACGATCGGTGCGTCTCCGGCGTACAGCTTCACGGCCCATGTCGCCGAGGTCGAGGTGGACGAAGACACCGGGTTTGTGAACGTCAAGAAGATCTGGGTCGCCCACGACTGCGGACGGGCCCTGAATCCAATGCTCGTCGAGGGCCAGATGGAGGGCTCGGCGTATATGGGCTTCGCCGAAGCCGTGATGGAGCACCAGCGGGTCAAGCGCGGGACTCCGGAGGGAGGCCTTCACGACGCCCCGTCGCTGTTGGATTACCGGATCCCCACCTCGCTCGACTGCCCGGAGTTCATTCCGCTGATCGTCGAGGCGAACGACCCCGAGGGTCCGTACGGCGCGAAGGAAGCCGGCGAGGGTCCGCTCCATCCGTCGCTGCCGGCCATCGCCAACGCGATCTTTGACGCCGTCGGGGTGCGGATCGACCGTCTCCCGTTCACGCCGGACCGGGTCTGGCGGGCGTTGCAGGCGGGCTGACTCGGCACCTCAGCGCCCGTAGGTCTTGAACTCCTCCAGCACCCGTGCCATCTGGGCGTCCGTGAGCAGGGCGGGCTCGCCCACGGACAGGGCCCGCATGTACTGACCGGCCAGGGCCTCGACTTCGATCGCCAGGCCAAGTGCGGCTTCCAGTGACGCGCCGCAGGCGATGATCCCGTGATTCGCCAGCAGACACGCCTTGCGATCCCCGAGGGCCTCGAGAGCCGCGGTGGCGAGGTCGTGCGTCCCGAACGTAGCGTAGCCGGAGCAGCGAATTACCGTGCCGCCCGCTGCTGCTACCATGTAGTGAAACGGCGGTATGTCTCTACGCAGGCATGACAGGGCTGTCGACCAGGGCGGGTGCGCGTGGATGATTGCTCCGATGCCCGGGCCGTTGGAGAAGATTCCGGCGTGCATCTGCCATTCCGTCGATGGGAGCCGTCCGCGGGGCACTCCTCGGACTTTTCCCTCCAGGGTCATGGTGATCAGATCCAACGGCTCCATCTTGGAATAGGGCATCGCCGACGGCGTAATCAACATGCCCTCGGAAAACCGGACGGACACGTTGCCTGACGTTCCCTGCGTGAGTCCGCGCTCTTCGAGCTGACGGGCTGCTGCCAGGACTTCGGTTCGCTGGGCGTAGTTGATCAAGGCTCGACCTCCGGGTAAAGGCCGCGCAGACCGTCCTCGGAAGCCGCGCAGATTCCGCGTTCGGTGATCAAGCCGGTGACGAGACGTGCCGGGGTCACATCGAACCCGTAGTTCGCCGTCGGCGTACCGTCGGGAACCAGCCTGACACCCGCGATCTCCGCCACCTCATCGCCGTCCCGTTCCTCGATCGGAACCGCGTTTGGATCCGTGGCTTCCCAGTCGATGGACAGTCCTGGTACGGCTGCGTAGAACGGGACCCCGTTGTCGTGGGCGGCGAGCGCCTTGAGATAGGTGCCGATCTTGTTGCATACGTCGCCGGAGACGAGGGTCCTGTCGGTTCCCACGATGCACAGATCGACGAGACCTCGTTGCATCAGGTGTCCCCCGGCGTTGTCTACGATGACCGTATGCGGAATACCCGCCTTGCCCAGTTCCCAGGCGGTCAGTGAGGCACCCTGGTTCCGCGGGCGTGTTTCGTCGACCCACACATGGAGGGGAAGACCCTCCTCGAGGGCCCGGTACATCGGCGCGGTGGCGGTTCCATAGCCTGCCGTGGCGAGAATCCCGGCGTTGCAGTGCGTGAGCACCTGAACGGGTCCGTCTTTGCTGCTCGCTATCTGACGAAGAAGAGGCAGGCCATGATCGCCGATCGCCCGGTTCGTCGAGATATCCTGGTCGCGCAGTCGATCCGCCTCCGCGAAGGCCTGGACGGCACGGTCTGCCGGAGCGGCATCGGCAAGAACGCCGCGCAGGCGCATGACGACACGGTGCAGATTCACACCCGTTGGGCGTGTCGCCAGCAGGGTGGCGGTTGCCGCCGCGAGACTCTCGTCTGACGGTACCGACTGCATGGCAAGCGCCATTCCGTAGGCGGCGGTGACGCCGATCAGGGGCGCACCCCGCACCTGCATCGCACGAATCGCTTCAGCGGCATCGAACAGCGATTCGAGCGATACACGCACGACTTCGTGAGGCAGGCGCGTCTGATCGAGGACACGCACTGCTCCATCGACGGCTGTGATCGGCTCCAGGTCGGAAGGCAACATGCGCTTGGAAATAACATCGACCCGCACACGCTGACAGTCCGGCTTACTCCGGAGTCCCGCGTTTCACCAGCAGGATGGGCGACGTCGCCAGGATCGCCAGCTTGTAGCTCAGCGTCGCCCACCCGTGGGTTGGTGCCGAGGGATCGACCCGGTGTGACCTGAGGACGATCAGTGAATTCGGTGACTGCTGCGCAAACTCCACGATCTCCGCCGCAGGGTCACCGAACACGATTCGGCGCTCGAATTCCACGTCCGAGTCCTGAATCTGCTCCAGTAACCCCTCGAGTTTCTCGGCTGCCGCCTCTTCGAGACGGGTGTAGAACTCGGCGACTTCGTCGTACGGCAGATCGAGTGTTTCGACGACGTGCAGCAGGGTTACGAGCCCTCCCGTCATGCGAGCGAGTTCCAACGCCGTATCGATCGCCTCCGCGTTTCGGTCGGACAGGTCTACCGGAACAATGAACTGTTCGTACATCTCAGGCTTCCACAGTCGGGTTCCCGGCGAACGCATTTGTGTCTTCGCGTGAGCCTTCCGGGCGCAGTTCCTTTCCGTCGGCCCTCAGGACCAGCACGGGACACGGTGCGCGGCGCAGCACGCGTTCGGTCACGCTCCCCAGCAGGAGCCGCTCGATCCCGCTGTGCCCGTGGCTGGGGATCACGACGAGCGTTTTTTCCGTGCGAGCCGCTTCATCGATCACGACGTCGGCCGCATTGCCCGACACAGCCTTCACGGACAGCGGGAGACCGGGCCCAAGCTTCTCGGCCAGGCGGGCAAGGTGGTCCTCGGCAAACTCCCGCGCCTCCTTGTTCCTCGTCATCACCGGAAACGACATCTCGGAGTACACGGGCGGTTCAACCACATGGATCAGTTCCAGTTTCGCGTTCCACAGCGAGGCCAGTTCGCGGCCGTATGCGGCTGCCACGTGTGATCGCTCGCTGAAGTCGATCGGGACCAGGACCCGGTCGATTTCGGTCGGGACGGACACGTCAGCGTCGTCCCGAACTACCAGGATGGGGCACTTCGCCAGCCGCACGACTTCCTCGGTAACGCTGCCGAGCAGGAGGCGGCGGAACCCTCGACGACCGTGTGATCCCATGACGATGAGATCGACGTCTTTGGCTTCCGCATATTCGAGTATGGCCGGCGCCGCATGAACGGCGCGGCCGACACTATGAATGACACCGCTCCAGGCTATGCCTGTGGCAGAGTCTTCCAGCGCCTGTCGCGCCTCTTCCTCTCCCGGATACGGCTTGTCACTGTCGATCGCGGCCAGGGAGTGCAGCAGGTAGATATGGAACAGGTGCAGGTCCGCTCCGTGCAACTTCGCCATTTGCGTGGCGAGCGGGATCGCCCGGAGCGACGAATCGGACAGATCCGTCGGGCAGAGGATCTTTTCGATGGTAAGCATCGGGCAACCTCCTATCAGTACAGCCGCATGCGGAGGCTAGCCCTAATCTAGTGGTTTCGGGGTGCCTTTCCTACCTGCCGCGAGAGCGTTATACGACATTTAGAAGGAAACGGCGCTGATAGCTGACCGGATCGACGCAACGAGGTTTCCCCGGAGCAAAAGGAAGGTTTTCGCATGGCTCATGTCGCAACATTCGGCGGTGGTTGTTTCTGGTGCCTCGAACCGATCTTTCGAGATCTCGTGGGCGTGGAAAATGTCATGGTGGGATACGCAGGGGGGCACGTCGAAAACCCGACCTACGAGCAGGTATGCAGGAAGGACACCGGTCACGCAGAGGTGGTGCAGATCACTTTCGACCCCGAGACGATCGGATACAGGGATCTGCTGGACATCTTCTTCGCCATTCACGATCCGACAACCCCGAATCGCCAGGGGGCGGATGTCGGGCCCCAGTACCGGTCGATCGTTCTTGCGCACGACGCCGACCAGGCGTGCGCGGCGGAAGAAGCGATCGCTGCGCTGGATGCCTCCGGCGAACGGGACAATTCCGTCGTCACCGAGGTCGTGCCGATCGAGGCCTTCTACAGGGCGGAGGTTGAACACCAGGAGTATTACGCCCGCAACCCGAACGCGAGCTACTGCCGGATGGTAATCGACCCGAAAGTTGCGAAATTCAGGAAGCAATTCGGCGAGATGCGGAACCAGGTTCCGCTCGCGGACTAGTCCGCCGGACCGGCCAGCCAGCAGCGACTCGCGCCGGCTGAGGAGGAGAACTCGGGAGGCAGCTCCGTTCGGCATCGTGTCATCACTTCGGGACACCGCGGCGCGAACGGACAACCGACCTCGTCATCGTGCGGGTCCGGTACCTGGCCCGGTATGGCGGCCAGCGGGCCCGGTCGGGCATCCAGCCGAGGTATCGCCCGCAGCAGCCCCTGGGTGTACGGGTGCGCCGCCTTCGCGAACAGGTCCGGAATCCGCCCCCGTTCGACGATGCGTCCGGCATACATCACGGCCACGCGATCCGCGACTCGAGCCACGACTCCGAGATCGTGGCTGATCAGCAGCAAAGCCATCCCAAATTCTCGGCGCAGCCCGTCCAGTAGATCGAGGATCTGGGCCTGGATCGTCACGTCGAGCGCCGTGGTAGGCTCGTCGGCGATCAGCAGGTCGGGTCCGCACGCGAGAGCGATGGCCAGCATGACACGTTGGCGCATTCCACCCGAGAGCTGGTGTGGATACGCGTTGTACCTGACGTCGGGATCGGGAATGCCGACGCGTTCCAGTAGGTCGATCACGCGGCCGCGGGTGGAGCTGTTCCGGCCGCCTTCGTGCTCCCGAATCGTCTCGGCGATCTGCTCGCCGACTCGCAACACCGGGTTGAGACTCGTCATCGGTTCCTGAAATACCATCCCGATTCCGTTGCCACGCACCTCGCGTAGTCGCGACGATGAGGCGGACAGCAGTTCCTCACCCCGGAAGCGAACGCTTGAGCCCTCGAGCGTGCGGGCGCGCCTCCCCGGAAGCAGGCCGAGGATCGACAGGGCCGTGACGGACTTGCCGCAGCCCGACTCGCCCACGAGACCCAGAGTCTCTCCCGGATTCAGGGAGAACGACACGCCCCGGACGGCGTGTGCCGTGCCCTGTTCGGTTTCGAATTCCGTGCAGAGATTCGCGACGTCCAGTAGTGGGGTGCTCATTCCGCGTGTCTCGGATCGAGCGCGTCCCGGAGCCCGTCGCCGACGAGATTGAACGCCATGACGGTGAGAACGATCGCTATGCCGGGAAACGCGGTGATCCACCACGCGTCGAGCATGCGGTCACCGCCGGACTGGATGATCGTGCCCCACGATGGCGTGGGCGGTTGGACACCGAACCCCAGGTAGCTCAGGGCCGCCTCGGCCAGGATCGCGTTCCCGATTCCCAGCGTGGCGGCTACGATTACGGGGGTCATGACGTTAGGAATGATGTGGCGCGCGAGGATGCGCAGGGGGCGATAGCCGAGCGCCCGGGCCGCCAGCACGTACTCCCGCTCCCGGACAGCGAGCACCTGACCGCGTACGAGCCTCGAGACGCCCATCCACCCCGTAAACCCGAGCACCAGGATGATCAGGCCGATCGTCGCACGTTGGAACACGGCGACCACCGTCAGCAACAGGATGAGACGCGGGATGCTGAGGAACAGGTCGACGATGCGCATGAGTACGGCATCCACCCATCCACCGGCGTAGCCGGCCACCGCTCCTACGGCTGTTCCCAGAGTGACGGCGATCACCACGGAAAGAAAGCCGATGAGCAGGGAGATCCGCGCCCCGAACAGGACCCGGCTCCAGAGATCGCGTCCCAGGTCGTCCGTTCCCATCCAGTGCTCGATTGACGGACCAAGCAATCGTCGGCCGACCAGGTCCGTTTCCGTGGGATCGAACGGTGCGATCCACGGAGCCACGAGAGCCAGCACGGCCAGGACTACGAGCACTACGAGGCCGACCATCGCCTGCCGATGGCGACGGAATCGGCGACGCGCGATCGCCCCGGGAGACGCCACGGCGCGTTCAGTCATACCGGATGCGCGGATCGACGGCCGCGTACAGAAGGTCGGCGAGCAGGTTTCCGACGACGACCAGCACGCCGAACAGGAACGTGCTTGCCATGACGACGGGATAGTCGCGCGCGAGGATCGAGTCGTACATCAGGCGACCCATTCCCGGCCAGGAAAACACGACCTCGATCACGACGGAGCCGCCGATCACCAGCGGCAGGAAGAGACCGAGCAGGCTGACGATCGGGATCAGAGCGTTGCGCAGCGCGTGTTTGATGAGAACACGGGATTCGCGGAGCCCCTTGGCCCGGGCCGTGCGGATGTAGTCCTGCTGTATGACCTCCAACATCTCGCCTCGCATGTAGCGCGCGATGCCGGCGGCCGATGCGAGGCCGAGCGCGATTACGGGCAGGACGAGGTGTCGGGAGATATCCGCCAGGCGGCCCAGCGGTGAAAGGAACGCGTGATCCGTGGACCTCATTCCGGACACCGGAAGCCACAGCAGATCGGGCCACCAGGGCGAGGACACCATCAGCACCAGCATCAGTCCGAGCCAGAACCCGGGCATCGAGTAGATCGCCAGCGAACTGACGGTGAGGATCGTGTCGGAAAAGCTGTATTGCCGTACGGCCTGTACGGTCCCCACGGCACACCCGACCATGAAAATCACGACCAGTGACACGCCGCCCAGGATCAGCGTGGCCGGCAACGCGTCGCCCAGTACCTCCGCTACTGGCCGAAACCGGGTGTAACTGTACCCGAAATCACCGGTGAAGAACGCACGGACCCAGCTCACGTATTGAACGTGCAGCGGACGGTCGAGTCCCATGGACGCCCGCATGCGGTCGAGCACATCGGGCGGGATATTCGGATTGAAATAGATCGCCGTCGGGTCGCCCGGGGCGAGATGCAGGATCACGAAGGTCAGCGTAACGATCCCGAGTAGGAGGGGGATCGCCTGCAACAGGCGCCGACCCGCGAACCGAAGCATGGACGAGCTCACGAGCCGGCGCAGCGAGCTACGGCCGCCTGGTACGCGCGGCCGGCTCGAGCCACCAGTCTGTTATCGATACCCAGTCTCCCCGCGAGTCCATCGTTGCACCTCGAAGCTCGACGCGGGCTGCCACAACATGGTCGGCGTAGTAGAGGAACGTGTAAGGCTGATCCTCCGCCATGATGTCGTTGTAGCGATCAACCAGCGCGTCCAACACTCCGCGGTCCGCTACGACTTGCATCGAATCGAGTACCGCATCCAGCTCGGCATCACAGTAGCTCGTGAACTGGAAAGGTTGCTCGATACGGTCACATGCCCACAGCTCCCGATCGTCGAGAGGCACGTCGCGCGACCAGCCGAGCAGCAGAGCGTCGAACCGACGGTCCGGGCTGAACACCAACGGGGCGATCGAGGCGGGCTCACGAATCGCGATCGACATCTCGATGCCGACGTCCTGCAGGTTCGCCTGCACGGCAGTGGCTATGTCCTGCCACTTGTCTCTCGGGGCCGCGAACAGCTCGAACGCGAACGGTTGGCCGTCACGATCCAGGATCCCGTCGCCGTCAGCGTCGCTCCATCCTGCAGCGGCCAGAGCCGCGCGAGCCGAGTCGGGCGCAAACGGTATGGGTTCGTCGGATGCGTCGTAGGCCCAATGCCAGGGCCCGACGGGCCCCACGGCCACATTCCCGTGGCCTTCAAGAAGGGCCGTCACCAGGGCACCACGATCGATCGCCATGGTCAGCGCACGACGAACGGCTGCGTCGGAGAATATCGGCCTGCGAGAGTTCCACGCGATGAAATCATACTCGGGAGCCCCGTACTCGATGAGCGTCAGTGTCGTATCGACCGTCAACCGCGGCAGTTCGGCCGGTGCCGGCTGAAGAACCACGTCGACTTCCCCGGTGCGGAGAGCCGCTGTCAGCGCCGCATCCTCGGGAATTGCCCGGTACACGTAGCGATCGACGTAAGGCCGTCCGCCCAGGTCTTCCGGAAAGTCCGGATTCGCTTCGAACACCCATCTGTCACCGGGGAGGCGCTCGACGAACCGGAAGGGCCCGTTTCCAACTGGTTGAGTGGTTCCAAACGGATGCGTTCCGAGTTCGGCGGGCGGTACGTCCCCCAGGATGTGCTCCGGCATGATCGCGAGCCTGGTCCACCCGTACAGCGGATAGGCGGTCGGCCGCACCGTGAACCGGATCGTGTGTTCATCGACGACCTCGACGGCCTCCCACGAGTCGAAATAGGCCGGGTTCGGATAGTTGGTCTCGGGATCGCGGACGCGCCGGAAGGTGAACGCGACGTCGCGGGCCGTAACGGGCTCTCCGTCGTGCCAGGTAAGATCCTCGCGAAGGGCGAAGGTGACGGAATTCCCGTCGGGACTGAAGGTCCACTCACGGGCGAGGTAGGGAAGCGGTGAGAAGTCTTGGTCCGCTCGCACGAGCGTGACGAACAGGACGTGTATCTGATGTTGAAGGCTCTCGGTGTCGAGCGAAACGAGTGAGTTCGCCGACGTGACGTCATTCCGGCCGGCGAC
>Ga0224508_10001863_pt1 | contig 18521 bp, 21 predicted proteins | sample SF_Jan12_sed_USG_4_FD_170157 | JGI IMG/M metagenome (GOLD analysis project Ga0224508, IMG submission 170157) | Sediment microbial communities from San Francisco Bay, California, United States - SF_Jan12_sed_USGS_21 | ecosystem: Environmental > Aquatic > Marine > Sediment | place: USA... | reverse complement strand
AGCTCGACGCCGTCGCCCGGGAACTCAACGACAGGCCGAGAAAGACATTGAACTACATCTCACCCGCTGAGAAGTTCGACGAGTGTGTTGCGGCGATCCGTTGAATCGGCAGCTCAAAGCGGGCATTCGCTGCACTGAGCACGAATGTCTGCACCGCGGGATGGCTACGTTGGTCCGAACGGTGAGAACGTCAACGCAGTCGAGAACTTCTGGCGGCACGTGAAATGCTCGATCAAGGGGACGCACGTTTCGGTCAGTAAGAGATACCTTGAACGCTACGCCAAGGAATTCGAATACCGGTTCAATCGTCGGATGACCCCTGAGAAGATGCTTTCCGAGTTGCTTTCACGCTTTCCCGAGACGGTCGCTTAAGAGCAGCGTCCAGCTTGTCCAGATCGCCGGTGGCATCATTCTCATGCGCCCGGATGAACTCTTCCAGTTTGCCCTGTTCGCGGGCTTCCTTCAGGCTGGTCATTCCTTCTCCATCAATCAGGTTAACGGCTTCGTTCGCCATTAAAAATAAACCGCTTTTACCCACACCGACACCCGTATTGTTTTCTCGCGCCCTAAGAGGCTCCCAGTATGACAGAACGATTAATACCCATGCATTGTCAGGAAGGGCTCTTTGAATATCCGACATGCGCAATTCATTTCTTTCTACCTTAACCCCGTATAAGTCCCAAAACTTCGCTACTTGCAACATTGCCGAATCAAGTTCATCGCCTTGCGCAATAAGCGTGCCGCAAAAATCAAAAATTATTCTTTGATTCCCAGTAAATGAATAAGGCGTCGTCTGAGCCCATTCTCTGAGAACGCCCCCATCGGGGAGCGGCAGACCAACGGGCGGGCCAGCGCTGGTCGCAAGTTCAGACAGTCTATTAGGGTAATTTTCAGAACGCCAAGTCTTGTAAACGGCCTCAATCTTCTTGCGGAAGTTGTCTCTTGCCAGAGAAGTTTCGCTAAAGTCATCCCAAAATGCCGAGGCGTTTTCTTTCTTTGTCTTTCCCGACATATGGTCAATCAATTTTGGGCATTGTCAGATTAAACTGGCTTGAGGCGATTGGCTGACCTCCCTACCCTCCGCGATGCACAAATCGAACCCCTTCCGCTACTTCAAGACCAGCCCTGAGATCATCCGCCTGGCGGTCATGATGTATGTCCGGTTCCCGCTGTCGCTGAGGAACGTGGAGGACCTGCTGCACGAGCGCGGGATTGAGATCAGCCACGAAACGGTGCGTTTCTGGTGGAACAGGTTCGGGCCGATGTTCGCGGCCGAGATCAGGCGCAGGCGCGTGGACCGCATGCGCGCATTGCCGCGCAAGTCGCCCCAAGGCGACTCGTCCAGATCATGGAGCACCGCCAAGATGCTGGTGGTGGCCATCGCGTCCTGGCCATCAAAGATGCTCCTGAGGTCGGATAGCAGCCGAATACCCAGGCTAGGTGTGGCTGCCTTAGATTGCGTAACAAGCGTAACAGCCGAAACACGGGCCTGACTCGGCCAGTATCCTCCCACCGAATCCGCGACTGCGATCAATGGCTCCCAGACATCGGCGTCGCGATCTTCGATGCCCTCGGGCATCTCCGGCCAGGCGTCGGTCAGCCGGTCAACCTCAGTTGCGGCCCATGCCGCGAGACGGTCACGCAGGGCTTCGCCTCTACGGGCATGTAACCGGAGCCCTTGGCATCCTTTAGCCAGACGAGGTATTTGGGCTTAATGCGCGGGTTATTGGCGTTGCGCTTTCCCATGGGTCCGGGCCTCCTGCTTTAACGTGACAGTTTCATTGGGCTCATCAGGTTCCACTAATCTCGGGACTGCCTTTGAGATCGTGACGTCCAGTTGAGCGCGTATCTGGTCCAGATCTGCGCGGCCGACGAACCGATGCATCAGTCGCCCGCAGTCCGGACAGATGCCGATCAGGGCGCCTGTCGTCGATGTCTTCAGGTGGAATTCCGCGATCCGGCCCTCCGGGTTCTTTGGGCTCCGGCACGGCAGGCAGAAGATCTGGCCTGGCAGCAGCCGGCATTTCCCACGGACCCGGCGTTCCTCAAGGAAAGCCTTGAACTCCCTGCCTTCGATCAGCCAGGGCCGCTGCGATGTGTCCGCCGACAAGCCCTTGTCCTTGATCCACCTGATCACCGTCTGCCGGTGGACGCCGACCGCTTCGGCGGCCTCCCAGACTGTGTAGATCTGATGTCGTTTCACGCGTTGGGGAGATGGGTGCTTGGGCATCACTCCACCTCCTTGCCGAGCGGGCCACTCGTATTCGCGTGTAGGTTCTTGGCCTCGTAGTCTTCGACATGTTCGAAGGGGTAGATGACCCTGGCGCCGATTTTCAGATAGTGCGGTCCGACGCCACGCCAGCGCCACTGCTCAAGCGTTCTGGGGGAGATATGCCAGCGATCCGCCAACTGGTTCTGATCGAGTGCCCTCATTGCGCCACTCCTGTCCGCTTCGCGGCAGAGCGACCGATCTCGCCCCGCTTCTGCCTAAGAATCTGGGCTAAGACAGCGAGAAAATATGTGGACGGGCAAGTGAAAAGGCGTGGCTGGCATCACTGCCAAACCATTGGAATCATTCGCGCGAGATTGCGAAGTTGTGACACCCGCGCAAAGAGTCGTGACATCAATGCAATGCATACCAGCAAATAGCCGACAAACACGCCCGAGCGTCGGCAATCGGACACTGGGCAGACCTAGCCGTGTTGGCCGGGGAACTTCAAATTCGTGCCAGAATAGTCATACGCGCACGGCAAGAGAATGAAGCACGATCCTGAATCTGAACGCTCTGCGTGGAGACCACGGAAGGCTACGACGGGACTGAGGATCGTTCCTGCATTTGCGCTACATCAATGACGAACGCGTAACGATTTAATCCTCTTATGTCAGAAAGGGGAGGCAAGAATGAAACTCGCTGCAATCGCACTTACCTTTGTGGCGCTGTCGTTCCCAGCGCTTTCACAAGAGCGAACACCTGCGCCCGAGGGCGCGCGGGCATACATCATCTCACCGCAGAATGGCGCGACGGTTTCGAGCCCTGTGCAGGTGGTCTTCGGGCTTGAAGGGATGGGTGTCGCGCCAGCCGGCGTGGAGAAGGAAAAGACGGGTCACCATCATCTGATCATCGACGCCGACTTGCCGGCACCGAACGAACCAGTGCCATCGGATGACAACTACCGCCACTTTGGCGGAGGCCAGACACAGACGACCGTCGAGTTGGCACCTGGATCTCACACGCTGCAATTGATCCTCGGCGACCACAATCATGTGCCACATGACCCTCCGGTCGTCTCCCAGAAAATCAACATCACCGTGCAGTGACTTGCGACATCAAAGCTGAGTGATCATCGAGCCGCCCCTTGATTGGGGCGGCTCTATCGTAAGGCCCTGGAATGTTGATCTGACCGTCGCATCCGCGATCAGAAACAAACCCTCGCATCGGTGCCGACCGACGCCTGGCTTGTGCCAATTTGTGGACGCGTTGGTCGATCGCGCAACGCCTCTCAGTTATTGCTGTGGCCACTATGGCTTCCATGATCGTGGCCACCATGCCCGCCCTTCATCACCTCTACCTCGACGCCGACATCTCCGGCGTTCTCTAGGGTTAACGTGAGAGGAAACCTGTCGCCTTCCTTGGTAAGATGTGCCGCCCCAAAGAGCATGATGTGGAATCCACCGGGTGCGAGCTCCACGTCAACGTTGGAAGGAACTTCAATGGCGTCGACGGGAGACATCTTCGCCACATCGCCCTCCACCTTTGTCGTATGGAGCTCCGCACTGTCGAACATAGGAGAGCTGACACCAATCAGCTGGTCGGCGTGCCCGGAGTTGTTGGAGAGTTTCAGATAGACGGCCGCAGGTCTGTTGGGCATGCCTGGGCGTGACCAGGCCTCAGTCACAATGATCGGACCGTGCCCCTCTGATGCCTGCGTTCCCGTCAGCATGATCACCGCTTCGATCGCCTTTCCGTCATGTGCCCAGGCACGGTGTGTGTTGTCATTGAGGCTTACACGGATTTGATTGTTTCCCGGCTTGAGAAGCTTCGACGGTAAATGAACCCAGGTGTTGTAGACGCGCCCGATCTTGACGTCGTTGACGTAGAGGTGGGCGTGACCTTCGACGGCTTCGGAGTGCTCGCCAATGCGCGCTGGGCTGAACGTGAAGTTCTCGACCACCAAATGAAGGTTGTAGCCGTCGGACGCATCCGCAATGGCTTCCAGCTTGATTGACGGCACAACGCTTCCGTCGGGCACGTTTCGAAGCTCTCCGTGCGCTTGGGCGTGTGAATGGGAGTGGCTTTGGTCACCCGACGCGATGGCGATCTTTCCGGGCACTGCGATTGCCAAGCTGCAAGCGAGCATCGCGAGAACGAATAGTTGCCTACTCATTGAAAAACCTCCTGCCAATCGACTCAGAGCACAAGCTCGATCATGTTCATATAGTCGAGCGCAGGCGGCCTCAATGCGACCCGGCTTGGGCGCGGACGAGGAAGGTCGGAGCATCCAGGTCAGTATTTCGCGTTTGGGTCATAGAACGACCCTCAGCGCCCCGTGACAACGGGTCAGAAATGCGCCCATAGACCGACCATCGGCCCTGAGCGGCGGCAATGCCCCGGATTGCAGACCTACACGGCGCGGGTGCTGAGGGTCCGGGTAGTGCCAAAATCAGCCATCAATTCATTGACAGCTGGCGAAGAACTGGGTGCACTTGGGCATCGGCGAGCTCGAGGGGAGCGGAGCCGCGGCCCCGTTGATAGCTCAAATCTGCCCAATAAGTGAGCACAATGCCGTCCATATAAAATAGTTTTTGGCGAAACGCCGCTGAAGCCGCTAAACTTTGTTGCCGACAAACCAGATGGGGAATGTCGGTCAATGCGTTGGCAGAGCGATATTTGGTGTGCTTTCGCAAGTTTTAGCGTCACGGTGTTTGCGGGTGATGACCCTGTCAGGCGTGGCCACGCCGAATTGTCGGCCCAAGGCCTTCGATCGCGACACAAGGACAACAAAAAAACACGCGATATCTTCTGCTCGTCGCGCACGGCGACGCGCCTCGATAATTGAGAAAGGAAAATTCCGATGAGAGCCCGTATGTTTCTGCCGATCGTCGCGGCGGCCGCGATCTCAGCGACGCCAGCGATTGCGAAGCCAGTCAATACAGCGATTATGGCTGACCGGGAGCTTCACCCAACGATCACGGTCCGGCAGGAAACCGATGAACTTGGCCGACTACGCTATTCGAGGATCGAGGAAGATTTCATTACCATCGTGCCTCTGGCCTACGGGAAGTGCGGCCACAACTACCGCGTTCGCCGCGCCTTCATATCGAATTGGTTTGCACCATATGATGGTGGGTATGACTCTTCCCTTGAAGTTTTCCCATCCGGTGATTTTTGGAGTAGGAATTTTCCGGTCAACACGTCCAAACGGACGTTTGGGCCACATTTCGAGTTTCTCGAGATTCCAACGTTTTGGTTGACCGACAGCTTGACGCAGTTCGGTGAGCAGACGGTGGCGCAGACGGCGGGGGCCTTGGGAACAAGCCTTACACAAGAACGGGCAAAGACATTTGCTGTTCCAGTTGAGATTCAACTATCCTTCTACATGATCTGCCGTAGATATGCTGGGAGTAGTGACAAATCCTTCACTAAATCGGTTCGGTCGACTTTCCTGATCATTCCGGAGTTCGTCGGCGCGACGAGCAGTGGCAGCGGAGGGCTCATTCCGGTTCCTGATCCAGGCGAGCAGCCTTCGTCGCCGATCCCGGTCGACGGAGGCCTAACCGAGCGCGTCCGGGTTGAGAGTGCGAGCCTCCTGATCCTGCCAGAGGAAAAAGAGTTGAGCTGCCGTCTGCACCTTAGCGCTACCTTCCGAACCACCGGTTCGGCCACGGTTACCTATCAACTGGTCGATGCGCTCGGCGCCCGCTCACCGGAATTCCAAGTGGATGTCGATCACGCTGGCGTCGCATTTGCCAGCCATGAGGTTGACCTTGAAGCGTCAGGAACGAATGTCATGAGCTTTGAGGCTTTCACCGTCGGGGAGAACGCCGAGGGGCCCGGCTTCGGCGGAGTGTTGCAGGACGAGCCTAGTGATCGTGAACGAGGTTATTACCGGATCGAGACGATCCAGCCGCATCGTACATTCTCCAATATCGCGGGGTACAATCTGGACGAGTGCGTCGCGGAAGGAGGTTTCCGGAATCTGGTGTTTGAAGCATTCATCGTCGACGATCCCAAGCGGATAGGCGAAGAACCGGGTGACCTTTACTCGAAGCCGCTGCTTCCGAAGCCGCGCCGCTATCAGTGAGGCGGAAGACGGCGGCCCGAGGAAGTGTCTAACGGGCCATGCGTAGGCGCGACTCAAGCCTGAAGCCGATGTCAGGTCCTGGTGGCCGCCGCCTCGGGTTCGGAAACGTATCGGCGCCGACCGTCTCAAATCGCGATATCAGCGTTTAAATGTAGGCGATCCACCTTGGATGTTGTTCGATCGCACAAAATCCTAATGTCCATTTTGGGTCAGCTTGGGTCATCTGGCCAAATCGCTCGGATGCCCGCTTCGTCCGCAGAGCCGACATCTAAATGTCGAAGGATTTCGCCCTCGCAGCGAATGGCAAAGTTGAGCCCAAACTGCCTGATGCTGCGCCGTGCACGAACGGCAGCAATGTGGGCCAATCCGGACGTTTGGTGAGTGTGCGCTACGCGTATTCCTGACCCGAAGCCGCCATACGAGGCTCAGAAGTAGAGCTCCTCGCAGTCTAATATTAACGTTCGAAGGCGAATTTTGGACCACCGAGTTTCCCAAGAACCCGGCGGCGAGATTACGCAACGTTCAACGCTTGTTCTGGAAATTTTGAAAGGCGTGCTCGCTTTCAGCTATAGTATCATCGTTGCGCTTAAGAACGGCAAGGCTTCCACCTGGGAGCGAGAGCGCAACTGGAGAGACGCACTGACAAGAATGATCCTCTGATCCTCGCTTCGCAGTGGTCGTCATACAATGACGCTTTAAGGGCGGGACAACCTCAGGACCGATCCGCCTCTCTTCAATAAATCAGCTCGCCGTTCATGGGAGGAATCCATATGAACATCCGGCCAGACCCGACGTTTCATGCATCCCCGAAGCTGGCGATGGAAGCACCGCCCGAGAACTTCGCCTACACATTGATGCTGAGCCCCGATTTCTCACAGCCAGATGGGTTGGCAGTCGTGGACGTCGACCCGAGTTCAAGGAAATTTGGCAAGATCGTCCACAGCGTCATGATGCCCAACAAGGGAGACGAGTTTCATCATTTTGGCTGGAATGCCTGCTCCTCGGCGCTGTCGCCTTTGTCCGGCCATGCTTTCCTGGAAAGAAGGTATCTGATCATTCCCGGCCTTCGATCCTCACGCATCTATGTGATCGACACGAAAGGCGGGCCGACGACGGCTCGGCTTCACAAGATCATCGAACCAGAGGAGGTTTTTGCCAAGACCGGCTACTCGCGCCCGCACACGATCCACTGTGGGCCAGAGGGCGTATACGTCTCCACGCTGGGCGGCGGCGGCAAGGACGGGACAGAAGGGCCTCCGGGGATCTTCATCATGGATTGTGAAACCTTCGAGATCATTGGCCGTTACGAGATCGATCGCGGCGTTCAAGACAAGCACTACGATTTCTGGTGGAACCTGCCACGTGACTACATGGTCTCCAGCGAATGGGCTCTGCCGCCGCAGTTCGAGAACGGCATCGTCCCGGAGGACCTGCTTTCCAACAAATACGGCCACCGTATTCACTTCTGGGATCTGCGCGGGCGCAAGAATGTGCAGACGATCGATCTGGGCGCGAACCATCAGATGGCGCTGGAGGTCCGGCCGGCGCATGACCCGGTCAAGGAATACGGTTTTGTGGGTGTGGTGGTCGACACGACTAATCTCGAGGGATCGATTTGGACCTGGTGGCGCGAGAAAGGGAAGTTCCACTGCAAGAAAACTGCGACGATCCCGCCCGAACCTGCAGCGAAGGAAGATCTGCCGCCGCTTCTGCAAGGTTTCGAGGCCGTTCCACCGCTCGTCACCGATATCGATCTCTCGATGGACGACCGGTTCCTCTATGTGTCGTGCTGGGGCACCGGTGAGATGCGCCAGTATGATGTTTCCGATCCGATGAACCCAACCCTTGCCGGGTCACTTCACATTGGCGGCATCGCGCGCCGGAAAAAGCATCCGAACGGGAAGGTCTATGGCGGTGGTCCGCAGATGGTTGAAATCAGTCGTGACGGAAAGCGGGTCTATTGGACCAATTCGCTCTACTCGACTTGGGATAACCAGTTCTACCCGGACGGCATGCCGGGCGCGCTGGTCAAGGCGACCGCCGGTAAGAATGGTGGGCTGAGATTCGACCGGAAATTCTGGGTCGAGTTCCCCGAGGGTTACCGATCACATCAGATCCGGCTGGAAGGCGGTGACTGCTCAACTGACAGTTTCTGTTATCCATCGGTCTGATCGTTGAGTGACGTAATCACGACGACTGCCGGCCTTTGGATGGCCGTGGTCGCAAGTGGAATCTATCATGGGGTTAACCCCGGTATGGGGTGGCCGCTGGTGGTTTCCGCGGCGCTGATGGACGGGGGATCGCGTGCATTCTTTGCAGCGCTCGGCGCTCTGTCTGTCGGGCATTTCCTGGCAATGATCGGCATCCTCTTGCCATTCGCCGCGATGACCGCGTTGGTGGAATGGCAGAGTGAGATTCGCATCGGTGCTGCGATTGTAGTGGTTGCCTTCGGCGTCTGGCTCCTTTTCAACCGGCGGCATCCACGTATTTTATCGCGCATCCCGCCTTCTCGACTCGCGCTCTGGTCGTTTCTGGTTGCGACCGCCCACGGCGCAGGGCTGATGCTGGTGCCGATCTATTTGGGGCTATGTCTTGCGAGCGACCCCGACGCCGGTCATCAGGCAGCAGCGGCGTTGATGACGCAGAACGCCGGCCTGTCCGTTGCAGTTGCCGGGGTTCACACGGGTTCGATGATCCTTTCGGGCGGGGCGCTCGCGTTTGCCGTCTACCGTTGGCTCGGCCTGAGGTTCCTGTCGAAAGGCTGGTTCGATCTGGACCTAATTTGGGCTCTGAGCCTCATGCTTGTGGGAGGCATCGGGCTCGCGGTGGCAATCTGGTGACTGCCCTAGTTACGGAATGCGGGTCGATCAGGCCGTCAAGGTCTTCGCGCGCGCCAGATGATTGATGGGAATGCACCTTCCGAACCATGAAGCGCTGTCACGCAGCGAAGGTTCGACAATGGCACTTTGTTGACATAGCCTCAACGGCGCAATCGCGATCAAACCGAACATTTGGATTCTGGCCTAAACGGCAGCTTCGTCTGAGCCGACCCGATCTTGGTCGGTTGCGCGATCTCGCACTTGCGGCGAATGGCAGCAAACGGGAACGCGACCGCAGCACTCGGGCACCCTGGTCAATGTCCGGAGAGGGCCGGTCGCGCCGCTCATGCACCGGCCTGAGGAAGCCCTGAATCCCGAGCGTCGGCAATTCCGCCGATTGAGTGCCTTCAATCACTTCGGCCTGAGCGCGTATCTTGTGCCATGAGCCGACATAGCGCGTCAGCGAGGATGATGTTAATCTCGTGTCAATCTCACGAAAAACTGGAGGCCACGATGGATCGGACAGGTGGCTGTTTGTGTGGCGCAATTCGGTATCGCACGAAAGGAATGCCGATCGGCGTATGCCATTGCCACTGCGAACAATGTCGACGGCATTCAGGGGCCGCGTTTGCTAGTGCCGCCGGGTTCCCCGAAGAATGCATCGAATGGCTCAAGGGAGAACCCGCTCGCTACCAATCATCGGAGAGTGCGGCGAGACTGTTCTGCCCGAGATGCGGAAGCTCGATCGCTCACATGTGGGTCGATATCGGCACGATTTGGCCTTTTCTCGGAACACTCGATGACCCTGCTTCGGTAACGCCCGAGTTTCATATTTTTACGGAGGAGCAGCTTCCTTGGGTGAGGCTCGATGATAGGTTGCCATGCTACGCGCAGTTTCCGCCAACGCGGAAAGGGAAAGCAGGGGACGAGGCGACGCCGGAATAGTGCGCCACATCATCGCCATTCGGTGATTGATGCCAATAGGGCTGATTGGGCGCGGTTGGTGGGAGGCTGACATGGAATCGACCGGGGGATGCTTATGTGGTGCCGTGCGCTATCGTGTCGCCGGACAGCCAATTCGCGGTACAATTTGCCATTGCAGCCTATGTAGGAAATCGAGTGGAAGCGCCTGTCAGGCTTGGGCAATACTTCGCCAAGATCAACTTTCGTGGACGAAGGGTGAGCCTCAGAGCATTCAGGTCACTGATAAGGTAGTTCGTAAGTTTTGCAATCAATGTGGCAGTCCGCTCTCGTTCCAATTTCGGGACGATTACTCGGATCAGATTATCGGCGTGACTGTTGGGATGCTAGGCTCAGGACTCATAACCAGAAGATGACGGTTGCAGCGATACAGATGGCGCTCATGAAGGTGTGGGCGCAGCGGTCGTATCGGGTGGCGATGCGACGCCAATCCTTGAGCCTGCCGAACATGCGCTCGATGAGGTTGCGCGTCTTGTAGAGGTCCTTGTCGTAGTCGATTGGCTCTTTCCGGCTGGATCGGCCCGGAATGCAGGGTCTGATGTCAAGATCGGACAAGGCTTCGCGGAACCAGTCGCTGTCACACCCTTTGTCGGCGATCAGAACATTCGGCTCTGGCAGCGCGGGCAGAACAGTCGCGGCGCCGCGATAGTCGCTCACTTGGCCTTCGGTCAGCAGCAGGATCAGGGGCTTGCCATTGCCGTCGCAGACCGCGTGCAGCTTCGAGTTCAGGCCGCCTTTCGTGCGTCCGATGCGGCGGGGAACAGCCCCTTTTTGAGCAAGCTCGCCGATGTCCGGTGCGCCTTCAGGTGGGTCGCGTCGATCATCACCGTGTCTGTCGCGGTGCTCTCGGCAGCCAGTTCGGCGAAGATGCGGTCGAACACTCCGATCTCGCTCCACCGGACAAACCGGTTATACAGCGTCTTGTGCGGGCCATAGGCGGCTGGTGCGTCGCGCCACATCAACCCGTGCCGGATGACGTGGATGATACCGCTGATCACGCGCCGGTCATCGACCCGCGGCACGCCGCGTGGCTTGTTTGGCAGAAGCGGCTGAAGACGGGCAAATTGGGCATCGTTGAGCCAGAAGCGGTGGTCGGACATGGAAAACTCCCCACAATTCGGGAGTTTGAATCACATCTCACTGTGTTTGGGAATCCCGTTTATGGGTCCTGAGCCTAGACAACCCAAACGACTTTCCCCCTACCAGACATAACTGGGCATCAGATCAACTGAGTTGGCTCCACATAACGGACGGCTTGGGGACTCGCATTTGCCGCCGGGGCGATGATCTACGTCATCGTGCACGAGATCATCCCGGAAATCCACAGCCGCGCCTTTGCCAACGAAGCAACTGCCGGCCTGACGGCCGGGCTGGTCGTGATGATGTTCCTGGACGTGACGCTGGGATAAGAGCGGCGGCCAATCTGCGAACGTCGGCACTAAGACCTCGGGAGCTGGCGGCTCGTAGTCCATGGAAGCATGACGCCGTGCGAGTTGCTCAGAGGCAGGCGGTAACGGTCATGTCCATCTTTTGTCCGCTCCTGGCACATAGCGGACGCCCGCCAAGCGGCATCAGGATGTCCGCGTACCGAGGCTTAGCCGTGTTTCAGGGTTGAGCGTCTGCTCTTGGGCTGAAGCCGACATTGTCGGAATAAGATCCGAGGGCATGGTTGGTATCGAACTCAGGTGCGAGCCAATCCGGAACCATGCTCCGCTCACAATTATTCAAATCCAGGAAGGCACAGCCAAATAATTTCCGTTGTACCATCACCGCTTTTCTTTTCGTGTAAGATCCGGATCCATTTCTGCGGATGTGGCAAGTTGAATACTTCATCAATAATTGCAGGAGGTAAATGAGTATGGATCTGAACTATCCCTGATTGATCAATGGCATCATCTCTCGAGATTGAGTCTCTTTGTATTACCTGGTGAACCTCGACTCCTCGCAATATTTTTGCGAGGTCGCCTCTCTCGTCGATGAGTCGAGCGAACCAATGCGCCTCGTTAAGATCACCACCCTCTATGAAATCAACATGTAAGTAATAATTCCCTGATTTTAGAACCTTAGCTCCTGCTTCTGCGGAGGATGTAATTGCCACTCTTGCAACGGTATCTCCATCCAAAATGAGTTTGGAGATACCTGCCGTGCGATCCCTGGGTTTTCTCGGAATGATGCGATATCTGTACGTCTCCTCGATCAATTCTTCCGAGTCCTCTTCCGAAAAATCAAATTTTTTTGCTTCTTCGACTATTTCATTGCCGGGTCTGGGAACCGAGCGGTCAGAATTGATCAAGAGCGAGATCGCGCAATTCCGCCATCTGAGCCGGTTTTCACTTCTGATTTCCCTGTCCATCCTGCTTCCCTTCTATTCAAGTCAATCTCTGCCAAAACTCGGATGTTCGTGAGGAGCCCCCACAGGGTGTTCCATTCTGACCTTTAGTGGATGACCGGCCTCTGGTCCATTGGGATAACGGCTTCTGGGGGCAAACGGTCTCCAGGTCGATGAGCTCCCTTCGATGTGATTCCTCGCGCGAGTGCACGTCGTCCGAATTGCTCTCCATCAAGCGTGAATAGCCGACCATATCAGCGGAAAATTTTTTTCGGCGAGGCGGCGTTCCATGCACTTTCTCCCTCCAATCGAAGCTTGCCGCGCAAGAAGCCTGATATCCATGAACTGACCCAAGTACGAGGGTCCGCTTGTGGCACATTTCTGACATCTCTGGCTCCGAACCTGATGTCCGCTTTGGGCTCAAACCGGTCATCTGACTCAAACGGTCGAGATTTCGCGCTCAAAAACACCAGTCAAACAACTGCTGTGCGCGACGAAGCCGTCATTCGGGCGAAATCTCGAATGTCCGGTTTGAACGTGATTGCTGTCGTTAGAGATACGTCGACAAAGTGCCAAGACCCGTCATCCATGCCACTCACGTGGCGCCCAAATCGGTGATTGGCGACAGTCAGTTCATTACCAAGCCACCATCAATGTTGATGGTCTGGCCAGTAATATTCCGACCGCCGGGGCCAGCAAGAAACGCGGCCATGGCTGCGACGTCTTCTGGATCATCGAGCCGACCGAGCGGAACCATATTTTCCAGCCCTTCGAACAGTTGCTGCACGGGGGTGCCAGTGTCGTTGGAGCGTTGTGCGAGCATGCCCCTGAGCATGGGGGTATCCACCAATCCCGGACAGATAGCATTGACGTTGATGTCGTGCGGAGCCAACTGCACCGCCGCTATGTAGGTCATCGATATGATAGCGCCCTTGCTCGCGGCGTAGGCTGGGCTGGACGTACCGCGAAACCCCTTTCCGCCCGTCGAAGACATATTGATGATGCGGCCGCCGCGCCCCTGTTCCACCATCTGGCGGGCAACACGCTGGACGCAGAAAAACGTCCCCTTTGCATTGATGTTCTGCATGAGGTCCCATGTCTCTTCGGTGATGTCGAGTAGGGCACCATGACGTGTGACGCCGGCATTGTTCACGACGATATCGATGCCGCCTAGTTCTCCAACCACGGTGCTGACCATTGCATCGATGTCGGAGAGATTGCCAATATCCGCTTGGATCGCCAGACCACGCTGTCCGAGCGCGCCAGTCCTCTTCGCTGTTTCGTTGGCCGCATTGGCGTCGAGGTCTGCTGCCGCGACATTCGCTCCCGCCTTCGCCAGTTCAATCGCTGTCGCCGCGCCGATCCCACTTCCGGCGCCAGTAACTAGAGCCGTCTTTCCGTCGAGCGCCATTTCATGTCCCCCCGTAATGTGAAAATCCGATGGAATGTTACGGGGCGACCAAGGGCACGTCCATCAACGATGACCTTCGCATTCGGGTCAGGAATACGCGTAGCGCGCACTCAACCAACGTCCGGTTTGCCGCTCATTTCTGCCGTTCAAACGCGGCGCAGCATCTGTCAGTTTGGGCTCAAACCCGTCATCTGATAAATTCTGTAAGGCTTCTGGCGCCTCGTACTGCCTCGAACGTCAGCAGTGCGGGACAAACCTGCCGTTGGCACAAAATTTCAAACGTCCGGTTTGATCGCGATTGCTGCCGTTGAGGCTATGTCAACAAAGTGCCAGAAGCCGACGCAGCGCATGAGATCGCCGACGTCTGCGGTGCTCAGACAAAGCTGCCATCTGAGCAAAATTTCAAATGTCCGGTTTGATTCCGATTGCTGCCGCCGCGGCTATGTCGGTCTCGTGCCAAACAGAGACATTCGAACGATTGATAATTTCAGTTACACAGGGGCCATGCGACCGGCCCCCGTTGACGTGGTTAGCCGCTTCTTGGAGAAAAATGGCCAAGGCAAAAGATCAGCCAAATCGGGACGCCGCTCTTCGGTATCTTGCGCTCGGCTGGTCGGTCGTGCCGGCCGCTCCGCGCGGGAAGCGGCCAATCGTTGCTTGGCGGCCCTATCAGGACGGGTTGCCGAGCAAGGCCCAGGTCCGCCGCTGGTATGAGCGGTGGCCCGATGCCAACATCGCGATCGTGACGGGTGCGGAATCGGGCCTCGTGGTGCTGGATATCGATCCCGGCCACGGCGGATTTGAGTCGCTGGCGGCCATAGAGGCGCGTCATGGCGCCTTGCCCAAGACGGTCGAAGCCGTGACCGGCGATGGCGGACGGCACATCTATTTCGCCCATCCCGGCGGCGAGGTGCGCAACCGTGCCGGCATGGCACCGGGCATTGACCTGCGCGGCGATGGCGGTGTCATCATCGCGCCGCCGTCGATCCATCCGAGCGGCGAGCCTTATCGCTGGCGGCCCGGCCATGGGCCAGAAGAGGTCCGCCTCGCTCAAATGCCGATCTGGTTGCTCGAGCCGCGGTTCGGCGGCGACGAACGGCTCGGCCACCCGCTCGGCTATTGGCGGGAGCTTGTTCACGACGGCGTGGAGGCGGGTCGCCGAAACTCAACCTTGGCGTCGTTCACCGGGCATTTGCTCTGGCACGGCGTCGACCCGGACGTGGTCATGGAGCTGATGCTCGCCTGGAACCGCGTCCGTTGCCGTCCGCCGCTGTTGGACGAGGAGGTAATCCGGACCGTGCGGTCGATCGAGCGCACCCACCAGCGACACGAAGACGGGGAGAGCCGGTAGATTGCTGTCGGACCACTCCGCGGAAGATGCCCGCAGCGCTGGATTGGGAATGCGTCCTGCCGGATCATGTCCGGAATGTCGCGGAAAGCGGACCTTGGGCCCGCCACGTCACGAATGCGCCGATAAACCGACGTTCCCGCCACGCTCAGCGAAGGTCGGCTTCGTGCCAGGAGTACGCGCTCCCCTAATCATCCGAACGTCGTCCTTGGCGGCATTTGAGACATCTGCAATGGAGGGCACACACCTCCAAATTCGCGAGCGTTCATTTATCGGAGAAAAGATCATCCAGCATCGGACACTCGGCCTGCCCACCCGTGCAATTCACCAAATTGTGCTACCTGACCACGGCCACAGTTCTCGATGTCCATCGACACCGACGAAGAGGTTCGAGGTTTTAGTCTTCAGGGACGCGCATCGCTGCGACGTCAATGGGTTACAGACTTCGCTTTCTTGGTTTCCGACGCGACGGAAATTGCAATAAGAGTTTTTTGAAGCGGTCATAAATTTCCTCTACCTGACGGCGTCGGAATGCAGCAATAAACCCAGCGAGATGCTGGGCAGTGTACTCGGGCGAAAGGGCTGAATTCGATTTCGTTCGGGATAGAGCAGGAAATGATCCTAACGATAGGAGTCCCAAATGAGCGATCACAGACCCTACAATGTGCTTTTCATTTGCACCGGCAATTCGGCGCGGTCGATCATGGCGGAGGCGATATTAACCCGCGAAGGCGGTGGCCGCTATAATGCCTTCTCGGCCGGGTCACAGCCCAAGGGCGAAGTGCATCCATCTGCGCTCGACGTTTTGAAGATGAGGAACCACGATCTTGAGTTTGCCCGGTCGAAGAGTTGGGATGAATTCGAAGTAGATGGCGCGCCGAAAATGGATTTTGTGTTCACCGTTTGTGACAGTGCCGCTGCGGAGACATGCCCAATCTGGCCGGGCCATCCCATTACGGCCCACTGGGGTATTCCCGATCCGGCCGCGGCAGAGGGTAGCGAGGCGGAGCGAATGCTCGCCTTCTCCGATGCCTACCGGATGCTCACGAACCGAATAACGATATTCGTCAATCTGCCTCTCCAGTCGCTTGATCAACCGACGCTGCAACGGCGTATTGACGAGATTGGTGCCAACGAAGGCTAGGGTGAGCCTGTCGCGTCATCGGGCGCGATAGGGCGTCAGATACTTGCAGCGTATCATTGGACGTCGAACGCCTGCCGCATATCGATAAACTCGATTGGATCGTTCTTCGAAACTATGGGTGTCTCCGCTGCAATGCAACCGAGGCCGTCGGCAAGCGTCAGCGGCATGAGCCGCGCCGATCCTCCTTTCCCGAGACGACGAAGTTTAGGGAGCCCCGTGTGATCGTATCCGGACACGCCGACCGGGAAGAACTCACTGCGGCCGGGGCGCCTGGCAATCTCAAAATCTGCAATAGCGGGCCGGGAAAGATGATCGGGACGACGACCGCGCAGGCATGCGAGAACTTCCCTGCCGACCACGAGAAACGTCGCGAAGGCCGCGAACGGATTTCCCGGCAGCCCCAAAAGGATACAATTCGGCAGGATCGCTAGCCCGACAGGCTTCCCCGGTTTCATGGCAACGGCGTGCAGCGCAAAGCGTCCCCCGAGACGCAGGCAGGCCGACCTGACGTGATCCTCGACCCCGAACGACATGCCACCCGTCGTGATGACGAGATCGCAGGTCTCGCTCATTTCGGCAATGGACTCCGTGATTTCGTCAACGCTGTCACGGCATCGAACGATTTCTAGCTCAATGTCCGGCGCCGCTGACAGCAAGGCGGTTAGCATTGGCGTGTTGGAGTCCCGCACACGGAAGGGAACGGGCTCGGCCGCCGCGACAACTAGCTCGTCGCCGGTCGCAATGAGCCCAATACGCAAGGCCCTGATGCAGGAAACGCGCCCATGCCCAGCCGCAGCCAAAATCGCAATGTGTCGGGCGTCGAGACGCTTTAGCGCGGGCACGAGCAGATCGCCGATACCAACGTCCTCGCCCCGACGCCGTATGTTTGTGCCGCTTGGGAGGAGGCAGGGAGGCGTCACTACGCCGTCCTCCACGGTGCAGCGTTCCTGCATTGCAACCCGATCGGCGCCACGCGGGACCGGCGCGCCAGTCATGACATGCAAGGCCTCTCCCTCGGCGATCCAACGCCGGGGCTCTCCGGCACGGGTCAGACCGGCGATTCTGAGCGCTGCTCCGAATTCCCGGCGATGGAATGCGTAACCATCGACGGCAGACTGATCAAACGGCGGAAAAGGCTCGTTCGCGCGCAGATTCCCGGCGAGCGTCCATCCCGCAGCGTGATCGAGGTCGCGAAGGACTATGCCGTCGACGGGCGTCACCACGTTCCGGATGATGTCCGCGACCGCCGCCACCGGAATCGGGTGGCGAGAACCGGAATAGTCGTTGAGACAGGAAAGGGTGTTCATCTCGGACATGGCGCAGCACCGCTTGAAGAAAGGCGGCCCGGACATCGCTGCCCGAGCCGCCGTTGGCCGGGCTCACCCGAGATCGTATTCCTTCGACTTGAAGGACACCGCCCGGGCCTGCGGTGGAGCATCCGCCAGTTTGCGGATGTCGCCCCAGGTGTGCTTGTAGTCCGGCAGGATCAGCTCGTTCACGCCGGGATTGACGACGTTGCCCTGACTGCCTGCGGGCGAGCCGAACACCATCGCCACCTGGCCGGGTTTGGCCGTGTCAGTAGGATAGGCCATGCCCTGGGTCGCCCCGTTCCCGTTCGAGATCTCGACAAGATCACCGGCGCCGATGCCCAGACGGGCCATGTCGCCGGCATTCATCTCGATGAACGGATAGGGGAAGCGGTCCTGTACAAAGTCGTTGTCCTGATCGAGGAACTGGTTCTGCCAGAAGATGTTGGCTCGAACGTTGTTGATCCAGAACTCGTGGCTCGCTTCTTCCTGGGCCTTGCCCGCGGCCTGCCAGCCCCGCCAACCTGCAGCAAGGAATAGCGCCTTGCCGTCGTCGCGACCGTGGCGAGTGAATACACCGTCGGTATAGAGCCGCGGCGTACCGACTAGCTTGCCGTCCTCAAAGCCCACGACCGGCTCCTGCACCCCGTTGTTGCCCATAGCGCGCAAGCGCTCATAGGTCACTTTCGGGTTGCCGGAATTGTAGCCGTCCATGAAGGCGTCTTCCTCTGTCTCCCAGTCATAACCCTTGAATGGTCGGCCCCCACCGAGTGGTCCACTTTGAATGTTAGTGCATGACCGGCCTCTGGTCCATCTGGACGACGGTTTCCGGGGCGGGTGGTTTCCATCCCAATGCGCTGTGCGGCCGGACGGTGTTGTA
>Ga0224508_10001862_pt1 | contig 18523 bp, 14 predicted proteins | sample SF_Jan12_sed_USG_4_FD_170157 | JGI IMG/M metagenome (GOLD analysis project Ga0224508, IMG submission 170157) | Sediment microbial communities from San Francisco Bay, California, United States - SF_Jan12_sed_USGS_21 | ecosystem: Environmental > Aquatic > Marine > Sediment | place: USA... | reverse complement strand
AAATTCGAGGCGGCCGGCCTCTTCGTTCCTGGCGATGTAATCTTCGAGGCCCGGCTCATAAATAGGAATGTCCCCATTATTGAGGCGGGCGATCTTGTCCTCGTCGATGTCATAACAGACGACGTGGTTGCCCATCTCGGCCATGCAGGCACCGGTGACGAGGCCGACGTAGCCGGAGCCGAAGATTGTCAGTCGCATGGGGTCATACGCTCCGCTGCTGTTGCGAACGCGGAATTATACAGGTGTTTGCATCCGCCGCCTGCGCAGCAGCGCTGCCCGGCGATGTTTGGCCATTGTCTTTATGACGAAGCGCTGCGACAGGCCGAGAACCGACCAACCCGTGAACATCACGACATCCGGGACCTGCGCGAAGTGGCCGATAAGTGCCACGATTGCATAGGCGGCCTGCAATCCGGTCAGAATGCCAAGCGAATCGCGCACGCCGAAGCCACCTCGCTTTAGCGTGTGGTGAAAGTGATCTCGACCGGGGGTAAACGGCGACTTCCCGGCCAGTATGCGGCGCACAAAACAGGTCAATGTGTCGTAGATCGGAATGGAGGCGAACCAGAGGCAGTGCACAGGCGATATCAGACTTTCCGAACCCTGACTGATGCCCAGGGTTATCCAGACGATCGTAAAACCGAGCAGCGTGCTGCCGGCATCCCCCATGAACGAGCGCACTTTGCGGTTCCATTTTGTCGGAAAATTGAACATCAGAAAGCCGACGATCGCTGCCGTTACCGTCAATGCCGCTGCCGCCGCATTATGCCCGGGGCCTGCGGCCGTGGCGACGGCGAGTAAGGCAACCAGTCCTAATGAACCTGCGAGCCCATCGACCCCATCAATCAGGTTGTACGCGTTTATCATCGTCAGGGTCACGAGCATCGTGAATATGAGCGTGAAGCGGCCCATGGATATCTCGCCCGTGCCGAACGGATCGCCAATATCAGTGAGCGGCAATTTTGCCCCGTAGACCATCAGGAGTACGGCAGCGATTTGTATCGTCAGGCGCGCCGCCGCCGGAATAGTAAAATGGTCATCCAGTACACCGGTGACCACGAGCAACAAGCACGCGACGAAGAGAATGGGTAGTGCGTAAAGAGCGCCGCCGACTAATGTCAACCCGGCGAATGCACCGATGAACATCGCTATACCGCCATTGATCGGCACCTCGCCAATATGCGACTTGCGTCCACCGGGCCGATCGACGAGCCCAACGCTCTTGGCCAGCGGCCGGAGTGCGAACATAAACACGGTAGTAACGGCGAACGCGACGACCATCGCCGGTACCAGGTTGAAATCACTCATATTTTGTTCTGTCTCATCTATCGTCGCAAAAAAGACGAATTCGGTTTATCCCGCAAACCTGCCGCAACTCACTATTGGTTAACGCTGTTGCCCATGAGTGGTTGACGGGTAATGCGGCGATGTTACCGAAATCTGCTAGTTATGGGAATTTCCCAACAATTAATGAACAGAGCCCGGTGCCGGCACCGCCGACAACTCTATCTTGCCTCTCAACTGTTTACCGGGCAGGTAGCGGCTGGTCTTCGTCCTGGTCGTCCGTCAACCCCGCATCGAAGCGAGAGGATTCAGTTGTTTGGCTTTCTTCCTGCCCTGGACCGGGCAATCCGAGATCCGTTTGTGATGGTCCGGTATTCAGCAGGTCATTACCGGCCGGTGGCTCCAGACCGACTGGAGCTGATTCTGTAGCCTGTCTAGAAGCGCCGGCATCCGCCAAATCTCGAGCATCAAGTTCTGGCCCCGGTAATCCAAAATCCTCTTGAGACGGGCCTGTGCCGGCACCGTAGGCTCCTTCCGGCGGAATCACGAGTCCGGGCATGTCTATGCCGCTATTTTCGGGTTCCCTCCCCACAATCTCCGACGCAATAGGTCCACCGGATTCTAGGCCCTGATATCTCGTCACCGATTGCACGGCCTGGGCATCTGTTGCTTCAAGTTTGACGCCGCTGGAACCGTTGCCGTTTCCCAACGGCCTCTGTTCCAGGCGGCTCGCAACAGAATCCGGGGCAGGATCACTCGCCGACTTTATCTGGTTCGTGGACGGTTGTTCGCTTTGCTGTAATGCATTGCCGGAAACCGATACGAACCTGACAAAGAGAAAGATCGCCGTGAGTACAACGATGCCTATCACGATGGACATCCACTTTGTCAAAATCCTTTCCTCTGCCACTACCTGGTGTAAACGACCTCCCAATCCAGATCACTTAGTGTCGAAACCGGAGACGGGTCGAGCGTCGTGAAGCCGTCCTGTTGCCAGTAATAAATCTGACCACTGGTCCCGTGCAGCCAGAGCATATCGCCATTACCGTCGCCGTCATAATCGCCATCTCCAACGACGCTCCAGTCAAGGTCACTGACAATCGAGACTCGTGCACTCGAGAGGATAGTCGAACCGTCCATCCGCCAATAGTAGACTTTTCCTGTACCGCCGACACCGATGTTGCGCCACATCAGATCGTCCTTGGTATCGCCGTCGTAGTCGCCATTGCCAACCACGCGCCATTTGAGATCGGCCGGTGTCGCAACTGCGTCGCTCGACAGGATCGTCGAGCCGTTCATCCGCCAGTAATATACCTGGCCCGTCAAATCATGACGCCACATCAAATCATCCCTGGTATCGCCGTCGTAGTTGCCACTGCCAACGGCCTGCCAGTTCAGATCAGTCAAAAAAGCGACCCGCGCACTGGACATGATCGTTGATCCGTCCATTCTCCAATAATAGATCTCGCCACTACCACCGACACCGACATGCCGCCACATGATGTCATCATTGCCGTCGCCGTCGTAGTCGCCGCTGCCGATGACCTGCCAGTTGTCACTTGATAGCGTCGCGACACTCGAACTTGATGTGATCATCGACCCGTCCATCTGCCAGTAATAGACCTGCCGCGAAACGGAATTTCGCCACATAATATCGGCCTTGTTGTCGCCGTTGTAATCGCCCGTGCCTACTATCTCCCAGTTCAGGGTGGAAGGAGTGGCGACACTCGAACTCGAAGTGATCTCGGCGCCGTTCATTTGCCAGAAGTAAACCTGTTCGGTTGTTGCATGACGCCACAAGATGTCCGCCTTGCCGTCGAAATCGAAATCACCTGGTGTAGGTACAATTGGCGTGCAGTCGGAATCAAGAGAATCGTAGTTTTGATCACCATCGTTGTCTGTGCCAGAGCCATTGGATGAGAAGTCTTCCTGGCCGTCCGGGCTACATGGATCCATGGTCATATTTATGGCGGTGTTGTTGATACTTGCATACCAGGGCGGCATCGTATCTTCACTTGCAGGCGTGAGATTGGCAGGGTTGGCGTCCTGGTGGCAGGCAGTGCAGGTTCCGACTGTAAAAAGAGGATTTCCCGAAGTTTCGTGATGTTGGCGAAGTCCCGCTCCCCATCCATTCCCAACGAAACCGAGCGCATTAGCATCCTCAAACCGTCCATGGCAACCCATGCAGGCGATGGCATTGACTCCGTCCTTGGCGTTTCCGGAACTGCTGAGTCGCACTTGTCTACCACTAGTTCCTGTTCCGCCATGGCAATTGTCACAGCTGCCATTGGGGTTGCTTTCGACATCCGTATTGTTCAAATGGACGTCGTGCAGGGTGGCTCCCCAGGAAATGCCCTCGCCCGGGGACGTATACGTGCCGCTCCGGAACGCGCCGTGGCACACTGCGCATTGTCCCTGGTCGTCAATGCCGTCGGAGTAGTGCTGGTAGGCGAACGAATCAAAAGGACTCATCAGCAAGAAAACCGCTATGGCAATGTGAATCAATCCGATTTGTAACCTGCTCATACCCTACTCCTATTCTCCGTTGGCTCCGCCTTGACAGCCACATGCACATCCGTCTCACGCCACTCTGCCCAGGAATTCCTGTCCTCGCCTACACCGCCATTCTGAGTTTCAGGCAGCATTTCAAGAACTACCCTATTTTCCTAGATAGAACACGGCCGTAGGAATACGCGTTAACCACAATCTGGTTCGCAAATTCCGAGTCAGGCGCAAAAAAATATCGGTATCGAAAGCCCGAGTAAGAGTGGATTTCAGTTTGCGTCGTCGCTATCGGGCGCTCATGGAGACTGGTCCGGATCCTCAATATTCACACCCTCGCCGGGAAGTACGTACATTGGGGGCATCGCTTCGGCAGCCGCAGGGTCGATCGGTTGCCCGGGGCCCAGCGGGTCAGCAATTCCATCTCGCGCCGTATCGCCCAGGTCTGTTGCCGATCCGGACAGGCCCGCAGGACCTGGCGCGCTCGGGTCCGGCTGAGGAATGACTCCGGCGAGCGGGCCGTCGTCGGTCTCGAAAAACTGATCGCCGAGCGTGGACATGGGATCGTCGGCTTCGCCAGGCGCAGAGTTTCCTCTCGCCACAGCGCTTACCTCGATGCGACCGGCTTTGGGATCAAACGGAAGCGTCGCCGGATCCACGATCGGCAATTCGATGGATTTCTTGACCGGAACCGTGCCAAAAATCGTTCGCGGTGGTTCCTCGGTATTAGCGCCTGATGCGGCGTTCAACTCACGATCCGGCTCCCACAGAACCACGTCCGCATCGCCGCTTTGACCGGCGCCGTCCATTAGGTCGCGCATCGATTCGGCGGTTGCGGCCGGTTCTGGCGCCTCAGCCGATGCGCCGACCGACGGCCCGGCGGCGTCGCCTCTGCGATCTCCGTTTTGCATTGCAATGATGAGCACGATGAACAGCAACGCCCCGCCGCCAAGCCATATTGTTGCTTTCACTGGCGAAATCCTAATTGACGTCCACGATTTGCCAGCCAGCTGCCAGCGCCGCGCTGATCGTGCCACCGCGCTGGGTGGTGGCGCCGTTCTGTTGCCAGTGGTAGATCTGACGCGACGTGCTGTTAAACCAGACCAGATCCGACCTGCTATCGCCGTTCAGATCGCCACTACCCACGACCGACCAGTCCTGGTCGCTGACGATCGAGATTCTCGAACTGGATTCGATTGTGGCGCCGTTCATCTGCCAGTAATAAACCTTGCCATCCTCACCGACGCCCCTGCGCTGCCACGTCAGGTCAGCTCTGCCGTCACCATTTTGATCGCCGTCGCTAACGACCTCCCAGGCAAAATCGCTGACGAACGCGACCCGCGCCGATGAATCGATCGTCGCACCGACGATTTTCCAGAAGTAGACCTCACCCGTGCCGGAGTTGTACCACATGATATCGGCGACTCCATCACGATCGAAATCCTTGTCGCCGACGACCTCCCAGAGCGGGTCCTGAAGAACCGCGATTTGCGTAGCCCCGATTCTCGTTGCGCCATTCATCGTCCAGATATGCACTTGTTGTGTGCTTATATTGCGGAACAGGATGTCGCAGAAACCGTCGCCGTTGTAATCGCCATCGCCAACGATCTGCCAGTTGGCACTATTCAATGCCGCAACGGCTGATGAAGACTCGATCGTAGTGCCGTTCATAAACCAGACGTACAGCCGATTGTCCGTATTCCTCCACAATATGTCGGCCTTGCCGTCGCCGTTATAGTCGCCACGACCGGCGACAGACCAACCGGTCTCTGTCAGCACTGCCACGGGACCGCGCGGATCGATCAGGTTACCGTGCATATTCCAAAAGAAGACTTCTCGTGATCCAGGATTGAACAACAGGATATCGGAGCTGTTATCGCCACCGCCGTCAGGTCCAATCGTTAATCCGCTCGAGAAATACGGCAGCAGCGTTTGGAAACCGTTGCCTGAGTCGGCACCTCCCGGCGTCCCGGAATAGAGTGGCCGGGGCCGATCGTCTGTGACTTCGACATGGAAATCGTGCGGCAGAGAATCACCAAATGTTACATTCCGCACCGCCTGCCCCGGAACCGCAATCGTCTCCTGAACGTTACCGACAGTGCCAATATGCCAGTCGATCGTTGCCTGGTTCGGAGTCGGGGCCAAGGCTGAGACGGACGTTACATCGACTGTGACGCTGGTAGCGCGCGTTGCCGGGTTTTCCGAATATGAGATCGTCGCTTCCGGGTTCTCGATCTCGGTCGGCGGCGCCGCAGTCACGTCCAAAGTCAGACTCGCAAACCGCCCGTTACTGTCTTCGACATATACGATCCACTGCCCTGGCAGTTCTCGCAGCCGGCGAAAGCTCGCGATACTAAACCAACGGCCGACTCCGGGCGGCACACTGACGGGGGCATCGGTCGAAACGACATTTTGATAACCTTCCGGGTCAACGACCGTCTGTGTCACGGAGTCATTGTAGGCTGCCGAGATTTGGTAGCGAACGCCCATTAAGTCCGCGTCGGCGAACGGCACGAGAGAGCCGTCGAGGTCGTTCGTTGTTGGTGTGTTCAGATCGGATTGCGGCGAGAGAAAGACAAAGTCCGTCGGATCCGACCCGAGTGCCGCAGGTGTGTAAGCGACCGGGTCGGCGTACAGGTCGGAATAACCGTAGAGCGCGCGGCAAGAATCGATATCGTCGTTTCGCACGTGGTCCAGGGAATTATACGGATTCGCGAACATGATCGACGCGTGATCGCTTGAGTGCCCGAGCCCAAGCACGTGACCGATTTCATGTGCAAAAGTCTGGTTGAAACCGATTAGACGATTGGTCGTCGCGTCCGCATCAAGCCCGGTCAGATCGAAAGTCGCCGGATCCAATCGCAGCGTGCCGTCGATGTACTCGAAATGTCCGGGGCCGGTCCGATCCTGAGAACCACTCCAGGCAGGGCCGGCAAGCCCGGCACCGGCAACGTCCTCCCACTGCACGACAACCTGATTGTCGGTCAGGGTGTCAATGTCTGCGTTGTCGTCAACCCCACCGAATATGAAGTGTACACCGCAGACATCTTCCCACTCATCGAGTGCCGCCTGCATGCGTGCCACAGCCACATTGTCGTCCGTGAAACCGCCGGGCGGAGTGCTGCCGAGCGGATAATCAATCAGATCGGGGTCCGTATTGTAAACCCAGGTCAACGTTCCGTTCGGCCATTTGCCGAAACTGTCGCTAATACCAAGACCTTGCACAACTGCTCCACCACCGTCGTCATCTGCGGCACCGCTCAATGTCAGCACTAATCCAGCGGACATAATGACCATAACGATACTGCGGAGAACGCGAGAGGAACGATTCATGTTTGGCCTCATTCTTGTTGTAATTGACGATGATGTAAGCGACGATTCCCTGCGATAACTCGCCAAGCGTTGACCTGGAGCACAATCGCAGTATAGATCACGCAGAAATCAGGTCAATTTTGCGGTACCTTCATGCACTCAGAATACTAAACAAATTGCGGACCTCTGGATTCGCGAACCTGCTCAAACTATGCGTACTAAGCTGAAGATTTCTGGTCACTTTTCGCCAGTGGCGACATCCTATCTTGATGCGCCGCTAGGCTACAAATTCAAGAAGGTGCTGCGTTACGTTTCGCTCTATGGCATCGGGCGAACGTTGGTGAAGATCCGTGGGCAATTTCACATGCAGCGAAACCATGCGATGCACGGGGATCTCTGGGAGAATGCGTCTTGTAAGGACCCGCTGCATGATTGTCGCTATGTAGCTATCGTCGGCTGCGGTAACTTCGGCTATTCGGGCATCGCCTATTACCTTGCCAAACAATCGAAACGCTTTCTCAGGGCTACGCTGGATATTGACCCGTCGCGTGCAGTATCGCTCTGCAAGGATTATCGAGGCGCCTACGCCACGACGAATCTTGATCGAATTTTGGACGATCCCGCAGTTAAGCTCGTCTACATCGTCTCTAATCACGCATCGCATGCTGAGTATGCGATTCGTTGCATTGAAGCCGGCAAGCATGTCCACATTGAGAAACCGCATGTCGTCACGCGTGATCAGCTGAATCGACTGCTCCTCGCTCAGAAAATGAATCCCAAATCCATGGTGTTTCTGGGTTTCAACCGACCCAAGAGTGGACATTTCAAGAAAGTTCAGTGGGCACTCGGTGCCCAATCCGGCCCGATCATGATCAATTGGTTCATCGCCGGTCATGAGATCCCTGCGGATCACTGGTATTTCCAGGAGACGGAAGGCGGACGTGTACTTGGCAACTTGTGCCATTGGACCGATTTGTCACTTGAAATGGTCGGTGTGAAGCGCGCTTTTCCCTGTGTCATCACGCCAACGTCGCACGCCGACGCAAAATGCGACTTCGGTATAGGCATTCGGTTCGCCGACGGTTCGGTCGCGGGAATCACGTTTTCCGTCAAAGGACATCTTTTTGAGGGCGTGCGCGAAGTTTTGCAGGCGCATCGTGGCGATACGCTTGTTCGCCTTTGGGACTTCGAGAGGACCCTGATCGAGACTGTGGATAAACGATATCGCTTCAAGACCTACTACCGAGACCACGGACACGAGGCGAACATCGTCGATTCCTACGAGAGCGTTTCCCGGAATTTCGCTGGAAGCGCTATTTCTGCAAGAGCTCTCGCGGCCACCTCACGGCTGTTTCTCGGCGTAAAAGAAGCTCTTGATACTGGCGCGAGCGTTACGATCGACCTGGACTATGCGCCCGCGGCCGACGAACGCCACCAGGGTCTCGAACGCAATATCTCAGAGAACGTGATTAAGATGAGTGCAACCACGCCGCCATAGAGGACGAACAGGTACGGTGAATAGCAGATAGGCAGAACGACAAACAGGTAGATCTTGACCGCAAAGAAAATGGCGGAGCGGTTGGTCAAGAGCAGCATATCGAGCAAGCCGATGGCGAACGCGTACGCCAACGGTATCAGGATCAGACCCGCCCATCCCCAGGCAAGCCAGACATCGGCCGGCAACCCCAGCGGTGAATTGCCGTGCATCGAGCCGCCCGTGGCCGAATGAAGAACATTAGAGAGCGACTCCCTCACTCCAGGAAGTATGCCGCCGAGATCGGCGAGCCAGGATTCGCCATAGGTCGGCCCAAGGTTTTGCCAAACGTTGAACGTAAGCAGATTTTCTCGCGGTGCCGCTAACAAGATGCGATCAAAGAGATTGACGAAAATATCGGCGATCAGCCCGGACGGCGAAAGATCCGGATTTGCCCGGCCGAGCAGCACGGTCAGAAGACCATAGGCCGCCAATAACAGGACGATCGCGAGCCAGGGCACACGCCGACGACCTGTTTTGACGCCAGATCTCCACCCCGCAAATCGATTCGTGTAATAACTCGCAAGCAATAGGGCAACAAAGAAGACCACGAATACGAGCCGCTGGCCTGAGACAAGCATTGCAATGATCGCTGTGCCAAATCCAAACCAGACGATCGGGCTGCGGCGAAATCCGGGCGTGATAGCCATTGTCGCCATTATTGCTATCGGGATGATGATGTCACGAAATTGCTTGACGTAACCGGGTGCGAGGTAACCTTCGCTGCCGGCTGTAATCGCCTTTCTCGCATCCAGCAACGTCGAGTCACTGGCGAGTGACGCGATCGACAGTAGCGCGCCAATGATCGAATTCGAAAACACGGCATAGACGAATGCGATGCAGACCAGCCCGGAGAGCAACAACATGGCCTTGATCGAGTACTGCTCGATCGGACCTGAATCGATACCTGCAAACTGCCGGTTAAAATCCACGGTCTTGTATAAACTGCCGCATACGAAAACGAACAGCACTGCGCCAAGCAATGCAGACGTCATTGCCACGAGACTCATCGCAACGATTTCAATGGAATCCGGACCTGGATGCGTGAGGCAAACGAGAATCGCACCAACCGTGTACAAGCCAATCCCGAACAGGTAGGAATCCGGCAGGAACGGCCCCACCTGGCGCATAGCCGGTTTGATCCTCGAGTAGCACCAAAGCAGCGCCAACACCGATGCAATGAGCAGAGGCAGTGTCATACGTTCAACCCGTCGCCCAGCAACACCTGCTGAATCCGCTCGCGAATCGGCTCCCAGGCATATTGCGCCTCGTATATCTGCCTCGCAGAGTCGCACGCGGACAGAAAGGCGTCTTTGTCATTCCTCAATGCCCGCAATTCCTTGCCCAGCGTATCGGCCTTGTCGTAATCGGCAACGACCAGGCAATTTCGTGGTGACAAAGTCTGGCCGACCTGCATTTCGCTGTTGATGATCACGGGACGGCCCACGGCGAGCGCCTCCGCGAGTTTGTTTGATGCGGCATAGCGGTTGATCTTTCGGGCCGGATCATACAAAGCAGACACAAAGTGGCAGCGCCGGGTCTCTTCCATGACGACATCATGCGCGACAAATCCGAGGTAGACCACGCGTGGGTTGTTTTTGAGTTCGGCAACGATTTCGGGGACCCCGTCACCCGCGACCCGGAGCTCCACGCCGGCACATTGCTCTGCGATCGTGATCAGCGCCCGGAGCCCTCGGCCCCAATCCAACCAGCCACCGAAAAAAATACGAATCGTCTCTCCATCAAGGTCGGGCGCCGAGAACCCGGCATCTTCGGGTGTGTTACGCACAATCGAGACTTTTCGCTGACACCAGCGCGGCAAGGCGGCGCGACGAAAATTTTCCGGAACAACAGTTGCATCGGCCGCACGCACACACAACCCCTCGAGGACATTCAGCAGAAACGCGAATGCCGATGGCACGTTATACCGCTGCGCAAGATTGTCATGAATATTGTAAACAAGTCGCTTCCCATACCGCATGCGATAAAGGATGGCTGCCGGCATGGTCTCGATGTCAGACGCGTGCACGAGCTCGGGCCTGTTCTGTTTGAGAAAACGATACAGGTCGCGATTAAAACGAAATATCGACCTGAGGTACAACATTGGCCGCCTGCCGCTTAGCAGCGGGAAGTGACGTCCTAATCGGACGACATGCCACCCGCCCCACTGCTCGTCCCGCTCAAGCCCTTCTTCCCGGAATGCCCCGCAGAACGTGGCTTCGTAGCCCAGTTCTGATGCCACTCCCATCATGCGCAGGACTCGGGGTATCGGCCTCGAACCAACGCGGGCAAAAACGGCTTTAAGGTTCGGGTCTGTCACTAGTCACCAGCATCGGGGCGCCAAGCGCCGCCAGGCCGCAAACCAACATCACAAGACCTGAAGTCGCGAGAAGGAGATGAGTCTCGCGCATCTCAGGGTTCACGAGAGCAAGCATTACTGGCACAGCGAGCGCGAGCGCATAGCTCACCGACTCCATCCAGGGCCGCGCTGTCACTTTGTACAGATTGCACGTGTTCATGCCGACAAAAAAGACAACGCTCGCGACCAATACCTGCTTCGTCAACAATAACTGCTGCGGCTCGCTGTAAGCAAAAACGAAGCCGACGATTTGCGGCAACAGAACCCATGACACCACGAAGATCGCCGCACCAATCAGAAAAGACTCGGCCAGGAATCGCATTGCTGTGAGTCGGAAAGAACTCGGGCCACCGAATTTTGGCAGATGCCGCGTCCACGTCGTATAGAAGACCATGCCGAAAAAGGTACTCGCCGACAGCGTCACGCCGATCACGCCGAGCACGTCACCCTCATAGAGCCACGCGAGCGAGAAACGCGGCGCGCTGGTCACTATGGCGCACAGGCCAGCTGCAATTGCGAACCAGGCCGCATTGACGAACACCTGCCAGACTGCACGCGTGGTGGATCTGGACTCCTGCTTCACGGCGACTGTGCGATAGATTCGATGACTCACGAGCATGAGCGCAACGAGCCCGGCGAGCACGAAGGCCGTCTGAATGGAACCCTGCCCCGAGTACACGGCTATTGCCAAGGCGCTGATCAGCAGCAGGAGCTTGATTGCGTGCCAAAACGCAAAGGCTGCGATCGCATCACTCGTTTCGGACCTGACTTGGGTAACCGCGAAGTCGAGGTCCAGAAGCCCGTCGCTTACCTTAAACAGAATCAGGCCTGCAATCAGTCGATAATCGATATCCAAGAACCCGGAAACGACTGCAACGACAACAGCGGCCAATGTGAGGGCGAACAATCGCGCGATGAGATAGGTGCGTACATCTATCGTCCTGAATCTGTCCAACAATACGGATGTGCGCAATCCCCAATGGGCCGTCGAAAATGCCGCAGCGCTGATGCCGGCGACTATGGTGAACAATCCAGCCAGTTCGAGGCCTACCTTCCTCGACAAAAAGATCAAAACGAGGACTGGCGGTAGCGCCGCGGCCGCCTGGCCAATGACGCTGAGAATATGTTGCTTAATCACACGTCTTTTCGTGCCCGACGCCCAAATTGATGCAACGACAAGGCCGCAATAATCCCCAGTAATGTCCCGAACAAAAGACTGGAAAATACGGTCAGCACAGGTCGTGGCGAAGTCGGCCTGACCGATATCGTCGGCTGACCAAAAGGCTCTGCCGCGAACGGCAGATTCGAACTTGCAACCATGCGCCGCTTTTCCTGTTCGGCAAGAATGTCGTGCAACGATTGGCGGTACTCGGTTACGGAAACACTCGCGAGTTGGTCCTTGAGGTATGCGACATAGGCGCTCGTGCGATCCAGCTCCTTTTGCCGCAGCGCTGAGTCCACCGCTTCATGAAGAACGGTCAACAGGGCCTGTGCAATCTCCGGTCGACTGTGCTCGATCATGATTGTCACGACCGGGCCCGATCGGTCTCTCACAATCCTGAGCTCCTCGTCCAGAAATTCATTGACCGACTCGGCATTGGGCGGTTCCCAGTCACGATTTGGAGCACCGAATACTGCCTTTATGATTGTGGACACACTTCTTAACAGCCCCGTGGGCTCGACCCATGCGTTGTCGTCTTCACTCCATTCTTCGGCAAAGAGCTTTTGCATCAGGTCCACATCTTTAGTGACTGCGGCCGACGTTTCTCTGGACTGCAGGCCCTCCAAATACAATTCGAAGTCGACCGTCTCGTTGGCATTGGGTATCGATAGGCCGGTCAGACCGGCGAGACCGCTGATTCCGGCCGGCAAGGTCGATGTCGCTGACGCCGTCGGCGTTACCTTTAGCGTTACCGAGTACTCCGGATCAGCAAGATGCAGATAGATAATGGCGCACAGGACCAGGATCACCGGAGCAAGAATGAGCGCGCGCCGGTGCTCGCGCAGAACCGCAATGACATCCGACAGGTTGATTTCAGTTGACGTCTGTTTGACCATCGCGGCGCCCGGGTTCTTGTTATTGGATAGCGTCTGGATTCATGCGACTGCAGCCGCGGCTGTGCCGATAGTATAGATTATTGATTCAATACGGAAATGTCGGAATCAGCCTGGGCCGCTGATAAACCTCTCAGGATCTCCAGCATTTCTCCCGCCAGGCGATCACGAGAATGCAGCTGCGCCGCGTCGGCCGCTTTCTCTGCGTAGCTCAGCGCCCTGGCTGGGTCGGCTTTCCATTCCAGGATGGCGTCAGCCAGCGCTTGTGGATCTTCCGGCTTGATCCATTCTCCGGCCCCGGCCGACTGAACGAGTTCTGCGGCCTCCCCTTTCGGTTGTACGATCATTACCGCTTTTCCCATGCCGAAGGCTTCGAATATCTTCGACGGAATCACGGTAGCGAAGACCGGATCGTCCTTGAGGTGCACGAGCGCCACATCACATACGCTCCATAGCTCCGGCATCTGTTCCTTGGGCATTGAGTCGTGGAACACGACATTGCCGAGCCGCAGGTCCTCAGCACGCTCCAGAAGTCGCCGCTTCTGGGCGCCGTAACCGACGAGCAGGAAGCAGATGTCCGGCTCGCTTTCGAGCCGCTTTGCGGCCGCAAGTACATTCTCCAGCGCGTGCGCAAGGCCGTGCGTGCCCAGATACGCGACGACGAACTTGTCCGTCACGCCTAACTGAGATGCCATCGCAGCCGAACGTGCCCGTGGCTGGTAGCGGGACAGATCGACACCGTTACGGATGACGTGGATCTTGTCGCCATCGATTCCCCGGCGCTGCAGGTCATCTTTGAACGACTCCGTTACCGATACGATGGCCGCCGCGCGACGATAGAGGAATAATTCGAGTCTCTCGAGAAATCGTATCACGGCACCTTTCTTCATCGCACCGACGGTCACGATGGACGCAGGCCAAAGATCCCGCAACTCGAAAACAAATGGTCGCCATTTCAAGACGCTCAGCTTCCACGCTGCGAACGCAGCGAAAAACTGCGGTGACGTGCCGATAACAAGGTCCGGACGCCGCTCGAACATTCCAAAAAAGATGGCCGAACACATGAATGAAATGTAATCGAGGATTCGTCTTGAGAATCCCTCGTTGCTTGTGATGTAGCTCTTGACTCGAACGACTCGGATTCCGTCAATGATCTCGACAGATCGCCAGGCGTTGCGGTAACCATCATGTACCTCGCCTTGCGGGAAATTGGGCGCGCAAGTGATCACCGTGACCTCGGCGCCATCGGCGACCCATCGCTTCGCGTGCTCGTAGGTCCGCGACGCCGGCGCGTTGACTTCGGGCGGGAAATTATCCGTTATGAAGAGAATCTTCATAGTAAATGCATGTTGTGAGTGTCGATTCGAAAGTCACGGCGATCTTCTTGCCCGGCCGCCGAAAATTGAACCCTTCGCAGAATTCGTAAGGCAAGACTTCTATATTCTCGGCGTTCTCCAGGCTCAACCTGAGCCCAGCAATCTCTATGTCCGTGCTGCTTACCAGGGGATCCAGCCCGGGATGGCAATGAAAATGTGCAACACCGATGCTCGGTGAATCAGATTCCAATGCATCTTTGATCTCGATTCCATCGGCGAGAAAATCGAAGCGTCGACGATGCAGGATGCCCAGGCGCTGGTAGCCGTCATGTGCGGCGGACACATGGCTTTCGCCAACATCGACGTCTACAGGGCGCGCCCGCCGCCCGACGCGAAACGCGCCCCAGATCTCACTCTGCTCCTCACCATCAACTGAGACCGTATTATGCGATTCGGTACCGCGTTCCAAATGACGGCGTTCATTCGCGTTGTAGGTCGATACGCCGGTATTCACAAATATCCTCTTGGTTCCGATCGACAGTTCGAAACTGAGGCAATCGCAATGCGCGTGTCCGGGTTGATAGTCCGGCCCGATTTCGCCGGCATCGACAAATGCTGTCACGTCCTCGCGCTGATAACGCAGGTAACCGCTGTCCGGCAATTGGGACAGGCCCTGCGGCACCGTTGTCTCAGCCTGAATGCCCAGTCGATCGGCGTACTCCTGCAGCTCGACTAACGAAGGCGCCACACCCCTGGTCGTGTCGTTGAAGTAGGCGGGCTGCCCGTCCGGATGCGTCATGTAGCTCAGCCAGTGCAGCATTGAGGCGGCGGCAGCCGCCGTCCCCCTGGGCGGCTCCAAACTGTAGACATGGCAAATGTTCACGATGTCGAGAAGATCTTCGAGAATCGTCGCCTGGTACATCGGACTGCGTTCGATATGTCCGCCATCGTCGAGAACCTGTTCTTCGACTGCCGCATCGAGCAGTTCCCGTCCTTTTGCCAACCACTGATCAGCCTCGTCACCCTCGAAAAATACGCCCGCGAAAAACAGCGCCTTGGCATTCTCAAAAAGATGGTTAGCCAACACGTGGTACTCGATTGTCTGTGCCAGGACCCTGGCCTGGAGCCACAGCGACGTCAGCGCTTTCTCCGAGAGCGCATTGCCAGCGAGAACCCATTTGATCCAGTTGACGATGCGCAATGAGATCGGATACGGTTCCCACCCATTGCCTCCGGTTGGCGGATTGTCATCGATCCACCGGTTAATAAAACGTGTGGCAGCCTCGCCATTTGAGAAGTTGCGCTGGCAGTTCAGAAGCTCGTGGTAGTGAAGGTGATACAGCAGCAACTTGTCACGGTTTGAGTCGTTCCAGCTCTCCTTACCGCCTATCTCGATTATCTGATTGAGCAAAGCAAATCGATTATCGTTTTCAACCTCGGAATTGCTGGGAATTGATTCGACCCAGCGCCCGACTGGTGTCGCCAGAGCCGGATTTGACACGGTACCGACGCGCACGCGGCGAAACGGCCACCATAGTCTGTGCATGATCTGGGAAAAACGCAGATAACGAACGGTGCGTATGAATGTGCCGAGCTTCATGCCGATGGCTTGCTCAGTACGCCCAAAAGAAGCACTCGAAAACGTGCCAGGAAACCGAACCGGTTGACGAGTCTCTCGTAAAGGATGCCGATGATGTACAGAGGGCAGAAGATTCTCGTGTATTCTGGTCGGCCTTCGATCAGGTCGAGTTCTTGCGCCGTAAGCCCTGCGCTGTCAGCAAGCCGAATAACCTGCCGCCGCGAATTCGCCCGGTAAAGCGTTGGAAACGTATCAACAACCTTGCGGCCGCGCAGCCTGTTGATAAAGCCGTGGAACTTGTGCGGTGTCAGACGCGCGATAATCGGCATGTAATGGTGCCGATTGGGCGTTTTGAATAAAAATACACCTCCCGGCCGGAGTACCCGCGCAACCTCAGCGAAGACCTGCTCGGGCTCGCTAAGGTGCTCCAGAACGTTATCAGAGAAGACGACGTCAAATGTGTCGTCGTCGTAAGGAATGCTCTCGCCTCCGGTCACTTTGGCATCGTCGAGATACGAGTTTTCAAGAACTCTTGGATCAAGGTCGATGCCGCATACTTTCGCGGCAAGGCCACGGAAGTTCATTTGCTCAACGATGCCAGCCCCGGCGCCAACATCGAGAACAACCGACGACTCGGAAATACGACTTAGAATCTCGTTCCGGAACAGCTCGTCATCCCAATTGTTGCTGCTGTCTGGATAAAACTTCCGATCCAAGGCATCGATGCAACGGCTCATCGCGCCATGTTACCCAGCTCGATTGAAACCCGACTGACTTCCAGAATTTCATGCAGATCAATGGGTGATTCATTTCCCTGTCGCAGCGCCGTGAATAGCGCCTCGATACAGGCGGTTTGACCTTTATCCTGGCGCCAGAGTTTTTGTTTCGAAAACCCACGCCAGCCCCAGGCGTCAAGCCGGCGAAAGTTGTCGAGACGCAAAACCTTGCCCTCGACGAACGCCTCCAGCCTCTCTTTCGGATACCGGATGTTGCCATTCGTGAGGTATTGGATGGCGCCGATAGAACCGTCGGCGAATGTCAGATTGATTAACGCACTGTCCGAATTCGAACTCGCCTTTGCCGAAACGATCGAATATTCGACGATTTCACTGCCTGCAAGGTGCCGCAGCAAATCAACGAAATGGCATGCCTCGCCGATAATTCTCCCCCCGCCGACTGCAGGATCGCGCGTCCAGTGGTCGGTTGGTATTGATCCTGCGTTTACAGTCATCACAAGCGATTTGGGTCCCGTTGTTGCCACAAGCAATTCCTTCATTTTGACAACGAGTGGCGAAAATCGACGATTAAATCCGACCATTAATAGCGTCGGATTCTCGCGAAGAGCAGCTTCGATCGCGGCCTGCTCGTCCAATGTAATGCACAGTGGCTTCTCAACAAAAACACTTTTCCCTGCTTCGATCGCCGACAACACATAGTCCGCATGACTGTCATGTCGTGTAGCCACGACAAGCAGTGACACGTCCGTGTCGTCGAGAATAGCGCCAACATCTGTTGACACGGTCTCGAAGCCAAATTTCTTGCCGTAGTGAACCGCGGCGACGCCGCCGTTACTGACGAGCGTCTTCATTTTGGCTCCGGCGCGGTGCAGTACTGGCATTAACATGCGGCCAGAATAGTTGCCCGCGCCGATTACGCCGATAGTCGGCTCGCCGGACGACATCGCTTCGGTACCCGAGGCAATTGCTGTGCCTTGCACCGGATCGCCATCGCCAGCCGCATCGTTTGCATGATTGAGGACTATTCCAAGAGCGGCTTTATCCGAGACCAGCGTCTCGTATGCCTCAACCGCGTCATCGATTGAGTACGTGTGCGTAATTAAGGGTCCAACATCCAACTGGCCAGAGTCCATGAGGTCAAGTACGGCCTCGAAATTGCGTTGCTCCGTCCAGCGAACAAAACCCACAGGATAGTCGTTGCCCTGTTCCTCGTATTCCTTGTCGTAACGGCCGGGCCCATACGAGCAGCTCACTTGGAAACTGAGTTCTTTTTCATAGAAATCAGCCCGAGACAGTTCCAGGCCGGTGACACCGACCAGTACGATGCGACCTCGTTTGCGGCACATTGTGGCTGCCTGGCTGACCGGTTCGTTGCTCTTGCTCGAAGCTGTGATGATGACGGCGTCGACACCTCGGCCACGGGAAAATTCCTGAGCAGCGGCAATCGGGTCCTCACCTTGTTTTAGGTTTACCGTTTCGGCTCCAAATCTCTCAGCCATAGCGAGCCGATCAGAGTCAAAGTCCAGCCCAAGAACGCGGCACCCGTGGCTCCGTAGAATTTGCACCGTGAGTAATCCAATCAGCCCCAACCCCGTGACGACAAAGCACTCTCCTAGCGTTGGTAGTGCCAGCCGGACGCCCTGTAAGCTGATAGCGCCCAATACAGTGAATACGGCGTGATCATCCGGCACGCCATCGGGCACCTTCGCGCAGAGATTCTTGGATACACAGACAAATTGCGCATGCGGACCATTCGAGACGACACGGTCGCCAACAACGAATCCGCTCTGCGCCGATCCGAGTTCGCTTACGACACCGACATTGCAATAACCCAGCGGCAGCGGC
>Ga0224508_10001861_pt1 | contig 18524 bp, 16 predicted proteins | sample SF_Jan12_sed_USG_4_FD_170157 | JGI IMG/M metagenome (GOLD analysis project Ga0224508, IMG submission 170157) | Sediment microbial communities from San Francisco Bay, California, United States - SF_Jan12_sed_USGS_21 | ecosystem: Environmental > Aquatic > Marine > Sediment | place: USA... | reverse complement strand
CCTCGACCGCTCCGGATACTCCTGCGATCCGGACTACGTCACCTACGTGAAACTGATCTTCCGAGAGGATCAAGAGCCCGGCAATGACGTCTTTGACCAACCCCTGTGCGCCGAAACCAAGTGCCACGCCGACGGCGGAGCCCACCGCCAGGAACGGGGTAGAGGGCACCTGCCAGATGATGGCGATCGTCCAGACGACGATGATGAAGATGAGGACCCAGATCATCCGCCGCGCCACCGACCAGAGCGTGGCGATTCGCTGCCTTCGCTCATCGAGCAACTCCTCGCCCGTGTCGAGAAGCCGATTGATCACGCGACGAATCGACCATGTGACCACCATCCCCGTGACGAAGGCGCCAATGACGACGGCGATCGACGTTGCGACCTCCTGGCTCACGCGTCCACCCAATCCATCTGCGCAAGGGTAGCTTCGGCGAGCAGCCCTACCTCGTCGACCTGTGCAGCCATCAGCGCTTTGTCTCGGACGTGCGTCCGCATCACGGCGCCAAACTCACGGTCGAGACCGATGCCGAGGTCCTGGCTGACGGCGGCACGGAAGTGTCGAGTCAGGATCCTTCCGCCCCGGGCGCCGATGGCCTCGGCCACCCGCGACGCCCCGAGGCCGAGGACCAATGCGCCGAGCATCAGAATTACCGGCCAGGGCCACTCGCCCCTCTGGACAGGGACTGCCCACAGCCAGATCGCTCCCGCAACGAACGCCCCGGCGAATGCCCATTTCAAGAACCCAAATCCGCGGAGCCAATTCGGAATGGCCGCCCGCACGTCCGGAAACGGATGGTCGATGAGAGCTCGGTCAACGATTCTCTGGACGCCTGCGGTCGTCTCTTCTCCCGGAAGGGCGGCGCGCAACTTCACGGCATGGCGGCCGCCGAGGTCGGAAGCGACGTCTCCGACGAACCGCTCGATCACTGCATAGACCGCCTCCAAACCTGCCCGCCGGTTCCAGTTGGAGGTCGAGGCTTCGAGCGCACGGGCCGGTTCTTGAAACCCGAGCAGCCGACCAACCGCCGATTCTTTCACAGAGTCGGAAAGCGCTCCCAGTGGCCCTGCTGCTTTCCGCATGGCCTCGGCCCGACCAACGCGAGTCGCCACTTCCTCGACTTCGCTGCCCGCCACGAGCTCACTCAACACATCCACGGCACGCTGCCGCACGGTATCCCAACGGTCATCAAACCCGAGCGGCCCTCCTCCGAGGCCCGCCGCCTCGGCCAGATTGGCCGCCACACGCCGGGCGTCGATGGCGACCTTCTCGACCACCAGCTGCTTGGCGTCGAGCCGGGTGCTGAGCTCTTCCATCAGCTGATCGATCCCGATCGGCAGGCCGTGGATGGGATCGGCCGCCGTTGCGACCACAAGCGGGTCGACGATGCCATCCACCCGCAAGCGATGGCCGAAGTCGTCCAACACTGATTCCAGCTCGGGGCTCGAGAGCCGGTCGATCTGATTCAATACGAATACGAATTGGTCCGAATAGGCGGCGAGGGGGGCCAGGTAGTCGTCGTGGAGCAAGCGATCGTTGTACTTCTCTGGATCCACCACCCAGACAACCGCATCGACCCGAGGCAACAGCTCTTGGAACAACTGCCGATGTGCGCCCACAACAGAATCGGTGTCTGGCATGTCGAGGATGGTCAGGTCAGGAAACTCGGAGTGGCTCACGATCGTTTCGATACCCATGTCCTCGAGAAGCCGCACGATGCCCGGCTCGGGGGTGACCGGCGCCCACGCCAGGGCTCGCGAGGTGGTTGGCCGGATCGGCCCCGATTCGGTGACCTTGGTGCCGGCTATTGCGTTGAGCAGGCTGGACTTTCCCGACCCGGTGCCCCCGGCCAGCGCAATAACGAGCCCGTCCCCGAGAAAACCGATCCGACGCCGGCCATGCCGGACGAGCTGGGCTGATTTGGCAAGCTGATCGCCGTCGATGATCTCGCCGGCGTGGGCGACTAGCTGGTCCAGAGCATCGAGGAGCCTCTCAATCGTCATGCCACACCCTTGCCGCCAGCTGCAGTTGGGCAGCGGCCCGCCGCAGCGCAGCCGAATCGGCGACGTCGACGGAGTCGATCATTCGGAGGAAACGGGCAGCATCTGCGGCGAGCAGACCTTCCAGGACGATGTCGAGGTCGGCACGAGCTCGTTGTGCGAGCGCTTTGGCGGCCGCCGAGCCGAACAGATGCTCGAGAAGCCCCTGCTGGGCGGCAGCTGCCCCTGCGGCGACGCCAACTTCGGCGCCCGTCAGGCCACCCGTGTGAACGAAGACCGTGACGAGCAGCGATACGGCAACCGCGTTTACACCGAGCGAGGCAACTTTGGCGATTCGCTGTTTGCCTTCGCCTTGTTCTCGGACGAGGTCGGCCAGGCCGGCCATCCACGTCTGCACGGCGTCGTCGGCAGATGCTCCGAGTTCCTCGCCGTGGGACCAGAGGTCGGATGTGACCATCCCTCTACCTGTTGGCGATGCCTCCCATGCCGTACATGTCGCACGCGCCGCCAGATCTGCCCTCCGCAGCACGACCGAGACCAACTCCGACCGGGCTTCGGATCCCACGACTCTCTCGACGTGAGCTTGACCCCCGAGCACCCGACGCCCCCACGCTTTTACCCGATTGGCGCCCTCGGTCAGGACTCTCAACAACTCGCCGGTCCCAACAAACTCTTGCCAGCGCTTGACGACTTCTCCGCGAATGAGGGTGCCCCCGTCGAGCGCTTCGCCGATTGCGGTCTGCTGCGCGGCATAGGCTTCGGTGACCACCCTGCGCAGCCGGGTGATCTCATCGGCCTCGATGTCCAAAAGGTCCGCGAGCGTCGCCGTCTCACGAACAACTCCGCTCACCGCTCCTTCAGCAGCCTCTTCAATGACGCCGCGGCGATACGCGGGATCGGAGAGCTGGCTCAAGAATGCATGGATCGGGTCGACGGCGGCTGCCACCAGGCCACCGATCTCAGGGTCCACCGATTGCTCGCGGATCCTCGTGATCTCCAAGGGCTTGGGCCGCAGCCCTCCTGCCTCCAATCGTTTTCGGAAATCAGCCAAGATCTCGTCGGCGACATCTATGTCGCCGACGCGTGTCGGCAGCCGATTGACGATGTATCGAATCGGCAATGCCCGGCCGCGCGCCTTTTCGAGGAACTCCCAGGGCACCGCGTCGGCGTACCTCTGCGCCGAAGTCACGAAGAGACAGACGTCAGCGACGGCGAGCAGCTCATCGGCGATCTCTCGATGCACACCCACCACCGAGTCGAAGTCCGGAGCATCGACGATGGCGAGATGCTCGAGCAATGGCACCTCCGAGGTCACGACCTGGATCGACCGAACGGCTTCGGGGTCGATCGAGTATCCCGACAGGAAGTCGTCTTCGAACCGCTGCAGATGCCGAGGATGGCACCACACCGTGGGGGCCCTCGTCGTTGGTCGAACCGCCCCTATCTCAGTAATGCGCTCTTCGGCCAGGGAGTTGAGGATCGTCGATTTCCCGGCCCCCGTTGAGCCGATGAGCACGGCCACAACTGGACCTTCGAGGTCGGCGAGTCGCGGGACCATGTATTCATCGATGGTCCAGCGCAACCCGTCACGGAGTTCGCCCCCGGCGCCACTGGAGTCGAACGCGAACGACACGCCCTGCAACTCCTCGGAAAGAGTGTGGAGCGCAGCTCGAAGCCGATTGATGCCAGAAAACGTCCCAGACACTGGGCGATTCTCGCACACTGCGCGATTCTGTCACAGGCAGTGGATACCTTGAGGGCATGGTCAATTCACCAGCCGTTCCGAGAGCCGTTTCAGAATCCACTGATGCCGGGGCCGTTCAAGAAGCCTCCGAGCAGACCGTGGTGACCATTGACGGCGATCTGATTCACATCTCGGACCTGGCCATTGAGAGCTCCGACCTCGCGCGACTCCTCATGGGAGTCGACGAGGCCGAGCGTCCTGCACTGCTGCTCGAGGTGGTTTCGCTGGGCACAAGGGGTATGGCGTCGCTTGCCCTGTCTGCCACCGTCGAGCACGCAGATGTCCGGTTTCAGCGATCGCTCGAACGGGCCATCGACCGGCTCCAGTCTCATGTCGTCCAGGTCATCGACCATTCCAACCGGGCGATAGACGACAACCTGGATCCGGACCGGCGAACCTCGGTGATGGGTCGAGCGATCTCCGAGCTCAGCGATGCGCGCACCGAGCTCTTCGAACAGTTCGACCTGCGTCGTGCCGACAGCCAGTCGTCGCTGTTGGTAGAGGCGATCAACCGGATGATCGGCCCGTCGGGAGAGATGCAGCGCCTGCTCGACGCTGCCTTCGATCCCACCGAGGAGGCGTCTGCATTCGGCCGTATCGCCACCCAAGTCGACCAACGCTTCACCGAGATACGGGACTTGATGTTGCGCCAGGACGGCGCCCGCCAAGAGGCCGAACGCGGCACGGCCAAGGGCCTCGACTTCGAAGCCACAATCGACGACGCCCTCCGTGCCATCGGCAGTCGCATCGGCGGTTGCGTGGTTGAGGCAACAGGCAGCGAAACCGGGCGCCTGTCGGCGGCTGCCAAGGTTGGTGACTTCGTCATTGAGAACGGGCGAGGCCACCGCATCGTTGTGGAGGCCAAGAACAAGGCGACTCTGACCCTGTCGGGAAAAACCGGAATTCTCAGCGAGCTGAGCCGTGCCATCGAGAACCGGAGAGCGCACTTCGCGGTTTGTGTGTCGGCGTGCGACGCGTTTCCCAGCGAAGTTGGCGGCTTCGGAGTCTACGGAAACCGGCTTCTCGTCGTGGACGACGGCGAAGGGACGCTCCTCGAGGCCGGCGTCCGGTGGGCTTTTGCTCAGCTCGCTCTCACCGAAGAGGCTCGGCCGTCGCTCGACGTGCCGGCCATCCGAGAGAGGATCGACCGGATCCGCCAGCACAGCGGGCGCCTCACCTCGATCAAGCGGAGCCTCTCGGCGCTCAAGGAATCGGTTGATCGAGTGCACGCCGATATCGGAGGTCTCCAAGCCGACCTTCGTGACGAATTCGATGAGGTGGAGATGGCGATGGGCAACGGCGGATCTGGAGTCGGGTCGAGCGCACTTCGGGTGGTGGGCGACCAGTAGTGGGCACGGCGAGCCTCGGAGCTCAAAGAATGGCTGCGAGCGCCTCTTGTAGCGTGGGATGCTCGAACTCGAACCCTCGCTCTGTGAGCACCTCCGGATGCACCCGCTGGCTGGCCAGAAGCAGATCCTGCGCAAGCCCAGAGCCCAAGACCGTCTTCAGCGCGAATGCCGGAACTGAGAGAAACGAAGGCCGCGAAAGCGCAGTGGCGAGTTGGTCGGTCAGCTCTTCGTTTCTCACGGGGTTAGGAGCAGTCAGGTTGACGGGCCCAGATAAGCCATCGTCCATGATCGCCGCAGTAATGGCACGCACCTCGTCGGTGAGCGATATCCAACTCACCCACTGGTCACCCGCGCCGAGCTTGCCTCCTGCCCCCAATTTGAAGATCGGCAGCATCTTGGGCATCAGCTCTCCGCCATCTTTGTCGAGGACGATGCCGGTGCGAATCATGACCACACGAGCTCCCAGGTCGGCGATGGCCTGAGCTTCGTGCTCCCACGCCTTGACCACGTCCGCCAGGAACCCTTCCCCCGGGGCTGATTCCTCATTCAGGATCTCGTCGCCGCGGTCTCCGTAGTAGCCAATGGCTGAGCCCGAAACGACGGTTGGAACCTCGAGCTGGCGGACGATGCTCGCAACGGTCCGGGTGCCGTCGACCCGACTCGCGAGGATCGCTTGTCGCTTGGCGGATGTCCACCGAAGCGATGTCCATCCTCCTCCGATCGGCTCGCCGGCGAGGTGGACGATCGCGTCGAGCGCTCCGAGGGCAGGCATGTCAACGGTATGGCTGGTCGGGTCCCACCGGACCACTCCTTCGCCGGCCCGGCGCCCAATCCCCACCACATCGTGTCCGGCGGCACGCAGCGCGCCTGACACAGCACTTCCGATGAACCCCGATGCTCCCGTCACTGCTATCCGCATGGTCATTATCCGAGGCTACGCATAGACACGGATGAGGAGGCGCCAAACACGGCGAGCGATGCTTGCCCTTCGGGACAATCGTCGAGTACCGCACAGTACTGGCACCACGGGCCGGCGCGCCGCTCGAGCTCGGTTCCGCCCGACCACGAATCGCGCAGGCCAGTGACCATGCCGGCAACCTGCTCAGCAATGAGTTGCACACCAGCACGAGTTGGCAACTCGGCCAGCTGCTCACCCGTCTTCACCGAATACGCTTCGACGACGCCGGGCAGTTCGCCATTCTCGAGGAGCCACAGCAACGCGTAGAAACGAAGTTGCACCAGCGGATCACCGAGGCTGCCCGTCTTCCAATCCACGAGCCTCACCCGGTTCTCTGCCTCGAAGACTGCGTCAATCGAGCCAATCAACATCACGTCGGAACCGATATCGACTTCGAAGGCGATTTCGGCTCCACGGAAACCCTCTATGGGGAAGGCTTTGAATCGCTCATACATGGCCCCAACCTCTTCGATGACCGCACGGATACCTGACGGTTTCAGGTTCAGGGAGGCGATCTTCATATTGAGGTGCTTGGCCCCGATCTCCTCGCGACACACCTGATCGAACGCGTCGGCTTCGATCGGCCCGCTGCGGAGGTGCCTGGCGAAGACCTGATGCGCCAGGCCGCCGCGAAACGCCGGCACCGAGTCGGGCCCATAGAGTCCCTCGAATCGGGCCCCAGCCCGAAATCGACACTCGTCGTAGCTCACGAATGACGAAGCCGAGACTCTGACCGGCTCGCCGGGAGGGATCGGGGGGAATTGGATCACGGAACCAATGTATCAAGCCTGGCTATTGCACACGAGCACTACAATCTCACGCTCACCGGGAGGAACACCGCCTGCGCAAGAAAAGCAGTCTCATTGTCGTCGGCGCCCTGGTGGCGCTTCTCCTGGTTGTGGCGGGCTGGTATCGGCTCGACCGGTCCAGCTATCACGCCCGGGTCGCGCGCAACGTGTCCGTGGCAGGTATCGATCTTGGCGGGATGTCGGAAGCCAACGCCTCAGCAGCAATCCGCAGTTACGAAGATAGTTTGCTCGCTGCCCGCACGATCGTGGTCGATGACGAATCGGTGATCCTGGAACCGGCAACCGTCGGCCTCGACATCGATGAGGAGGAGGCGGCTGCCGAAGCGTTTGCAGTTGCACGCGCCGGTGGCTGGTTCCAACAGCTTCGCGACTGGTTCGGCTCACTTCGCAACGAGACGATCATCGCAGCGCCGGTCACTTTCGACGATGACAGCATCGAGGATCTGTTCCTGATCTGGGAGACCGAGGTATTGGGCTCCGATCTCGGCGCCGGCGGCGTGATCTTGGCGGGCCTCGAACCCCAGCCGGTCTACCCGGATCCGATCCGCCGGATTGACCGCACCATTGCGTTCGAACAATTCCGGGAGGGTCTGGCAGACCCGCAGCAGGCCGAGATCGAAATCGCAACCGCGGTAACCGACGCGCCCCTCGACGCTGCCACCATCGATTCAGCGGTGGTTGTCGCAGAGACGCTCCTCGCCGGCCCAGTCACCCTCGAGGCAGACGACGGCTCTGTTGAGATCACCGTCAGCGAGCTCGACATTGCCAAGGCGTTTTTGGCAGAGACCACACTCGAGCCGGCCCCCGCCGTGGAAATCGGATTGGACCCTGAACTGCTCGATCCGGCCTTTGCCGAGATCAGGGACGTGTTCGCCGCAGAATTCAAGGATGCCGAATTCGAGGTGGTCGGCGACATCGTGTCGATCATTCCCGGTGTACAAGGCCCGCGTGTCAACAGCGAGCTGGCGATCGAAGAGATATTCATCGCAATCGAGACTCCCGAGCGCCGAGGACGCCTCCCCCTCGACAGGAACGCCGACCCAGATGTGACCGCCGCGGACCTCGAAGAGCTCCAGGTGAACCATCTTGTTTCATCGTTCTCCACCTACCACGATTGTTGCGCGAACCGGGTGGTCAATATCCACCTGATGGCTGACTCAGTCCACGAGACCTTGCTGCTTCCCGGCGAGACCTTCTCGCTCAATGGGCACGTCGGCGAGCGCACGTCCGACAAGGGCTACCTGCCGGCGGGCACAATCATTGACGGTGAGCTCGTCGACACCGTCGGCGGCGGCGTAAGCCAATTCGCCACCACGCTCTATAACGCGGTGTTCTGGGGCGGTTACGAGGACATCTCCCATAAGCCGCACAGCTTGTATTTCTCGCGTTATCCGGAAGGAATCGAAGCAACGGTGAACTGGCCCAATGTGGATCTCGAGTTCCGCAACGACAGAGACACGGCACTCCTCATTGCTACCGAGTACACCGACACGTCCTTGACCCTGAAGTTCTTCGGTGAGAACGGAGGCCGAACCGTGCGCGGCGAGCAACGCGGCGGAGTCACCTCGATCAACGTGACCAGCGAAGGAACCAACGCCCTCATCGTTGATGGGTCGGTGTCAGGCCGATATGGGTTCACGTCGCCGTCAACGGAATACCGCGCCGACAGCTCATTGAAGCCGGAATCACAGCAGACGATTCAGAATGGTCGAGACGGATGGTCTGTGAACGTCACGAGGACGCTGACCTATCCAGATGGGACGATCGAGACGCAGGAGTGGATCACTCGCTACGTTGCCCAGCCGACCATCGTGGTGGTCCATCCGTGCAAGGTCCCCGGTGCCACGGTCGCCTGTCCCACCACAACAGTGCCCACCACGCCCCCGCCAACCACTGCGCCGCCCCCAACGACTGCACCGCCTCCCACGACGGCGCCACCCCCAACGACGACCCCGTAGCCAGCGCTCAGGCGCAGCTGCGCCCAGGCACGCTCAGTATCGGCGCACCACCCCCAAGAATCGGTGTCAGAGACTTTCGGAGCTCTCGTAGAGATTCGAGGCGCCGGGCATCGCCCTCGGCTGCTCACCGAACGTCAGAAGCCCCGAGCTGGGCATTCTCGGGTCGAACTAGGTCTTGTTGGAACTAGGTCTTGTTGTCTGCATAGACGATGAAGAAGTTGGTGATCTCCGATGCGACCTGGTCGATCGCGGCGTCGGTCCACCCACGTGCCCGAGACACCGACAAGGCGTTGGAATAGACATAGACGAGGCGGATAGACCCGTCCTCGCGCAGAAGGCGCTCAGCCAGCGCGGCAGGGTAGGTGCTGCTGCTCCGTGCCTCTTCGAGGGTGGCGTAGGTCTCGCCTTCCATTCCGCCGAGACTCCGATCGGTGTCGAAGATCGCCACCTCACCGATGACGCTGGTGCCCAATACTTCGATTCGTTGTCCCACGGTCCCTCACTGTCGTCGTGGTCGGGGTGGCTGGCGCCAGGATAGTGTGCGGCCCGCCCAGCTCGGGCACCAGGAGCTCAACGCGGCGGACGGACGCCCCGTGCCCTTTCGCCAATCGTATGGATCTTCATGAGGTTGGTGGATGCTTCCTCATTGGGAGGTATGCCGGCGACCATCACGCCTCCTTCGCCTGGCTCGCACAAACCGCTCTTCTCCAGGTATTTCTCGGCGGAGGCGATCATCAAGTCGGTGACGTCGCGACGCTCGAAGGGGATAGCGTCCACGCCCCAGAAGAGCGCCATGCGCCGCCGCGTTGCGGGTTCAGGAGTGAAAGCAATAATGCGGGCTCGGGGCCGGTACTTCGACAAGAGCAGAGCCGTCGAGCCGGTCTCCGTGAATGCCACCACGGTTCGCAGGTTGAGGTTGTCGGCAACTTCCACGCTGGCCTTGGCGATTGCCGACGCGAACGTGCGGTGACTCGTGAGGAAGTCAACGGCATCATCTACGTCGAGGCCCGACTCGGCTTCCCGACAGATCCGGTCCATGTAGTCCACAGCCGCGATCGGATAGTCCCCTACCGCAGTTTCGCCAGACAGCATGACCGCATCGGTCCCGCTCAGCACCGCGTTGGCGACATCCGTCACCTCGGCTCGGGTAGGGCGCGGTGACGATGTCATGCTCTCGAGCATTTCGGTCGCCGTTATCGAGATGCGTCCGGCAGCGTTGGTTCGGCTGAGGATGTCTCGCTGCACGAGCGGGAGCTTCTGCAGCTCCATCTGCACGCCGAGGTCTCCCCGGGCAACCATGGCGCCGTAGGCCGTGCCGAGGATCTCGTGCAGGTTTTCATATGCGATCGCCAACTCGATCTTGGCGATCACCGGGGTGCCTCCCGCCAGCGCAGATACCTGCTCGACGTCGGATGCGGATCGCACAAACGAGGCGGCCACGTAGTCGACGCCGAGATCCTTGCCGAACTCGAGATCCTCTCGATCCTTCTCCGTGATCGAAGGGACTCTCAGGACCGTTTCGGGAAAGGCGACGCCTTTGTTGTCCGACAAGAGACCGCCAACGACAACGCGGGCGCTCAATGAGTCGGACAGCCGCTCCTCGACCTGGAGCCGGATGAGGCCGTCGGCGAGCAGAATCATCTCCCCCGGGACGACGTCGTCCAAGAGGTATTTGTAGGCGAGTGGCAGAACCTCCGAAGAGCCGGCGCCGTCTCCTGGCACGAGCCGAATGATCGAGTTTTTCTCGAGTGACACACTCCCGCCGGGAAATGAACCGACCCGCAACTTGGGGCCCTGGATGTCTTGCAGGATGGCTACGTTCCGCCCGTTTTTCGCAGCGGCGTCGCGCACCCATCCCGCCAAGATTGTTTTCGTCTCGTGGTTTCCGTGTGAGAAGTTGAGTCGCGCCACATCCATGCCCGCCCCAACCAGATCGCTGATGGCTTCGGCACTGGCCACGGACGGCCCAAGCGTGGCGATGATCTTGGTGCGTCGCATCCCAGCACGTTACCCCCGAAGGCAACGCTGCCGTCACCAATGGGCGGCCACGCCCTTACCAACGATCAGCCGGTGACTTTGATCTCGCCCCAGAAAGCAACGTGGTTGGCGATCTCGGCCGCAGCATCCTTGGGGGCCGGGTAATACCAAGCAGCTGCCGGGCTGGTATTACCGTCCACGGTCACGTCGTAGTAGCTGGCAGTCCCCTTCCACGGGCACACCGATGTCTTCGGGTTCTCCGAGAAGTACTCCAGGTTCACGCTCTCTTGTGGGAAGTAGTGATTCCCTTCGACCATCACGGTGTCGTCGCTCTGTGCGAGCACGACGCCGTTCAGTGTTGCCGTTGCCATGTCATTGTCTCCTTGTGGGTCGAGGAGTGCAACGGTCTCGGGAGCGGCTCTATTCCGGGCGCCATCGCGCCGCGGTCAGCGCACCTACGGTGACAGCCGCTTGAACGCCTCACCAAGCGCATACCCGGCCGGGGCGCCCTGGGTCTCGGCCCATTCACGAAGCCGAGCACGAAAAGCGGTCAATTGATCCTCGTCTTCATGCGCGTTGCCCATGGTGGTCTGGCCTTGCGTGGAATGCTCGAGCAGCGCATCGACCTTTGCGTCGAAGGTCGCTGAGATGTCTTCCCAATGATCAACCTCGTCAGCGCTCCACAGCAGCAAGGCGTCGGGCCGGTGTTTCTCGAGGCCCTTCCCGAGCTGGTTTGCGAAGAACAGATGATCCCGAGCTGCGACTACCGCATCGATGGCGGCGATACCCGTCGCTCGATGATCAGGATGCATCATGTAGCGCTTCCAAGGGTCGTGGGTGAAGAGCACGCCCGGCCGAGCCGACCGGATCCAGAAGCACAACTCCTCGCGGAGTGCGGACGTGTTCTCGAGCTCCCCGTCGATGTGATCCAACATGATCACGTCGGAGGCCCCGAGTCTTTCAGCGGCCCGACGCTGCTCGCGCATGCGCGCCGTAATCAGCTCTTCCTTCGAGAGATCCGGGTCCCAGGTGCCCTTTGACCCATCGGTCACGACGAGCACCGTCACGTGGGTTCCGGCGGCGGCCCAGCCGGCCAGGGTCCCTCCCGCTCCAAATTCTGCGTCGTCGGGGTGGGCACCAATGGTCATGGCTCTCGCGGGAGGTTCGATCGGCGTCACATTCTCGGCTCGAGCGTCGGCATAGAGGTTACGGTCGGTCATGGACGGCGGAGCCTAGGCGAGGAGACGGCGAACATCATCTGCGGTGTCCACGTCCATCAGGAATGCCCGCCGGATCAACACCTTCGATTCCGGCAAACGGGCCAGATGGCGACGGAAGCTGGCGGGACCATAGGCAAACTCGATCGGCCGGTGGCTCCCGATGAGGCTCGTACCTCCGTCGTGGGTGGCCGCTAGCACCGAGGCGCCACCATCCAAGAGCCCAACCACTTCACGGAGGTCACCCGGCGTGACAAGTGGTAGGTCGGCGTGGATAACGGCCCACTTGCCGGCGCCGACAATACCCGCAGCCGCCGCTGCGTCGAGCCCGCCCGGCGGCGGCTCTGCGATAGTCTCGGCTCCTGCTCTGGCGGCGAACTCAACCACTTCCCGGGAATCTGACACGACCAGGACGTCACCAGCGGCCTGGGCGGCAGCAATCACTCGACGAGCCAGCTCTCGGGCAATCGATCGGCGATCGCTGTCACTGATCGACGGACGGAGTCGCTCGAAACCGGCCGCGAAGCTTCGGATCGGCACGACGAACCTGATTGCCGTGCCATCAGCCACGACCGCGAAGAGAAGGCGAAACGGTCAGGTTGTCGACCTGATCAGTACAGCGCCGCGCCGTCTTTGGTGAAGAAGTGCAGCTTGGACGTGTCCACGATCAATCGAACGTTTTGCGGCCCCCGCGGCGCAAAGTCCGGATTGACGCGAGCGACCAACTTGGACTCGTTCCCAAGGCTGGAAGCGTCCGTTCCTTCATCCGCCAGGAGCTCTTGAATGTCAGGCGTCACGACGGGGGGCATCGGCTTCGTAAAGTGCAGGAAGGCCTCCGAGCCGAGTTGTTCGACGAGATCCACGTCGATGTCGATCCCCCTGCTCTCGTCGACATGACCCTGGATGGCTTCTTTGATTTCGAAAGTCTCGGGACGAAGACCCACCACGAGCTCCTCACCGAGATGGTCGTTGAGGGATGGTTTTGCCTCGAGCAACGCACGAGAAATCGCCAGGCGATCGTCGCCGAACGCGACCGACAGGTTGTCCCCTTCCCCTTCGATCTTGCCGTAGACGAAGTTCATGGACGGGCTGCCGATGAAGCCTGCCACGAAGAGGTTCACGGGATGGTCGTACAGCCTGCGAGGTGTGGCGGCTTGCTGGAGGAGGCCCTTGCGCATCACGGCAACCCGGTCGCCCATGGTCATTGCTTCGACCTGGTCGTGGGTGACATACACGGTGGTCGTCTTCAATCGGGCATGGAGGGTTCCCAGCTCGGAGCGCATCTGCACACGGAGCTTGGCGTCGAGGTTGGAGAGTGGCTCGTCCATGAGAAACGCTGCCGGCTCGCGCACTATGGCTCGACCCATGGCGACACGCTGCCGCTGGCCACCGGACAATGCCTTGGGCTTGCGCTGCAGATACTCGGTGATCTCGAGCACTTTGGCTGCTTCTTCGACTCGACGGCTGATCTCTTCTTTGGGCATCTTGCGGAGCTTGAGGCCGAAGGCCATGTTGTCGAACACGGTCATGTGCGGGTACAAGGCGTAGTTCTGGAACACCATGGCGATGTTCCGATCCTTGGGCGGGATATCGTTGACGACGGTGTCGCCAATGACGATCTGTCCCTCGGTGATGTCTTCGAGGCCGGCGATCATGCGGAGCAGCGTCGATTTTCCACAGCCAGACGGTCCCACCAAGACGACAAATTCGCCGTCATTGATCTCGAGATCCACGCCTTCAATGGCGCGGGTGCCACCTGGGTATATCTTTCCTACATCCGTCATTGTGATGCCGGCCACGCTTATCCTCCTATTACCACCGTCGACGAACGCTCAAACTACCATGACGGAACGTCGATTGATATTGGGAGCAACGTTTGGAACCGGTGGTTGTTATCACGGGAGGCACTGGCGGCCTCGGAACGGCTCTCTCCCAACGGCTGGCAGCGTCGGGAGCGCGCCTGGCAGTGACCTATCTCATCCCCGACGAGGCCGAACGATTCGAGTCCGTCGTGAGCGTCGATGAGGACCGGCTCCTTCTCAGCCGTGTCGACGCAGGGGATTCCGACGGTGTGAAGAGCTTCTTCCAGACGGTCGTCGACCGCTTCGGGCACATGAATGCCCTGTGTTCGCTCGTCGGAGGCTGGGCCGGCGGGCGAGACATAGTTGAGACCGATGACGTCCGGCTCGACCGCATGCTCGATCTGAATCTCCGCTCTGCATTCATAGCCACCAGGGCCGCAATCCCCCATCTCATTGCTGCCGACTGGGGGCGCATCGTGCTGGTGGGCAGTCGCGCCGCCTCCGATACACCCTCCGGCCAGGCGGCTTTCAACATCGCCAAGGCGGGAGTAGTTGCGCTCGGGGCCTCGGCTGCGCAGGAGCTGGGCGATACCGCAGTCACGGCCAACGTCGTGATGCCCTCCGTGATCGACACTCCGGCTACGCGAGCCGCCCTCCCCTACTCCGACTACGTGAGCTGGCCGACCCCCGACCAGATCGCCGCAGTCATCGAATTCCTGATCTCGCCCGACTCCGCGGTTGTATCCGGCGCCACCGTCCCGGTGTATGGCAGCAGCTAACGCCTGTTCTCATGGGCGGGTCCTATGCCGGCAAGTCGGCGCTCGCTACGGCAGGCCAGGTAGGGTCCGTCGACATCGGCTCTCTCTCATGGGAGGGCCAACCAAAGGAGGCCTGCGTGGCGCAGCAACGAGGTTTGCTCTCGATCGAAGAACTCAAGAGCATGGTTGCCGGAGACGAGATCGACACCGTCATCACTGCGTTCACCGATCACTACGGGCGCCTACACGGAAAACGGTTCGATGCTGAGTTCTTCTTGGAGTCGGCGCACGAGGCCGGCACCCACGGTTGCGACTATCTGCTGACAGTCGATATGGAGATGGAGCCAGTGCCTGGCTACCGCTACGCCAACTGGGAGCTCGGGTATGGCGATTTCCACATGGTGCCTGATTTGGCGACTCTGCGGGTTGCCTCGTGGCTCGACTCCACGGCTCTGGTCTTGTGCGATCTCCACGATCCTCACGACCACAACCTCGTGACGGTGGCGCCCCGTACCGTGCTCCGACGTCAGCTCGACGATCTCGCAGCCGCCGGCTTCGTCGCCAAAGGTGCCTCAGAGCTGGAGTACTACCTCTATGAGAACTCCTACCGCCAAGCAGCCATCGCGCGCTATCAGGATCTGCGACCGGCGGGCTGGTACATCGAGGATTACCACCTGTTGCAGGGAACCCGTGAGGAGTTCTACACCCAGCAAGCCCGCCGGCATTTGTCCCGTTCTGGCATTCCGGTTGAAAACTCGAAGGGCGAGTGGGGCCGCGGCCAGCATGAGCTCAATATCAGATACGCCGAAGTCCTCGATATGGCGGATCGGCACAGTGTGATGAAACTCGCCATGAAGGAGATCGCCGAGCAGCTTGGGGTGAGTGTCACATTCATGGCGAAACCTGATGCTGCGGAGGCCGGCTCGAGCTGCCACGTTCACCTCTCATTGTGGGAAGGAGACGAGGCCGCATTCCCCGGAGACCGGCCGGCAGGGCCCGTCCAGGCATCCGACACCTTTCGATGGTTCCTCGGTGGGTGGATGACTCACGTTTCGGAGCTCATGGTCTTTTTCGCCCCCACCGTGAACTCGTACAAGCGCTTCCAGGATGGATCGTGGGCGCCGACTCGGATCGCTTGGAGCTACGACAATCGCACAGCCGGTTTCCGTATCGTTGGGGCGGGCGATGCACTTCGCATCGAGTGTCGCATGCCGGGAGCGGATGCCAATCCCTATCTCATGTATGCCGCGGCACTGGCGGCGGGGATCGACGGAGTCCGCCATCAGATCGAGCCACCCGAGATCTTCGCGGGCGACGTGTATCAGGCCGAAGACCTACCCAAGGTCCCAGCAACGCTTGGCGAAGCGATTGACCAGTTCGAGAACAGCGATTTCGCGACAGACGCTTTCGGCGAGGACGTGCATGAGCATTATGTCCATTTCTTCCGAACGGAGCAGAGGGCGTACGACAACGCAGTCACCGACTGGGAGAAATGGCGCTACTTCGAGCGCATCTGACGAGGGAGAGGGTATGAAACTGGCAGGCAAGGTGGCGCTCGTCACCGGGGCAGGATCGGGCATCGGCCGCCAAACCAGCCTGTTGTTGGCAGACGAGGGAGCGTCGGTCGTGGCCGTCGACGTCAATATGGACACGGCCGAGACGACCGCAGGCGACATCGAGGCGATGGGCGGGGCTGCCACGGCGGTACAGGCTGATGTTGCGTCAGATGAAGCGTGTCGATCCATGGTCGAGACCGCCGAGGCAGCCTACGGGAAGCTCCAAATCCTCTTCAACAATGCCGGCATCAGCCATGCCGACGACGCCGATGCCGTCGCTACCTCCGAGGACGTCTGGGACCTGACCTTCGCCATCAACGCCAAGGGTGTGTTCCTCGGCTGCAAATACGGCATTCCCGCCCTGCGGCGGGCGGGCGGCGGGTCCATTATCAACACCGCCTCGTTCGTTGCCAAGCTAGGTGCGGCCACTCCGCAATTGGCCTACACCGCATCGAAAGGCGCTGTAGTTGCGATGACCCGAGAACTCGCCGTGATCCATGCTCGGGAGAACATACGGGTCAATGCGCTGTGTCCCGGCCCTCTCAACACCGAGCTCTTGATGAAGTACCTCGACACCGACGAGAAAAAGCAACGCCGCCTCGCACACATCCCGATGGGCCGCTTCGGAGAGGCCACAGAGATGGCGCAGGCCGTCTTGTGGCTGGCGTCGGATGACTCATCCTTTGTCACCGGCGCCGAGTTCATGGTTGACGGCGGCATCACCGCTGCCTACGTCACACCGGACTGAACAAGGCCCGCCGACAGGGGCCGTTTGGCCCTCGTAAGGCCGCCTCGCGCTCGCTAACACTGGGAGAGACAGGAAGGTTCTATGACGGCGCAGATCACGATTCAGACGGAGAATCTCACGAAGCATTATGGCGACGTGGAGGCGTTGATTGATCTGACCCTCGACATCCATGCCGGGGAGGTCTTTGGTTTTCTCGGGCCAAATGGAGCGGGAAAGACCACCATGATCCGCACGATTCTCGATGAGATCCGTCCCACCGCCGGCCGGGCGTCCATCCTGGGCATGGACTCACATCACGACTCGGTCGCGATTCGCCGAAAGATCGGCTACGTGCCGGGCGACCTGGCGATGTACCCCAATCTCACTGGCCGAGACACACTCACCTACTTCGCCAATCTGCGAGGTGGCGTCGACTGGTCGTACGTCGATCAACTGGCCGAGACGCTCGAAGCCGACCTTGCGAAGAAGGTCGGAGACCTGTCGTCGGGAAACCGCCAGAAGGTCGGTTTGATCCAGGCTTTCATGAACCGCCCCGAGGTCCTGATCATGGATGAGCCCAGCTCCGGCCTCGATCCGCTCATGCAGCGGGCGTTCCAGTCGATGATGCGCGATGCGGCCCACGCCGGCCGCACCGTTTTTCTCTCCAGCCATACGCTTTCCGAGGTGCAACGGGTGGCCGATCGAGTCGGCATCATCCGGCATGGGCGCCTCATCGCCGTCGAGTCCGTATCGGAGTTGCGGTCGAAAGCCATGCGTCGAGTCGAACTCGAGTTCGGCACCGGCGTGGACGCCGCCTACTTCGAGGCTGTGCCCGGCGTGAGTGATGTCATCGTCGACAACCACCGTGCCGTCTTCTCATACGAGGGCAAAATGGCCGGGCTGCTGAAGATCGTCGCCGACCGCTACGACGTGGTTGACATCAGCACACAGGAGGCCGACCTGGAGGAGATCTTCCTCACGTATTACCGGGACGAGGAGGTCACGGCCTGATGCTGGCCACTATCTGGACCAAGACCATTCTCGATCGGTGGAAGGCAACCCTGATCGGGGCGGGCACGATGGGTCTCCTCCTGCTGTTCGGGATGTCCGTCTACCGCGACATCGATCTGGCCGTGTACACGACGCTTCCAGAGGCGCTTCGGGCGCTCATGAACATCCCGGCCGATGCCGACGTCGGCAGCCTCGCCTACGGCGCCATCTACGCGTCCTATGGCGCCCTGACCCTGGCAGGCCTGGCCATCTCGCTCGGATCAGCCTCCATCGCCGGCGAAGAGCGGACCGGGACGATGGGTTTGCTCCTCGGCAACCCCAAGAGCCGCACGACCGTCATCGTGTCGAAGGCGCTCTCGATGGTCGTTCTCACCAGTGCCGCAGCAGGGTTGCTATGGGGGTTCGGGGTCCTGGCACCCGTCATGCTCGACGTTGACATCACTGGCATCCACATCGGTGCGTTGATCATCCATATGGCATTCATCGCGTTGTTCTATGGATTCGTGGCACTCGCCTTGGGAGCCTGGACGGGAAGAAACTCCATCGCCTCTGGTGCAAGCGCGGCATTGTTGGTCGTGTCGTTCTTTGCCGTCGGCCTGCTTCCCCTGTTCGAGAATCTGGCGGATCTCACCCGCCTGTTCCCGTGGCACTACTACC
>Ga0224508_10001859_pt1 | contig 18526 bp, 15 predicted proteins | sample SF_Jan12_sed_USG_4_FD_170157 | JGI IMG/M metagenome (GOLD analysis project Ga0224508, IMG submission 170157) | Sediment microbial communities from San Francisco Bay, California, United States - SF_Jan12_sed_USGS_21 | ecosystem: Environmental > Aquatic > Marine > Sediment | place: USA... | reverse complement strand
GGTCTCAGGAAACCGTTGAACTCCCCGGCATTGCAGATCGTGGCAGCCGCGACACAAGCTTCCATCCAGCAGGAGACCTCACAACCCAGCCCGTCGCCCAACACCGGTTCGAGGCCGAGCGCGCGCACCCTGGTCAGGGCGTCATACAGCATATCCAAACCGCCGAAGCGCTTGAGCTTCAGCTTGCAGAAGCCGACGCCGGCGATCGTTGCCGCCCGCTCGATATCGCCGATCGCGCAGATCGGTTCGTCGAGCATCAATGGCACACTGGAGACGGTGGCCACCGCGGCATTCGCCTCCCAGTCTTCGGTCGCGCAGGGCTGCTCGAACAGTTCGATGCCCGTGGGGTCCAGCGCGGCGGCAAAGCGGCAACCCTGCGCCTTGTCGTAAGCGCGGTTGGCGTCAATACGCAAGGTCGCGCGGTCAGCCACCGCCGTCTGAATTTCGGCGACCCGGGCGAGATCCGAGTCCACATCTTTGCCGACTTTGATCTTGAAAGTGCGAAAACCTTCACTTAGGCGATCTTCGACCTCTGCCGCGATGGCTGCCGGTTCGTTCGCATTGAGCGGGCTCAACAGCCGCAGTCGCAACGGCGCGTTGACCAAGAGCAGCGGGTGCTTCTGCAACATCTCCAGCGCGCTCCGCAACCCGGTTGCGGCAACTTTGCTTTGTTCCATTTCCGCTGCGACTGACGCCTTCGCGCTTTCGACCGTGGCGCCTACCAGCGTTTCTGCGAGCCTGCAGGTGAAAGCCCACCCGCCATCACGCGTCTCCGCGCTCGAGCCAGGCGAAATATGCGCCTCGCCCCAGCCGACACGGCCATCGGTATCGCGCACCTCGACCAGGATCGGCTCGAACGATTCGAACGTCCGGTAGGAGAGACGATACGGTGTGACCAGCGGCAGGTCGATCCGATAAATCGTGATGTCGGCAATCTTCATGTGGGACGTCCGTGCATTGGTAACATCAGAAATGACCGGGATTGCTGTTTACATACTGCCAATGGCCGGTTCGATTCGCTATTGCGCCGCGCATTACGCGGCGTCTACCCGGTAAGGAGCGAGCTTATCCCAATCGAAGCACACGCCCGTCCCGGGAATCTGGGGCGCCACGGCGAGATGATTCTCCACAACCAGAGGACGGGTCGTGTACTGGTCGATCGGGAAGCTGTGCACTTCAATCCAGCCGGGGTTCGGCTGTGCCGAAACGAGGCTCACATGCAGTTCCTGCATGCCGTGGCTGCAGACTGGTATCGCTCGTTCGCGTGCACGCCGAGTTACATTCAGCCAGCCCGTGATGCCACCACAATTGGAGGCATCGGGCTGAATGAATGACAACGCCGAGCGCTCCATCGCGAACTCGAACTCGTAGATTGTATGCAGGTTTTAGCCCATGGCGAGGGGGACCCCGGTGTCGTTAGAGATGCGTGCGTAGCCGTCGTAGTCATCGGGATCGATGGGTTCCTCGAACCAGTAGATGGCGTGTTCTGAAACGGAACAGGCGTGTATCGATTCGGTTGATGCGGGAGTCGGTCATATCGTCGATGGTTGTTCTGGTGCAAGGTTTCCCGGCCGCTTTACAGCGGCTCCTGATCTAACGTGACGCGCACGTATTCCCAGGCCGCTCGCAAATGACTGACCAGGGCTTCCTCAGCCGCGTCCGGATCCCGTTCCTCGATTGCCAGGAAAATACGTTCATGGCTCTTGTAGTTCACCAGGTTCCTGTCGGGAGAACGCAACATCTTTTCCCGGTGCGGTGACAGCCAGGCGATGTAGGCCTTCTGCACCGCGGGAAATATCGGATTGCGAGGAATCCGGTAGAGCACGCCATGGAACGCGACGTCAGTTGCATGGAACCTGTCCGAATCGTCGATCGCCTGTGCGTTCGCGGCGAGTGCCTCTCTAAGTTCGCGAACATCGTCCCGGCGAGCGGCCGAGGCGGCTTCGCGAACCAGCGCGCGCTCAAAAAACACGCGGCTTTCGTAGAGGTTTTTCACTCCACCCCGTTCCGACAACAGATGCCCTACCGCGCCGCTGACAGCGTTGAGTGCGGCGGTATAGTCCGGTTTTCTCACGATGGGCCGGAAGCGCGGTTTGCTTTCCAGCAATCCGCGATTCGAGAGGGTTGCGATCGCTTCGCGAATGACCGTGCGGCTGGTGTTGAACTGCTTCATCAGTTCACGCTCGGTTGGCAGCGGCGTGTCGCTCACCAGCGCGCCTGACATGATCTGCACTTCGAGCGTAGCTATCACCGCATCCGCGGCACGCGTTGGCGGCTTCTTCGGGAACGTCATACCGTTTTCTTTGGCAGTCATGTCCGCAGCGCTGGTTTTACGGTACTCTCCAATCCTGACACCCTATCATGCGGTGTTTGGTATGATCAAACTACAAGCTGCTCGTTTGACAACGACGCGAAAATAATAAGCTATTATTCAATATGTTACTCGTGTTTTCCTAATTTCAGTCTATGCAGTTCGAAAATTATTGTAAGATAGAACGCAATATGGTACGACCAAACAAACTATCGACCATCGCGACTAACACCTTGTTTCAGGCGCCATACTCCTGGCGCGGTATCTTCAAGGGCCTCACCAAAGGCCAGTTCTAATGAGGGGAAAATGACAATGTCTGTTTCTAAACGTCTTTACGGTATTGGGCTTGCCGCTGTGTTCGGCGCACTTGCGGCGGGAGCGGTAAGCGCGGCGGATACCAAGCTGCGCATCCAAACGCATTTCTCGCCGGAAACGCTGTCCGGCCAGATGGCCGCCGAGTTCATCGAAGACATCAGCGCGATGTCGAACGGCGAGATCAAGGTCGAGATGTTTTACTCGTCCGCCGTCGTCAAATCAGCCGAAACCTTCGACGCTGCGGCGACCGGGATTCTCGACTGCGACATGACGGGCGGTGCCTATCAGACCGGTAAGAATCCGGCCTTCCAATTCGCCGGTGACCTGTTGGGCGGCTACCAGAATCCGTACCAGCAAATGGCCTGGCTGCTCCATGGCGGCGGTTACGATTCGCTCAACGGGCTGTACAACGCCCACAACATGGAATTCATCGGTTGGTGGATCCCGGGTCCGGAGTCGCTGGCCTCGACCAAACCGATTCGCAGCACAGCAGACTTCAAGAACTGGAAGTTCCGCTCGCCTCCGGGCTTGGAGACCCTGGTATTCAAGAACTTGGGTGCATCGCCCATCGTGATGGACTTCAACGAGATCTTCACGGCGCTGGAAACGGGCATTATTGACGGTGCCGACGCGGCCAACCTCACGAACAACGTGGGCCTCGGTCTTTACGACATCGCCAAGCACACCAACTTTCCGGGCTTCCACTCGATGCCGGCGGACCACCTGACCTGCCGCAAGGACGTCTGGGACAAGATGCCTGCGCACCACAAGGCGATCTTGAAGGTGGGCATGCAGGCGCTTGCGCTACGCAACGCGACCGCCAACGAGGTCAAGAACGCCCAGACCGCGAAAGACCTGCGGGCAAAAGGTATCAACCTCTACGAGTGGTCGCCGGAAGAGCTGGCCAAGTACCGTGCCGCCGTACAGAAGGGCTGGACCGACTTCGCCACGACGCCGGAAGCCAAAGCGCTGCTGAAGAGCCACGTCGCCTTCCTCAAACAGATGGGTGCGATGAAGTAACGGAGACGCATTCGTTTCCACGCTAGGCGGCAGGGCTTTATGACCCTGCCGCCGTTTTTATCCGGTAAACGGATTCCGATCGACCGGATGGGTGATGACGGTCACCGGGATCACCTGGCCACGTGCTCCATAGCAATCGCCCGGAACTGCTTGGTAATTCACAACAACAATGCGGCACGCAGAACACGCATTTCGCCGAAATCCACACGGGCGTCGTAAAGGCTACGGCACCATTGGGACCGGGTCTGCGCATGCCACCTGACGGTACCTGTGTCCGTTCTTATGGATTTCCTTAGAGGGGGGAAAGCCAATGCGAGATGAATCAGGCAGCCTGTGGGAGTGGCTGGTTCCGTTTGCCTTTGCCATCTGTGCGGGCTGGACGATCTGGCATGCACCCGCATTCATTCTCGATTTCATTCCGTCCGACAATCCGAGCTTGCTCGACCAGATGGGCGAACTGCACGCGCGCAAGGACGTGACGCCGGGCTTGCCCGGCCTGTTTGGCGGTTATGCCGACCCGCTTGACTGGGTTGCGCTGATCCTGATTCCGATCATCTTTGTTATCGGCGCCTGGACCGTGCGCTGCGCGCATATGGAATACCAGCATTGGCGCCCGATCGACCGGGTGTCATTGTTTGTCGGCCGGGTGACAATGATCCTGATCATCTCGATGACGGCGGTCATGCTCTACGAGGTCTTCCTTCGTTACGTCGTGGAAGCACCGACCCTCTGGGCGAACGAGCTGACGCTCTGGATCGCCGGATTCGTGTTTCTGTTCTCGGGCCTCTACGCCATGCAGCAGCGCTGCCACATACGGATTTTCCTCCTCTACGACGTCGTGCCTCGATGGATGCAGCACACGTTCGACGTGATTTCGGTTCTTCTGCTGTGGGTCTTTGCGTTTTTTCTGATCTTCGGCAGTTTCAGCCAGGTCTTCGTGGTCAAGTTCTACAAATGGGAGATGTTCGGGACCGCATTCGACCCGCCAATCCCGGCGACCGTGCAGCCGATGATTCTGATCATCATCGCGCTTATCGCCGTGCAGGCCGCCATCAACCTGTTCGCTGATTGGAACCTCGAGCCGACCGTGCACACCGCAGCGGACGACATCGACGAAGACGAACTCGAGGCCATCAAACGCGCTGTGGGTGAAAACTGATGGACGTCGGAACCATTTCAATCGTCCTGGTCCTCGGCCTGATTTTCCTGCTGGCCATCGGCATGCCGCTCGGCTTTGCGTCGGCGGTGCTGGCGCTGCTGGTCCTGGTGATGAAGTTCGAGCCCACGTTGCTGACCGACCCGTTCAGCTTCGGGGAAGGGTTACTGACCAGCCGGCCGGGCACCGGGCCGCTGTACATCCTGACGCAGAAGATCTTTGATCTTTTGACAGAGTATGTGCTGATATCGGTACCTTTGTTCATCTTCATGGCGTCGCTACTGGAGCGTTCGGGCATCGCCAAGGCGATGTACGACTCGCTGGATTTCTGGCTGAGCAGGGTTCGCGGTGGCATCGCCATCGTAACCTCGCTGATGGCCGTACTGCTGGCGGCGATGTCGGGAATTATCGGAGGCGAGGTCGTGTTGCTGGGGCTGATTGCCCTGCCACAGATGCTCCGCCTCGGTTACAACCAGAACCTCGCCATCGGCACCATCTGTGCCTCGGGCTCCCTGGGGACGATGATTCCGCCTTCGATTGTCCTGATCATCTACGGCCTGATCACCGAGACGTCGATCAAGGCGTTGTTCACCGGAGCTTTCGTCCCGGGGTTCATGCTGGCGAGCTTCATCATCATCTACATCGTCGTGCGTACGCAGATGAACCCTTCACTCGCCCCGTTGCCCAAACCCGGACCGGATGATCCGGGTGGATTGCAGAAGCTCGGCATGTTCGCAGGTTTCCTGACCATTCTGGCGACTGGCGTGTCGGCGTTTCTCTTTCTCAGGGCGCTGCTCTACGCGGTTACCGGGGTGAGCACAAACCTTCCCGAGGACAAAGAGCCGCTTTTTCTCGGCATGACCTACCACTTGCCGTGGCTCGGCGGCGTGGCCGTCTTGGGGCTCGTCCTCATATGGTTTGTTTTTGGACGCGAGCGATCACGAGCCGGCTGGGAACATGGCAAGGGTCTGGTGCCGCCGCTGACGGTTATCGGTATCGTGCTGGGCTCCATCTACGGCGGGATCACGGGTATCACCGAAGCCGCCGGTATGGGAGCGCTCGCGGTGTTCGTTATTGCCCTGCTTCGAGGAGAAGCCTCCGTCGGCCTGGTATGGGACAGCCTCATGCGGACATTGCGATCGACAGGCACGATCATCTGGGTGACCGTCGGTGCTGCGGCCCTGTCCGGAGCCTATACTCTGTCTGGCGGACCGTCGTATATCGCGGAACTGATCGTCGGGGCGGAGATGCCGACGGTGCTGGTCCTGCTGACGATGATGGTGATCCTGCTTTTCATGGGCGCGTTCATGGATTGGGTGGGAATCGTCCTTCTGATCATTCCCGTATTCCTGCCGATTGTTAAGCGCCTGCCGATCGAGGAGATCGGGTTCATCGGTCAACTGGCGCCGCATCACGTGGCCATCTGGTTCGGGGTGCTGTTCTGTATGAACATGCAGGTCAGTTTCCTGTCGCCGCCCTTCGGCCCAGCGGCGTTCTATCTGAAATCGGTTGCGCCGCCGCAGATCTCGCTGACCGATATCTTCCGTGGCTTTCTGCCATTCATCGGGGTGCAGTTGCTGGCGCTGTGCGTGCTGCTCGTATGGCCGTCGATTGTGACGCTCTTGCTCTAGCGAGCGGGGCTAGTCTGCCACTTCTTCGAACAGGGCGAGATCGTCGCCATCCTCGGACCGCCCGGGGTGGCAAAACTCATCTCGAACCGGATGTCTGCGTGAGGTCGAACGGGGCGACCACTATCCCCAGAGTTTCACGCGCGTGGGATGCAGACGGAACAGGACCCGGTCATTCGGCACCGTTGGCCCGTCCCATCGCTTCTCGATGCTTTCGCCGTACTTATCCACGAACGCGGCACCGAGCGCTGCGCGGTCGCGCGATGCTTCGAGGAATTCCACCGTGCCCTGCACGATGACGCACTGCAGCCCGGTGCGGGGACTGGTCTCCACTACCATGCTTACCCGCCGGTCGCGGCGCACATTGCGAACTTTCTGCAGCCCATCAACGCTCACCATGCCGATGCCCTTCAGGTCGTGCACGTACCACATCGGCGTGGCAAGCGGACTGCCGTCCGGATTTATGGTCGCGAGCACGGCGGTGGCGGGTCCGTCCAGGGCCTGCTGGACCTGCGGATCGGAGAACGGCTTTTCCTGCATGATGTTTTCCTGGTGTGCACGACGCACGGCATCGTAGCGTTCGATCATGTGTCAGCGGTCTGCTGATTGTAGACGAATCCCGGCCTGCCAACGGTAGGACGGGCTTCGCAAGCGTTGCTGGCACCGGATGATCATTCCGGTAATAGCGACTACACTGCCGGGTTTCGCAGAGCACCAAACCATCCATGGATACTTACGTCGATAACGTCTTGCCGCTGGCGTTGCGGTGGCTGGAACAAGGAGAGCGGGTGGCGCTGGCCACCGTGGTTCAGACGTGGGGCTCGTCGCCGCGCCAAACCGGCAGTCAACTGGCCGTCAATGCAGCGGGAGAATTTCAGGGCTCGGTATCGGGCGGCTGCGTCGAAGGTGCGGTGATCAGCACGGCCAAAAACGTGATGACATCCGGTCGTGCGGAGCTCGCCGAGTTCTCGGTATCCGATGATCAGGCCTGGGACGTCGGCCTGGCGTGTGGCGGCACAGTGAGGATATATGTGGAGCCGTTGTGCGAACGTAGAATAGTCACCGCCGGGCAAATCGCCAGTCAGATCGAGCAAGGGCTTGGCGCAATACTGGTCACTCGTTTAAGTACTTCCGAGCAGCAGCTCTTGTCTGCCGACGCCCCCGAGGACTGGCCCGTTGAGCTGGCGTCGGAAATCGCCGATGCCGTCGTTGCCGATCGCAGCAAGACGGTAGTCGTGGGCGACCAGGAGTGGTTCATACACCTGTTCAGTCCGCCGCTGACGATGGTGGTTCTGGGCGCCGTCCACATCACCCAGGCCCTGGTGCCGGTCGCATCGCTGTGTGGTTACCAGGTGCGAGTCATCGATCCTAGAAGGGCGTTTACCACCGAGAATCGATTCCCCGGTGTGGAATACTTCGCACAATGGCCGCAGCAGGTGCTGGAGCAGGTGAAAGTGGATCGCCGCACCGCGTTCGTCGCGTTGACCCACGATCCGAAGATAGACGACCCCGGGCTGCAGGTTGCGCTAGCCTCCGACGCTTTCTATATCGGCGCGCTCGGCAGTCGCAAAACGCAACAGGCGCGACGGCAGCGACTTGCCGATTCAGGCTTCGGGCCGGCGGATCTCGATCGCATAAAGGGACCAGTCGGACTGGATATCGGTGCGGCGTCACCCGCCGAGATAGCGATTGCGATCATGGCGGAAATCACCCAGGTGTTACGGCAGCCGACCCGGTGAAGTTCCGGCGCGTCGACACGGCAACTGGCGCCGGCGCCATTCTTGCGCACGGCCAGAGCGCGGCGGGGAAAAAATTCAAAAAAGGGCGAATCCTGTGCGGCGATGACATCGCACAACTGCTCGCGGCAGGTGTAGAAGAACTGGTCGTCGCACAGCTGGATCCATCCGAGGTTGCGGAAGACGAGGCCGCAACGCGCCTTGCCGCCAGGCTCGTCAACGAAAACATCGTCGCGAGCAAAGCATTTACCGGCCGCGTTAATCTGATCGCCCGGATCGGCGGCGTACTCACGCTGCACGCAGACATAGTCCACCGTGTCAATCTGATCGACGAAGCAGTGACGGTAGCCACGCTAGAGCCATGGTCTCTGGTATCCGCAGAACAGATGGTCGCCACGGTGAAAATAATTCCCTTCGCCGTTGTGCACGACACGTTACAAACAGTGATGGCGGCGCTGGACGAGCATGCCGGCAAAGTCTTCGACATCGCACCGATTCGACACGGGAGCGTGGGCTTGATCCAGACGGAATTGCCCGCCACCCGGCAGAACGTGCTCGACAAAACCCGTCGCATAACCGATCAACGAATCGAATCGATCGGCGGCAGCGTAACTCAGGAACGCCGGTGCGAGCACAGCGAAAAAGCCCTGGTACAGGAACTCACGTCGCTCCATCAGCAAGGGTGTGCTCCGATCCTGATCACCGGCGCGTCCGCCATTGTCGACCGCCGCGACGTGATACCGCGGGCGATCGAATTGGCCGGGGGCGAGGTCATCCACTACGGCATGCCGGTGGATCCCGGAAATCTGCTGTTGCTCGGACAATTGGGTGACTGCGTGGTGCTGGGTCTGCCGGGATGCGCCCGCTCACCGGCTTACAACGGATTGGACAAGGTCCTGCCGCGCCTGATGGCGGATATTGCGGTAACGCCGCGCGACATCATGACCATGGGTGTGGGCGGCCTGCTGAAGGAGTTCGCTGGCAGACCGCAACCGCGCGACGATGCCGTTCCGCATCGGGATCCAGTATTCGCCGCGGTGGTGCTGGCCGCCGGCAGTTCCCGCAGGATGGGGCCGGACAACAAACTGCTTGCAGAGGTCGACGGTGCTCCCATGCTGCACGGAGTGCTGGATGCGGTCACCGCCAGTGCCATCAGACATTGTGTGGTCGTAACTGGTTTTGAGGCCGAGCGTGTTGAAGAATGCGTTGCCCGCTACGAGGTTGCCTTGGTCCACAATTCTGACTACGCCCGCGGGTTGAGCACTTCCCTGAAAGCGGGGCTGGCTTCGCTGCCCGACGAGGTCGACGCTGCACTGATCGTGCTCGGTGATATGCCCGATATCGATCCGCCGTTACTGGAACGGCTGACACGGAGCTTCGACCCGCAGCAGGGCCGGGAAATATGTGTGCCCGTGTACAACGGCAAACGTGGCAATCCGGTGCTGTGGTCGAAGCGGTTCTTCGCCGATCTTTGCGCCGTCCAGGGTGACGTCGGGGGCCGACACCTGCTCGGCGAGTTCGATGAATGGGTGCATGAGTGCCCGGTAACGGACGCGTCGATACACCGCGACATCGATACGCCCGAGCAGTTGCGTGCACGGGAAACCGACAGGAATTGAAGCAAAGCCAGACGCCCGCACTCACTGGGGCGTCTGAACGCGTTACCGGACCGGGTCAGCTCACGAGCGCGGGACGCGCCGCCGTAAACCCCTTCGAAAGCAGTCCCTGTTTCAGGTAGTACTTCACGTCGATGCCAAAGTTGCCGTTGGCGTGCGTAGACTCGATGCGGTAGGGGTGACCGGTGCTGTCGACTGCCTTGCGGCGCAGATCGACGATTCGTTCCTTGCTGGGTTCCTTGTAGCGGTTGCGCACCAACAGGACGCGCGGATCGAGTTTGTGATGCGGATGCACTGATAGCACGATGCCCACTTCGCCATTGCTCATTTCGACGACGCTGCCTGGCGGGTAGATGCCCATGAACTCGATGTAGCGCTCCACCAGCGAGGCATCGAACTGCCGGTCGCGGTCTTTGTACATCAGCTGCAGCGCGTCGAACGACGAACACGGCCCTTTGTAACAGCGGGCGCTGGTGATCGCGTCGTACGCGTCGGTCACCGCCACCAGCCGGGCGGTGTAGGGGATGATGTCGCTCGGCAGCGCGTGCGGATAGCCGCTTCCGTCCATGCGCTCGTGGTGTGCCAGGGCGACGTCGACAGCTGGCTTTATCACCGCGTGGCTGGCCAGGAGCACGTCGCGGCCATGCTCGGTGTGGCTTTGCATCAGGGCCAGCTCCTCCGTATTGAAGCGACCCTTTTTGTTGAGCACCGCGTCAGGTACGCGGATTTTACCGATGTCGTGCAACAGCGCGCAGTAAGCGGCTTCCTCGATCTGGCGTCTGGATTTGCCCAGGTATCGTTCGAACGCCGCCGTCAGCACACTGACGTTGATACAGTGCTCGGCCGTGTAGTTGTCCTTGTTCTTCATCTGCGTGAGCAACACCATGGCATCCGGATTGCGCATCACGCTGTCGACTGTGTCTTTTACGGTCGCGTTAATGGCGTCGCCGTCGATGCCCTGGCCCCGTTCGATCTGGCGAAAAATTCCGCTTACCAGGTGGTGCGCAGTGGTGCGCACACCATTGGCGGCGCTCAATTCGTGTTCGACCGCCACCTCGTAGTCTTCGTCGGCCACGTGATCCCAATCCGTGACTGGCTTGTCGCTGCTGCGTTGCATGTCCACCGTGACCGTTTTGCACACCTCGCGAAGCTGATCCAGCTCCTCGCGCGATTCGATGACGAAACCCTGGAACAGGAAGGGCGACTCCAGCCACGGAATATCCAATTCGCTGACATACATACCCACGTTGAGGTCGCTGACGGCGACTTCGACTTGTTGTAGAGATGTGGTAACCGTTTCCATATTGTTCCTCTCGTCTGCGTGGATTGGTATGCCTCGGGGCGGCCCAATACGCAGCAAGGAACAAACCACGCGTTCGCGGTAGTGTGCTGCAGTTCACACGCAAAATTGTCACTTGTCACAGAACCAAGGTCTCATGGCCGCGAGTACAAAAACTGCCGCCAGATTCGTAACCGATCCGCGCGACATATGCAGCCGACAGGCAAGGGCGAGGGGCGGTCAGCCTTGCAATCCGTTCAAAGCGTCTGCCCGAATTCCAACAGGGCGGCGATCAACGGGTCGGGTGTTTCGATCGGCAGCATGTGGCCGGCTTGCGCTACGTCGAGCCGCCGGCCTTGCGGCAGCTGCGCGAACAGCTCGTCGACGACAGCTGGATCATAGAAGACCCGGTCCTGCGTGCCGGTGATTACCAGGGTGGGAAGCGCCAGGCCGGACCAGTCCACGTCCCAGTCAGCGTGACCCATCCAAGTCAACAGACTGTACAGACCAGTGTCGCGCGGCAACGGTTGATAGTCCGGTTCATCGGCCAGGAATTCCGCCCGGTGGGCCGCCTGGTAAGGTTCGCCCACCAGCAGGTGGAAGTAGAGATCTTTCATCAGATTGGGGCCGCCCAGTTCCATCACGCGCACGCCGACGTCGTTCATCCAGGCGATGCGCGGCGTAATCCGGCGCAACGTATTGATCAGCACCAGCCCGGCGGCCGTGGCGCCATCGAGCACGGCCCGGGCCGCGTACAGGCCGCCGATCGACAGGCCCGCCAAGACCGGCCGCGTAGGCTGCACGGCCTCGAGCAACGCCATCAGATCGGTGACGATGAGTTTGTCGTCAAGTGCGGTTCCCGCCTTACAGGGACTGCGCGCCTGGCCGCGGAAGTTGTACACCAGGGTGCCGTAGCCGGCTTCGCTCAGCGCCGGCACGATCCGGTCATTCCACATCGACACGTCGCCCGTGATCGGATTGACGAATGCAAAGCTCGGCGCGCCGTCTTGGACCGGCGGTTGCCATTCATAGTAAAGGGCGTCTTCCGGCCCCAGTTCCAGGACTGCCATTATTTCCTCCACCGGCGGCAAAACAGGTCCGCGTATTGTCCCGATATTTGTCGCGCAAACAAACCGACGGCAGCCAGTGGGCGAACCGGTGACCGGAACCGGCGTGCACCAGGTGAGCAATTCACATCGGCACGGTAAACGAAATCACCGAGCACCGTGACGAACCGGTGTCGATCTCCGAGCATTCAACAATCTCGAGAGGCAGTTGCCCGCGAGAGGTCTCTATGCACGAGGACAGTTGTTTTCGCGGTTCGGTCACGCATTCACGATTGATGTGCTGTTTGGCGCTTTTCTGGCGAGCGTCTCCGGTTCATTTGCTGTGACTTTTTGACCTCGTGGTGAGCCGCGTGGATTTGGCGGTGGAATCCCGACGATACGGGTCACTTGTCGCCAATAATCTGCCAAGATTGGCGTCCCGTGGTAAATGACTCATGCATCTGCAGCCGACGGTCGTGGCGTTTGCGCCCAATGGCTGCGCTCGCCCTGTTACTTGCCATGCCCGCGCTGGGACAGGCACCGCATCCGATTCCGCACAGCACCGTGGTACGGGGCAACCGCGATATCGCCACCGCCTGGCTGGCTGAACCGACCCGCCGTTACGCGCATGGCGTGCTCGGCGACGACATCGAAGCCGCTGCGATTCGAGTGCAGAACCGAGATGGAATCCGTTACTCGCTGCAGCTGGCGGACGATTCCGTCTTCGAAGACCTGACGCCGCGGCTTGCGGATATCGATGGCGATGGCCGCGACGAGATCTGGACAGTGCGCTCCGACGCGGTGGCCGGCGCTCGTCTCGAGGCCTACGTGCTCGTCGACGGTGTGCTCCGTCGTCGCTTCGCAACGCCACCGATCGGATCGGGCTACCGCTGGTTGAATCCCGTCGGTGTCGCGGATTTCGATGGCGATGGCCACCGTGAAGCGGCCTACGTTCAGACACCTCATATCGGTGGCATCCTCACTGTCGTGCGTCCGCACGGGCGGCAGCTTGTCGTTGTGGCCCGACTTCGCGGCTATTCGAACCACGTTATGGGTTCGACCCGGCTCGATCTGGCCGCGATCGCCGATCTGGATCGCAATGGCGGCGCGGACATAGTACTTCCGGATCAGGGCCGCACACGCCTGGTCGTGATCAGCCTGGCCGGGGGTGTGTTGATCGAGCGCTGGCGCGGCGAGCCAGGGCCGCCCGTCGGCGGCTCGTTGACTCTGGAACGTAGCCCAGCGGGCTGGCTGGCGCGATATCTCACACTCGACGATGCCGTGATAACGATAGAGATTCCCGTAACGGCGTTGCGACCGCTGACGTGACGCCGTTACCGTTCACGGCAAAACAATTTCCACCACACCGAACAGAAAGGCTTCGTCACCCGCGCCAGTCTCGTCGAGCGTTATGGCCAGCTCCGGGTACAGCGCAGTCGCGAGGCGCTCGTCCCCTTTGAAGTAGATGAGACTCACCAGGCGCTCGTGATCGGGATGCGTGACGACGATGTGAATGTGGCGCGCGCCGAAGACGTCGTTGCCTGCGGCCATCTCGATGTGGCCCGGGAGAACCGTTTTGATGCCGAAATAGCCGTCCTCACCCGTGCGCTGGCTCGTCCGGTAGCGGCTCTCGTCGACGCTTCCCGCACCGTCGGCGTGCCACAGCTCGACGAGCGCGTTGCTCACCGGCGCGCCGCCGGTTGTCAGCACGCGCCCCCGCAACTGCAGGCGCTGTCCGGGGTCTCCGGGTCGCCACAGCGTGGTGACTGCGGGCGCGCCGGGCTGGTAGAAGATACCGATACTGGTCGCGGTAGTGGGGCGCAACCCCTCGGATGCCGCAGCGCGGTCGCAGCCGCCGACTGCTGACAGCAACAGCGTAACAACAACGACGGTTCCAGTAACGGTCGGGCGCATGCGTCAGTCTCGACTCAGAGGTCTCTGGCAGGGAGATGAGTATACCGGCCGCGTGTGCTGACCGGAGGCAGCCGATGACTGCACCACGCAGCAGGGCTTCGTGTGTGGCAAACTCCGTAACCGCACTATCAATCAAGGTGAAGTTGACCGATGGATCTCGACCTGAGTGGCAAGCTGGCGCTGGTGACCGGATCGACTCGCGGGATCGGACTTGCGACCGCCCGTGGGCTCGCCGGCATGGGCGCCGACGTAATCGTCAACGGCCGTGGCGAGGATGCCGTCGCGCAGGCGCTCGAAAGCGTGCGTGAAGCGGCATCCGGGGCGGCGGTCCACGGAGTAGCGGCCGACCTGTCCGATGCGGCCGGTTGCACAGCCGTAACGGATGCGTTCCCCGAAGTCGACATCCTGGTCAACAATATGGGCATCTACGATCCCAAGCCCTTCTTCGAGATTCCCGATGAGGACTGGCAGCGCATGTTCGACGTCAACGTTATGAGCGGGGTGCGCCTGACCCGGTATTACCTGGCTCGCATGCTGGAGAGCCAGGACTGGGGCCGTGTGGTATTCGTGTCGAGCGAATCCGGGATTTTCATACCGAAGGAGATGGTCCATTACGGGTTCTCCAAGTCCGCCCAGCTCGTCATTGCGCGGGGTGCCGCGGAACAGACCAGAGGAACTAACGTCACCGTCAACTCGGTGCTGCCCGGGCCGACCTGGGTGGAAATGCAGGCGCCCCGGCTGAGCGCCCGCGCCGAAGCGATGGGCACTACCCTTGAAGATCTCAAAGCGCGTACGTTCAGTGAACGCCGGCCATCCTCATTGCTGCAGCGCTACGCGACACCCGACGAGGTCGCAAACCTGATCTGTTACGTCTGCTCTAAGGCATCGGGCGCGACGAACGGCGCTGCGCTGCGGGTCGAAGGCGGCATCGTCACCAATCCGTTCTGAGCGAGTTGCGCATGAAGGCCGCAGTGCTCTACCAGCAAGGTCTGGAGCGCCCCTACCGGGACAGCCGCCCCCTGGTGGTCGAAAGCGTCGAACTCGATGAACCGGGCGCCGGCGAACTGCTGGTCGAAATTACTGCCGCCGGCCTGTGTCACTCCGACCTGTCCACCATCGAAGGCATCCGTCCACGCCCGGTGCCGCAGGTGCCGGGGCACGAGGCAGCAGGTATCGTGCGCGCCCTGGGGCCGGGTGTCGACGACGTGAAGCTCGGTGATCAGGTGGTCATGGTGTTCGTCATGAGCTGTGGAACCTGCGCCTATTGCACCGGTGGCAGACCACATCTGTGCAACGTTTCCGCCCGCGCCAAGCTGGAAGGCACCTTGCTGGGCGGTGCTCGCCGGCTGCATCTGAACGGGCGGCCGCTCAACCACAACGCCGGCATCTCCTGTTTCGCGGAATACGCGGTCGTGTCACGTGGCTCGGTGGTGGTCGTCGATCCGGACGTGCCCTCGCAGGACGCCGCATTGTTCGGGTGTGCGGTCATCACCGGTGTCGGGGCCGTGGTGAATACCGCGGCGGTGCCCGCTGGCGCGAGCATGGCCGTGGTCGGGCTGGGCGGGGTAGGGCTCAATGCCCTGCTTGCCGGCACGGTGGTGGATGCCGCGGTTATCGTCGCGGTGGATACGAACACGGTGAAACTCGAACTCGCCCGCACGCTGGGTGCGGCCCACACGTTCAATGCCCGGGAGTCAGACTGTGCCGAGCAGGTCCTCGAAGCGACAGGCGGCGGTGTGGACTTCGCATTCGAGATGGCGGGTACGGTAGCGGCGTGGGAGACCGCGTATGCTCTGACGCGGCGCGGCGGTACGCTGGTCAGCGCGGGCTTGACCGCGGCCGACGCGAGGTTTGGCGTAAACCCTTACGACCTTGTCTCGCAAGAGAAATCCATACTGGGCAGCTACATGGGCAGCGCGACACCCGAGCGTGATATTCCACGGTTCATGGATCTCTACAAACAGGGCAGGCTGCCCGTGAACCGATTGCGCAGCGGCACGCTCGCACTCGAAGATATCAATACCGGATTCGATCGCCTCGCCGACGGTGAGGTGGTGCGACAGATCATCGTCTTCTGAAAACCGGTAGCGCTGCATTTGTGCCGACAACGGTCACAAGTCGCCTTTCCCGGGCGGTGTATTCGCTACCCACCCGCAATCTTCGGGATCACGTGCACCTCGCTGTCGGGTCCGATGCTCGCAAACAGCGCATCCTGGAAGATGGCGCCGTCGATAGCGACGGCGATGCCTTCCGCGAGATGCGGTGCGAGTTCCGGGTAACGCTCGCCCAACTGATTGAACAGCTGGCGCACGTCGTCGACGTCGAGCTCGAGTTCGCCGGTGCCGCCGATGAGCTGCCTGAGATTGCCGTTCAGTACTACCCGTGCCACCAGCTCATTCCGGCGCAGTGCCGCCATTGGCTGCTTCGATCGCAGCCAGCACCTTGGGGGGCGACATCGGAAGCTCGTTGAAGCGGATACCCGTTGCGTTCTCTACGGAGTTGGCGATGGCTGCCATGGGCGGCACGATGGGAGTTTCGCCGACCCCGCGAACGCCATACGGGTGAGCTGGATTGGGGACTTCGACGATCACCGCATCGATCATCGGCAGGTCCGAGCACACCGGCGTGCGATAGTCGAGAAAACCGGGGTTCTGCAGCTTGCCGTCCTCGCCGTAGATGTACTCCTCGTTGAGCGCCCAGCCGATGCCTTGCACCGCGCCGCCCTGCATCTGACCTTCCACGAAATCCGGATTCACGGCTTTCCCGGCGTCCTGGATAGTGGTGTAGCGAAGGATTTTCACGTGACCAGTTTCGGGATCCACCTCGACGTCCACGATGTGGGTGCCGAAGCTGGGTCCCGCCCCCTGGGCGTTGATGGCGGCATTGCCGACCAGCGGCCCGCCCGTTTTGTTCGCCATGGCGGCGATATCGGCGATCGACATGGGTTCGAAAGCGCCTGCGTTGCTGCTGGTGGGCCGCGCATGACCGTCCTCCCAGACCACTGCATCCACCGGAATGTCCCAGATTTTCGCCACCCGTTCGCGCATCTTGTCGATAACGTCATGTGCCGCCTCGATGACGGCTATGCCGCTGGCGAAAGTGGCGCGGCTGCCGCCGGTCAGAAAGGTGTAGCCCAGCGAGGCGGTGTCGCCAATGATGGGCTGCACGTTGTCGAGATCGACGCCCAGTTCCTCGGCGGCCATCTGGCACAGCGAGGCGCGGGAGCCGCCGATATCGGGTGTGCCCACCACCAGTTGCGCGGTGCCGTCTTCGCTCAGGTTCAAGGTGGCGCAGCTTTCACCGCCGATGTTGAACCAGAAGCCGGACGCCACGCCGCGGCCCTGATTCTTGCCCAGCGGCGCACTGTAGTGGGGATGCGCTTTGGCGGCTTCGAGCGTCTCGACCAGGCCGACGGGACCGAATTTCGGACCATAGGCGGTCTGCGTGCCTTCCTTTGCCGCGTTCTTCAGGCGCAACTCGACGGGATCCATACCGAGTTTCTTGGCCAGTTCATCGACCACGCATTCGGCGCCGTATTCGGCGATCGGTGCACCGGGTGCGCGGTAGGCTGCCACCTTGGGCTGATTGACGACGACGTCGTATCCGACGGTGCGGATATTTTCCACGTCGTAAGGGGCGAAGGAACACATGCAGCCCATCTGCACCGGTGAGCCGGGAAAGCCGCCGGCCTGGTAGTGGAACAACCCGTCCGCCGCCGTTATGCGTCCGTCTTTCGTAGCGCCTATCTTGATACGCATGTGGGAACCGGAGGTCGGACCCGTGGCGCGGAATACTTCCTCGCGGGTCATGACCATCTTTACCGGGTGACCGGACTTGCGCGACAGCGCCAGTGCCACAGGTTCCAGGTAAACGACTGTCTTGCCGCCGAAACCGCCGCCGATTTCGGAAGCCGTGACCCGCAACTTGGAGATGTCCATGCCCAGCAGCTTGGCGCAGTGGCCGCGCACGATGAAATGCCCCTGGGTCGTGCACCACAGTTCGGCCTTGCCGTCTTCGCCGACCCTGGCAAGACAGGCGTGGGGTTCGATGTAACCCTGATGCACCGCCTTGGTGGTGAACTCGCGCTCGATGATCACATCGGCCCGGGCAAAGCCGGCGTCCACGTCACCCTTGGAAAATTCGACACGCTTGGCAACGTTGGATGGCTGCGTCGGTGCCGGTTCGACACCCTGGGTAATCATGTCCTCGTGCAGCAGCGGTGCATCGGGCTGCATTGCCTCCACGACGTCGATGACGTGGGGCAGCACTTCGTACTCCACCTCGATCAGCGCCAGCGCCTTGCGGGCAACGGATTCGCTGGTGGCCGCAACGGCCGCCAGGGCATGGCCTTCATAGAGCACTTTCTCCCGGGCCATGACGTTGCGCACGACGTCGCGGTAATTGATCATCATCTCGCCGGCGGGCACCATCTCGGAGGGCAGGTCGTTGAAGTCGTCCCTGGTGACCACCGATTTGACGCCCGGCAGCGCTTCAGCCTTGGAGGT
>Ga0224508_10001858_pt1 | contig 18529 bp, 12 predicted proteins | sample SF_Jan12_sed_USG_4_FD_170157 | JGI IMG/M metagenome (GOLD analysis project Ga0224508, IMG submission 170157) | Sediment microbial communities from San Francisco Bay, California, United States - SF_Jan12_sed_USGS_21 | ecosystem: Environmental > Aquatic > Marine > Sediment | place: USA... | reverse complement strand
AATCGACGAAATAACACGTTGCTGCGCGGCCTACGGACTTGAACACGGCCCGGTGCATGCCGAGGCCCGGTTAACATCTTCGGGCCCCATTCTACTGGAACTGGCAGCGCGCACCATCGGAGGACAATGTGGCCAGCTGATCGAATTTTCATTACAGCAAAAACTTGAAGAACTTATCATTCAGGGCATGTGTGGTATTGCCCCACAGACCGATGGGGAAGGAGAATCCGCCGGCGTGTTGATGATCCCGATTACCGACTCGGGAATTCTAAAGCGGATCGAAGGATTAACCGAGGCCCAGCAAACGGAATATGTTCGAGATATCGAAATTCACATTAATCCGGGCTATGAATTGATCCCATTACCCGAGGGTGCAAGCTACCTGGGTTTCATCTTCGCCCAGGCGCCCGATTTCGATCAGACTTATCAAGCTCTGAAAGTGGCTCACTCCAGGTTACGCTTCGTGACACAACCCAAATGGGAACTGGAAAACCTGGCGGTCTGAATTACTTCTTCGCGCCGGGTGCGCGAAAACCCTCCGGTTGCTGACCGAGGTCGCCCTCTTTGAAAATAAATCCGAGCAGGTGCTGTTCGAGGATCGCAAGGCTGGCCGGATCTATCGTCGAGAGGCCGTTTTCGTTAATGATCATGGTTTGCCGCTCTATCCATTGCTTCCAGCCCTCGGCAGAGACATTTTCATAAATGCGCTGGCCGAGTTCGCCTGGATATGGCACCCTTTCCAATCCGGGCGCTTCGCGACCCAGAACAACACAATTCACTACTCTTGCCATTAATCCATCCAAAAAAAAGCAGTCGGATACCGACTGCTTTGTATAATACCAAATTTAGTCTCGATCAGAACGCATAATTCACGCCAACCGCGAATACCGGCCAAAATTCGAGATCGTCGAGATCATCCTCTGCATCTTTTTCAAGGCTTACCAGGAGATCATCGAGCTCCGCTTGAGTGTAATTAGGACTAGTCGAAGCAGCTTCGAGATCAACATCGGGGTCCAGCATTGCCACGCCAAGATCTGCTGAGAACGAAAATCCACCCGCACCGCCGGCGCCGCGGCCCCAACCAATGCCAACATAGGGCTGGTATGAGTCTCCCAGGTCTAAATCACCACCGATTTCACCGAGATCGGTTGTAAGTAGTAGTTGGCCATCGACAACGATATCGTCCACCAGAAAACCGCTAATATCTGCCGAACCATTGTTCTTCATCATGCCGACAGTGAAACGAAAATTGCTATTGAATGCATGCCAGTCGACTAACACCGCGTTGGCACCGTAATCGAAATCCAGCTCGGCATCAATATCACCCTCGCCACCGTCATCACCAACGGTGACGGATTCGTCCTCGTCGTCGATATCGATCGCAGCTCCACTGAGGCGCAAGTTTAGGGTTTTGGTCAGGCCGACACTAAGGTCGAGACCAACCCCGTTGATCCCCGCTTTGGCGGCAATGCCGAAGTCGAGCGCAAATGCATTTGATACAAAAAACAGGAGTCCAAAACCCAGCCCTATTACTTTTTTCATACCTATTTCCCCTTTAAAAGTTATACACTGATACTCTTTATAGGATAATTAATTCCTGGCGCCCAGATTTGATACTCATCAAGTGATGCATTCTTGTTCAAGTTATACATACCATTTTGCTATTAATTTACTATTATAATTATTAATGCCCAATAATCCCCGAATTAGCAGGAGTTGCGTTGTCACGCTACATAGCACATAACGATCAGCAATCCCCAATCAGTTTCCAAATTTCTAGCGACGGCGTGACCGACACGGGGCATGTTCGAAATAAAAATGAAGACTCTATATTGGTGCATGCGGACGAGAATGTCTGGATCGTCGCGGACGGTATGGGAGGCCACCATGCGGGTGATTTCGCGAGCCAGACTATCACCAACAATTTAAGCCTGTTCAAACAGCATACCTGTCTGGATGACAGTATTTTATTGCTCGAGGAAAATATACTAAACTCGAATTCTGTTATTCGAAAAAAATCGTATAAACTCGGACGCAACGCAACCATCGGCAGCACGATTGTATGTGCCTATATCTGGCACAATCTACTGTTCACCTTTTGGGCAGGAGACAGTCGCCTGTATCGCTTCAGGGATGCAAAACTGGAACGCCTGACTGAAGACCATAGCTATGTTGAGGAACTGGTCAGAATGGGAAAAATCGAGGCTCGTGATGCCGAAGAACATCCAGCTGCGAACGTGGTGCTAAAAGCAGTTGGAATCGACGATAAGCTTTGCCTGGATTTCGATTACTTCGAATTGCAGAACGATGATATTTATATTATTTGTTCCGATGGACTCTATAAAGATCTGGAAGAAACTAAAATAACCACCATAATTGAGTCTAATTTGGAAGATATGACCGAGCTCTCGCAAGCGCTGCTGGCCGCTTCGCTGGATGCCGGTGGTACCGACAACACCTCGATTATCACACTGAAAATGCGGCAAAAGGTAAACTGATGTCCGAAGTCTGCGAATCGCTGATAAACGACTATATCGCGGGAGCCCTCGATATGGCCGACCTGGAAGAAGGTCTGGCCAGCATTTTCGACGCCCTGCCAAACGGCCACACCGATGCGCAGAGTTATCTCCAGTCCCTGTATACCAGCGATAAGATCGACTCAAACGGTTTTACCCAGATCTCGCACGTAATCTCGAAAATTAATATAAATGCCACGTTGAAAAACAGCCAGGAAACAGATATTTCCTACTTTGCTGAAGATAAGACGATGCACCTGACTGACCTTTCAGACCTGTCTCCCGGAGACGAAACAGATGACGGCAATGACAAGACCGTTATCGTCAGGGCAAGTAGTAGCGGGCAGGAAATCGAAATCTCTGAACCTTCGATTAGCATGGGCGAAGACGATTCACCGATGAGCCCAAAGATTGTCGAGAATCCTCATAAGTCCGCACGTTATGAAAATCTCGGTCCGGGGGTCACTCTGAAAGACCGGTTTGTACTGCTGGAGAAACTTGGGCAGGGCGGCATGGGCGTGGTGTTTAAAGCCAAGGACCTGCTCAAGGTCGAGGCCCAGGATAAAGACCCCTACGTCGCGATCAAGGTTCTGACCGATGCGTTCAAGAAATATTCCGGGTCGTTTATCGCATTACAGCGCGAGGCCAGTAAAGCACAACGCCTGGCACACCCTAATATTGCAACGGTTTACGATTTTGACCGCGACGGCAATACGGTTTTCATGACAATGGAATACCTGCAGGGGAAACCCCTGAATCAATTGATCAAGGAGATTAACAAGAAACCGCTCAAGCTGGATCACGCGCTGCATATTATTGAAGAGTTGTGCAGCGGACTGGCTTATGCACATGAAAAAATGTTGATTCACTCGGATTTCAAACCGGGTAACTGCTTTTTACTGAGTGATGGTCAAGTAAAACTGCTTGATTTCGGCATCGCCAGGGCAAGTACACAAACCGACGAAGAAAGAGAAAACACGATGTTTGATCCGGCCAAGCTCAGCGCGGTCACGCCCGCCTATGCAACCCCGGAAATGTTTGCCGGCATGAACCCCGATCCCAGAGACGATATATATGGACTCGCCTGCGTGGCCTACCAGTTACTTGCCGGGGGCAAGCACCCTTACAACAAGGTGGCGTCACCCAAAATAAAAGAACTTGGAATCAAACCGAAACCGATCAAGGGATTAAACCGTCGCCAGCAAAAAACCTTGATGAAGGCGCTGACGGTAGTGCGGGAAGATCGGATCGGTAACGTTGAGAAATTTGCCGAGGGCATGCGCACCCGGAAGTCGCATGGCAAGACTATCTTGTTAGCAGCCCTGTTTGTGGGGGTGATCGGTGCCGGCATCGGGTATAAACCGTTTCTCGCGTTTCAGGCCGAGCAGCAACTCTACGACAAGATCCAGTTAATCAAGGATGGCGACAAGGCCCTGATGATCGAAACCATCTGGTCGCTGGATCAGTTAAATCCGGAACAGCAAAAAATTATTTCAGTCGGGTTGCGCCGCGAATTTATTACATTCTATCGGGATCGTATTCGCTCGGTATTTCGACCAAAAGAAGGTTTATACGATTATCCGCAAGCCCAGAATCTGTTGGCGCAGGCTAAAAAGCATTATCCAGATTCAGTCGCTCTGTCTACCATCGAGGACCAGGTCAAAGAGCAGCGCGATCGATTGATGAATAGCCTGATCTCGCTATACAAACGTTATTTCAACGCCAAGAAACTGGTTAAAACTCCGAACGGAGAAGATTTAATCACCGTGCTTCCACTGATTAAACGCGTAGATCCGAAACATTATCTGCTGAAGGATAAGGCACTATCCGATCTTTATCTTTCAGAATCAGAAAAGCTGATTGCCAGGCGTAAGTACAATGAGGCGGCAAACTACATAATTACAGGTTTGAAACTGTTTCCCGAAGACACGCGTCTGCAAAGCCTCAACAAGCAGATAAACGCACAATTTCAGAATTAATGAGCCAGCTAGTTTCTCCTTTGCGCCTGCTCGCCAAAACCTACGCGAACGACTTGATTACTCGCGAACAGTACGTGGAGATTCGAGCCCAGTTGCTGAAGCGGCTTGAAAGCAAGGGTAGTGTTGACGAGGCAGACTTGAAAAACTTTACTGCCTTACAAGGTGGTGAAACCCCAAAAGTGCAGAAAACCTACACTTCTTCGGACTGGATCATCATTGCCCTGGGATTAGCAGCTTCCGCGGTATTGGCTTTCGTTCTCTACGGATAATTCTGAATCCGCGCCTTGTGAACGGTTCAAAAAGATTAAATAGATCACAAAACCAGACTATCCTGTCCATTAGAAGCCTATTTTCTTATTGAATACAGGTCAAACTAGTTTATTATCATCAATAACTTAACTCATATACTTAATTTTATTTATTAATATTCTTACATCTGAGATCGAAACTATCCAAAGTGTTAGCTAGATCTCTCCGTAGCGAATCAACCGTAGTTATGCTCGACGACTGCGCAATTTTGGTTTTCGCTGAGATAAGTTACGAAATCCCTTATTCGGTATCTTTATGATCACATTGACAGGCCACGCCTTTTCATCGAAGACAGTGCTGACAGGATTCATTCTGGCGCTTGTCTTTGTTGCGCCTGTTAAAGCACTCGACATGCAGGATATGGTTGTCGACTCGATTAGTGCTCACCCGGAAGTCAAAGAAAAGATTCACGTATACCGCCAAGTTGTAAGCGATCGTGATATCGCGGAAAGTGGCTGGCGACCCAGTATCGATGCCCGGGCTTCTGCTGGATTTTATGACACCGAGTCACCCTCGACAGGTAACCAGTCGATTGACTATGACAGCACCAACCTTGAACTATCAGTGACCCAGAATCTTTTTAACGGGTATGACACTACCTACCAGATTGAGCAGACCAAGGCCCGAACCAAGGCAGCACTTTTTGATATTTACGATACCGCCGATAACATTGCATTGCGGGCAATACAGGCATATCTCGAAGTAATAAAGCAGCGACAACTTTATCAGCTTTCGATCGAGAACGTCGCTGCGCATGAAGAAATTCTGGCGCAAATCAGGGATCGAAACCTGTCCGGAGTTGGCCGGCTTTCACAGCTACAGCAAACCGAGGGGCGCCTGGCAAGGGCCCAGGCAAGTCAGATAGCCCAGCAAAATAATCTCGAAGACGCCGCCACACAATTACACCAAATTCTGGGACGTTATGTCGATCCAATGGGATTATCCGAACCGGACCTGCCCGCAATGCCTCGAGAGGCACTGGATTTACTAATCGACCAGGCGTTGACCGATCATCCGGCGATGAGGGTTGCGCAAAGCAATATCGCGGCAGCCCAATCGGATCACCGCCGCTCACTGCGGACCCGATACCCAAATCTTGACCTGCGACTTGCTACCGAATACGGGGATGATCTTGACGGTCTGGATGGAAATACCGAAGAAACCAGTTTGGTACTCAACCTGTCGTACAATTTTTATAGCGGCGGCAGAAATGATGCTGAGCAGCAAAAGAAAATCAGTGCCGTTTACGAACAAAAGGAGTTCGCAGCTAGAGTACGACGCCAGATTATCAACACCTTGCGCTTATCCTGGACCGCAGATGACCTACTGGTTCGACAACTAAAATTTCTCAACGCTCATGTAATCAAGTCCGGTCAAACTGTCGAGTCATACAAAGAAGAATTTTTTATCGGTCAGCGTGACCTGATCGATCTGCTCGACGCTGAAAACGAATTCAATAGCGCTAAAAACCAGTATGCCGAAGCAAAATACGACTCACTGGGTGCACGCTACCGGGTTTTTGAAGGTATCGGCAGGTTGTTCGAAGCAGCTAATGTCGAGTTCGAATTGAAAGATGGAAATTTAGTGGTCGCCCGACTTGCGACCGATCAAGTTGATAAGCTCCCGCTGCCTGATGATGAAGATCGTGACCGGGAAGCTGACCCATTGGATCATTGTGATAATTCGCTTATCGATATCGAGGTAAATCCGTTTGGATGCCATGAACCGGTCGTGCTAACCAGGGTAGAGCCGGCGCCACCACGGCAAAATTCGGCTCCGAGTTTAACTGACGATCAGTTTGAGATCGAAACCAATGAGGTATTGGTAATTACGCCTGAACAGTTGCTTGCGAACGATTCTGATGCGGATTCCGATCCCCTGGAAATAATAGATGTGAGTCAACCTGATGTTGGCCGCCTGGCATTTAATACCAACGGTAATCTGTTATATAGATCCCCCGAAGGATTTATCGGTGAGGATTATTTCAAATACACCGTTACCGATAATAGAGGAGGAGCCGCCACTGCTACAGCGACAGTACGGATTAGAGTGAGCAAAAGCGAAGTCATTAGCCTGGCGGAAGTTCAGTTGGTCAACTTCATTTATGATGAGGCCGAACTGACCGAAGTCTCCAAATCTAAGGTTAAAGCCATCATTGAACAGATAAAACAGGCCGAGGGTGTCATCATCGAGATTTACACCCATACCGACAACATAGGCTCCGACAAATACAACCGGATCTTATCTGCGAAAAGAGCCAAAGCACTCAAAGACTTACTAACCAATAATGGGATTGACGGCGCAAATATTACCGCAGTAGGGGTGGGTGAAAAGAAACCCATTGCCGACAATGCGACCGCAGCCGGTCAGGCGATAAATCGCAGAGGTGAGTTCATTTTTATAACAAAGGAGTCGGCAGAGTAAAGCTGGCTGCTAGTTGTAGCAATTGGTCTACACTTGGAAGCAGTAGTTTGATTTTGGAAGCCTCCCCTGTATACCCGATCGCCGTATTTCAAGAAATCTTACCGCTCGCCCCATTGTCAAAAAACATGCGGTAGTGCCTGCGCGCAGCGCCTGGAGACTTAGCGGTGCGAAAGATAGGTGTCTTTATGGTTACCGCAATTTTAGCAGCAGTTCCCGGCCAGCATATGGCGGGTTCGCTGGTAAGCAAAGACATGCTAAACCAGTTAAAGACAAAGTATTCGGACCAGGCTTATCGCAGGGGCCTGGCAATCAATAAACTACTAGCTGAGCTTGAGGGACAGAGCATCCAAAAACAGCTTACCGAAGTGAATCGTTTTTTTAACCAATTCGAATATCAGGAAGATCACTTGCAGTGGGGAAAGCAGGATTACTGGGCCACTCCGGGAGAATTCCTCGGCACTCAAAAAGGCGACTGCGAGGATTTCGTCATCGCCAAGTATTTTGCCTTGCGGAAACTGGGTGTGCCAGACGAACGACTTTACCTAACTTACGTAAAAGCACTAAAACAAAACGTGGCGCATATGGTACTGAGTTACTTTCCTACCCCAACCAGCATCCCTCAAATTCTGGATAATTATAATCCTATGATTGTCAGTGCTGACCAGAGGAAGGACTTGCTACCCGTATACAGTTTTAACGCGAAATCACTTTTCTTGACCAATGCATCGGCCGGACTTGGTAAATCACTGCCAACCAATAAAATCAAGAATAGTAAGTGGCAAAAACTACTGGCCGATATTAAAAAGGAAAAACAATGACACTATTCAAACAAATAGCCTTGCTGGTATCTGCGTTCTTTTTAATCCTGTTACTTGTGATCGTGTACAACGATTTCGCTCGTACGGGCAACTTTCAGCAAGGGCAGCTGCAGACGACGGCTCAGGATATGGCGACGACACTCGGTATCGCAATCAGTAATTTACCCGAAGGCGATGACAATGCCACACTTGAAGTCCTGTTTAACGCTGTATTTGACAGTGGTTACTACACGCGAATCGAACTGGTTGCAGGTGATGGTCAAATTATTCATCAAAAAAGCCAGGATCTCGGGATCGCAGGAGTGCCAGACTGGTTCCTGGGTTTAGTACCGCTTGAGCCGGCCCGTGGCACAATCCAGGTCATGAAGGGATGGGTGCAGCTTGGGCAACTCAACCTGGAGATTCATCCCGGTTTTGCCTATAGCAGCATGTACCAGGCCCTGGTATCTTCGCTGCGCTGGTTTGCGATTTTATTTGTGGTTTCCATGATAGTACTTTGGCTGGTGCTGAGATATGTGCTCGAGCCATTGCAACGGGTCAAGGAACAGGCCGATGCGATACACAGCAATAAATTTGTTCAGCAAAAGAAGATGCCTGCTACTGTCGAGCTGAAACGCGTGGTCGAAGCGATGAATCTCATGGTTGCAAAGGTGCAGGGAATCTTCGACGATCAGGAAAAAACACTGAACGAATACCAGCAACTCCTTTATCGAGACAAACTGACCAACCTGGGCAATCGTCGGTATCTTCTCGACCAACTGCAGCAATCGATGTCAGAAGAATCGGGGCGACATGGATGTATGGCGATTATCAAGATCGTGGAATTCGAACAGCTGCGTGATCAGCAAGGTTACGAATTGTCAGACAATTTAATCAGGATTCTAGCTGACCTGCTGCGCCAGACACAGACAGATCATGGAGCTGAGCGAGTATCGCGTTTCAACGAAGACGAGTTTGCCTTTCTAAGCACTGCTGACGAAACCGCAGTCACTGGTTTCGTTCGTAATCTGTTCGACGACTTCCAGGAACTCATACAAAAAGAATCCGATTTGTCCGAAGTAAAACTACTGGCTGGAATTTGCGACCTGGAAGTTGGCAGTGAGACCGGAAACGTCCTCTCTAGTATCGACTACTGCCTGTCACTGGCCAACACCAGGGGTCCGTTTTCAATCGAACGGCAGCAATCGAGTAATCTCGAATTACCGCAGGGTAAGATGCAATGGCGCAGCTGGCTTGAGTCGGTTCTGCAGTCAAACCAGCTGTTCCTCGTCGGTCAACTGGCTATTAGCAATGACCGTATTCCCGTCCAGCGTGAGTTATTCGTCAGGGCCCACAACCAAAACAACCAGATTGTGCCGGCATCGGCGTTTATGCCAATGGCCTCAAGTCTCGGCATGTCGCTGGATATAGACAAGGAAGTGTTTCGCATGGTTATTTCGAATCAGGACATTGACCGAAAGATTCCGCTGGCAATCAACCTGAGCGCTGCTTTTTTTGAACTGGCAGAAGCCCAGGATGAGTTTGATCAACTGCTACATGATTGCGAGCAGTCCAGTACCCGGCTTTGTATCGAAGCCAGCCATCACGTTCTCAGCCAGCATCCAATCATGTGCGCTAAAGTTTCGGACCGGGTGCGAAAGCATAGTCATCAGTTTGGCATCGATAACCTCGACCTCGGCCTGTCTTTACAACTGTTACAAAGCGCCCAGTTTGACTACGTTAAAATCAATGCTAAAACACTACATGAAATGAGTCGAAATAACATGTCTGCAGGATACCAGGCATTACGAACAATAACGGATACCCTCGATATCAGCATCATCGCTGTCGCAGTAGATTCAAAGGACGTGGTTGATGAACTTAAATCGCTTGGAATCGAGATTATGCAAGGCAACTTTCTCGGTTCACCCGAAGCGATTTAGAGTGATTTTCCCCGTGGGGACGAGTACAGTTATGACTCATCGATACGCAAATCAAATGCAGGTTCACTGGTGCGGTGACTCTGCCTTGTCAAACCAACACAGGTTGTGTTGGTAAAACGCAAACTCCAGATAAATAGCTATAAATGATCGATCCCCATCATCAGTATGACCCCCTGCTTGAATGCCTGGTTATCTTCGCCAAGTTACACAACAGGCCGATCAGCGTCGAAGCGCTGATCGCAGGCCTGCCGGTTGAACCCGGCGCTGATGGCCCTGAGCTTTTCAGCATTGACAGTCCTAAGGGCTTGTTCTCACGGGTAGCCTCACGTGCTGGATTTGCGAGCCGTCTAATTCATCGGGATCTAGCTAAGCTCTCGCGGCTATTGCTGCCCTGTATCCTGGTGCTTAAAAACGGCAACGCCTGCATTCTTGAAAGCATAGATCGCAAAAACAAACGCGCCAAAGTCATATTCCCGGAGATCGGTGAAGGTGAAGAATGGATGGAGCTAGGTCAGCTGAGCCAGGAGTATCTCGGATATGCATTCTTACTTAAAAAAGAATTGCAGCAGGAGCGTACCGAGTCGAAGGGATTCAGCAAAGACTCGAGTCACTGGTTCTGGGGAACCCTGGCCAAATCCAGGGATATTTTCGCCAGCGTGCTGCTGTCGTCGATCCTGATCAACCTGTTCATCCTTGCAACGCCGATGTTCACGATGAATGTCTACGACAAGGTAGTACCCAACGATGCGATCGCAACCCTGTGGGTACTGGCAGCGGGAATTGTCACGGTTTACATTTTTGACACCCTGTTGCGTTTCGTGCGTAACTATTTACTCGAAGTCGCGGGCAAGAAAAGCGACATCATCATGTCATCGATCATTTTTTCACAGGTACTTAACCTGAAAATGGATCAATGGCCCGCGAGTATTGGTTCTTTTGCCAGCCAGTTACGTGAGTTTGAAAGCATTCGCAACTTTTTCACCGCATCCACTATTGCAACATTGGTTGACCTGCCCTTTTCGATTATTTTCCTGTTGGTTATCTATTATATCGGTGGCCCGATGATCGCCGTACCCCTGGTAATCATAGCTGTGCTAATGCTATACAGCTTCATCCTCGTCAGGCCTCTTAAGGCCAGCGTGGAAGCCACTTACGAGGCGACCGCGAATAAGAATGCCCATTTGATCGAAACACTACGCTCGATAAAAACTGTAAAGGCGCTAGGTGCCGCGAATTATGCGCAATGGGTATGGGAAGAATCCTCAGGCGTCATCGCCAACAAGTCGATGCGCGCGCGAATACTGTCTTCTTCGATAACGGTCGTCACCAACCTGATGGTACAGTTCAATACCATTGGCTTGATCGTGTTCGGCATCTACCGTATCAGCGACCTGGAACTCAGCCTCGGTGGCCTGATCGCAATAGTTATGCTGTCATCACGGGCGGTGGCCCCGTTGGGTCAGATTGCCGCATTGATTACCAGCTTCGAGCAGACCCGCACGGCGTTTCGCTCACTCGACGAATTGATGCAGAAGTCTGTCGAAAGGCCAGAAGGAAAATCTTACGTGCGTCGCCCCGGCTTCGAAGGGGCCATTAACTTCAGGGAAGTCGATTTCAGCTACCCCGAATCTCCAAAAAAATCTCTCACCGGTATTTCCTTCAAAATCAACCCGGGTGAGCATGTCGGTATCATCGGCAAGGTGGGCTCAGGTAAAACCAGCCTGATAAAACTGGTCATGGGACTCTACCAGGCAGAAAGCGGCTCGATAGCAATCGATAATATTGACATCAACCAGATAGATCCTGCCGACCTGCGTAAAAATATCGGTTACCTTTCCCAGGATATCGAACTGTTGCGTGGCACTATTCGGGAAAATATAGCCTATAAAGATTTGCACGTTAACGATGAAAAGCTGCTCAAGGCAGCAGAAATTTGCGGTGTGGATCTGTTTGTTAACCAGTTACCCCAGGGGTTTGATACCCAGGTAGGCGAGGATGGCGGATTTCTGTCCGGTGGCCAGAGGCAGGCAATTGCACTGGGGCGGGCTGTCATGCTGAATGAACCTGTTCTGATTCTCGATGAACCTACCAATAGTTTCGATAACACAACAGAATCGATTATTAAGAAACGACTTTTTGATTACACGCGCGACAGGACCCTGCTACTGGTGACTCACAAAGCACCGATGCTTGACCTGGTAGAACGGCTCATCGTCATCGACGAAGGACGAATCGTCATGGACGGGCCCAAGGAAGAGGTATTGAATGCCCTGAAAGGTACCCAGAATGGATAACGACGACACAAACTTTGAAGATGTAACCCAGATGGGTATACATGGAAAACAGGATATGGTGTACATGCGCAGCCTTTCCGCAGCGGCTGTGCATCGTTCACCTCGTTACCTGATAGCAGTGGTTATGATCTTTGCGCTTTTCGTAATCGCTGCAATCGTCTGGATGAACTGGGCCAAAATTGACGTCGTCATACGTGGTTCAGGAAAAGTTTCACCGGCTAGCCAGGTGCAAAACATTCAGAGCCTTGAAGGCGGCATTATATCCGAAATCCTGGTCGCAGAAGGCCAGGTGGTTGAGGCCGGTCAAGCATTGATAAAAATCAGCGATGTCGCATTTTCAAGCTCGTTCGAGGAAAACAGACTGCTTTATCTTGAGCTGGTGGCCAAGGCCAGTCGCCTGGATGCCGAGGCATTTGGCCGGACTTTCAAGCCAGACAGCGAAGTTAGTGCAGAAGCACCGCACCTGATTAAGTCAGAAAAGAGCTTGTTCGACTCAAACCAGCAACAACTCAAGGAAACACTGAGTGTTCTCGAAGAAAAAATAAGTCAGCAGAAGAGCTCCCTGCTCGAAGCACAGTCAAAGCGACGCCAATTGCAAAGATCTCTGGACCTGGTCAAGAAAGAGATTGTTATTAAAAAACCGTTGAAGGACCGTGGAATTATCAGCGAAGTCGAATTTTTGCAATTACAGCAGCGGGAAGCCGAATTTGAAGGTGAGATAGAGGCGGTCAAATATTCGGTACCGCGAATCGAATCGACCATCGAGGAAGCTCGTTTTAACAAGCAGAAAGAAAAGCTGAACTTTCAGAATAATGCGAAGAAAGAGCTGAACGATGTAACGGCCGAGATTAGCCGTATCAAGGAAACACAAACCGCGCTGCAAGATAGAGTCAAACGCACCACATTGCGCTCCCCGGTTAACGGGATCGTGCAACGTCTTTACATCAATACTATTGGCGGCGTCATATCTCCGGGAAACAATATACTCGAAATTGTTCCACAAGAAGACTCGCTCCTGGTCGAATTAAAAATCAAACCGGCTGATATTGCCTATGTGAATGTCGGGCAGTTCGCCAGGTTAAAATTTTCGGCCTACGATTTCGCGGTTCACGGCAGTCTCCAGGGAATAGTTACCTTTGTCAGTGCAGATACGATTACCGATGAAGAGGGCCAGAGCTTTTTCCTTGTCAGGGTCAAACCAGGTAAGTATTTTCTTGGTGCAAAACCCGGCGACTTGCCGATTAAAATCGGCATGACGGCCGAAGCTGACATTATTACAGCTAAGAAGACAATTCTATCGTACCTGACAGAGCCGGTTCATCGCGGAATTGATAAAGCGCTTAGAGAGCGGTAATGAAACTCATCGTTTATTCAGCATCGCGTTCATTTGATCACTTTCTGCAGCGCCAATTAGACATCGCCTTCGAATATCGCAGAGATTTGCAGGTGCCATCGGACGACCCCGAACAACTATATCTGATTCATGTATCAGGCAGGGAGCTCGAATGCCATGAATGGTTACTGAAACATGTTTCTGGAAAACCGCTTCGGGTGGGCGTCTGCTCAGACCGTCCCAGTATCCACGAAATGCTCGAATGTGTGCGACTCGGGGCCAAAGCCTACTGCAATAGTCATATGGCCACATTGCATTATCAGCAGATGCTGCAGTTACTGGAAAACGGCCAGAGCTGGTTTCCACCGCAGATGCTGGACGAAACATTCAGACTTGCGCAACAGGCCGCCAATCCATCTATAAATCACGAGCAGCTGGAAATATTAACCGCCCGTGAAAAGGATATCGCGTTTGCGGTTGGTAAAGGTAAATCAAACCGCCAAATAGCTGATTTATATGATATTTCCGAGCCCACAGTGAAACGACATTTAACTAATATCTTCAAGAAACTTCAACTAAAGGACCGTATCGGCCTGGTCCTATTCCTTAAGCAAGCTTAGTCTTTCGACTGCTTTGCCTCACAAACTGTGTGACCTGCTTCTCAATCTACAAATTTCGTGCTGTCAGTCTACGACTTTAGTATGACACGGGCCGGTAAAAACTAGCCTATATATACTGTTCGTACAAAGTTTCTGCAGAAATATGGCTACTAAAAATATAGGTTTTGTCGTTGAATTAATCGGTGACGCAGAGGTTCGCAGCGTTGACGGTATAATCAGAGTCCTCAGTATTGGTGATCAGATCCATGAGGGCGATATCCTCACGACCGGTCTCAATACCGAGATCGTGCTCGAGTTTTATGACGGCCATAAACTTCAGGTCGGTGAAAACACCGAAATGCTGCTGGATGAGTCAGTTTTTGCTGGCCTCAACGCCTACCCTGACGATCGTGCCGATCAACTAGCCGAGCTGCAAAACCTGATTGTCGAAGGCGTAGATCTCGCCGAACTCGAGGCAACCGCTGCCGGTGCTGCTGCCGATAGCGGCGACGCACTGCATCAGGCCTCGGTTTATTCCAGAGACGGTGCAGAAGGCATCGTCGAAACCCGGGGTACGCCTTTCGATGTTAATGCTGGCTCAGATGATCAGTCAGTTATTGCAGATAACGACGTTCTGGCAATCCCTGAAGACGACGCTGTCACTCCCACTTCTCCCATTGCAGCCATCACTGTTGATAATATAACCGCCGACGACATCATTAATGCGGCCGAAACAGGCGGCATGATAAACGTCACAGGCAGCGTTGGCGGTGCTGCCGCGATGGGCGATTCCGTAAACCTTTATGTTAATAGTACTACTTATACTGGGACCGTTACCGCCACTAATTCATTTAATGTAATGGTGGCAGCGCCAGACCTGGTTGCCGATACCAGTTTTAATGCGACCGTGTCTGGCACAGACACCGATGGTAATTCTTACAGCGCTACCACCATCTCGACGCATACCGTCGATACCACCGCTACGGCTACCATTACCCTTGATGCGAACATCACAGCAGATGACAGCATTGATGCCGCTGAAGCCCTAGGCCCTGTTGCTATCACCGGAACTGTAGCTGGCGATTTCCAGGCTGGCGATATCGTCACCCTGACTGTTAATGGTATAAATTCTATTGGCGGCGTGCTTGCGGATGGTAGTTTCAGCATTAACGTTAGTGGTAGCGATTTGCGAAATGACCCCGACAGCACTATCGATGCATCTTTCGTCGCTTCCGATGCCGCCGGTAATGTTGCAGCACCTGTCACTGATACTGAAACCTACCTGGTCAACAATGCCCCTGATGCCATGGATGACGCGGGTGCCCTGGATATTGCGGAAGACGGCACCACAGTCAGCTTGAATGCCACGATGTTGGCGAACGATACTGATCTGGATGGCGATGCGATCAGTATCACCGCGATAAATGGCACTGCCTTAATCGGTGGTGTACAGAGTATCGCCGTGACCAACGGTACGGTAAATATCGATGCCGGTGACAACATCACTTTTACCCCGGATGCGAACTACAACGGTCCAGTCAGCTTTGATTACACGCTCAGTGACGGCAACTTAACCGATACTGCAACCGTTAGTGGCACAGTCACCGACGTCAACGATGCGCCGGTAGCAGTGGTTGACAGCGCGAGTGTGGCTGAAGATGGCAGCGTCGACGTGAATGTTCTTCTTAATGACACCGATCTCGATGGCACCATCGATCCAACCACCGTGGTTATTACCACAGGTCCTTCTAATGGCACGGTCAGTGTCAATGCGACTACCGGTGTTGTGACCTATACCCCGAACGCCAACTACTTCGGACCCGACAGCTTCAGCTATACGGTCGAAGACGATGATGGCCAGGTTTCTAACATCGCCGCTGTCTCCTTAACAGTGACAGACGTTAACGATGCACCCGTTGCGGTGGTTGACAGTGCAAGTGTGGCTGAAGACGGCAGTGTGGATGTCGATGTCGTTGCCAATGATACCGATCTCGACGGCACCATCGATCCGACCACGGTCCTGATTACCACAGGTCCCACCAACGGCACGGTCAGCGTTAATGCGACCACCGGTGTGGTGACCTATACCCCGAACGCCAACTACTTTGGTCCGGATAGCTTCAGCTATACGGTCGAAGACGATGATGGCCAGGTTTCTAACGTCGCGGCCGTCTCCTTAACCGTTACCGATGTCAACGATGCGCCAGTCGCAGTAGTCGATAGTGCGAGTGTTGCAGAAGATGGCAGTGTCGATGTCGACGTGGTTGCCAACGATACCGATCTTGATGGCACTATCGATCCGACCACGGTGGTTATTACTACCGGTCCGACCAATGGTACCGTGAGTGTCAATGCAACTACCGGTGTTGTGACCTATACCCCGAACACCAACTACTTCGGCCCGGATAGCTTTAGTTATACGGTTGAAGACGATGACGGCCAGGTCTCGAACATCGCGGCAGTGAACTTAACGGTCACCGACGTCAACGATGCACCCGTTGCGGTGGTTGACAGTGCAAGTGTCGCCGAAGATGGCAGCGTAGACGTGGATGTGGTCGCCAATGACACTGATCTTGACGGCACCATTGATCCGACCACGGTCGTGATCACCACGGGTCCCTCTAACGGTACGGTCAGTGTCAATGCGACTACCGGTGTTGTGACTTATACCCCGAACGCCAACTACTTCGGTCCGGATAGCTTCAGCTATACGGTTGAAGATGACGATGGCCAGGTTTCTAACGTCGCGGCCGTCTCCTTAACCGTTACCGATGTCAACGATGCGCCAGTCGCAGTAGTCGATAGTGCGAGCGTTGCCGAAGATGGCAGTGTCGACGTGAATGTTCTTCTTAATGACACCGATCTCGATGGCACCATCGATCCGACCACGGTGGTTATTACTACCGGTCCGACCAATGGTACCGTGAGTGTCAATGCAACTACCGGTGTGGTGACCTATACCCCGAATGCCAACTACTTCGGTCCGGATAGCTTCAGCTATACAGTTGAAGATGATGATGGCCAGGTATCCAATATTGCGGCTGTCTCCTTAACCGTGACAGACGTCAACGATGCCCCAGTGGCCGTGGTTGACAGCGCGAGTGTTGCCGAAGATGGCAGTGTAGACGTGGATGTGGTTGCCAATGATACCGATCTCGATGGTACTATCGATCCGACCACGGTCGTGATCACCACAGGTCCCACTAACGGTACCGTCAGTATCAATGCGACCACCGGTGTGGTGACCTATACCCCGAACGCCAATTACTTCGGACCCGACAGTTTCAGTTATACCGTTGAAGATGATGATGGCCAGGTATCCAATATTGCGGCTGTCTCCTTAACCGTGACAGACGTCAACGATGCGCCGGTGGCTGTAGTTGATGCGGCTACAGTCGCTGAAGATGGCAGCGTCGATGTGGATGTCGTTGCCAACGATACCGATCTTGACGGTACTATCGATCCGACCACGGTCGTGATCACCACAGGCCCCACCAACGGTACGGTCAGTGTCAATGCGACTACCGGTGTGGTCACGTATACCCCGAACGCCAATTACTTCGGACCCGACAGCTTTAGTTATACGGTTGAAGACGATGATGGCCAGGTCTCTAATGTCGCGGCTGTCTCCTTAACCGTGACAGACGTCAACGATGCCCCAGTGGCCGTGGTTGACAGCGCGAGTGTTGCCGAAGATGGCAGTGTCGATGTCGACGTGGTTGCCAACGATACCGATCTCGATGGTACTATCGATCCGACCACGGTGGTGATCACTACCGGTCCCACTAACGGTACGGTCAGTGTCAATGCGACCACCGGTGTGGTCACTTATACCCCGAACGCCAACTACTTCGGTCCGGATAGCTTCAGCTATACCGTTGAAGATGACGATGGCCAGGTTTCTAACGTCGCGGCTGTCTCCTTAACCGTTACCGATGTCAACGATGCACCCGTTGCGGTTGTTGACAGCGCCAGTGTGGCCGAAGATGGCAGCGTAGACGTGGATGTGGTCGCCAATGACACCGATCTCGACGGCACCATCGATCCGACCACGGTCGTGATCACCACAGGCCCCACCAACGGTACGGTCAGTGTCAATGCGGTGACCGGTGTTGTGACCTATACCCCGAACGCCAACTACTTTGGTCCCGACAGCTTTAGTTATACGGTTGAAGACGATGATGGCCAGGTATCCAATATTGCGGCTGTCTCCTTAACCGTGACAGACGTCAACGATGCCCCAGTCGCAGTAGTCGATAGTGCGAGCGTTGCCGAAGATGGCAGTGTCGATGTCGACGTGGTTGCCAACGATACCGATCTTGACGGTACTATCGA
>Ga0224508_10001857_pt1 | contig 18531 bp, 18 predicted proteins | sample SF_Jan12_sed_USG_4_FD_170157 | JGI IMG/M metagenome (GOLD analysis project Ga0224508, IMG submission 170157) | Sediment microbial communities from San Francisco Bay, California, United States - SF_Jan12_sed_USGS_21 | ecosystem: Environmental > Aquatic > Marine > Sediment | place: USA... | reverse complement strand
AACGATGGATCGGCGAGCGACAGGCGGGGGCGTTCGTCAACGGCGCTGAATGCGCGGTTAGTCGCTGCCAGTCGATCGACGGCTGCCGAATGGTATCGACCTCGCCGGATATGTTTTCCGAGCTTCAGTTAACCGGCTTCAGGAGATTGCTCGATAAAACCTCGTTCTATCGCTACGGCGGCGATTGTTATAACTACGCGCTACTGGCCTCGGGATACGTCGACCTCGTGGTCGAGTCCGATTTACAGCCCTACGACTTTTGCGCGCTGGTGCCAGTCGTTGAAGCCGCCGGCGGCGTCATCAGCGACTGGCAGGGGCAGCCGCTGGGCATGCGGTCGGCGGGCGACGTGGTGGCATCTTCAAGCCCGGCGTTGCATCAACAGGCGCTGTCGCTGCTAAAAGGCACTGATGATCGGTCGTCCTGATACAGCTGGCTTTTTCGCGGACGCTATATAGAGGCTCGATCGTTTTGGCCTGTCGTCGGGCGGATTCAGTCATCCGTCGGCGTTAATCCGGCGCTTCGTCAAAACGAATTCTGTTCCACTTCCAGGATTGCCAGGCTGATATGCCTGCCGAACTCGGATTCGAATCCGGCCCAGTTATGGTATGCCGACAGGCTGGGCCTGATTTTCGGTTTCATCTCGAAATCGCTGAGATCGTCTTCGTAGTAAGCCGCGACCTGGCTGTACAGGGTATCGAGGTAATTTCGATAAGATTCGACGACTGTTTTGCCGCCGCTGGGGCCGTGTCCGGGAACATATAGTTTGCTGCCGACCTCGAGCGCGATGTCACAGGCGGCGATGCTGCCGCTAAAACTGCCGTCATCCATTCTGGCGATGCGTTGATACAAAACGTTGTCACCGAGGAACATGACCGAGTCGTTGACCACCTCGATCATCATGTCGGTGCGGCTGTGTGCGTTTTCGGGTGCGTAAAACCTGAATTCGACGCCGCCGACCTCGAGGCTGTCGCCGTCGTTGACAGCGACGCCCGGGATCAGGGCCCTGGTTCCACCGGTAAATCCATCGGTCAGCCTGTGCATCAGCTTGACCCAGACCTCGGCTTCTCCGGCCTCGGCTTTGGCTATCATTGCCGGGTGCGCCAGAATCCTGACTTCGGGATATTTTTCGGCCACCGCCTGGTTGCCCAGCCAGTGATCGCCGTGTATATGCGTGTTGAGCACATGGCTAACCGGTTTATCGCTAATCGACTTGAGTTGCTTCATCAGCATGCGCCCGGCCTGCAGGCTGGAACCCGGGTCGACGATAACGATGCTGTCACTGGTTTCGACGATGGCCGGATTGTTCATGAAACCCTGGTTTTCGACGTTCGGCGTCTCCAGCGGGCCGTGAATTATGTAGACGCGATCCGATATTTTATCGAGCGGATAATCACGGACGATTTCGCCGGCCACCAGCGAATGCGAGAAAAACAGCAGCAGCAAGCCTGCAGGTTTAATGAATCGGGTCAAGATATGGTCTCCTGCGAAGCGGCGTCAGCCGAGAGTGGTGGTTCCCAAAAACGGTGAGCAGACTATTTCATACCGTTCTGGATTAAGGAATATTACCGATCGGATATATCCCGGGACGGCGACAACAGGCCGGCGACCGAGTTGCCGGCTCGCATGCGCCTTTGTTGCCCTGCGGCGAAACGATTACCGATGGCGCCCGGGATTGTATTACCTGTGGCAATACCTCCATCAATGGAAACCGGTTGAAGCGCGGTGCAGACTACTGGAATAATAAAACCCGAGACCGGATCAACGCGGAAGCGGGATAGCCGGCCGATAAATCGGATTTGAAACAATCATGAGAAGCTTGTTAACTGCAGCGGTGATTTGCGTGCTGCCGGTTTTTTACCCGGTACAGGCACAACAGCTGCAATCGGTAAATGATGTAACCGGCGCTCGCAGCTGGTCCAGAACTCACGCCGGCGTCTATTTTTCACTGACCCAGATTTTGCCCGAGCAGGGCGACGCGTTTTATGTTAACCGCGGTTTCAGCCTCGAGCAGATCAGGCCATTTACCACTTCCTGCGTTTACATGACGGTGCTGCGCAATGACAGCGCTCCAGGAATCGTCCACTTCGTCCGCGGCAACTGGTCGATTAGCGTCGACGGAGAACCGCGAGAATTCAAAACCGTCGATCAGTGGGTAAAAAAACTCACCGCCGCCGAGGCGGGAAAACCCGCGCTGATTGCTTTCCGCTGGGCGCAATTCCCCCCGGAGCAGGAGTACGAACCTGGCGGCGACTGGAACCAGGGCATGTTATCGGTCGGCCTGCCGGCAGGTCAGGTATTTGACATCACCGCCCGCTGGGACCTGCGCGGGCAGAGCTTCGAAGCGACATTAACGGGAGTCGAGTGTGCAAAGTAAATCTCCAGCACGAGCGCTACAAATTCTGTTGCTGTGTTTTTTATGGGCGAGCGCGCTACAGGCCCAGGACCTGCCGCCATTGACGCACAAGCTGACACCGATCAGGACGCCATCGGTCGCACCGGACTTGATATTTCACAACATGGATGAGGAAAAAGTCGATCTGAAAGACTACCGGGGCAAGGTCGTGGTGGTTAATTTCTGGGCCACCTGGTGTCCGCCCTGCCGGCGTGAAATGGGGTCGATGGAGCGCCTGTACCAGGCGACCCGGGACAGCAACGTGGAAATCCTTGCGGTCAATATTGGCGAAGACCTGGACACCGTATTCTCTTTCCTCGGCACCGTGGAACCCTCGCCGACGTTTCCGCTGTTGTTCGATACGGATGCCGTGTCGATGAAACAATGGAAAGTCAAAGGTCTGCCCACAACCTACATCGTCGATAGCGAAGGCAGGCTCGCCTACCGCGCGATAGGCGGTCGCGAATTCGATCACCCAGCGATTCGAAAGGCGATAACGGCCCTGGGACAATAAGGGCTGCGATGTGGTTTTCAGGCTCAGGGCAAGCAAATACAGAGAAATCTGACCGCACAGCACCTTCCCTGAGCCGTTTGGATTAAACGCTCGTATGCCTGTCGGATTAGGTAAACTGTCAGCGTATTAGCAATGAAACTGCAGACTTGAATCACGATATGCCATTGAACTACATCGAGCGCATCCGCGAGTATTACCAGGCGCTCGGTTACGGTGCGCCCTATCAATGGGCGCATTTCGACGATGTCCCGTTTACTCCGCTGAAAAAACCGTTGGCCGAATCGGTTGTTGGCATCGTTACCACCGCGGCGCCCTACCGTGCGAATAGCGGTGACCAGGGCCCGGGCGCGGCCTATAACGGCTCGGCGAAATTTTTTTCTGTCTACTCCGACGTCACCAGCCGCGAGCCGGATTTGCGCATATCGCATATTGGCTACGACCGAGCTCACACCACCGCGGAGGACCAGGCTAGCTACTTCCCGCTGAGGGCGCTGAAGGCGCTGGCGGAAGACGGCAAGATAAAAAATATCGCGTCCCGGTTTCACGGCCTGCCAACCAATCGCTCGCAAAAAACGACGATAGAAGTCGATTCTGCGAAACTGGTTTCCCGCTGTCGGCAAGACGCGATCGACGCCGCGGTCCTGGTGCCGAATTGCCCGGTATGCCACCAGTCCGTGAGTCTCGCCGCCAGGGCCCTGGAAGCGGCCGGAATTGCTACCGTAATAATGGGCTGCGCGCGCGATATAGTCGAGTACGTGGGCGTTCCGCGCCTGCTGTTCAATAACTTCCCGCTCGGCAATGCCGCCGGTCTGCCAAACGATCCTGATTCGCAGCTACGGATTGCGAGCCAGGCCCTCGACCTGCTTGCAAAGGCCACGGCGCCGCGCACGACCGAACAGTCGCCGTTCAGCTGGAGCGGCGCGCGCGACTGGCAGCGCGACTATTCGAATGCGGCGATCCTGAGCAAGCAGGAAATTGCCCGCAGGCGGGAAGAGTTCGACCGTGTAAAAGTGGACGCGAAGCGAGTTCGCGCCGCTGAGGGGTAGTGCCTTTGATTTTCACCCGGCGCGGCGGGCCCTGGATTCGGGCTAGTCTGCCAATAAGCCAGGCTTCTAAATGAACTCGGCTATAGCGTCTTTCACTGGGTGCCCCGGTTTCTGCGCGCGTTACTGGTCGAGCGCGAGCGCCTGCGGCTGGGAAAAAACGGCTTGCCGCTTACCTGGACGGTTCTATCGCGGACGTCGGACAGCCGCAGCGAACACGTGCAAATGCTAAGGAAAATGCTGATCGACTGGTTTACCGGTGACAGCTGAAGAATCCCGATGGACGGGTGGCAAAAGCACTGCGGCCAGCCTGAAAAGGGCGGCTTGCCGGCAATGAATGGGCGCTGAGCTCGATATTTCTCAGCGGCCGGCATGGAAAACCGGTAGATCCCTGTTTTCATCTCGATTGGCATTGTTTCGAACGTAGTAGGCGGATAATCAGACCTTTTCATAGGCACATATGCTTGAATTCCGTGAGCCGGCTGTCGCATTTTCTTAATTAATAGTTATTTTTTAATAGATATTTTGTTGGTTTGTATTAGATAAGGTATATAGCGCGGCTTTGCAGCCGCAGGTTTTCACACAAGTAGTTGATTCATGGCTTCAAACGACATCAAAACCTCGTTCGAGACGGACGAATTTATTTTCAGCGAAGGCGATCCGGGCGACTGCGCCTATATCATCAATTCCGGTATGGTCGAGGTTTCGCTCGACAAGGATGGACGCCAGCTGGTGGTGGCGACGCTAACCAAGGGCGATATCCTCGGCGAGATGGCGATCATCGACCGCAAGCCGCGCACCGCCTCGGCGCGCGCTATCGTGCCCACCGAAGTGACCGCTATCCCGCTCAACTACGTCAGCCAGAAAATCGAGCAATCAGATCCCACGGTACGCATGTTTCTGCGCTTGGCCATGGCGCGTTACCGAGACCTGAATGTGCGCATGGGGCAGGTATTCGAAAGTCTTTCGCTGGGCCATGAAAAGGGCTCGGGCGACCCTTTCGCGGCATCTACCATGGAACTGAAAAACGTCGTTTCACAGTTCGCGGAAATGCAGAAACGAATCGATTCCGCGGTTTCCAGACCGGCCCCGTCCGACAGTGGCAAGTTGTTCGGAGAGGAGACGCTGGAAATTACAAAGCTACTGGTCACCGAGGAGCAGTTGTTGCGCGCGGCGATGACGAACAGGGAATTCCGCCTGCAGTACCAGCCGATTATCGATCTTTCGAGCAACCAGGTTTTCGGCTGCGAGGCCCTGGTGCGCTGGAATCATCCCTCCGGTGAAATGATGCTGCCTTCCCGCTTCCTGGCCCAGGTGGAAAACAGCGATTTGATCTTCGAACTGGGACACTGGATAGCGGAAGAAGCCTGCCGCTTCCAAAGCCGGCTTTCAAATGAGCTGGGATTTGATTTGTTCGTTGCGATCAACCTCTCCGGCAAACAGTTCGAGGACCAGCACCTGGTGCCGAGCCTGGCCGACATCATGGACCGGACCGGCGCCACTCGCGAGCGCATCAAGTTCGAAATCACCGAGAGCCTGTTGATCGACAACCCGGAACTGGCGACCCAGTCGTTGTTCCAGCTGAAGGAGACCGGCGTAAAGCTTGCGATCGATGATTTCGGTACCGGTTATTCAAGTTTCAGTTATTTGCACCGTTTCCCCTTCGATACCCTGAAAATCGATCGAGCCTTCGTTGGCGCGATGTCTCGCGACGAAAAGAGCTATCGGATCGTCAAGTCGCTGGTCAACCTGTCGCATGACCTCGATATGGAGGTGGTCGCAGAGGGGATCGAGTCGGAGCAGGATGCAGAAATGATGCGTAACTTCAATGCCGCCTATGGCCAGGGTTTTTACTTCTCCAGGCCTGTCGACGAAACCGAGTTCGTCAAGCTGCTGCGGCCACCGCAGGCAGAAGTTACGGGCTAGCCAGCACCGCCGATAGTCCTTTATCCTGGCCTGACGGCAATGCTCGACGGCTGCCGATACTCAATCCTGAATTCTAAGGTAGGTGGATATCTTCTTTTCACTGACCCAGTCCCGCACGGCGGTGTTGAAGTCGTGGAAATGCGCCGATGCCAGGTGCCCGTCGAAGGCGCTGCGGTCGGTATAAACCTCGTAAAGCAGTAACCGGTTATCCTGTTCGGGATTTATGCAAACGTCGAACTGGTGACAGTCGGTTTCCTGTCTCAGGGAATTTTCCGCCTGCTGGCGCACGCGCGTTACGAAGTCTTCGAAATGCGCCGCGTGGATGGTAAATTCGACAATGACTACGTACATGATTCGCTCCCCTGATCTGTTCGGCTTGGCCAGTTTGCTATCGCGCTCGGATCAGCGAGATGACTTCATCGGTAACCGCGCGGGTACCCATGTCGCCGCCGAATTCCCGCGGGCGAATGCGATTGGCGTCGAAGCCGCTTTCGACCGCGCCGTTGATCAGGGTTGCGGCTTCGGTCATCGCGCTACAGCCGGTTTTGTCGGCCAGATAGTCGAGCATCAACGCGCCGCTGAGGATGGCCGCCAGCGGGTTGGCGAGGTCCTTTCCCATGATGTCGGGCGCGCTACCGTGAGCGGGCTGAAACAAACCGTTGTGGTCGCCGATTTCGGCGCAGGCGGCCATGCCCATGCCGCCGACCAGGCCACCGGCCAGGTCCGACAAAATGTCGCCGAACATGTTTTCCGTCACCAGCACGTCGAAATCCCAGGGTCTGCGGATGAAATCGAGCGCCTGCGCGTCGACGTAGTTGTAACCGGTCTCGATATCTGCAAATTCAGGCTTGATCTCGTCGAAAATCTGCCGGAAGAAAGCCATCGAGGTAAACACGTTGGCCTTATCGACGCAGGTAAGCAAACCCTTGCCGCCGCGTGCCTTGCGTCTGCGCGCGAGTTCGAATCCGAAGCGATGCAGTTTCTCGGTGGTGGTGCGGGTGATGCGCAGCGTGTCGCGCACCTCCTGGTTAGCGATGACTACGCTGCGGCCGTGGACCGCGGCCGAGTAGAACAGGCCCTCGGTGGATTCGCGCAGAATGACCAGGTCGATGTCCCTGGCGCGATCGTCGGCCAGGCGCTGCGGCGCGTTCGGGTATGCTTTGACCGGGCGCACCCCGGCGTAAAGACCGAAGATATCGCGCAGGCGCAGGTGAGGCGATATTTCGGTGCCGTCGGCATGGCGAATGGCGGGCAGCCCAATCGCGCCGAGGAAAATAGCGTCGCAGTCGCCGGCAGCCTGCTCGCCGCCGGCTTCGATGTCGAGGCCGCTGTCGGCGAAATAGCCGGCGCCCGCCAGGATATGGCGGTACTCGAGCGAAAATCCGCCGCTTACCTCGCTCGCCGCGTCGATCACGGCGAGGGTCGCCTCGGTGACATCGATACCGATGCCGTCGCCCTTGATAATTGCAATTTCGGAATGAATCATGCTTCGGTCGATATCATACAGTGATAGCAGAGTTTGGTAATCCCCTTGTGCAAAAGGCCTGGCTCGCACGATGAGGTTAAGGCAGGCTTCGGTGGTTGCCAGCGGGAAACCGGGCAAGGCCGTAAGCATTTTTATCGGTATCGAATTCAGCCGCGGCTATTCGAGTTCGCGCAAAGGTTACTTCTTTTTCCGGTGAGGCCGGGGATTAAAAGCGGCAATCCGCGGAACAATTTTATCGAGGGCAATGCGCTCGATGCCCTGATGCTCTTCCTCGACCGCCTTCATCAATGCGCTGATATCGAAGTCGCCGCCGCCGGTCTTTTTGTAAATCATGGCCGACAACCCCTGCAGTCCACCGCATTGCAGGCGGATTTCGTGGTAGTTGGACAGCCTCGAGTTGCCAGCGGAGGTTTGCCCGAATACGAAGCCTGCATTTTGCCGGAGTAAACAAGCGTAGCGCTCGCATCGATCTGCGGCCGTAGCCGAGCGGCACATATAAACAGGCCGCTCACCGATTTCGAAGCGAGTGGCCTGACTGCAGCCGGCGCATCCGAAGATCAGGGCTTTTTCAAAATAGCATCGTGTTTCTTTTGCCATGATTCGGTAGATAGTCTTTCTTTTAAATGCCGATATTCCGTTTCGAAACCTAGCCCTTCGAGGGTAGATATTTAATACCACGAATCAGGCATGCTTGTCGCAATATTACGCGGCTGGCGCATCGCGCAAGCCGCTATCGACACATGATGGAGCAGGCCAATGTCCGACCAGGGTGAAAATTCAGAAGCGCTAAGTCTCGAGCACCGTATCCTGATACAGGTACGCCAGGTGCTGGCCAGCGTAGTGCGCGACGTGACCCCGCCGCCCGGCATGCAGAGCCCATTGTCGGCCAAAACAATCGAGGATATCCGTGGCTGTTTCGCGCTGATCGCCGCACGCGAACGCGAATTGAACGGTACAAAAAATCCGGACCTGCCGGTATTCGCGGATGACGGCGCAACCACCCGCGTTGTCGATTTCAAGAAGCCCGAAAATAATAAATCCTGAATTGACACCGAGACCTATTTTGTCAAACTCTGCTAGCTATTCAAGCCGGCACGACACGGATTTGGCTGTGTATCGGCACAGCGCTGCATTACGTCGTCTCCCGGCCCGATTCGAGCTCCGTTCAAGCCTGCGCGCTGATTAAGTTTGCGCATATCCCGGGTGCGGGCTTATGATCGCGAATCGTGGAATTAGCTACCAATCGCGCACAATGTACTCGTCAAACCAGGCGCTCAATCGAAGCCGGAACAGGCTTAATGTTAACCAGGAGTTAGACTGACATGAACACGAAAACCCCGGCGCAAATGGTTGCGGTGCATCTGACCGGTCACGGCGGATTCGAAACTCTGCAGTATCGCGAGGATGTCCCGGTGCCGACGCCAGGAGCGGACGAAGTCTTAATCCGGGTGGCGGCCGCGGGTGTCAACAATACCGACATCAATACCCGTATCGGCTGGTATTCGAAAAAGGTCGACGCGGCGACCGACAGCGGCGGCGCGGCGGGATTCGACGAGGTAGACGATGCCGACGCCACCTGGTCCGGGGTGCCGATGGCCTTCCCGCGGATCCAGGGCGCGGATTGCTGCGGCGTGATCGTCTCCGTGGGCGGCGATGTCGACGCCGCGCGCGTCGGCGAGCGCGTCATCGTGCGCAACATGCTGCGCAGTTACGTCGACTACCGGCCCTATGAATGCTGGACATTCGGCTCGGAATGCGATGGCGCCTTCGCGCAGTACTGCAAGGCGCCGGCGCGCGAAACCTTCAAGGTCGAATGCGACTGGTCGGATACCGAACTGGCATCGATTCCCTGCGCCTACTCGACCGCCGAGGGCATGCTGCATCGCGCCGGCGTCGGCGCCGAGCGCGTCCTCGTCACCGGCGCCTCGGGCGGGGTTGGATCGGCCGCGGTACAGCTCGCCAAACGCCGCGGCGCCGAGGTGATCGCGGTCGCGAGCCTGGCCAAGGCGAATGAATTGAGCGCACTCGGCGCCGATCGGGTGATCGATCGTAACGCCAACCTGGTCGAGTCGCTCGGCCGCGACAGCGTCGAGGTCGTCGTCGACCTGGTCGCCGGTCCCGGCTGGCCCGCGCTGCTCGACGTGCTGCGTCGCGGCGGACGCTACGCCACCGCGGGTGCGATCGCCGGACCGCTGGTGGAGCTCGATGTGCGCACGCTTTACCTGAAAGACCTGACCCTGGTGGGCTGCACCTTTCAGCAGGACATGGTGTTCGAAAACCTGGTCGGTTACATCGAACGCGGTGAAATTCGCCCGATCGTGGCGAAGACCTTTGCGCTCGAGGATATCCGCCAGGCGCAGGAAGCTTTCCTGGCGAAGAAATTCACCGGCAAGCTGGTGCTGATCCCGCCGCAAGCGCAAGCCTGAAAGAGGAAATTGCCCTGCAATCCCGATCACTATAAAGTGGCCTGACTTTTAAATGTCTCAGGTTAGTTGAATGGCGGAATCCACGATTTTGATCACCGGCGCCAATCGCGGAATTGGCCTCGAGTTAAGCAAACAATTTGCCGCCGATGGCTGGCGAGTGCTCGCCTGCTGCAGAAATCCCGCCGATGCCGGCGACCTGCGGGCGCTGTCGCAAAGCTATCCGTCGATCGAAGTGTTGGCGCTGGATGTGACCGACTATGAGCAGGTGGCTGCACTGGCGAGGCAGCTGGCCGGCCGCCCGATCGATATCCTGTTGAACAACGCGGGTATCTACGGCCCCAGGGGCGTGGATTTCGGCGATGTCGAAGCGGATCCCTGGCGAGAGGTGCTTGAAGTCAACACCATCGCGCCGATGATGCTGGTGCAGGCGCTGATTGATCAGGTCGAGGCCAGTGAGCAAAAGCTGGTGGCAATGATCAGTAGCAAGGTCGGCAGTATCGCGGATAACGGCAGCGGCGGTGGCTATCTTTACCGCAGCTCCAAGACCGCGTTGAACCAGGTCGTTAAAAGCCTGTCGATCGATCTCGCGGGACGCGGCGTTGCCGTCATCAGCCTGCACCCGGGATGGGTCAGGACCGACATGGGCGGTCCCAACGGCGAGATCAGCACCGCTGAAAGCGTTGCCGGCTTGAAGGCTATCCTGCAAACGGCGGGACTCGATCAAAGCGGGCGGTTTCTGGAATACAACGGCGATCACATTCCCTGGTGAAACCAGGGGCGCGAAAAAATGCGTCGAGCCGGGCACAACAGGATCATTGCAGGAGCCCTGGTCGAGAATCCCGGGTTCGGACCGGGCCGGCACGCAGCCGCGGTGATCGAAAACCGCTCCGAACAGCCATTTCAGGGAACATCGGCAAATGACTATTAGTGCGGAAATTCTAGCCCTTGGCCAACGCCTGTGCAGCCAACTCGAAGCGCCGGATATCGTGGGTTTACACCTGCCCGAGCTGTCCGCTGACGATGAATTTCGCGATGAGTTCGGTTTCGTATTTTTGCCGGACGGTAGCGCCGCGCCTTTTTATGTCAGCCTGCCCGGAACCCTGCAGCAGCTGCATCGGCGTTTTCCCGAGCCCGCCGAGGCGCGGCTCTCGCTGCGCCAGTGCCTGCAGGGGCTGGACGGTTCGTCGCTGCCTGAACGCGCGCTCGCGCTCGGCGCCTGGAACGCGCTGAGCCAGCACCTCATTCGGCGCGCCGGCTTCGTTTGCCCGCCGCGCGGCAGCGCGCGGGGCTTCGAGCCGCGGGCGGGCGAGCGCATCGGCATGGTGGGGTATTTTTGTCCGGTTATCGATCGCCTGGTGGAGCGCGGAGTCGAGGTCCTGGTCATCGAGCAACAGCCCGAGCGGGTGCCACGGCGGGCGCAGGTCGAGTTGTCGCAGGAGCTGGAGGCGCTGGCGGAATGCCGGCTGATTTATTGCACCGCCTCGACGCTGATCAACGACAGCCTGCAACAGGTGCTGGACAGCTGTGTCAACGCAGAGGCGGTGGATCTGATCGGCCCGACTGGCAGCGGGCTGCCGGACGTTCTGTTCGAACACGGCGTGCATGCCGTCGGCGGCGTCTCTTTCGACGACGCCAATGGCTTGCGCGAAGTACTCGCGCGGCGAGAATCCTGGGGTACGGTGGGCAAAAAGTATGAGCTGACGGCGGATAACTATCCCGGGGTAGAGGCCCTGCTGGCCGCGGCGCTCAACTAGTTTCGGGAATCATGCCGAGCGCGCGCCTGGCTCCCACTGGCGTCTTTATACGGTAGCACCGACCTGTTGCAGGATCTCGCCAATATCCGAAATCTGCACCCGTCGATCGTCGAAGGTCATTACGTTGTCGGTCTGCAGCTTGTCGATCAGTCGAGAAATCGATTCCGGCCGCACGCCGACCATCTCGGCAAGCTCGCCGCGCCTGACCGGCAGTTCCATGGTCGCGTTACCGTTTTCATCCTGGTAGCCGTAACGCTCGTAAAACACCAGCATGATGTGCAAAAAGCGTGATTTCATGCCCATGGTCAGGCTTCTGACGTAATCGTTTTCCAGTGCGATGGCGTCCCTGGTGAAGTGTTGAAGAAAGCGCTCTCCCAGCAAGGGGCTGGCTTTTAGCAGTTTTTCAACCTGCGGTCGCGGGATGTAGCAGACCACGCTGGCGGTCAGTACCTCGGCGGAGTTGGCATGAGCTTCGCGGGTCAGGAAAGTGCGATAACCGATCGTCGAGCCGGCCGACGAAAGCCTGAGCAGCACCGAGTTTCCATGCACGTCTACGCGGCGTACTCCGATGAGACCGGACTTGATACAGAATACGCCCCTACCGGGATCGCCCTGGGCAAAAAGCGTTTCGCCTGGCTGGTAAGTCATGGCGCGTTTGGCCGCATCGACCTGGGCCAGTTCGCAGTCCCCGAGTACCTGCCACTCGGTGGTGCGCCGAGTCGGGCATTCCATGCAACTATCGATAGTGGTTTCGACTACCATGTCTGAGTCTGCTCTTGCTGTTCTCGAAAGCGAGGTGCAGTGAACTTAGCACCGATCAATAATTTTTCAATTAAAACGGCGAAAAAACGGTAACCGATATGACATAGGTCAAGGAGCCGAGAACTGCGAGGCTGTCAACATTGGGATCATGCCCGTTTTTTGCGTATTCGTCGAGCCGTTCGTTTAATGTCTGACAACGAGACAGAAATCGAGCGCGCGGCAAACAATATGATCGAAAGATACGGTGACAGCGCATTGAAGGAAGTGGATCTCAGAATCCTGGAACTCGAGTCTCGAAACCAGGAAGATGCACTGCAGCTATGGCTTGACGTCAGAAAGCGTCTCGAACTGCTGCTGACGAAACCTGACGGCAGGGCGAAGCACTAGCCCGGCGGTCTCTTCGGCGCCCCGCGGCACCATTTCTTCTCCCGATCAGCTGTTAAATTTCGAATAGCCCGTCATTTTCGGCCCGGCTGACGGCATTGATCCGGGGCGTCTTCATCGGCAAGTTCGATCGAGTAGCGGATCAAAAACCGCCGATTGGCGGCCGCCGGTATGCCGAGGCTGATATGGCCCTCGATCAACAGCGACAGCCTCGAGCAACTGGTGGAATCCCTGGTCGGCGAATTTCCCGACGCCCAGGATAGCCAGAGATTTAAAGGCGCCTGGCTTTAGAGCGGATTTTCACTCATTATCACCGAATCGTGTACGCCCGGGCGATTAATCGGGATTCAGTCAATATCATCCATCCGCGTTTATTTGTGTGATCAGTTCCTGCAGAATGGAAGCCGCCGCGTCGTTTTCGACCTGACAGGTACCCGCGGCATCGTGCCCGCCGCCGTCGTATTTCAGCATCAGCTCGCCGACCTTGGTCTTCGAGCCACGGTCGAAAATCGACTTGCCGGTGGCAAAAACGGTGTTTTGCTGTTTCAGGCCCCAGAGCACGTGTATCGAAATGTTGCACTCGGGATACATCGCATAAATCACGAAGCGATTGCCGGCGTAGATGACTTCTTCATCGCGCAGATCGAGCACTATCAGATTATCGTGCACGGTGGAACAGCGCTTGATCTGATCCTTGAATTTCTCTTCCTGCTCGAAATAAAGCTCGACGCGTTCCCTGACGTCGGGCAACTCGAGAATTTCCTCGATGCTGTGGCCGGCGCAATAGTCGATCAGGTCCATCATCAGGTTGTAGTTGGAGATGCGGAATTCGCGAAAGCGCCCGAGCCCGGTGCGCGCGTCCATGAGAAAGTTCAGTAATTCCCAGTTTTTGGGTTGCAGCACTTCCTGCTGGTTGTATTGCGCCGAGTCACCCTTGTCCACGGCCGCCATCATGTCGTCCCAGCCTTGCGGGAAAACTTCGTGCCCGCCGTAGTACTGCCACACCACTCGCGCCGCCGAAGGCGCGTCGGGATCGATGATATGGTTCATGATGTCATCGCGGTTGCGCAGCGTTTCCGAGTGGTGGTGGTCGAAAACCAGGTGTGCCGTCGCCACGTAGGGCAGGTTGGTGGTGATGTCGTTGTCGGTAATATCGATTTTCCCGTCCTGCATATCTTTGGGGTGAACGAACTTGATGTCGTCGATAAGGTCGAGATGTTTTAGTAGTACCGCGCATACCAGTCCGTCGAAATCGCTGCGCGTTACCAGTCGATATTGCTGAGCCATGTTTGAAAATCCTGATTAATAGTTATCGGTTGGTATGATTTGACTGTGAGTATAGGTGATGAAATTCGAACTGCAGCTCCGTCCGGTAAAAATTGCGGGATAAATTTGTCGAGCACCAAAAGCGGGGCGCGTTAAGTAGAGCCAGTCGTAATCAGCGGCGGTTTTTCAGATGCCTGGGCGCAGAATCCGAAATCCGTGATCAGCTCGAGTATACGATCTCGCCGTCTTTCATCGTCAGTCGCACGTTGGCTTCGAGCAGGGCATCCGGGCCGCCGCTAATGACATCGCGGTCGAGTACAACCAGGTCCGCCGCAAGCCCGGGCCTGAGCATGCCGGTGGTATGCTCCAGCCGCGCCGCCCAGGCGGATTCTCGCGTACCGCATAGTATCGCCTGCTCCAGCGATAGCGCCCAGTCCGGTCGCAGTGCCGGTATTTCAGGCCGTGTCGGCGATTTTCGGGTAGTGGCCAGGTACATGTTGATCAGCGGCAGGTAGGGCGCGGTCGGCGTGTCAGTGCCGAAGGCCAGGGTCGATCCCGCGGCCTGGTATAGCGGCCACGCCCATCCCTGGTTGGCGCGTTCCGGACCGAGCATCTGTGCCCAGTTCTCCAGGAACTCGGGATCGACGTGCACCGGTTGCATCGAAGCGGTTATGCCAAGAGCGCCCATGCGATCGATGTCCTGCTGCAGCGCGTATTCGAGATGCTCGATGCGATGTCGCCGCCCCGAGCTGCCGTTGACCCGCATGGCGTTTTCGATGGCATCTACCGCCAGCGTTATGGCGGCGTCGCCGATGGCGTGAATCGCGACCTGCAGATTGGCCGCATCCGCCGCCGCGACCACCGGGTTGAGCGCCTCGGCATCCCAGATGGGGCCACTGTTGTCGCCGTTGCTATAGGGTTTGCTCAGCGCCGCGGTGCAGTTGTCGATGGTGCCGTCGGCGATGATCTTGATGCCGCCGACGCGCAGCGAATCGCCCTGGTACTGCTCGGCCAGTTCGGCGGCGCGATGCACCAACGCCAGTTCCTCCGCCGCATCGCCGCTGCGCCAGATAATCATGTGTGCGACGATGCGGGTGTTGAGCCTGCCGCGCGCCTGCATGCGCGCCAGCGACTCGAGTGCGGCTTCTTCCATAGCCATTTCTACCAGCCCGGTGATACCCGCGCGGTTAAAGGCATCGAGCGCGGTCGAGTTATGCTGGTCCATGGTTTCGGTATCGACATCGCCGAGTAACGCCCAGACGTAGTTCACGCTGGCGTTTTCCAGCAAATGGCCGCTGGCTTCCCCGGTTTCGGGATCGCGCACGATACGTCCGCCCAACGGGTCCGCCGTGTTACGGTCGATACCCAGTTCGCGCAGCGCCGCGCTATTGACCCAGGAAGAGTGGTAATCGAAGGCCTCCAGGTACACCGGCCGGTCCGGCACGATGGCGTCGAGCATTTGCCGCGTCGGCGTGGCGTCGGGTAGATCACCATGTACCCAGTTGGTGCCCAGCACGCGCGGGGCGTCGGCATTGGCCTCGGCCCATTCAAGCACGCGCCGCTGAATTTCCTCGAGACTGCCGGCGCCCTGTAGCTGCGCCTTCAGCATCGCGCTGCCGGTCATCGCCACATGGACATGACCATCGATGAAGCCGGGCACCACCAGCCCGCCTGCTAAATCCAGATGATCGAGGTTCTCGTGTTGGCAGGCCGCGATCACCTCGTCACCGCCGATGCTGGAAATTCGTCCGTCGTCTATCAGCAGCGCCTGCGCCCAGGGGCGATCGGGGTCGGCGGTGAAAATGCGCCCGCCGGTAATCAATTGTTTGAGTTTCGACATGTGGTGAATTTAAGCAAATATTGACTGGCTCGCAAACAGGTTTTGCGGCATTATTTTTGGCGGCGACTGCCACACTGGCGATGGCTGACGCAAGACCCGAGGGCTTCGATATGTTAACCGACGAGCAGCTGGACTCATTTCAGAAAAATGGCTACCTGGTCATCGATCGGGTGCTGGACGACGAGGACCTGCTGCCGCTGGAGCAGGAGTACGCCCGCTTGCTGGATGAGCTGGCGCAGGACCTGTATGCCCGCGGAGAGATCGATTCCAGCTATGCGGATTGCGATTTTAGCGAACGCTTCGCGCGTATTGTTTCGCAGTATCCCGACTGCATCGATCTGCTCAATATTTCGCTGCCGCTGATCAATGGCGAGATCGATCCCGAGAAGTATCATGCGCACACCGGCCCGGCTGTTTTCGGCCTGTTGCGAAATTCAAAAATTCTCGACGTGGTCGAATCTGTGATCGGGCCCGAGATATCGTCGAGCCCGGTGCAGCAGATGCGCATCAAGCCACCGCTGGCCAGGCTGGCGCAGGACAATGTCTCGCATTCGGGGGTCGGTAACACGACCTGGCACCAGGACACGGTTGCCGTGCTGTCGGAGGCCGACGACACCGAGCAGGTGACGGTCTGGGTGGCGGTAACCGATGCCGACGAAGAAAACGGTTGCCTGGTTTCGATTGCCGGCAGTCATCTGGAAGGGTCGCACCGCCACGTTGCTGGTGAAATTCCGCGCGAGCCCACCGTGCCGGCCGAGATCATCGCCGGGCGAAGCGGCAATGCGTTACCGGTGAAACGAGGCGGCATCATCATTTTCCATAAACAGAATATCCATTGTTCGATGCCGAATCGATCGGACCGCTTGCGCTGGAGTCTCGATCTTCGGTATCACCCGGTCGGGCAGGCCAGCGGCCGACCCGCGTTTCCGGGGTTCGTCGCCCGCAGCCGGTCACAGCCGCAATCCGAGCTTCACGATGCCGAGGCCTGGAATCAGTTATGGCAGCAAGCCAGGGAGAGGATAGTGAGCGGTGAATACCAGGGTCCGATTTTCAAGGACTGGAATGTCTGATCGAGATCTGCACGACAGGCGAAGCGAATTGACCGGTTTACAGGGAGATAGTTGATGTTACCCAGACAAAGATTTCATCCACGCGGTCACTTTTCCATCGGCATCCCGCTGAATCACAGCCACGGCATCAAGTGCGGCGAATTGATATTTATCGGCGGACAGGCAGATCTCGATGATCAGGCTCGGGTTAGCAGCCCGGACAATCTGCAACAGCAGACCAGGATTGCCATGGAGAGTGTCGGCAAGGTGCTCGCAGGGTTGGGCGCTGACGCGGCTGACCTGGTCAAGCTGACCGCGTTTTATGTGCTTGACGAGGTGGCCGACGAAAGCGCCGTGCTCGAAACCATGGCGTCGTTTTTTAGTGACCAGCAGGCGCCGGGACCGGCGCTTACGCTGGTGCCGATCGAGACGCATTGCATCAACGGGCTGTCGATCGAAATCGAAGCCATTGCCATGCGCGGGCAAAACGGCGAAAGGCTCGCGCGCAGTAATGCCTGGATTGCGGACGGTTGCCGTATGCCCGCGGTTTTCAGCCAGGCGCTCAAGTGCAGGCAGATGATTTTCACCAGCGCCCAGACCGCTGAGGATGAGGCCGGGGTAATTCTGGCCGAAGGTGACCTCGCGCAACAAAGCCGTATCGTGCTCGACAAACTGCAGCGTTTGTTGCAGGGCCTCGGCGCCGATTTGTACGACGCGGTCAAGGCCAACGTTTTCAATGTCGAGCCTGGACAACAGGAAGACTGGAAGGCGGCCGCACTGGTGCGCGCCAGCCATTACCGCGAACCGGGACCGGCGGCGACGGGACTCTCCCTGAGGCGTATGGCGAGGGATGGGTTGATGCTGCGCTATGACGTCATTGCGATGCGCGCCGAGGATGGGGCACGGCTGCCGCGTGAATCTGCCTGGCCGACAGGCCACTGGGACTGGCCGGTTCATCTTCCCTATCGCCATGGATTGAAGGTTGGCGATCTGGTTTTCCTGGGTGGACAGGTGTCGCTGACCAGTGAAGGCGCGGTAATCGATCCCGGAGAGGTCAAGCCTCAAACCGAAACCGCGATGATCAATATACAAAAGGTGCTCGCCGAGCTGGGTCTCGATTTCGAACACATGGTCAAGATCAACGCTTTTTACGTCGGCACGCGCGGCGAAAAGGACTTGCATGAGAACGCCTCGGTGCGCAGCCGTTATTATCGCGATCCCGGACCCGCGACCACCGGCATTCCGTTCCCCTACCTGGCCTACGAAGATATGTTGATCGAGATCGATTGCATTGCGATGGTCTAGAAACAGGCGGGTAGTCGATTGGCGAAAAAGTGCAGCCATCCCGGGATCGGGGCTCCACGGCAATCGCAGTAGACAATTGTGGTTGAGTTCAGCTAGCTGCGGGTGCAGGGCCGATCCTAATTAGTTGTCCACCGCTACGCCGAAAACGATGAGCACCAGGTAATCCTGCTTGTTGCAGCCCTCGACCGCAGGCATTGGTGCCCCGGCACGAACTTTAAATGCTGACCTGGGTGCAAGCGCGGGCGAGCAGGAATTGCCGCCGTCTGCCGGGGTATAACGTGCCGAACGGCATCCAAGGTGGGTAACATCGTGCAGCGTTGCATTTTCGTTGAGTTCCCAGCGCCGGCTTCCGCTGTCGTCAGCGGGATGAATAGTCAGCACTG
>Ga0224508_10001856_pt1 | contig 18531 bp, 27 predicted proteins | sample SF_Jan12_sed_USG_4_FD_170157 | JGI IMG/M metagenome (GOLD analysis project Ga0224508, IMG submission 170157) | Sediment microbial communities from San Francisco Bay, California, United States - SF_Jan12_sed_USGS_21 | ecosystem: Environmental > Aquatic > Marine > Sediment | place: USA... | reverse complement strand
ACAAAAACTATTTTGCTTTTTAGTTTTTCCGTATTATCTTCACTCATTATGAAGAAATTTTCAAAAGATCAATATAAAATCATAGTGATTTTGGATTTGACTTGATTATGATGAATTAGGTAAGATGGAGAGAGTCATGGTAGCTAACCAATACTCAACACAAAACGATCCATTATCTGTTAATAATTCTAAAATAATATCAAAATTATGAAAACATTCTGTAAATGTGGTTGTGAAATATCACTGACTGATTATGAATATAGAAAGTTCTCTGGATTCAAAAGAGGACATGAAGAGTTACCATAATTAAAAACTCTAATTTTTTTACTTTCTTTACTTTTCATAAAGGGTAATTCTTCAATCATTCCATCTTTTTTTGATATTCTGACTGATAAAGTCATTTAGTTAGCTAGCTGATTAATCAGTTTGTAAGATTATTAATCATACTAGTTATAGGCAAAGAAACAAACTCAAAGAGTATCCCTTTACACGGAATAGGATCACAGTGATTGAATATTCCCGATAGAATGGTTCTTGGAAATACTGGAAAGGGAATTTCAGTAAAAATGAAAATATGTATTTAGATATGGTAAAAAGATCAAAGACGGCTTGAAATCAGTTCAAGAGATGACCAATACAAAAATTACTATACAGAATCTAGCAGAATACTGCACAGGAAAACAAAAAGGGTTTAAAATCTAAGATTTTGCAATATCAAAATCTTCTCTTCCATTACCAAATCTTTGTTTGATGATTTTTACTCGATATTTTTTACCTCTTTGAATATCTTGGGCTAATTGAGTAGGTTTACCATTATCATAGAATTTTGCCACAACCATCTTTCTTGAAGTGTAAAAGTTCTTTACTCCGTCAAACTCTTCTTCAGTTTCAATATTCACTTCAGTAATGGTTTCTTTCCCAACTTTTTTTCCAACATTCTCGATCTTAACAATAGTAAAAATGCCCTTATCATCTAGTTTTGAAAGTGAAGCTTCAACCATACCTTACTCATCATCTTGTCCATCAGTATTGATATTATCACATTCAGGCATTGATATTGAAATTTGATCATTGTGTCTTATCAAATAATCCAATGTATTCATGATGATACTGATTTTGTCCTATTGATAATTATTTTGTTTATAATGAAAGCTTATTGGAGTTTAGAATCTAAGGTTTTATTCCAATCCAATTCTGTCTAATTTTGAGCAAAGAATTCATCATGATTAGGCAATGTAGAATGTTATGATTTGTAGGAGATCTGTTAAAACAAAATCCAAAGCCCAAAACTGATAAAAAATATGAAAAGAAAAAATAAACAAAACATCAAAAAGAAAAGAAAAAAGAAATTCCATGTTGACAAACACATGCTCAAACTGTAAAGGATCATTTGACAGGATTGATTTGTGGCCTCACCCAGAAAATTCTGATGGGTTTATCTGTAGGAATTGTCAGACAACCCGCCGGTTAAAAAAAGTGAAATCATTTGAAAGTAATTTTAGAAGATTTAGAAAGCGACAGGACTATGTTCCACAAGAAGAAACTTTTCAAACAAATCAATTCAGAATTTCCGATGATGAATTTGATGAAATAATTCAAGAGTTTGAACAAGCCCACTGGACAAACATATCCACAGATGAATCACAAACACATCAGAGATACATCGAATCGCTATTCAAAAGAGAGTTTTGGCAGAGAAGTCAAAACAAGTACAAAAAAAGTTATCAAAAAACACAGCAATCATTTGAAGAACCAGACATTGCAATTCACTACAGTCTGTTAGGTGTATCGGAGAATTCCACAGATGGGCAAATCAAAGATGCATACAGACGTTTAATTTTAAAATGGCATCCTGACAAAAATCCCAATGAACCAAAATATGCAGAGAAAATGCTCATTTCAATTAAAAATGCATTTGATAAAATTATGAAAAGCAGAAAATAATATGATGGGATCAAACTCTTCTAAAATCACCAAACTCCTGACATCAACAATCTTAAGTTTGAAATTCTTGTAGAAACGTTATGGAAGGTTCAGAAATAGCAAAACGCGACCATCAGAGAAATAAATCAGAAATTGTAAAACTAGTCAAAGAGATGTTCAGTTTAGAAAAATGGGGTGATGAGGAATATAAGAAAAAACTGCAAGAGCTAGTCACCAAAGATGAAGAATTAGTTAGAGATGTAATTAGAAAAATAAAGTTGGAAAAAGGATTGGAATAATATTTGTAATAATTATCGCAAAACAGATAAGAATTACCCAAGTTCTTAAAATAGACTAGGCTAGATTGTAGTTATTGAATTTCAACTGCGTCTTTCCATATTGTAGTTTCAAACGTAATGACATTGAAGAAGAAGAATTCCTAAAGCATTTGAATGAAGAGCATCGAAATGAAATACTAGATATTTCAAAAAAAGAAAATATTCCAATTAAAATGGCAGAGATGATAACCGTATCAAATTCAAAGGTATTCATTAATTCTTAGATTCTAAATACTTTGAAAATACAAAATATGTCTAAAATGTCACTAAATTATTGAATTTATTTCAGGATTTTGTAATGTAATTCAACCAAGACATCAGAATCAATCGTTTTTACCAATTCAAATTTTGCCTCTTTTTCCATATCCTTGAACACCAGGATTCATTTACCAATGACAACATGAATTATTGACAGTATTATTTCATCTATAAACCCATATTCTCAAAGGTGGAAATCAATTCTGAACCACCCAATCAACCAAATGCTATCTTCTGAATTAGAGAGAATATTTATTTAATTTTTCCAATGTTTTGAATTTTAATTATGATGCGTATATTTTTAAAAATTACCAAAACATTATTGCAGTATTACCAGTAGAATTTTTGTAGTATAGCCTGATCTTTAACAAATATTTTCTATTCTTAACTAATCGTACTTTGAAATTTGCATTTAATGCAGTACCACTATCATCATCACCTTTAACGTAATGCAGGTCACCGTTATCATCTTCCTCAAAAAGTACCATTACTGTATCAGAATCACCAAATGTTTTAAAATTATAATCACGCGAACTGCCAGGAATTACTTCAAAGTTTTTTTGCTCACCCTGCTTAATTGACAAAAGTTGTGATTGTAGTTGTTTTAGTTGTGGGAATTTTTTCTCCAAAAGTGGATAGAATAATTTTACCTGTGCAATATCCTTCTTTGAAAGACCAGGTTTTGGAGAAAGGCCATTTTGGTATTTTTTAGGTTCTTTGATTAACCCAGGACCAAAAGGATAATGCATAATAGAATTTGGATCCCATTTTGTTCCCTGAATTGTATCAGGATTAATTTTTCGTATTATGTTATGAAAAGTATCATCACGAGGCCAGTTATTTGGCGGACCCGCAAGTTCTGCATATACGGCTTCTTCATCCCATACAATTCCCGCATTTGGGTTTTGATGTTCATGTGGAAATCCCAACGTATGGCCAATTTCATGAATGGCAGTATCTATTTCTCCAGGCACGGTTAAATCCCATCCAAAATTCATTGTGTGCTTCTTTTTCAAAATGTCTCTACCCACATATGACCAAGAACCATCATTTTGATCAAAACCTATCTTGATTTCAGCATCATCAGGAGAAGAAACTTCCTCAAATTTTAGACCAATTTCAAGATTCATCCAGAGTTCAAATGCATTTCTGACAACTTTCTTTTGTGCATCATCTGCACTCAAATGTTGATCATCTAAGAAACAATAATGAAGAACAGTGCCATTAACCCATTTTTTTTCTGCGGTTCGTATTAACCTGGCTCGATGATTAGATACTTCTGGTCCAAATTTTCTTTCAGGAGTAATTGGGACTAGACAATAATGTTGACCTTTGTCATCCTGAAGCATATTCTAATTTAGAAATAAACTGATATTTTAAGAGATCTTGTAAAATTATCCAATTAAATTAAAAAAATCTTTTTCTATCATCATTATCAACATAATAAATATGGAATTTGATCCAATCGATCACTTGATTTGTACTATGGCAAACAAAAGAAAGATAACATTTCAGGAAATAGTAGACATAACAAAAGAAAATATAGATATTTTAAATAATTTGATAAGTATTGGAGTTTCAAAAAACATTCTATCAAAAACTAAAGAAAAATCAATTACATTTTACACATTAACACCACATGGAGAAGAACAATTAGCAATAATGAGTTCCAAAATAATAGAAGGCTGGAAAATTATCATGAAAGCAGTAGAGACTAAGGATGTCAATACATTTGTAAAAATGGTAAAAGAAAATGAGGAGTGGATTAAATATTTACGATATGGAAAAATAATTTCTGCAGAAGATGCAGATTTTGTAATGGATTCATACAAGAAAATAACAAAATCTAGGCAAAAAAAGAATAGTAAAGATGTAGAAATAGAAAGAATGCAGACGGATGCGGAAATTGAAAGAACACGTGTACTTACAGAACAACAATGGAAGTTTGATGATCAAAATTATGAGATAACAAGAGACTACAACAATTATGTGGATACAAACTATGACAATAACTATTAAATTCTGATTTCAGTTTATTTTTTGATTAATCATTCAAACGTAATGTCAAGAGTTCCTACAATTTATGTCCGCATACTTTTCACATGAATCAAGTTCTCAATAGGCATGTCTCCTTCCATTTACAATTATGAACAATGGTTATTAGAAAAAACATCCAATTCACAACAAGATAATCGAATACAGCATGAATCTCCAGAATTATCTCTGTCTATATCAGAAATAAAACCCATTCCGGATTGGATTCAAAACAATGCAAAATGGTGGGCAGATGGTCAAATTGATGATAATGCATTCGTTGGAGGAATACAATTTATGATCAAAGAAGAGATCATCCAAATTCAAGAAATTTCACAATCAATTACCGGTGGTTCTCAAGAAATTCCTGCATGGATTAAAAATAATGCAGATTGGTGGTCTCAGGGATTGATTTCTGATGATGATTTTCTAAAAGGAATAGATTTCATGGTTGAAAATGGAATAACCATGTTTAATTAAAGAAAATCACTTTGTTGCCTAGAATAGTGAGGCAATACAAGTAATAATAAAAATAGAAAATAAAATAATTTCTAAATTACCTAGAAATCATCCAGGATCTCATACATGTCTGATCCAGTCTAAAAATAGATTTTCTAATCAAACTAGCCTTGTTTTAAAATTCAATTTATAAAGAAACTAGATAGGCAGGACTTTTACACACGGCACAAGAATATAAGTAGGCAAATTTGCACATGTGCATGCCACTTAAGCGTGCAAGTAGAGGTCGTACAAAAGGAGGAAAAGGATCTTCAGGTACTGTACAATGTACAAACTGTGGTCAAACTGTTCCAAAAGATAAGGCCAAAAAAGTAACGTCAAGACTAAACCTAGTAGAACACACATTGGCAAAAGAACTACGCGCACAGGGAGCATACATTGCTTCACCAACAGTTTTGAAACATTATTGTATTTCATGTGCAATTCATTTTAAAATTCTCAAAATCAGATCAGAGGACAGTAGAAGAAAACGCGGAAAACTTCGTTAGTATTATTCTTTAATATTTTTTGTAGTAAATACCATTCTTTGAATTAGAGTAACTCCAGCAATAATTACCACAATAAGTACAGCATAATCCATAAAACCAATAATCCCAATCACTGCAATTACTAATAGTCGTTCTGCCCTTTCACCAATTCCAATACCTTGTAATTTAATATTGATTAAATCTGATTTTGCTCTGGCATAGCTTACCAGTAATGACAATGTAATTGCAAGTAATACAAGATAGGGTTCAACATACCCACCAATTAAAATTCCCAAAAAGATTGCGACTTCAGAAATTTTATCGAACATTGAATCAAGATATTCCCCTTTTTTTGAAGTCTTTCCAGTAATTCTTGCTACTTGTCCATCAACCATATCAAAGAATCCCGAAACAAGTAACAAAACGCCTCCAATGATTAATCCAGATTCAATTCCCATTCCATAAACAACTGCAGCAGTAAGTGCAAATCCAAGACCTACAAAAGTCCAAAAATTTGGAGACAGACCTGTGGCTGCAAACCCTTTTCCAATTTGTTCAAGGACAGGCCGTAAAGTCTCTCTCAGATTATTTAGCACGTGATACACTCAAAATACCATCTAATAAAGTGAACAGGAGTAAATCAGTGTGATAATGCGTAAATTTTTTACAAAATCCTCCAAATTACACATGAAGATACGGGAGATATAAAATATCGAATTTAGGAGGATTACAAGGTTAGACATATCAATTAAAATTGCAATTTAGAGAATAGTTGTTTTTGGAATATTATTTGCAATATTTATGAAATTTTAAAATGAATTAATTATTTTGAGATAAATTCATTGCAATTAAAGTAGAAATAATTTTTGCTGCTAAAGATGCAGTAGAGCCATTATCGTGATATGGGTTAAGTTCTACAACATCAACGCCGATAACCTTTGTTTCATCAAATATGTGAATCATGTCAAAGAGTTCCCTGGAAGTTATGCCGACAGCTTCTGGATTACCCACGCCAGGTGCAAAAGCAGGGTCCAACACATCAAGATCAAAGCTAGAATAAATCCTATCAAAAGTAGATACATGATCTTTTAGAAGATTCGGGCCCTTTCCATCTCGAATTTCCCTATCAGAGATTGTCTTGATTTTATTATCTGTAAGAAACTCCAATTCTTCCTTAACAAAAGCTCTTGCACCAACATGTAAGATATTTTCAGAACCTCTTTCTTCAACAATTCGTCTCAAATAAGATGCATGACTTAATTTGATATCTGCAAATTCATCCCTTAAATCATAATGAGCATCAAAGACCACATATCCAGTTTCTTTTGGAAAACTGGTATACGTACCATATGTGATAGAGTGCTCACCGCCCAAAATGAATAGCTGCCTTTGCTTTGAAACAAGCTCTGCAGTAATTTTTTTTACCATATCAATCATTTCAGATGCAACAACAGTATGACGGGTATTTCCCAAATCTTCAATATTCACATTTTCCAAATCTATCTTTAGATCAGGATGGAAAATCTCAATATTGTTAAAAGAATCACGAATTGCATCAGGACCAAACCTACATCCAGGTTTGTATGAGTGAGTGGAATCAAAAGGAATCCCGAATACGGTAGCCACAGGTTCAGAATCATCATCAGATGCTGTGATCATCGGATTTTTATTCATGTATAATTCAAGAAAACTCATTTTTACACCATCAGGTTTGGTCGCTTTGAGAGATGTCGAGGTAAATTCAAACCAGTTGTGGGTTTTCCTTTAGTTTGCTCATTAATTTCATTAATGAAGTCATCAAAAGATAATTCTCGAACATTGCCAGTCTGCCTATCTCGAATACTGAGATTTTGTGAGCTTGCTTCCTTTTCGCCAATTACCAAAATGTATCGTATCCATTCTTTTTCAGCTTCACGAATTCTCTTGCCAATGCTTTCGTTTCGATCATCAATATCAACACGAATGTTATTTGTAGAAATCTTATCACTGAGCGTTTCAGAAAATTCATGGAATTCTTCTTTAAGTGGAATGACTCTAACTTGAGTTGGTGCCAACCACAGAGGGAATTGTGGCTTTCGACCTTCGTAAGAATCTTTTGCGGCTTTTTCAAGTAATACGTAAATGATTCTTTCAATTGCACCACTAGGAGAATTATGTAAGATGATTGGATGTTGTTTTATATTATTTTCATCGACAAAGTCAATATCATACCTATTGCCATTTTCAACATCAATCTGATCTGTAGATAATGCAGAAGCCTTTCCAAGACCGTCAATAAAGTTAAACTCCCATTTTAAAACAAAGTAAAAAAATTTCTCTTTCCACATTTCAACCAATACAGGTCTTCCATGTTTCTTTACTAGTTCCTGTATTGCAGGTTTATTTTCATTGTAGAAGTCCTCAGTGAATCTGATTGCCATTTCATAGTCAGTGTCATTAATTCCAAGATTACGAAGTACACTTTGAGAAAGATCGAATCTGACCTTTATTTCATCAACTGCTTGATCCATGTCTTTACAAAAAGCATGGCAGTCAGGCATGGTAAATGCCCTTAGGCGTCTTAAACCAACAAGTTCGCCGGATTGTTCTCTTCTAAAGCTATAACGTGTGAGCTCATAGAGTCTGTAAGGTAAATTCTTGTAGGATAGCTGGTATTGGTTTGCCATAAGAAATTGACCAAAGCATGCAGCAAATCTCAAAAAAAGTTTTTTCCCTTCTGAATCGATATTGTATTGTCTTGCAGGGAATCGATTAAAGTAACTAACCATACTGGGATGTTCAGAATCATACATGATTGGAGTTTCAACTTCATATCCACCATATTCTTTCACTCTATCAGTAACATAACGCTCAATCAAGGATTTAATCAATCTGCCATTAGGATAAAATCTCATGTTGCCTGAATCAGATGCAGGTTCATAATCAGATATTCCCATTTTCTTCATCAATGCAACGTGTGGTGGAGGTTGATCAACTTTACGTATTTTTGCCGATTCATATTTTGCCAAAATTTCTAATTTTTTATTTTTTGAAAAATCAAAATCTCCAATGTTGGTCATTTTTCCATCAGGAGAAAGTATTTTCCAATAAGAACGAATTTTGGATTCTACTTTTAGGGCATCAGAGGTTATCTCTTCATCAGGTTTTGAATTAGCTGAATCTTTTATGACAACTTTTGAGCTTTCAGCAAGTGGATGTCCTTTTACTTGAATTTTATAAGATTTTGTCCAGCCAAATGGAGAATGAGATACATCAAGATCAGAGGCATTTTCTTCCATCTCTTTAAGCAGACTCATTGCAACAGATGGCTTTGCTAGGTTAGAGCTGAGATGAGCATAAGGATATAACAATAATTTTTTACAACCAATCTTTTCCATAGAATTTTTAATTTGAGATATTGCATTTTGTGCAACTGAAGAATCATCCCCATCCTCTATTGCAACAAATACAACTACAAGTTCTTCGAGTCTTTGAGTTTGAGGATTTTCAACATCCTCAGCTGACTTTATCTCCTTTTTTGTAGGTGTATATTCAATATGATCACAATGCAATTGCAATATACGCATGTTAAAACATGCTAAAAATGGCATAAATATACGATTCTCAAAAAATGCCATAAATTGCCAAAATAGAAATATTTTGAGGCGTCATCAAGTTAAAAAAAGACAGATACGTCATGTGACAAAAAACAAGATTTGCGAGGTGAGCAAATAGGAATTTATTCAAATGTAAAAGACAACATGTGTGCGTGGTAAAAAAATTGACAATGAAAGGCATCAGGAATTACTCAAACAAAAAAAAGAATTAGAAAATAACAGACCGCATGATATTGATGAAATGAGACGATGGAAACATTCCATGGGTAAAATCCTGCAAGAATTAGAATTATTCAATTAATAATAGGCATAGTCATTCTTTTTAGATCTAAATTCAAATGTACTAATTTTATTAATTTATAACATACAATGAATCCGTCAGATGTTTTTAGAAAACGAAATCTCTCAAAAGTTAATTTTGATTATGAAGATTTGATTGGACGAGACCTGTCAGATACTAACATGAAAGGAGTTGATCTTAAAAATAGGGACATTCATAATGCAGATTTGAGTTGCACAGACCTCAGTGGGGCCGACTTGAGTGGGACAATCTTGTTTTATGTAAAATTTAGAGGATCTGATATGAGAGGAGCAAATATTTCAAATGCAAAATTATGGGATGCTGAATTGTATGGCGCAGATTTACAAGGTGCAGACATTAGAGGTGCAGACTTGTTTTATGCAGATTTGAGAAATGCAGATTTGAGTGAAGCTAATTTAAGCGGCGTGAATCTTAGACATACAAATTTTGAAGGTGCAGTTCTCACATCCACAGATTTTACAAATGCAAATTACGATTCACATACATTAGATACTGTTTCAAAGGACGCAAAAATAATATTAAAGAAACAAGGCAATTTGTGGTAAAATCATTTTGATTTTTCACGTAGAGTGATTATTGAACGTAAAACTAAACCAGATATGCCTAAATTGGATGTAAGGAATTCAGATGCCCTCAAAAGAGGATTTTCACCACGAAACCCCTCATCATAAATCATTTCAACTGAGCCCTGATTAGTCTCAACAAATGAAGTGATCAAAGAAAAGTTACCCAATTTTTCATCAGTTCTTTCAGTGTAAAGTCGTAGTTCAACTTTAGAAATTACAAAATTATCTTGAATAAAATTTCCAGAAGACAGTAAAACTTCAACCTCATCAGGAATTTTATCAACTCTTAGAGGGTCATGTAAATCAATTATGTTCATTTCATATTATTTCACAACGTTCCTAAATAAGTAATATTTTCTTGAAGAAATTCAATGTATTCTAAAAGAAGCATTGCGATAGCATTATTTACTGAAAAATTGAATTTTTAAATTATGGATCCACACAACTTTCATGGCAAAGACATTCCCCACATAAAATTAGATCCAAAAATGACCATGGAAGACCTAGTAGATGTTTATGCAAGTTCGGGATATAACGGAAGACAACTTGGGGATGCAGCAAAACTTTATGCCAAAATGATCAAAGAGGATGCAACAATTTGTCTAACAATTTCCGGTGCAATGACACCAGTTGGGTTTGGAGGAATTGTCAAGACACTAATTGAAAGAGGGTTTGTGGATTGGATAGTTACAACAGGAGCTAACGTATATCATGAAGATCATTTTGCATGGGGACTGCCAGTCAAGCAAGGGAGTTTTGATGTGGACGACATGAAATTGTATGAAAATGAAATTGTCAGAATTAGAGATGTGTACATTAAATTTAATGAAACGTTAGAAGCGCAAGATGCATTAATTCAAAAAATGTTTGGAGATGATTTTCCGGACAAGCCATTTACCACAGCAGAATTTTGTAATTTGATGGGAAAAATAAGTAAAGAAAAAGCAAAACATCCTGAAAAAAGTTTTGTTACAGCAGCATATGATTATGATGTTCCAGTTTACATTTCAACGATAAAAGACTCATCATTGGCACTGAATTTGGCCGTTCATAGATTACAAAATAAAATATACAATCTTGACTTTGTCAAAGAAATTATTGAACAAGCAGCAATTGTATATGATTCAAAAAAATCAGGGATTTTAGAGTTAGGTGGCGGAGTACCAAAGAACACAGCTCAGCAAACAGGCCCACTTTTAGATCAAATTCTGAAAAGAGAAGATGGAGGGCAAGACTATATCATTCAGATTACAGATGCACGTCCAGATACTGGAGGATTATCAGGTGCAACACTGCAAGAAGGGAAAAGTTGGGGGAAAGTTCAGGATGCTCATGACGGAATGGTAACAGTTTATGTAGATGCAACAATTGCATTTCCAATTCTTGCATTATACGTCCTCAGTAATCAAAAGACAAGAAAACCAAAAAGATTGTACAAGAAATTAGGCAAATTATATGAAAAACTAAGTGAAGATTATTTTAAAAATCCCGATAACAAGAAAAAGAAATCAAAAAACAAAACTAAAACTTGTTAAATCGAGCACGTTCAAGATCCCTGTCATCTTTGGATTCTTTTTTGTATTCTTTGTAGTGTTCCTTGCAAAGAACGGTTTTTTTACCAGATGAATTTACACGAAGCCCAGTATTTTCAACTTTACTAGTGTTAAGAGAGCGAGTTCCATCTTGATCACAGCTATCAACATTGCATTTTGCGCCTTTTGCTATTATACCCATACAAGATTGTAGCCAAGATGTTATTTATACTTGAAAATATTTTTACAAAAAATTGAGGATTTAGAAAAGAGGAATTTACAAAGTCGGTTCATCGTTTATAAGAGGAATATTTTTTTCTAAATTTATGGGTGGAGCAAAGAAACCAACAGCTGGAAACAAAGACAAATCAGCAGGATCTAAAGACACAAAGAAAAAGAAAGACAAAGGTGAAGGCGGTCCAAAAAAGGCAGAGATTGTAGTGAAGGTAAATGAACAACAAGCAATGAGAATCATACAAAATTCCAAAGTTGTGACAGTTCAAGATCTTGCAAGACAAACAGGAGTTAAAATTTCTGCAGCAAATGCATTTCTAAAAGAATCAGCAAACAAAGGGATTGTAAAAAAAGTTGGCGGGTATTCAGGTCATCATCTATATCAAGTAGTTTCCTCATAGATACAAAACACATCCCCAGATTTAATATCGTTTAATGCATGGATATCCCCATTCAATTTTCCAATGGGAGTCATAGTTTTTGTAAATATAGCATCATTTAAGAAAAAACAGATACTTCCAGCAGAAGGCAAGAATGCAACATCACCTTTTTTGAATTCAGATCTGGATCTTTCAATTCCACCATCAACATGAGTTTCAAAATATGAAATACTTTTTCCCAATAGATGAGCATGTCCTTCTAATGGCAACGATCTCATTATAGCCCCAACAGTTCTTGGAGACAAATGACGTTTAAGATCACATAAGATTTTTGCTTTTCCTCGAATTTCCAAAACAAGTTGTTTTCTTGAGACTGATGATGTACTCATTTCGTACTTTAAACTGATTAGATTATATAACGTTTTAAGGAAAATTTGTTGTCTTGTCTAAGGTTAAAGAGTCTGAATTGTTAAAAGCTCCACAAACTGAAGAAGAAATTAGTGAAGACGTAATAGAAGAAAATGCTGGACTAAACAAAGCATTAGATACTTATCGAAAATTAATTGATAGAAAAGATCTAGTAGAACCATTAACAGAAAAAGAACAAAACAGTCTTGAAGAAAGAATCAAAGAAATAGAAAACAGAGAAGTTGTTGAGAAAATTGAGGAGCATGAGCCAGTAGAAATTCCTTGTGAAAAAGGCAAAATTACAATTGGGCCACCAACATTAACAAGATTTGAAAAAGCAAGAATAATGGGGGCAAGGGCACTACAATTATCATTAGGAGCACCACCATTCATTCCAATCCCAAAAAATGCAAGAATTTCATTGGATATTTCAATGGAAGAACTTGAACAGAGAGTCATCCCCATTACAATTAGAAGAGTACTACCAAATGGGGATTATCAAAATATACCAATAGATTATTTTGAAAAATGAATCATCGGTTGATAAAACTTAAAAGAACACAAAATTGCTAACTATTGAACAATGCTCATGGAAGAGACAACAAAGTCGCAGGGTCAAGAGCAGACCGAAATGTCTGATGAAGCCATAATACAAATTGGAAATTATCCCGTAATGGAATCAGCTATTGATGTGTTAACAATCCTAGGTAAAAAAAACAAAGTGATTCTTAAATCAAAGGGGAATTCAATTCCAAATGCTGTGGCAGTGGCAAACATCATAACAGAGAAAATGCTAAAAGGCAATTCTAAAGTTGAAAAAATCACCCTAGATACAGTAGCTGCTGCAGGTATAGGAGATATGACATCAACAATTGAAATTATTTTAAATAAAATTTAGTAAACGCTTCCAGGACCTTTTAGAAGCATGTTTTCACATTCTTTACATACTTGTTCATCAATGTTTGATTCTAAATTGTGATGTATCTCACAAATTAACAAACTTGATTTAATGTAGTTACAAAGTCCTATGAATTTTGAAAGACTAGATGGAGTATATGCCATATCTGAAGAAAGACTGTCAGTTAATTCATTAATCAAGATTGCAACTTGTTTTTCTGATAAAAGTTTAGCAATTAAAGATGGATCACCTCTTGTTCCACGAATGTAATTACTGATGGCTGCTTGAGTAACACCAAGCATTTTAGAAATCTCATCTTCTCTAATATCGTGATCTTCTGCAAGTTTTTTGGCAAGAATAGCTCGTAATGCAGGAATTAAAGTTTTAGATTCAATTTCAGCAGGAAGCAGCATTAATCCACAAGATGCAGATAATGAATTTAAAGTTTACAATAACATGCAGAGTTCATCCAAACAGTGCTTAGGCATAGCTATTTTAATTTTAAAACTATGTCAATAGTGTTGGAAGAATTTTCCAAGAATCTATACAGTGTTTTAGAAGAATCATGTAGCCTATCCAAATCAAATTTAATTTCACTGTCAGGGGGATTGGATAGCTCAATTATCGCATATTTTCTCAAGCAAAGAAAACCAAAAGCGGTGACAGTGATTGCAGATGATTTTGTTTCAACAGATTTGACATATTGTCAAATGATTTCAAAAGAAATGCAATTACCACTAACAATACATAATGTGAAAACGGATTCAATTCTTGAAGCAGTAGAAGAAACAATTAAGATTTTAAAAAACTTTAACGACATAGAAATTCGAAATAACGTTGTAATGTACCTGGCAATTAAATGGGCAAAAGACAATGGTGAAAAATCAATTATTACAGGGGATGGGGCTGATGAATTATTTGCAGGATACAATTTCCTTATAAATAAACCAGAAGAAGAATTAGAAAAAGAAATTAAAAGAGTTTGTTCAGTAATGCACTTTCCAACACAAAAAATAGGAAAAGCATTAGGAGTGAATGTAGAATCGCCATTTCTAAATGAAGAAGTAGTAAAACTAGCTAATGAGATTCCCGCAAATTTGAAAGTCAAAAACGAGAAGGGAAAAAGACATGGAAAGTGGATTATCCGCAAAACATTTGAAAAATACATCCCACAACAAATTGCATGGAGAGAAAAATCTCCAATGCAGGAGGGTTCAGGAACTTCAGGGTTAACTAATTTGTTTGAATCAATAATAGGGGAAGAAAAATTTGTTGAAAAAAAACTGACAGTTGAAAAAGAAGACGGAGTTGTAATTAGAAGTAGAGAATCCATGCACTATTACGAAATTTTTAAAAAATTATTTGGATCTCCTGTAGATACCAATGTAGAAGAAATATGCCCATATTGTAAACACAATGTTGGAAAATCAAAATTTTGTAGAATGTGTGGGGCTTTTCCCATCTAGATATTTTTTTTGTACTTGCGAGGTTTTTTGAGAAAAATTCTCCTACATCCATCACAGCAAAAATAAACTTTTTTTCCATCATGATCATGAATTAATGCTAAATCTTTATCTAGTTCAATTCCACATACAGGATCTACTGGCACAGCCTTTTCACTTTGCAAATTCTATTTATACATTCAGCTATAGAGGTTTTAATGTTAATTAGATAAAAGCATTTTCTTGACATACCTCAAGAAATCAAACAATTAAGGATTAATTTCAGGTTTAATCAAGAATGAATTATTTTGAGGATTTGCTTTGGGAGCATACCATAATCAGTGTCAGGTTCAGATACGACATACAAAATATCATTATTAATTATGACACTAATTGCAAGTGCACGTTCACGAGAAGCCATTGCAAAATTTACTGGGCCAAGTTGCTTGTCAAACTCTTTTCTCATTTTGACACGCAATGCAAGTTCCATGAAAATCATTTCGTCATCTTTTTCGCTCTCCAAAGGTTCAACGCTTTCTTTCATCCCACCTGCCACCAAGCGTCCTCGCTCATTGATTACACCTGCAAATCGGATTTTAGGATCAATGGTATATATGGAATTACAAATTTTGGCATAATCATAGATTTTTCCAGACAAATTACTTAGTCATACTAAAAATCACTCATTTATTATCTTTCTACAAATTGCAGTCTAATAATCAAAATAGTTACGAGGTCAATGTCTTTACCAATGCAAGAAATTCAGATTCAGACATTGGAGGAATTTTCATAATTTCAAGATTTTCCAAAACATGTTCAGCAGATTTCTGGCCCACCAAAGGAGCTAAAACACCAGGAGATGAGCGAATAAATTGCAAAGCACGTAAAGATGGTTTTAGATTATTAAAATCAGGCATCGTTCCAGGAGTTAACAGTCTGCCTTGCATGAAAGGAACACTAGTGAATACACCAATCCCCAATCTCACAGCTGCCTCTAAAATGGAAATATTTTCAGTTCCAAATAATTGATTTTTTCCAAGTAATGCTTGATCATAGTTCATGTTGTAAGGCAACTGAATGAATCTGAATCCATGGTTTTCGCCTCCAATTTCTTTGGCCATATTTACTGTTTCTTCAAGTGAGAGATATTGTAAATTATCATTTGGAACTCTGAAACATTCCCAAGTGGCCATGCCATAAAATTTGATTTTACCCTCTTGACGTTTTTGCTCATACAGTTTAAAAACAGATTTCAGATTATCCAAGAATTTTTCTTTAGAGACATCCTTGATTTGTCCTTCAACAGCATTATGAAGATACATTAAATCAATACAGTCCAACCCCAAATTTTTTAAGCTACGATCCAGTTGATCAGAAAGATATGAAGCAGTCATGCAGTGGTAACCAGATGTGACATCGCCCTCTTCGATGATTCCTTTTTGAGAATATTCCTCTTTCACATATTCCCAGAAACCCAGTTGAACATCAGCATCATTTGTGACATATCCATTTTTAGAGCTGACAAATATTTGATCACGTGTAATTCTATCCTCTTGAATCAATTCCATGATGGCCTTACCTACAGAACGTTCTGCCTTTTGAGATCTATAATTTATTGCAGTATCAATTACATTTACCCCAGATAAGACAGACTGTTTTACAGCATTAGTTACTAATTCATCTGTTTTGGAATCAGCATCACCAAGGTAAGTTCCAATACCCACATTTGAGAGATACAGGCTTTGAAATTCTTTAAAATTGTCTTTATTTACACCTGAATTTTCAGTAAATTTTTTAGTTCCTTCAAAAGTTGCAAATCCAGATATCATGATGAATATCAGTAATTACTAAATTTATGTCTAAAGAACTACAGTCCTACCAACAAGCTAATTACAAACAATACACCGGTGATCCTACCAAACATCAAAGTCGAAGACATATGAGGCACAAGGCCTTCAACAGAGTCAAAATTTTTCTGCAACCCCATTCCAGATTTTATCATTAATGGAATACTCAAAAAAACAATTAAAGACATCATGGGAAATAGATTTAACCACACGCCAATCACTATTGCAAAATAAGACACCAGAGGAAAAATCCAGAACAACTTTACAGCATTTTCTTTCCCTGCTACAATCACCAAAGTTTTTCTGCCTTTAGATTTGTCAGCATCATAGTCTGGAAAAGATGCAATGAAAAGCACCAATGACGACAAAGAGCCAACAACAATGCCAGCAAGGATTGATTCAACAGATATTTCTCCAGATTGAATAAAAAAAGTTCCAATGACAATCATGCAACCCTTTACTGCAACAAAAAACTCCCCTAAACCAGAATCGACAATTTTTGTAGAGTAAAAATAAATCGATAGAATTGCAAATCCCAAGATGACTGCAATGGTTATACCATCAGTAATTACAAAATATCCTCCAATTATAGAACCAATAATTAAAAATGCGACTCCTGCACGATATACAGAAGATGGCCTGAGTAATCCCTCAGGCAATACACCAGTGCCACCACTCATCTTTGTTCTAGTCGTTTTAGTATCAATACCTCTTTTAAAATCCCAAAAATCATTTAGCAAATCCACACTTGCATGTAGTGCCATTACTCCAGCAAATGTCAAAATTGCATCAAAGGGTTCGATGGAAGAATTTTGCCACCAATTTAATGCCAATCCAACAGAGACTGCAATAACGGATGCAAGAAGAAATCTCACCCTGATTACTCTAAACCATACAGACAACATCAAGTGAAGTATCAGTTTTTCAGTATAATATTCATGAGTTTTATGTCTCAGGATATTGTTTATATGAAATTCAGATAAAATATGCCCATGATAATAGGTAAAATTTCAGAAAATGAGAAAAAAGTGGAATTTAGCATCAATATTCATTGTACTAATTGCGACAAACAGGTTCCAGGAGGATTAAAATCTGGAGAAAAATATTATCAAACTAAAGAGTTTGAAATAGAACTTGAAGAATTTCTGAAAAATTATCTTTGCGGTATTTGCAGAGATAAAAAAAGACGAAAAATATAGAGAATTACTTATTTTAGAACAACTTCACTATCAAAAAGAATTTAGCGTATGGATGAAGAATTACAAATTCATATAATGTGATTTCAAATTAAAAATCAATAAAATTGTTTAAAAACATCACTGTTGCCATAATTACTCCCACTCACACAAAAAAATCATTTGATCTGGGACTTGCTTTAGCAAAGAAACTCAATACCGAATTGTCTGTAATTGAATGTGTTTACAAGATTCAACCCAAGTTTTATTTTTTTGAAACAAAGTCAGATAAGAAAATTATGCAAGAACAGATTTCTAAACTCAAAGAGGAATTGAAAAAATGGAAAGAGATCGCGCAAAAAGAGGGTGTTAAAATCAATACCAAATTTGCTTTGACGGATTCAATTGCTCATTGGGTAATTGACTATGTCAAAGAACATAAAGTAGGCTTGTTGGTAGTGGATTATCCTAAACTTTCTATGATCGAGGCAAATCACTTTGATGACATCATTAACACTATTCATCATAAGGCACATTGCCATGTTCTTACTACGAAAAATTAACTGATGTGAATCTGTGTTTCTAGAATGTT
>Ga0224508_10001854_pt1 | contig 18541 bp, 14 predicted proteins | sample SF_Jan12_sed_USG_4_FD_170157 | JGI IMG/M metagenome (GOLD analysis project Ga0224508, IMG submission 170157) | Sediment microbial communities from San Francisco Bay, California, United States - SF_Jan12_sed_USGS_21 | ecosystem: Environmental > Aquatic > Marine > Sediment | place: USA... | reverse complement strand
GCCTGAGCCGGGGCCGCAGGCCAGACGGCGAAAACGGGCGGAGTGACCCGCCGCCGCCGGTTTTACGGCAACCTGATGGGGTGAGGTTCGCCGACCACCTTCGCACCTGGTCACGGGATGCTCTGGCCGAGCTGCTGTCGTTGCGGCCCGATCTCCTCGCTGCGTCCGACCATGGCTTCGACGCGCTCGGCCGCCGGGCCACCACCCCGCCCTCGCTGGGACGGTGCCTCGTGCGGTCCGATGTCGGGATGCTCGTCGTCGCCGACGCCCTCGCGGTCAGCAGCCCTGCGTCGGCGGCCGAGATCGACGAGTTGCTCGGCACCGGCGACGTCGATGCGGTCCTCGATGCCCTCGACCGGCTCCAGCGCCGGGGCGTCGTCGTCGTCGAGAACGGCGTCGCCGCCCCGGTGGCAGGGCTCGACGATCTCCTCCATCGGCCGCTCGGCCTCGGCCGGTCCATCGCCGAGCTGTGGGACCATCTCTCCCCGCCGGTGGCGGCGGATCTCGTCGAGCTCCTCGCAGTCGGCGGCGCTCACCGGCCGTCGACCACGGCGAGGGCGGTCGCCTGCCGGATGCGTGAGCCCGATGGGCTCGCTCGGCTGCTCGACGGCGCGCCGGACAACACCGAGGCGATCATCGACGCCCTCGTCGAGCAGCGATCCCCGGCGATCGGGCTCCCCGCTGGTCACCTGTATCGCGACGTCGATCGCTACGACCCGCTCACCTGGATGCTCGGTCGGGGCCTCATCGTGCCGGTGAACGATGGCTTGGCCGAGCTGCCTCGGGAGGTGGTGATCGCCCGCTCGCCGCAGGGGCTGGCCCCGGGCGCGGTTCTCCGCCCGATCGGCGTGCAGCCGGTGGCCGGGCTCGGGGTCGATCAGGTCTCCGCCGCCGCGGCCGACCAGGCGGCCCGCGCCCTCGAAGCCTGCGAGGCCCTCCTGCGTTTGGCGGTCGGCGGTGAGATCTCCGTTCGCAAGGCGGGCGGGGTCGGGGTGCGAGAGCTCCGGCGCCTCGGGAAGCTCCTGGCGCTGGAGCCGCGCGACGCCGGCCGGCTTTTGGAGCTGCTCCACGCGGCCCGCCTCGTTGCCGCATCTCCCGGCGCGGTGACGGAGACGCCCTTGGCCGGGGCGTGGTGGGGTCAGTCTCGAGCCCGTCGTTGGCTCGTGCTGGTCAGGGCGTGGTTGGCGAGTCCATCCTTCCTGTCGCGGGCCCTGAGCACCGACGAGGCCGGCGACCCGGTACCGGCGCTCGGCGGCGACGATCCGGTGGCGGCGGCCCACGCCGGGCGCCGGGTCATGCTCGAGGCGATCACCACGGTCGGCGGCGGCTCGGCCCACGATCCCGACCAGCTGACCGAGGCCGTCGTGTGGCGGAGTCCCAACCTGTGGGGTACGGGGGATCCCCCTCCAGAGGTCCTGGTCGAGTGGTCACTCGCCGAGGCGGCCCTCCTCGGTCTCACCGCTCTGGACGCCGCAGCCCCGGTGCTCGACGCGCTCGTGTCCGAGGACGACGAGGCGGTCAACCGGCTCGCCACCGCCGCCCTCGGCGACGATCAAGGACAGTTCGTTCTCCAGAGCGACCTGACCGCCGTAGGGCTCGGCCCACTCGACCCGGCCGTCGCCGGCGATCTCGGCGAACTGGCCGACCGGGTCGCGGGGCTGTCGGTTCCGACGTACCGCTTCAGCGAGGCCTCGCTGAGGAGAGGCTTCGACCGAGGCTGGACCGCCGAGGGGGTCGAATCCTTCCTGGTCGAGCACGCCATGTCCGGGTTGCCCCAGCCGTTGTCCTACCTCATCGCCGACGTCGATCGCCGCTACGGGTCGGTCCGCGTGCTGGGCGCAACCTCGGTCGTCGTCGCCGACGACGAGGCCAGCGCGGTCGAGCTGGCCGCTACCGCCCGAGCAGCCAGGCTCGGGCTCCGCCTCGTCGCTCCAACGGTGCTCGTCGGGCCCGTCGACCCGCACCGGATGGTCGAGGAACTGCGAGCCGAAGGTCTCTTCCCAACGCTCGACGGCTCGACGATCGGTTTGTCCGCCGGGGTCGGTCGCCGACGCTCCCGCTCCGAGGGCACCGGCAACGCTGACAAGACGGTGGGCTCGGACGTGGCCGAGGGCGGGATCGATCTACCCCCCGACTGGACCGGGCCTCCCCTCGTCGAGGCGGCCCTGTCGGGCGAGGTGGCGGAGGCCGTCGAGGCCCTTCTGGCGACCGATGAGGCCCCGGTCGCCGGCTCGGCGACCGACGCCCGGTTCGACCTCGATCGCCGGCTCGCTCGCTTGTGGAATCGGCCCGCGGTCGTCATGCACCTCAGCAACGGTGAGCTGGTCGAGGTCCGGGGCGTGCTGGTCGACATCGACGACACCCTGACCCTCCTCGGCGACGGCGGCCTCGAAGAGGTTGCGGTCGAGTCGGTGGTCTCCGTCGAGGACCCCGCCCGTTGACCGAGCCGGAGCGCCACGGTGCAGCGGTGCGAGGCCCGTTGCTCATCCCGGCCGCCGAGACGCTGCTCCTGCAGCTCGACCACCCCGACGCCGATCGATGTCGGGCCGAGCTGGCGACGTTCGCCGAGCTGGACAAGTCGCCCGACCACTTGCACACCTATCGGCTCAGCGACATCGGGCTCTGGAACGCTCGCGCCGCCGGCGTGACGCCCGAACGGGTGATCGAGGTGTTGGACCGCTACAGCAACGGGCCCGTTCCCCACGCCATGGCCCGGCTCGTGCTCGACTCGATGGCGCGCTTCGGGCGGATCGAGATCGAGGGCGCACCCGACCGGGCCTCCGGCGACGACCTCGTCGTCCGGGTCGATGAGCCAGCCCTCCTCGACGAGCTCGGAGAGCACCGGGTCGTCGGTCGGCTGCTCGGAACCCGGCTCGATCCCTACACAGCGGCGCTCGCCCCCGGCGACCGTGGCCGGTTGAAGCAGGAACTGATAGGGCTTCGTTGGCCGGCCGACGACCAGGCAGCGCTCAGTCCCGGCCTGCCGTTCACTTTCTCGCTCGACGATCAGCTCGAGCTTCGGCCCTACCAGCGCCACGCCGTCGACTCGTGGCTCCCCTCGGGCACCGGGGTGATCGTCCTGCCGTGCGGTGCCGGCAAGACCGTGACCGGGATCGCCGCCGCCTCCGCGATCGGGGCGCACACGCTCGTGCTCGTCACCGGCGAAGCGTCGATGCACCAGTGGGAACACGAGCTGCTGCGGTTCACCGACGTACCGGCGAATGACATCGGACGCTACTCGGCCAAGACCAAGCAGGTCCGGCCGATCACGCTCGCCACGTACCACGTCCTGGCCGCCCGCCGCCACGGACGGTTCCGCCATCTCGACCTGATGCAGCGCGGCGACTGGGGGCTCGTGATCTACGACGAGGTTCACCTCCTGCCATCCGCGGTGTTCCAGCTGACCGCCGGGATCCAGAGCCGGCGCCGGCTCGGGCTCACCGCCACCCTGATCCGGGAGGATGGGAGGGAGAGCGACGTGTTCACACTGGTCGGGCCCAAGCGCTTCGACGTGCCATGGCGGGATCTGGAGCTGCAGGGCTGGTTGGCCCCAGCCACCTGCACGGAGGTACGCGTCGTCCCCACCGACGACGAGCGCCTGGCCCACGCCAAGGCCCCCGCTCGCGAGCGCCCCCGGCTGGCGGCCGCGATCGGAGCCAAACCGGGTGTCGTCACGGCGCTCCTACGGCGCCACGCCGGCGAGCCGGCCCTGGTGATCGGCACCTACCTCGACGGCCTCGAGCCGATCGCTGCCACCCTCGATGCCCCGCTCGTCACCGGCTCGACCCCGTCCGCCGAGCGACTGGCGCTGTTCGCCGCGCTGCGCAACGGCGAGCTGCCCGTCCTCGTCGTGTCCAAGGTGGCAAACTTCAGCCTCGACCTCCCCGAGGTGTCGGTCGCCATCCAGGTCTCGGGCACGTTCGGGAGCCGCCAGGAGGAGGCGCAGCGGCTCGGGCGGATCCTGCGGCCCAAGGCCGACGGGCGGCAGGCCCACTTCTACACGGTCGTGGCCCGAGACACCGTCGAGCAGGAGTACGCCCAGCGCCGCCAGCTGTTCCTCGCCGAGCAGGGCTACGGCTACGAGATCGTCGACGCCACGACCGGCGCCGATTGCGACCCGACCGGCGAACATCCCTCGGCGGGTTGACCGCAATCGGAATCCGGCGGAGTCAGAGCACCGGCGGTAGTATCGGGCACGGCCTCTGCGGCTCGCCGTGGCCGGAACGGAGGCGGACGCTCCGCCGCTGATGCAAGGGAGCCGTCATGGCGATACCGAAGCTGCTTCATCCCTACGCCCTTCCGACCCGGGAGGACTATGTCACGATCGTGTCGGGCGATGGGGCCACGATCACCGACGCCAACGGCACGACCTACATCGACGCCCTCGCCAGCCTCTGGTACGTGCAGGCCGGTCACGGTTGCCGACCGATCATCGACGCGGTGCATGCGCAGATGAACCAGCTCGCCACCTTCCACACATTCGACCGGTTCGCCAACGAGCCGTCGGAGGAGCTCGCCGCACGCATCTGCGATGTCGTTCCCCTCGCCGACCCCCGGGTGTTCCTCGCCAACTCGGGCAGCGAGGCCGTCGACACCGCGATGAAGCTGGCCCGGATCTCCCATTTCCGAGCCGGCCAGCCCGACCGGACGATCATCATCAGCCGCGACCGTGGTTACCACGGCGTGAACTACGGCGGCATGACCGCCCAGGGCCTGCCACTCAACAAGGAGGGCTTCGGTCCGCTGCTCCCCGACGTGGTGCAAGCCCCGGCCGACGACCTCGAAGCGATGGCGACCATGTTCGCCGAGAACGGCAACCGGATCGCCGCGGTCATCACCGAGCCCGTCCAAGGGGCAGCCGGTGTGTTCCCACCGCCCGACGGCTACCTCGAAGGGCTCCGCCGCCTCTGCGACCAGCACGGCGCCTATCTCATCTTCGACGAGGTGATCTGCGGCTTCGGGCGGATGGGAACGTGGACGGCGTCGGAGTTCTTCGGCGTCACCCCCGACATCATCACCTTCGCCAAGGGCGTCAGCTCTGGCTACGTGCCGTCGTCGGGGGCGGTCCTGGCCCGCAACGTCGTCGAGCCCTTGGAGGCCGACGACACCTGGATGCTCCGCCACGGCTACACCTACTCGGGCCACCCGACCGCCTCGGCGGCGTCGCTGGCCAACCTCGACGTGCTGGCCGACGGCCTGCTCGACCGGGCGAAGAAGGTCGGCGCCCGGCTCAGCGAAGGCCTGAAGAGCCTCGCCTCCGACGGCATCATCGACAGCGCGCGGGGCGCCGGAGCCGTCTGGGCAGCCAAGCTCAACGACGGCCGCGACGCGATCTCGGTCCGGGACGCGATGCTGGAGCGCGGGGTCATCCCCCGACCGATCGGCGATGCCATCGGTTTCTGCCCGCCGCTCGTCATCACCGACGAGCAGATCGATCGCTGCGTCGACACCCTCGCCGAGGTCGCCTCGGCCTAGGAGTCGAGGTGCGGGAGCGGGAAGCGAAGCTCTCGGTCGGAGAGGAGTTCCAGCTCCGGATCCTGGAGGATGCGGTCGCCGGGGCCTCGCCTCGTCGCTAACCTCGCCTCGTCGCTAGTCGGCGAGGATGCCGAGCACGGCCTGGTGGCGGCGGAAGGTGGCCTGGGCGGTTCGGTAGGCCTGATAGGCGACCTGGCGGCGACGCCGACGGTCACGGACGGCGAGGTCCGACCCCATGGCCCGGACGTCGGCTCCCCTGGGTCGGAGCGCTACGAGCTTGCTCTGCTGCTCGAGGAGTCGTTGCTCTGCCCGGCTGGTCGCCCTGATGATATTCCGGACCGGAGCCAGCGGCGCCGTCACCCCGAGCAACACCTTCTCCGTCGACATGGGGGAGCTGACGATGACCACATCAGCGCCACTGCTGGCAGCGGCATCGGAGTTGTCGACCGAGTGGACCGCTCCGTCGATCAGCTCCTGGTCGCCGATCTTCACCGGCCGGTGCCAGCCCGGCAGGGCGCACGACGCGGCGATCGCTCGGCCGGGGGTCGTCCGGCTGCGGTGGTCGATCACGACCCGACGGCCGGTGCGGAGATCAACTGCACAGAGCCTGAGCTGGGGACGGGTGGGCCAGCCACCTCGATGGAGCTCGTCGAAGTAGGAGCGGAGGTACCGGTGCGACTGCGTTCCTCGCGGGAGCCAGCCCGCCAGCACCGCGGTCGGCGAGATCGATTCGGGGTCGGCGGCGGCCTTGAACGCAAGTGTCGGGCCCGCTGGCAGGCCGGTCCCGGCCCGGATCGCCGCTCGCCGGGGCGGACGCTGAGTGTCGCGGGCACGGGCGAGCAAGGACGTGGCCTCGTCGCTGATGCTGTCGCCGACTTCGCGGTTGAACAGATCGTCGGCGCTGAGGCCGGCCCCGACGTAGCCGGCGGTCACGGCGCCGGAGGAGGTTCCGATGATCGTGTCGACGGTTCGGGCATCGACCTGCCAAGTGTCCTGGAGCGCCCGGAGCACACCGGCGTGGAATGATCCGCCGAGCGTCCACCCGCCACCCAAGACGATGCTGATCCGGGGCCGGTGTCCTCGGGTCGGCACTCGCATCGCTACCTCCGTTATGCCCAGGCCACGCGGATTCCCTCCGCCAGACCAGCGAAGCACGAAACGCCGGCCGTCGTCAGTAGAGCGGACGTGAACATCGTCTGAAACGATTCTGTGCCAGGACCTCGGTTCGCGACTCGCCTGGTCGGCCTGTCGCGAACCGAGGTCCGGGGTCGGGAACCCGACCCCGGGCGCCGCCCCGCCGCAGCTAGCCCCTCGACATGGGTACGCCCATGCCGGGGTCCACCTGGTGGGGCCCGTCGGCCGACGGGGCGACGGGGAAATCGAATATCGCCGTCGGGATGTACACGGTCGAGCACGAGTTCGGGATGTCGACGACACCGGAGAGCCGGCCTTCGATCGGGGCCGCCCCGAGGATCATGTAGGCCTGGATGTCGCTGTAGCCGAACTTCGTCAGGTAGTCGATCGCGTGGAGGCAGGCCCGCTGGTACGACAGATGCGAGTCGAGGTACTTCTGCTCGCCGTCGACGGTCACCGACGTTCCCGAGAAGGCAAGCCACTGGCTGTACTGCGGGTCGACGTTGCCCGGCATGAAGATCGCATTCTCGGACACGCCGTAGGTGTCCATGCCGCCTTTGATGAGGTCGACGTGGAGGTCGAGGAATCCGCCCATCTCGATCGCTCCGCAGAACGTGATCTCCCCATCGCCCTGGGAGAAGTGCAGGTCGCCCATCGACAGCTTGGCTCCCGGTACGAACACCGGGTAGAAGACCCGCGTTCCCTTGGTGAAGTTCTTGATGTCCTGGTTGCCGCCGTTCTCGCGCGGTGGCGCTGTCCGAGCGGCCTCACCGGCCACCCGGTTGAACTCGTCGCCCGAGAGGGTGCCGAGGATCGCGTCGTCGGGCAGCGGGGGCAGAGCGAGCGGTGGCACCCGATTCGGGTCGGTGGCGATCAACGCCGTCTCCCGGGCGGTCCACTTCGCCAGCAGGTCGGCTGATGGGGCCGTGCCCATCAGACCGGGATGGATGATGCCGGTGAACGACACGCCGGGTACGTGCCGGGAGGTAGCGGTCTGACCCTGGAAGTCCCAGATGACCTTGTAGGCGTCGGGGAACCAGTCGGTGAGGAAGCCGCCGCCATTCGACTTGGCGAACACCCCGGTGTAGCCCCAGCCCTGGCCGGCCAGCGGCCCTGAGTCTTCCTGGGGGATCGGACCGACGTCGAGGATGTCGACTATCAGCAGGTCACCCGGCTCGGCCCCCTCGACGGCGAACGGGCCGCTGAGGACGTGAACGGTGCTGAGCGGCGCGTTGAGGATGTCGTCGGCCGAGTCGTCGTTGACGATCGCACCGTCGAACCACTCGCGGCAGTCCACCCGGAACACGTCTCCTGGGCTGACCGTGACATTGGCCGGGACGTCGGGATGCCAACGGTTGTGGCCGACGTATTGCTGGTCGGTGAACTTCCTGGTTGAGTCGAGGGGATACACGAGTTCAGGCATGTCTGGCTCCTAGCCGTTCGATGGTTGGGTGGTTGAGTTGGAGTGCGGCGGCTGGTGACGGGCGGGTGAGGGACTAGGTCACGACACTTTGAGCGGTGGTTTCCGGCGTTGGCGCAGTGGCGGTTGAGCCGCCTTGCAGGAGAGGCCACAGGGCGCCGAAGGCCACGACGCCGAAGATGGCCAGCACGATGGCGGCCTCGTCGGAGTAGTCGTTCCAGTTGCCCGTGAGGAGCAGGAACGAGGGGATGGCCCCGGTGACGATGCCCTCGATGGCGGCGACGGCACCGGTGTAGCGATCGAGGTGCTCCCGTCGCAGCCCGAGGAGGACAAAGAACAAGCCCCACAGGAACGCCCAGTAGAGCCAGATGACACCGAAGCCGTTGTCGCCGAATCCGTCGCGCCAGAAGTTCAGGCCGGCGAAGACGATCGCACAGCCGGCTACGAAGGCCGAGAAGTACCCGAGTCCGGTGCCGTCGAGGTCGAAGAACAGGTTGAACGCAACGTACAGGTAGGTGAAGCCGAAGAGGTAAATCCCGGAGGCACCCAGGATCGCGTTCTCGTCACCGGCCGCGGTGAAGATGAGGTAGGTCGGTGTCACCACCTGCAAGATGCCGACCAGGACGTTGAGCGGTGCAGCCGAGCGGGCCTCGACCCACCCCAACAGCATGACGCCGTTGAGGAAGAGGATCGCACCGACGTACAGCAGTCCGACACTTCCCATTTGGATTCCCCCTGCGGGCACGTCGAAGCCAGACGGCGCGCCCTTTGGTTGTGCTGACGTTCGTTCAGATGAGGATTGACTGTCGCCCAGATGGCATCCGGTTCGTCACGGCCGAGGAAGCCGTTGCAGAGCCGGGTTTGGTGGCGCCATCGGCGTCCGCTTGTGTGGCGGGCGCGGCGGCAAAGAGGTGACAACATCTGGTTCGTGCCGGCTCTTCTCGGCTTTGTCGATCAGAGCTACACGATTGGCGGGAGCACGCCGGACCATCGGTGGTGAGAAGATCCGACCGGCCTGTTGGTCGCACGTGGGACAGGCAGCCTTGACCGGAGCATGTCCCAAAGGTGCAGCGAGCGCGAACTCGTCGTGCTCCGCGCACCGATATTCGTAAACGGCCATAGTCCCCCCTGCGGCCCGATCAACAGGGATGTCCGTGGTTAAACACCCCTCCTTCGCTACTATGGCCATCCGCCATTCCCGTGTCAATCCCCAGGTAGGACAGGTTCACGGCGGGCCAGGAAGCGTGAGACCGTCAGGTGTTGGTGCAGGCGCTGACGGCTCGAGTGAAGAACTGATCGAAGCCGGCGACCCCCTCGGTACCGGTCAGCTCCTCGTAGTTCGCCGCACCAGATATCTTGCCCAGCGCTTCCTCGTCTTCGCCGTACTCGGCGAACACGGCCGACGCGATGCACTCCGCCTGGGCCGTGGTGAACGTGTCGTCCCGGGTCAAGGCGATCACGAGATCCCCCTCGTCGCCCGGACCGTCGGAGCAGGCCGAAAGCCCGACGGCCAGCACGGCGATGCCGAGCGTCAGGCGCAGGGGCCGGCGACGAAACGTTTCGAGCACGCCCCCTCTATAGCTACTGGACCGCCCGTTCACTACCTGCCAGGGATCGCCCGGAGCAGGCGACGACCAGTCGGTGCCGGGCGGCTACCGGCGGCTGTCGATCACCCCGGTGTTGAACCCGGCCAGGTGCAGCCCGCCGGCGAAGCGGGCGTGCTCGATCTTCACGCATCGGTCCATGGCGACGTCCAGGCCCCCGCCGACCGCGATCCGGGCCGCCTCGTCGCTCCAGATTCCGAGCTGGAGCCAGAGAGTCTTGGCGCCAACCGCCACGACCTCCTCGGCGATCGCCGGGCAATCCTCGGCCCGGCGGAACACGCTGACGAGATCGGGCACGATCGGGAGCTCGGCCAACGACGGGTAGCAGCGGAGGCCGAGGATCTCGGTCTCCCGGGGGTTCACCGGGTACAGGTCGAAGTCGCACACCGACGACTTCAGGTAGGTGATGACGAAGTTCGAGGCTCGGGCCGGGTTGGACGACGCTCCGACGATGGCGATCGACCGGGTGGAGTCGAGGATCCGCTTCCGGTCCTGAGCGCTCGGTGGCGACCACCCGTCGACGGCGGTCGAGGTTCCGGTCTCGGTCTGGGTCATGCGGTCATCTCCTCGTCGTTCCCGCCGGTTCGGCCGCTAGGCGCCGGCCACCGCCCTGGCCTGCTCGAGGGCTTGATCGAGATCCCAGAGGATGTCGTCGAGGTCTTCGAGCCCGATCGACAGGCGGACCATGTCGGCCCCCACCCCGGCGAGCTCAAGCTGCTCGTCGGTGAGCTGTTGGTGGGTGGTCGAAGCGGGATGGATGACCAGCGTCCGGGCGTCCCCGACGTTGGCCAGGTGGCTCACCATCTGCAAGCTCTCGATGAATCGCTGCCCTGCCTTGCGGCCACCCTTCAGGCCGAACGTGAAGATCGCCCCGCACCCGAGCGGCAGGTACTTGCGGGCGAGGTCGTGATACGGGGAGCTTGGCAGGTCGGCGTGAGCGACCCAGTCGACCCGGGCGTCGGCCTCCAACCACTCGGCGACCGCCCGGGCGTTGGCCACGTGGTCGTCCATCCGCTGGGCCAGTGTCTCGACCCCCTGGAGCAGGAGGAAGGCATTGAACGGTGACAGGCAGGCGCCGACGTCACGAAGCTGCTCCGACCGCAGCGCCGTGCAGAACGCGTACTCACCGAAGTTGTCGTGCCACCGCAGATTGTTGTACGTCGGCACCGGCTCGGTGAAGCGATCGAACCGGCCGGATGCCGTCCAGTCGAACGTTCCCGCCTCGGTGACCACGCCGCCGATGCTGGTGCCGTGACCACCCAGGAACTTCGTGGCCGAGTGGACGACGATGTCGGCCCCGAACTCGATGGGCCGGCACAGGTACGGGGTGGCGAAGGTCGCGTCGACCACGAGCGGTATCCCGCTGGCATGGGCGACGTCGGCCAGCGCCTCCAGGTCGGCCACCGCTCCCGATGGATTGCCGATCACCTCGGTGTAGAGCAGCTTCGTGCGGTCGGTGATGGCGGCGGCGAACGCGTCGACCGAGCTGTTGTCGACGAAGGTGGTCTCCAGGCCGAGCCGAGCCAACGTGGTCGCGAACAGGGTGTAGGTTCCGCCGTAGAGCCCGGCGGCCGACACGACGTGGTCGCCGGCGCCGGCCAGCGTCGTGATCGACAGGAACTCGGCCGCTTGACCGCTCGCTGTGGCCACCGAGCCGATCCCACCCTCGAGGCTCGCCATGCGCTCCTCGAATGCGGACGTGGTGGGGTTCGAGATGCGGGAGTAGATCGTGCCGTACTTCTGGAGCGCGAAGAGGTCGGCGGCATCGGCGGTGTCCTCGAACACGAAGCTCGTCGACTGGTAGATCGGGACGGCCCTGGCGCCGGTCGCCTTGTCGGGCTGACCACCGGCGTGCAGTGCTCTGGTCTTGAACCCCCATTGCCGGTCGCTGGCCATGCCCCATTGTGGCCACCGCACAGGAGCCGGACAACCCGCCGAGGTCGCCGGCCGCCATAGCGTCAGGCGAGGGTCGCCAGCGCGGCGAGGGCCAGGAGCACGGCGTTGCGGGCGAGCGATCTCGCCGAGACCGGCTGCGAGCCGACGCCACCGAAGCAGCTGCAGCGCACCACCCGGCCCGAGCGCACGACCGTCACCAGCACGGCGGTGAAGGCCGCCAGCAAGGCGAAGCTGACGACTCCGCCCCACGCCGGTGTGGCCACGAGCGCCGCGGCACAGGCCAGCTCGACGAGAGGAACGAGCCGGGCGAGGGCGCCGGGCCAGGCCAAGCCGAGCTCGGCGAACTCGGTTGCGGTCGCCGCTGGCCGGCGGGCCTTGGCCACCGCGGCGGCGACGAGCACCACCGCCAGCAGGTAGGCGGCGAGGCGGGCCGCGATCACCGTGATCGGCCGCTCAGGGTCAGTAGCTCCGGCGGCGATCGAGCCGGTCGGCGCCCGCGTCGAAGCCGGGGAACTGGGGCTGGACCGCCCGGCGGGCCGCCGCTGCGTCAAGTACGAGGTCCTCGACCTCGTCCCAGCACACAGCTCGCGGTCCGGCGACGTCGGCGTTGTACGGCTGGTCGAAGACGATCACGTCGTTCCCGGCGGCCCGCAATGCCGCGATGTTGTGGGGGGCGTCGTCGATGTAGATGTCGGCGCCGACCTCGGGCTTGTCGCCGAGGAAGCACAGGTCGCGGTAGGGGACCTTGGCCTCGTCGAGCCAGTTGACCGTGTCGGAGACGACCGCGGCGTGGCCCCAGTTGACGTAGAGGCGGTGGGTGATGATCCGGATCCAGATGCCGGCGTCCGAGAGCCGCCACAGCACGTCGGCGCAACCGTCGAAGCTCGGCAGCGTGCGCAACATCCGCTTCTCGGCCACCGCCAGGCGGTGGAGGCGCTCGTACTCGGCGACGTCGAGCCCCCACTCCTGGAACCCCCATGACCGCTCGACCGGCAGGTCGTCGGGCTCGATGCCCCGGTCGGCTGCGACCACCTGGCGAAACCCGGCGGTGTAGTTGGCGCACACGCCGTCGAGGTCGACACCGAACACGAACGTGTCGTCAGGCCCTTCGCTCACACGACGAGGCTACCGAGCGAAAATCACCCGACCGTGCACCGGACGGCGGGCCGTTCGCGACATCCTGTTCGGGTGATGACGACCGGTCCCCAGTCCCCCCAGTCGATCGACGAGCCCGTTCTGGCCATCGTCGTCGGCCCTGGACACGTCGACACCTCGGCCAACGGTCTCCTGGCTCAGGCCCGGCTCTTCGGTCACGACGTCGAGCGCATCGAGCAGTACCGGCTTGTCCACGTGCTGGGCAAGCTCGACGACGAGCAGGTCCGAGTCCTGATCGACAACCTGCTGCTCGACGTGGTCGATGGGTGGGCGATGGCCGCCGACGAGCACGCCGCCGAGTCCGGCGACCGGTTCCTCGTCGACGTCGGCCTCCGGCCCGGCGTGACCGACCGCGAAGCGGCCGAGCTGGTACGGGCCGCCGACGCGCTCGGCATCGGGGTCGAGGCGGCGGCCGTCGGTCGAAGGTTCGTGGTCACGGGCTCGCTCGCCGGCGACGAGCTGGCCCGGCTGGCCGACGATGTGCTCCACAACGAGGTGATCGAGCGCTGGGCGCCCGGCGTGCTGCCGCCGGCCTTCACCGATCCGACGGCCAAGGCCCCCGGTGTCGACGTCGTCGCGCTCCGGGCCCTGACCACCGATGACGAGCTCACCGAGCTCAGCCGGAGCCGCCGGCTCGGGCTCAGCGCAGCCGAGCTGGCCGTCATCCGTCGGCACTTCACCGAGCTCGGGCGCGACCCGACCGACGCGGAGCTGGAGACCTTGGCTCAGACGTGGAGCGAGCACTGCTCCCACAAGACCTTCCGGGGCCTGATCGCCACTCCCGACGGCCCGATCGACGGACTCCTCCAGACCTACCTCAGGGCCGCCACCGATGCGATAGACGCTCCCTGGGTCCGGAGCGCGTTCGTCGACAACGCAGGCATCGTCGCCTTCGACGACCAGACCGACGTTGCCCTCAAGGCCGAGACCCACAACCACCCGTCGGCCCTCGAGCCCTTCGGTGGCGCCAACACGGGCGTCGGCGGGGTCGTGCGAGACATCCTCGGCGTCTCGGCCAAGCCGGTCGCCATCACCGACATCCTCTGCTTCGGGCCCGGCGACGTCGCCGCCGCCGGCCTCCCTCCCGGTGTGCTCCACCCCCAGCGGATCCGATCGGGGGTGATCGCCGGGATCGGCGACTACGGCAACAAGATCGGCGTGCCGACGATCGCCGGGGCGATCGTGCATGACGAGACCTACACGACCACCCCGCTTGTGTTCGCCGGTTGCATCGGCGTGCTCCCGACCGGCTCCCACCCAACCAGCCCCAACCCCGGCGACGCGATCGTCGTCCTCGGTGGGGCGGTCGGTCGAGACGGCGTTGGCGGGGCCACGTTCTCGTCCCAGACGATGGGCGCCGAGACCGCTGAGATCGCTGGCTCGTCGGTCCAGATCGGCGATCCGATCGTCGAGAAGGGCCTGATCGACGTCGTCCTCGAGGCCCGGGATCGGCGCCTCTACACCGCCATCACCGACTGCGGAGCCGGCGGGCTGTCGTCCGCGGTGGGGGAGATGGCGGAGCAGCTGGGGGCCGAGGTCGACCTGGCCACCGTGCCCCGCAAGTACCCGGGCCTCGCCCCGTGGGAGGTGTGGCTGTCCGAAGCCCAGGAGCGGATGGTGCTGGCTGCGCCAGAGCCCGATGCGGTGCTCCGCCTCGCCCACCGCTGGCAGGTCGGAGCGGCCGTCATCGGCCACTTCACCGGCGACGGTCGCCTGCTCGTCCGCGACGGCGACGAGACCGTCGTCGAGCTCGGCACCGAGTTCCTCCACGGCGGCCGGCCTCGCTTGGAGCTGACCGCCGCCGTGCTCCACCGGACCCGCCGGCCCCGCACCCACGCAGCGGTCGATCCTCGCCGGGCACTGCTCGACCTGCTGGCCCATCCGTCCATCCGATCCAACGAGGCCGTGGTGCGAACCTACGACCACGAGGTGCTCGGCGGCACCTTCGTCCGGCCCTATGGCGGGGTCGGGCACGACGCTCCGGCCGACGGCACCGTCCTGGTCCCGCCGGGCACCGCCGGCGATCGGGCGCTTGCGGTCGGGATCGGCGTCAACGTGGTCATCGGCCGCTACGACACCGAGGCGATGGCCTGGGCCGCGGTCGACGAGGCCGTTCGCAACGTGGTGGCGGCCGGCGCCGACCCGGCGCAGCTCAGCCTCCTCGACAACTTCGCCTGGGGCAACCCGACCAAGCCGGACGCCCTCGCCCGGCTCGTCGCCGCCTGCCGGGGCTGTCACGACGCGGCCCTGGCCCACGGTGCCCCGTTCGTGTCGGGCAAGGACTCGCTCTACAACGAATTCGTCGGTCCCGACGGCGCCGCCGACCCGGTCACCCCCACGCTCGTGATCACCGCCGTCGGCATCGTGCCCGATCTCGAAGCGGTTCCCCTCACCGGTGTCGTCGAAGCCGGTGACGACATCTGGCTCGTCGGTCCGGCTCGAGGCGCCCTCGGCGGCTCCCACCTCGACGACGTCATCGGCCGCGATCTCGGTGGACCGGTCGCCGCTCCCGACCCCGACGCGGTCGGCCGCCACCGCGAGGTGCACCAGGCGATACGGGCCGGCCTCGCCCGGAGCGTCCACGACCTCTCCGAGGGCGGCCTGGCGGTGGCAGCCGCCGAGTGGGCGCTCGGGGGCCGGCTCGGGCTGGAGCTCCTCACCGACCAGCGCTCCCCGGGTCTCGGGGTGCTCTTCGGCGAAGGCTCCGGTCGGTACTTGATCGAGGTCGCGCCGACCGACCGGGACGCCTTCGCCGCCGCCGTGCCGTCGGCCACCCGCATCGGCACGGTGACCGAGACACCGACGGTGCGAATCGGCGATGCCATCGCGGTGTCGCTGGCCGAGGTGGCAACGGCCTACACCGGCCACGACCGACCCGGCGCCGCCCGTGCGCCCGGGCCCCCGCGACCGGTAGGGAGCACGTCATGACAGCCACTCGACCGTCGGTCCTCATACCGATCGCTCCGGGCACGAACCGCAATCAGGAGCTGGCCGATGCGTTCGAGGCGGCAGGGGCGACCACGGCCCAGGTCCCACTCCAGGACCTCCGCGACGGGAAGGCGAAGCTCGTCGACCACCAGCTGCTCGCCGTCGGTGGCGGCTTCTCCTACGGCGACGCCCTCGGGGCCGGTCGCCTGCTCGGCCTCGACCTGGTCGGCTGGTTCGGGGATCAGCTCGCCGAAGCCGTGGCCCAGGCGATGCCGATCATCGGGATCTGCAACGGCTTCCAGGCGCTTGTCAGGGCCGGCTTGCTGCCCGGCGACGGTACCCCGGCCGCCCTGGTCGGCAACGACTCCGGCCGGTTCGAGTGCCGCTGGGTCACGCTGGCCCCTCAGGGTGGGCGGTCGGTGTGGCTCGACGGCCTCGACCACCCTCTCCGGTGCCCGGTCGCCCACGCCGAGGGCCGACTGGTCGTCGGCTCCGGGGCAGATCTCGACTCGAGCGCAGCCTTCCGCTACGTCGATGGCGACGGCGAGCTCGCCGGGGGCGCGTATCCAGCCAACCCCAACGGCTCGGTCGGCGACATCGCCGGCCTGGTTGACGGATCCGGGCTCGTCCTCGGCCTCATGCCCCACCCTGAAGATCACATACGCCCAGCTCAGGACCCCTTGCGAGGCCGGACGCAGGGCGGCTCCTGCCTCGATCTGTTCCGAGCCGGCGTGGCCGCAGTCGCCAACTGACGAAAGTTTTTCGTAGAAATGTGGGCGGAGTCCCCGGATCCGGAGGGCCCGGTGACCATCATGGGTTCATGGATCCCGGAGCGACGCTGGATACGATCGACCTCGATCTCCCCGACCACACGTCGGGCAAGGTCAGGGAAGCGTGGCGCCTCCCCGACGACCGACGCCTCCTGGTGACGACCGACCGGATCAGCGCGTTCGACCGAGTGCTGGGGACGGTCCAGCACAAGGGACAGGTGCTCAACCAGATCGCTGCCTGGTGGTTCAACCGCACCCGCGACATCGTCGCCAACCACGTCATCGACGTCCCCGACCCCAATGCGCTGATCGCTGTCGACGCCGACCCGCTACCGGTGGAGGTGGTCGTGAGGGGACGGCTCACCGGAAGCACTTCGACGTCGCTCCTGCCTCGCTACGAAGCGGGCGACCGGCTGCTCTACGGCTACCGTCTGCCCGACGACCTGACCGCCCACGGCCCACTGCCGGAGCCGCTCATCACGCCGACGACGAAAGCGACCGAAGGCGGCCACGACCAACCGATCACCTGCGACGAGGTGGTCGAGCTGGGCCTCGTGGAGGTCGGCCTCTGGGCCCAGGTCCAGAAGGCGGCGCTCGACCTGTTCGAGCGGGGAACCACCGTCGCCGCCGACGCCGGGTTCATCCTGGCCGACACGAAGTACGAGTTCGGCTTGGCCCCCGGCGGCGAGCTGCTCCTGATCGATGAGGTCCACACCCCGGACTCTTCCCGCTTCTGGGCCGCCGAGACGATGGAGGATCGCCTCGCCGCTGGCTTGGCCCCCGAGAGCTTCGACAAGGAACCGGTCCGTTTGGCCCTGAAGGCTGCCGGCTACGGCGGCGACGGTCCGCCCCCTGATCTCGACCCGAGGGTGCTCGCTGACACCACCGCTCGCTACGTTGACTTCTACCAGCGGCTGACCGGCTCGACCTTCGAGCCCGGCGCCCAGCCGATCTTCGACCGGCTCCGGGCCAACCTCGAACCCGTGCTCAACGCGTAGCCAGCCGACATCGTTACCCAGCAAACCGCACCCAGTACCCAGTTCCCAGCACCCAGCAGAACAGCACCCAGCCAACAGCATCAGTCGCCGTATCGACCATCGAGTAGGGGGTTTCCCGTTGCAGGTCGTCATCTTGTCCGGATCGCCACGAGACAGTGAGTGGGTCGACAAGATCGCCGCCGTCCTCGATCGGCTGGCCGTGCCCGTCATCCGGCGGGTCGGGTCGGCCCATCGCGTGCCCGAGCACGTTCTCGAGCTGCTCCGCCGTTACGACAACAGCCCCGAGCAAACCGTGTTCATCACGGTGGCCGGGATGAGCGACGCGCTCTCCGGACTGAGCGACGCCAACGTCGTCTCCCCGGTGATCGCCTGCCCGCCCCGATCCGAGGCCTTCGCCGGCCTCGACGTGCTGTCGAGCCTGCGCACCCCGCCCGGCGTGGCCCCGGTGGTGGCTCTGGAGCCGGCCAATGCCGCACTCGCGGCGGCCAAGATCCTTGCCCTGTCCGATGCCGACCTCCGGCTTCGAATCTCGGCTTACCAGGCCGAGGCCGCCACCCGGGTGCTCGACGCCGACGCCGACGGGATGGCCGTCTCGTCGTGACCGGAGCACCGACGGCACGAGCACTGGGCGATCCCCTCGACCGGCCGAGGGAGGAGTGCGGCGTGGTGGCGGTGTCGTCGCCAGACTCCGATGCGGCCCGGCTCGCCTTCTTCGGCCTCTACGCTCTCCAGCACCGGGGCCAGGAAGCGGCGGGGATCGCCGTGGCCGACGGCCGGGCGGTCCGGGTCCACAAAGCCCAGGGACTCGTTGGCCAGGTCTTCGAGGCCGGCGCCCTCGACCCGCTGATCGGCAAGATGGCGATCGGTCACACTCGGTACTCGACCACCGGGGGCAGTTCCGACCGCAACGTCCAGCCGTATGTGGTCGAGACGATGTACGGCCCGCTCGGCGTGGCCCACAACGGCAACCTCGTGAACGCCGACCAGCTCCGAGTCGGCCTCCTCGAACGGGGCGCCGGACTCCAGTCATCCTCGGACTCAGAGGTCCTGGCGCTCATGCTCACCGCCGGTGAGGGCGACTCGTGGGAGGAACGGTTGGCCAACGTCATGCCCCGGTGGGAGGGAGCGTTCTCGCTCGTCGTGATCGCCGGGACCAAGGTG
>Ga0224508_10001853_pt1 | contig 18546 bp, 20 predicted proteins | sample SF_Jan12_sed_USG_4_FD_170157 | JGI IMG/M metagenome (GOLD analysis project Ga0224508, IMG submission 170157) | Sediment microbial communities from San Francisco Bay, California, United States - SF_Jan12_sed_USGS_21 | ecosystem: Environmental > Aquatic > Marine > Sediment | place: USA... | reverse complement strand
ATCGAAACCGGTGATGAACTGCTGTTTGTACGCTCCGGGTTACAGGCCAATGTGGTGCGGAAGCTTAGACGGGGCCAATATATGCTCGAGGCAGAGCTCGATTTGCACGGCCAGCGGGTGGCCGAGGCGCATGCACTAATCAACACCTTTCTGCGTCACGCCCAGAAAGAGGGCAAGCGCTGCGTCAGAATTATTCACGGAAAAGGTTTAGGTTCTATCAGCAAACTACCGATCTTAAAGGGAAAAGTTAGTGCCTGGTTGCGAAAGAAAGACGAGGTGCTGGCGTTCTGCTCAGCTCGCCCCAACGACGGCGGCACCGGCGCCGTCTACGTATTACTGAAACGTAAATAAGGCCTCCCGCGCTGGCAGCCGGCGCGGAACTTTTGCGCCGCCCAGCTAACGAATGAAGTAACAAGGCCCGCCCACAAGGAGCGCAACCAATGCTTCGAAAACGACTGCTAGGCGTTATCGGTTTGTTGCTACTAGTGCCGCTGGCCTATGCTGGAAAATCACTCGTATTTGCCACCAGCGATGGCGCTATCCGCGGTCACGACCCCGTCGCCTACTTTACAGAGGGCAAACCCACCAAAGGTAGCGATCAGTACGCATTCGAGTGGAACGGCGAGGAGTTTAAGTTCACGAGCGCCGAGAATCGAGACCTGTTCAAGGCCAACCCCGAGAAATACGCCCCACAATACGGTGGTTACTGTGCCTACGCCGTCTCCCGCGGCTATACCGCCAGCACCGTGCCCGAGGCCTGGTCGATTATCGATGACAAACTCTATCTGAACTACAGCCTCGATGTGCGTAAACGATGGCAGCGAGACATTCCCGGAAACATCGGAAAGGCGAATAACAACTGGCCCGGAGTGCTCAATTGAATACTGTCGATTGAATACTGTCGATAGCGGTACCCGCTAAAATAGTCGACACTCAGCGCTCTCCGGCGCGTGGCAGTGGCGGATCAGCTACCGTCTCCCGCTTGTGCCACTAGCTTGACGAAGTCGAGGGCAGAAAGCACGCCCACCATTTTCCCCCCATCGGTCACTACGAGGCGGTGCACGTCCTCATCGAGCAGCCTACGCGCAGCTTTCTCAACCGATGCGAACACCTCGATGGTGATCACTTTCGGGTGGGCGATCTCCCACGCCCTTGCGTAGTTAGGATCACCCCCCGTGAAATCAAAGCGGTTCACGTCCGAGTTCGATATAATCTCGGTGACGTTACCGTCATCGTCGACCAGCGGTGCACCGCCAATCTTGTGGGCAACGAATATGCCCTGAACTTCGCAGACGAGCTTGTCGCGGTGGATCGAAATTACGGTCGGCGTCATGATGTCGCGTACGGTTCGCAAATTGCTCTCCCTCCTCATCGGCGTGACAATCCGTGGTGGTCCCGTGAGCAATCACCGATCAGGACCAAAAGGCAGCCTCGTTGGAGAATCCCGCGTTTGTCAGAATTGATGCTGAGTTCAGTAAAAAGCATGAGCCATCGGGCCTCCTTCTTTGACCATTGTCCTTTCAGTCACCGTCCAAGAGTACCACCGCGTACGCTGCGATGCCCTCCTCCCTTCCGAGGAAGCCGAGCTTTTCCGTACTGGTGGCTTTGATGTTGACCTGATCTTCAGAGACCTCCAGATCAGCGGCGATATTCTCACACATCGTCGGTAGATACGGCGCCAGCCGTGGCGCCTGAGCAATGATCGTGCTGTCGACGTTGGCGACGTGCCAACCACGATCGGCAATAGTCTGCCGCACTGTTCTTAACAGCTCACGGCTGTCGATACCTTTGTATCTGCTATCGGAGTCGGGGAAGTGGCGGCCGAGATCACCGAGGCCGGCGGCACCCAGGCAAGCGTCGCAGATGGCGTGAATCGGCGCATCGGCGTCGGAATGCCCTTTGAGACCCTTTGGATGATCGATTCGCACGCCACCAAGTACCAGGTTACGCCCTTCTACCAAGGCATGCACGTCGTAGCCGTGCCCAATTCGAATCACATCTGCTCCTTCTGTTGCCGCTTGATAAATAACTCGGCTAACGCCATATCCTCATCGACAGTAATCTTTATATTGTCCGCATGCCCCGCTATGACGCGTGGACGACCACCGACACGTTCCACTGCCGCCGCTTCATCGGTGACGACGTCCCCGGCCGCAAGTGCTCGTGCCAACGCTTCGCTTAATCTTGTCAACGGGAACAACTGTGGGGTCTGCGCACGCCAAAGATTGGCCCTCGGTACCGTTTCGGAAACAATTTGTCTATCGTCGGTACGTTTTACCGTGTCTGCCATCGGCAGTGCGAGCAAACCGCCATCAGCATGTCCATCGACTTGCTCGATGAGATTGTCAATGTCGGTTGTACGCACACAAGGACGCGCGGCGTCGTGAACTAAAACCCAATCACCGGGGCTCGCGTGTGTGGCGAGTGCCTTAAGACCATTGTTAACGGTATCGGCACGCTCACTCCCGCCAATGAATGTACCCAGAATCTCTGGCAACCGGGAAACGTCTCGCGCAAGTGTTGGCCACCACCGATCGTCAGGCGCAATACCGACTAAAACACCCACCACCCTCGGGTGAGCGCACAACCGTTCGAGTGTATGCAGCATTACCGGCCGCCCGAGCAGCGGCATGTATTGTTTAGGAAGGGAGGTTTGCATCCGGGATCCGGTGCCCGCAGCAGGTACGATGGCCCAGATCCTGGATGCACTGTTATGGTCCATATGCGGTATCCCGCGGTTTTCAGCGTCATGCGTGGGGCGCCATCCAGTGCATTACAGCATGATACAGTGGGGTACCGCCTACTAAAAGTCACACCATTGGCACAGAGTTAGACCTCTGTACGGCCGCCATCCTTACTCTTATAGTTGTCTGCAACATGCCAGCACCGACCGGGATTCTGCGTTGTGGCTTCGAGTTCAAATTCAAGCTCAGAACGTCGGGTCGCGCGTAGTGGCCGTTTGCGTCCACAAGCTGACCACGCTGGACTACCTTGGTCAAATCTAAGTCCGCGTTGGCTGCCGCGTCTTGATACTCATTGAGGCCTCCTCCCGCGATTTTCGGGCTTGGCGGGCAACGCTACCATCCCAATTGTGTTCAAACACAATGACGAAGGAGGAGGCCTCATGCGATTCTACACCCAAACTCACAAATACTACTGTGGTATCGATCTGCGTGCGCGGAGTATGTATGTCTGTATCTTCAACCATGATGGTGAGGTTCTCGTCCATCGCAACATGCGGACCAACCCGGATGCCTTTTTGACGGTTATCGATCCCGACCGAGAAGGGATTGTCGTCGCCGTGGAATGCATCTTCACCTGGTAGGGGCTGGCCGATCTGTGTGCCCGTGAGAGCATCTCCTTTGTGCCGGGCCATGCGCTGTATATGAAGCCGATCCACGGTGGCGAGGCCAAGAACAATAGAATCGATGCCAATAAGATTGCTGTTTTACTTCGAAGCGGGATGCTGTCGCAAGCCTATGTCTATCCGCCCGCGCTGCGTGCCCCCTCCGCGATCTACTTCGGCGTCGCCAATCACCTGATGCGCAAGCTCCTCGCCCATATCCAGAACACCAACAGCCAATACAATCTGCCCGAGATCGGCAAGAAGGTCGCCTACAAGACCAACCGGGACGGCGTGGCCGAGGGGCGCCTTGCGGCCCTTCGGGATTCCGTTGAAATACGCCGGGAACCTTCGGGTTCCCGGTCTATGGATCGTGTACAGGAAGAAATAGGGTAATATGAGGCTAAATGAGGTAATTACGACTTGCAATTGCCCCATTTAGAACCGAGAATTGCCCTATTGCCGGGAAACAGGCCATGCATTCACTCGAAGAAATGTTCCTCGCCGGGCTCACCTTCGACGCCACGGAAGTCGCCACCCTGCGCCACCTTGGCGAGTACCACGGCAAGCAGGCGTTGTATTTCCAACGGTCACCCGAGGTCCTAGAGACGCTGCGGCGCGTGGCCACCATTGAGTCCACGGAGTCTTCGCCTCGCATCGAAGGGATTGTGATCCCGCATCGTCGCGTCGAGGATCTGGTGCTCCGGAGCGCCGCCCCGGGGAATCGCTCCGAGCAGGAGGTCGCGGGCTACCGCGACGCCCTGCAGCTCATTCACCAGTCCGGGCGCGACATACCCTTCAGCATCAACGTCGTTCTGCAGCTCCATAGCATCATGTACCGCTACCTGCCGATGCCGGGCGGGGGTTGGAAACAGACGAACAACGACATCGTGGAAAAGAACGCCGATGGCTCGATCCGCCGTGTGCCTTTCTCGCCCACCCCGGCCCATCTCACGGCAGCGGCCATGGCGGACCTGGTGAGCCGCTACGATGCCGCGATCGAACGCCGTCTCCAGGACCCACTCGTCATCGTGCCGCTCACGGTCTTCGACTTCCTCTGCATCCATCCGTTTACCGATGGTAACGGCCGCATCGCGCGGTTGCTCACACTCCTGCTGCTGTATCACTATGACTACCAAGTAGGCCGATACATCAGTATCGAGCGTGTCTATGAGGAGACCCGGGATACCTACTACGAGAGTCTGGAGGCGAGCTCCCAGCACTGGCACGAAAGCCGCCACCAGGTTCATCCCTGGCTCAACTACTTTTGGGGCATGTTGTTGCACGCGTACGCGGAGTTCGAGGAGCGCATCGGCACGATCAGGACCGGTCGCGGTTCAAAGACGGTGCGGGTTCGTGAGGCCGTAACCCGCCGCATTGGTCCCTTCTCGATTTCGGATATCGAAGCCGATTGCCCCGGGATCAGCCGTGACATGATTCGGAATGTCCTGCGCCAGATGCGCGATGAAAGCTTCATCGTGTCCGTGGGCAAAGGCCGGGGGGCGAAATGGGTCAAGGCGGAGGGTGCAGTGCACTAAACATGGGGCACCCGCACGCATCTGGCCGAAGGCCTGGCCCTTACTTTCAATCGACCGCCCCTACGACCACGTGCTACGCTTTCGGCACGGGCAACCGCCCGCGTGGGTGTTACGAAGGGACGCCGGCTTGCCGGCGCCTTTTTATTCCGCTCGATCACCTTACTCGCTTTGCCTCCAATCCAGGCTGTGCCTGGCAAATTCATAATTCCGCCCTAAAACCGGTCTCTTTAGCAGTCTGGTCACGAACGACGATCCACCCTACCCTGCCGTCAGGCGAAAGATCTACTCCTGCTGTTGGCGCAGCCTCTCGCAATGATACATATCATTGCAATATACCGGCTTATGGTATACATTGTTGATATATACTTTCCGGCCGGGGGCAATACATCATGAGTCGAGCAACAGCAAAAGTCTTTGTGACGGGGCGCAGCCAGGCGGTTCGAATCCCAAAGGCGTTTCGCTTTGATGCGGAGGAGGTATACATCGAGCGGCACGGAAAGAAGGTGGTCTTGACACCGAAACCGAAATCTTGGGATCGCTATTTCGCCGACAGCAAACGATTTAGTGACGATTTTCCGGATCGTATCGAAGATGCCCCTGCAGAGGAGCGAAAGCGGCTCTGATGCGATACATGCTGGATACCAACACCTGTATCTACATCATTAAGCATCACCCACCCGAAGTGAAGAAGCGGCTGCGAAAGATTCCCGTCGGGGAGGTCGCAGTGTCCAGTATCGTGGTGGCCGAGCTTTGTTATGGGGTCGCGCAATCACAGAAAAGGACGCACAACCAGGCCGCCCTGGGTGACTTCTTAGAATATCTTCTGGTCTTAGACTGGCCCGTAGAAGCAGCCTTGCCGTACGGTGAGGTTCGCACTCACCTGAAGAAAAAGGGGGCCCCCATCGGCGCCATGGACTTACTCATCGCCGCCCATGCCATAACAGAGAATGCGGTCCTTGTGACGGATAACGTAAGAGAATTTCGGCGTGTACCGAAGTTGAAGATCGAGAACTGGCTTAATCAGTAACCGGGCTGCCGGCCTTTACCAAAAATGTTCCAATAAGAAGTCGCCATCACCCGACGTCCGAGAGATGACGGCGCCGGATGGGAATATCCGTGGGCCCTTGACCAAGCTGTCCGTGGCGAAATCGCGATCACGCTGCAAGCGGGAGTTCAGACAAGCCACCGCAATGCCTTTCCCAAGCGTAGTTGGGTAACGTGGCACGATGCACGACCGCGTCACCGCTTACTTCGGCAGGCGTATCACCGTCGAGCGATGCGTGTGTGCGCGAATGCCAACGTTTTCGGGCTTCGTTGGGAATGGATCGACCTCGACCGGCAGGTGCTGACCATTCCAGGCTCAAGTATGAAGGCTGGCAGACATCATGGTGTCCCTCTTACTGAGGCTGTGATGCCTGTGATACGTCGCAACCGCGGCAAGCATCCTGACTTTGTGTTTACCTTCAAAGGCGAGCGCATCGTGTCGATCAACCACACAACCTGGACCAAGGCCTGTCATAAGGCCGGGGTCACCGGCCTACACTTTCCCGATCTTCGGCGCACCTTTGGCACCCGGTTAACCATTGCTAGCGTACCGCTTGATGCGATCATGCGCCTGGGTGGGTGGAGTAGTTACGCGATCCTTCTCAACAGGTATGCCCACTTGCAGCCGGAGCATTTATGCGCGCATGCTGAGGCGGCTGCTAGATCGCTGATAGCGCAAGCCAGATCGGGTTAGGTCACACTTATGTCACACATAAGAAAAAAGCCCTGAACTACAGGGCTTTTCCTTGACATTAATTGCATGCACTGTCCAATTTTGTTTAACAAGAAGTTGCTAAAGCCTCTTTACGCAGCACGGGCTTCGACGTGGCTACGGATGCGGTCGATTGCTGCCTCAGCCGGAATCCCTTGTATTGCCGCCAACTCATTAGCTAGATAGTTGCTCGCCGTCTTTAGCAGCATGGACTCTTCGAAAGAAAGACCCGATTGCTGCTTCCAACGCATCAAGTCTCGTACAACTTCGCCAAGCTCCAGGCAAGACCCTGAATTTATCTTGCGATCTAGTTCTCGACAACGATCGGTCCAGTTTCCACCGGTTACGCGACGATTGCCTTTAGCCGACAAGATGCGAAACAACTCTTTGAGCTTGCGGCTACTGAGCAATGGACGCAAACTGCTCTTTTGAACGTTTGCCTGCGGAATCTTGATTGTCATCTGCGTTTCTGCGATACGAATAACAAAGCAGGGATCACATTGACCACCAATGAATACGTCTTCAATACCCTCAATAAGGCCGACACCAGCCGAAGGATAAAAAACGGTGTCGCCGACTTTGAACTTTGATTGTCGCTTTTTCATTCACCACTCTCCAAAATTTCTTTTGTGTGAGTCGTACTTATTGCGGTAAGGTGCGGACCTGGATTAAATTATGCTCCTAACCCTGGATGCATGCAAGGTTTTTCGTCGAGACGTGATCCGCACCGCGTGCGGCTTAGAATAAGCGTTCTCGCTCCAACAGGATTCGAAAATTGCAGCAACGCTTAGACGTCCGGCAAAAAACATTGCTATCACCGCTTGACCCAATACTCCCCCGGAACCCCGGGGCACCCCTTTATTGGAGCCGGCTCTACGGTAGCAGCCGTGGGCTTGCGATCGCCCGCGCGGCTGACCAACATCGTGGACCGTTGCTGGTGGTCACTGCCGATGCCCGCTCCGTTCGGCAACTGGAAGACGAGATTCATTTTTACGTGCCGCCAAATGCCAAACTCAATGTCATTACTTTTCCAGACTGGGAATGTCTGCCTTACGACGTGTTGTCTCCACACCCAGACATCATTTCCCAACGTCTGCTCACTCTATCCCAGCTCCCGGCTTGGGAAAGAGGTATCGTTCTCGCGTCGGTGCCGACCTTGATGCACCGCTTGCCGCCGCTCGACTATGTCGCCAAACACAGCTTTGTTCTCAATACGAAAGACGTTCTCGAAATCGACGCCTTCCGCGAGCAACTCGTTCGCGCCGGCTATTACGCCGTATCGCAGGTGATGCAGCCCGGCGAGTTTGCCGTCAGGGGCGGTCTTATTGACCTGTTCCCGATGGGAAGCCCTACACCCTTTCGCATCGACCTCTTCGGCAACGAAATTGAGTCACTGCGGGAGTTCAACCCCGAATCCCAACGGTCTGGGCAAAAACTCAATGGGATCCGATTGCTGCCCGCACGGGAATTCCCGTTAACCTCTGATGCAATTCAGTTTTTCCGCCGTCGCTTTCGCGCTCACTTCGAAGGCGACCCCCAGAAGGTGGCCCTCTACCGCGATGTCAGCCGTGGTGCTATCCCGGCGGGTATTGAGTACTATCTGCCGCTGTTTTTCTCCGATACCGCGACGTTCTTCGACTATCTACCTGCCCAGAGTGCCTGCATAATTGATGCCAACGCTTTAGAGGCGGCCCATGCCTTCACCCGCGAGACCGAGGAGCGCTACCTGCAACGTCGTCACGATGTCAGTCGACCTATCTTAGCGCCGCACGAGCTCTTTCTGATGCAACAAGAGCTCATGGAATCCCTAGAAAAACAGCCTCGAATCCAGCTTCTGTCGTTCAAGGCCGACGAAGCGGCCGCGACGGCGGTCCCGACCGCGCCCGGCGCAACCGCCGCGTTCGACACCCACGTCCCGCCCCGCCTGCCGGTAGACTACAAGGCTGAGTCGCCTTATGCCGCCCTGTTTGACAATCTACGTACGTTCCAAGGCCGCATATTGTTAGTGGCGGAGACCATGGGGCGTCGGGAGACCTTGCGGGCGCTGCTCACCGACAACGGCTTTAGCCCCGAAGATGTGCGGGACTGGACCGACTTCCTCGCGGGCGAGACCCCACTGGGGCTCACCATATCCGCCATAGACAAGGGCCTAGTATTGGTATCGCCAGCGGTGGCGGTGATCACCGAGGTGCAGCTCTACGGTGAACGTGCGGCCCAGCGCCGGCGCCGTGTCCGCAGCAGTACCCGTGACCCGGAGGCGGTAATACGGAGCCTGGCCGAACTGCGGGTCGGTGATCCCGTGGTGCACGAGGATCACGGCGTCGGTCGCTACCTTGGCCTGCAAATAATAGATGTCGGGGATGGCCCAACCGAGTTCCTGACCCTGGAATACGCCGGCGGTGACAAACTCTACATCCCGGTGGTGGCGCTGCACTTTATTAGTCGTTATACCGGCACTGACTCCGAGCATAGCCCCTTGCACCGGCTAGGTAGCGACGCCTGGGAAAAGGCCAAACGGCGCGCCCGGCAAAAGGCCAACGACGTTGCCGCCGAGTTGCTGGAGATCTCGGCGATCCGCGCCGCTCGTAAGGGCCACGCCTGCCCACCGCGAGATGATGACTATTTGGCGTTCGCCGATGAGTTCCCGTTTGAAGAAACCGTGGACCAAGCACGGGCCATCGACGAGGTGTTGGTCGATATGGAATCGGACAAGCTCATGGACCGGCTGGTGTGCGGCGATGTCGGCTTTGGCAAGACCGAAGTGGCGATGCGCGCTGCCTTCATGGCCATACAGGGTCAGACTCAGGTGGCGCTGCTGGTACCGACCACGCTATTGGCGCAACAACACTTTCAGAATTTTTGTGATCGTTTCGCCGATCTCCCGCTTCGCATCGAACTACTGTCTCGATTTCGCAGCAAGGCGCAACAAGCCGACGTTGTCGCAGGCCTTGCCAACGGTGCGATCGATCTGGTGGTTGGCACTCATCGACTGTTACAGGATGATGTGTGCTTCAAGAACCTTGGGCTCATTATCCTCGATGAGGAACATCGATTCGGGGTACGTCAAAAGGAACGTTTGAAGAGGTTGCGACGTGACGTCGACGTACTGGCCCTTACCGCCACACCCATACCTCGTACTCTAAACATGGCACTGAGTGGATTGCGCGATATCTCCATGATCGCGACCGCACCGGACGAACGCCTTTCAATCAAAACCATTATGAGTGAATCGAACAAAGCACTAATTCGTGAGGCATGCCTGCGAGAAATAAGACGCGGCGGACAAATCTACTATCTGCACAATGAAGTCCGCACCATCGAGCGTGCGTTGCAACAACTTCAAGATTTGGTTCCCGAAGCCGAAATACACATGGCGCACGGGCAAATGCCGGAGCGGCAACTCGAGCGCATCATGCTGGATTTTTACCACCAGCGTTTCAGCATCCTCGTTTGTTCGACCATCATCGAGTCGGGAATTGATATTCCGACCGCCAACACCATCGTTATCGAACGAGCCGACAAGTTCGGGCTCGCACAACTGCATCAGCTACGCGGCCGCGTGGGACGGTCGCATCATCGCGCCTATGCATATTTGTTGGTCCCGCCACGCACGGGCATGACCGACAATGCTCGCAAACGTCTCGAAGCCATTGAGTCGCTGGAAGACTTAGGGGTCGGGTTTACTCTCGCCGCCCACGACCTAGAAATTCGTGGAGCCGGCGAGTTACTGGGCGAGGCGCAGAGCGGGGAGATAGACGAAGTGGGGTTTGCGCTTTACTCAGAACTGCTGAGTCGCGCGGTGAAATCGCTAGAAGCGGGTAACGAGCTCAATCAGGAGCAGCCGATTCACACGGGTACTGAGATCAATGTCCATGCACCGGCACTATTGCCCGATGACTATCTGCCCGATGTGCATATGCGTTTAGTCTTGTACAAGCGAATCGCTAGTGCGCCCAATGAAATGGAACTACAGGCGTTGCGGGAAGAGATTATCGATCGCTTTGGCCTATTGCCCGATGCCGCCAAGTTATTATTCAGCATTACCACCCTCAAGCTTGAAGCTACACCACTCGGTATTCGCAAAATCGATGCCGGTCCTCGCGGCATCCGTATTGAGTTCCATCCCAATCCGAATATCGATTCCAGTGCCATTATCGAACTGTTACATTCGGCGCCAGGGATTTATAAGCTTGATGGGTCCCAACGTTTGCGTGTGCTTACCGCCACCGATGATGTCGATGATCGGATAGCGACAATACGCCAGGTATTGAAGACATTGTCAGTTGATTATCACTAAACTGCTATAGGTCAGGGAATAGTGCTTCTTCGAAACCCATGAGGCGGACATCCTTCAAGCGCATCGGATAGAGGATGCCATCGAGGTGATCACATTCATGTTGCACCACCCGGGCATGAAACCCCGAAACGGTGCGGTCAAGTTCACTACCGGCTTGGTCATAGCCGCCATAACGAATTTTCGTGTGACGCGCCACGCGACCGCGCAGCCCCGGGACGCTAAGGCACCCTTCCCAGTCTTCACTGGTTTCCTCGCCCAGAAGCTCTATAGTTGGATTAATCAAAATAGTAGTCGGCACTGGCTCGGCTTCCGGGTAGCGCGGGTTGCTGTTAAACCCAAAGATAACGACACGTTGGCACACGCCGATCTGTGGCGCCGCCAGCCCTGCACCCTCTAGCGCCGCCATGGTGTCAAACATATCGCTGATCAGTTCTTCCAGTTGCGGGCTACCAAACTGCTCTACCGGCGCCGCCTTCTGGTACAGCAATGGATCACCCATTTTCAATACACGTCTGACGGCCATTCTAGGGATTGTCCAAAATATCAGATAGACTAGGCAATATTACTCGACGGAAGGTGCATACGAAATGTACATAACCCGGATTGCTGGTATTCTTGCCTTGAGTCTCGGCCTTTCGTTGCCGGCTAGCGCCGTCTCAACCACCAAACCACCCGATCGCTATGAAGTCGAAGTTCTGATTTTTCAGAACTATTTGGACTACTTGGAAGGGCAAGAGTTGTGGATGCAGGATACCGTGGACAAGGAGCTACCGGGCATTGACCAGGCCCGCGACAGTGGCGCCCGACCCGATTCGGGCTCCGAGCTCTCTAAGGCAGCGAAGGCCCTGGAAGCAGGTGGCGACTATGTCATCCTCGCCCATAAACGCTGGGAACAGAAGGCAGAACCGCGCTCGAGCGCGAAGTGGATGCGGGTAGGCAACCCCAAAGCATTCGAGTCCGACCTTATTGGTACCATGAGGTTTTACCAGGGCCGTTACCTACACATAGAACTGGAATTATTGTTTCGTGATCGTAGTGTGGTGGCGGTCTCTTCCACTGACGGGGCGGTTGCGCTGCCGCAGGTCTATCGAATCAGCGAACGCCGCCGCGTCCGCAACCTGGAAATTAACTACTTCGATCACCCGAAATTCGGGGCGCTGGTACAAGTGACACCGATTCAAACGTGGTAACCACGATCCTCACGCACCGTCAATCCTCGGAATCACTTGCTCGAGTAGCACTCGCACCTTAGAAACGCCGATATCCAAGTTCTGCTCGATCTCCTCGAGGCTGATCTCTCCCGTGGTTTTACCGGCGGCCGGATTGACGATTACCGCGATAGCGGCGTAACACAGTCCAAGCTCTCTTGCTAAACCGGCCTCCGGCATACCGGTCATGCCGACGACATGAGCGCCATCACGTTCGAGACGCGCAATTTCTGCCGCGGTCTCAAAGCGTGGACCTTGGGTTGCCGCATACGTAATCTGTGCTGGCACTGATAGGCTTGCCTGGGCGGCGCCGGCAATAAGCGCTTCGCGTAACGACTCACAGTAAGGGTCGGAGAAATCCACGTGAGTAACTTGTCGGTATTCCGCCCCGAAAAACGTGTGCTCTCGACCATAGGTGTAATCAATGATCTGATTCGGGAAAGCGAGAGAGCCCACCTCCAGATCGGCGATGGCGCCGACCGCGTTGACCGCGATGATATGCGTGGCGCCGGTCTGCTTGATGGCCCAGATGTTGGCGCGATAATTGATTGCATGCGGCGGAATGGCGTGCTCAACCCCATGCCTAGGCAAGAATACCACCTCTCGACCCTTGAGATTACCGAATACCAGCTCTGATGAAGGGTCGCCGTAGGGCGTATGAATGGCCTCGCGACTCGAGACCTCAAGATTCTCGAGTTGAGTCAAGCCACTGCCGCCGATTATTGCGATCGCTGTCATGAGTGCTTGCGTTCCGCGTAGATGCCGGGGGCATTACGCAGATAGCCCTTGTAATCCATGCCGTACCCGAATACGTAACGATCCGGGACTTCCAGGCCGGCAAAATCGACCTTGATCTCCTGCGTGCGAAGTCGCTTCTTTACAATGAGTACCGCTTTGTACACTTGCTTTGCGCCTTCTCGAAGAAAGGAATCTTCGATCGCGCTTACAGTGGTTCCCTCGTCAAGGATGTCATCCACTAGCAAGACGTCGCGGTTACGCGCGGGCACCTTGGGACCGACGATCCAATCGAGCTTGCCCCCATGCAATCTCTCACGGTAGCGGCTGACGTGGACGTAGTCGATCTGCAATGGAAACTGCAGCTTCGGCAAGAGTTTACCGAAAGGCACGACACCACCTTGCATGATGCAAACGACGAGTGGGTTCTTGTTCGCGAGGGCTTGCGTAATACCGGAAACCATCGAGTCGAGAGCGGCCTCAACCGCAGCCGCCTCATACAGGCAGTCTGCGTTTTGCAGAACTTCCCATGCCTCCTGTGCACTAATGGCCTTGAAGACCAAGGAGATCGCCCCTACCAGTCCAGCTAAAGCTCGAGATTCTTGAGGTACTCACGGAAGCGATCCTTGAGCTCCGGGTGCCGCAAGGCATATTCCACCGTTGCCTGCAAATAACCGAACTTGCTGCCACAGTCGTAGCGCTTACCAGTGAATTCATGGCCGAATACGGGCTCGTGCTCAAGCAAGGCGGCGATCGCGTCGGTCAATTGATACTCACCGCCCGCCCCCCTACCGATGTGCTCCAAACAGGAAAAGATGCGTGGCGTGAGAATATAGCGACCGACAATCGCCAACGTAGAGGGCGCTTGTTTGGGAGCGGGCTTCTCTACCAGCCCACGGACCTTGTACACCCCCGAACCAACCGGCTCCGCATCTATCACGCCGTAACGGTCGGTTTGCTCCCTCGGGACATTTTGTATTCCCAATACTGAATGGCCCTGTTGATTGTATACCTGCATCATTTGTTGCAATACGGTTGGCGTTGCGTCAAACAAATCATCGGCAAGGAGTACCGCGAATGGTTCGTTGCCAACCGCAGGCTTGGCGCACAGCACTGCGTGTCCCAAGCCAAGCGCTTCCGGTTGCCGGATATACGCACATGAGGCATTGCTGGGTAGGATATTTCTGACAGATTCCAGCAGCTCGGTCTTGTTTCGCCTCTCCAGGTCAGCCTCGAGTTCGTACGCTTTATCGAAATGATCCTCGATCGAACGTTTGTTTCGGCCGGTGACAAAAATCAAGTGCGTGACACCGGCGCTTAGTGCCTCCTCGGCAGCATATTGGATAAGCGGCTTGTCAACGATGGGCAACATCTCTTTCGGGCTCGCCTTGGCCACCGGCAGAAAACGCGTGCCGAGACCAGCAACTGGGAAAACAGCCTTTTTGATAACGCTCATCGTCCTAAGAGAATGGATGAGAACCAGGTCATCGGTTGGGGATAACGCCTCTTTGCGCCAGCAAGGCCAAAACCCGTTCTGCACACGGCGCTAGTGATGTATGGCCAGTGTCGAGAACCAGATCGGCGTTTTGCGGTTCTTCATAGGGAGAAGAAATGCCGGTGAAGTCAGGGATCTCCCCGGCGCGTGCCTTTTTGTATAAGCCTTTAACGTCCCTGCGTTCACAGATCTCGACGTCGCACTGACAATAGATCTCAATGAAGTCTGCCGGCGTTACCAGCTGTCGCACAAACTCCCGATCCCGTCGGAAAGGTGAGATAAACGCGGTTAGCGCAATAACGCCCGCTTCGCTAAATAGCCGTACCATTTCCCCGATTCTGCGGATGTTCTCGGCGCGGTCTTCATCTGAAAAACCCAGGTCGGCACATAAACCATGCCGTACATTGTCGCCGTCAAACACGAACGTACGACATCCCTTGTTATGCAGTGCCTCTTCTACCGTATGCGCCAAGGTGGACTTTCCGGACCCAGACAGGCCTGTAAACCACAGTGCAACGCTTTTGTGCTTATTCTGCTGCTCCCGGCGCGCACGCGTAACGGTAGCGCTATGCCATACCGTGTTTTTACCTCTCATCGATCAGCTCTAAAGACTCCGACTAGCGTCCGATAGCAGAATACTCGAAACCATCTTCGCGTAGTGTTTCCGGATCATATTGATTACGACCATCGAAAATGACGGGTGATTTCATCGTCCGTTTCATCTTTGAGAAATCTGGATGCCGGAACGGTTTCCATTCAGTAACCAGGACCAGCGCATCGACTTGTTCTAGCGCCTCATACTGATGCTTGGTCAGTTCAAGTTGGCCCTTGTCAAACCACGCCTTCGGCAATTGTGCCTGGGCCGCGGGCATCGCCACTGGATCGTAGGCCTTGACCCGAGCGCCAGCGCCGATGAGCGCCTCAAGCAACACTAACGACGGTGCCTCACGCATATCGTCGGTACCGGGCTTGAAGGCGAGGCCCCATACACCGAAACATCGACCGCCGAGGTCATCACCGAAACGCTGTACGATCTTCTCGAACAAGACTCGCTTCTGGGCGTGGTTGGTTGATCTAACTGCTTCCAGCATATTGGGCTGAAACGCTTGTTGTTTTGCCGTGTGAATCAGCGCATCGACATCTTTTGGGAAACAAGAGCCGCCATAACCACATCCGGGATAGATGAAACCATAACCAATGCGCGTGTCGGACCCTATCCCCAATCGCACGCTCTCTACATCTACGCCCATACGATCACAGAGATTTGCAATTTCGTTCATGAACGAGATTTTGGTGGCAAGCATGGCATTCGCCGCATATTTCGTCATTTCCGCGTCGCGCACACTCATGAATAACACGCGCTCCCGGGTACGCATGAACGGTGCGTAGACTTCTCGCATTATGATCTTCGCGCGTTCGCTCTCGGTACCGATGATAATGCGATCGGGGCGCATGAAATCCGCGACCGCCGCACCCTCTTTGAGGAACTCTGGATTGCTGACCACATCAAACGGGATGTTCTCGTTGCGCTCCTTAAGACAACCCGCTATAACGGCGCTCACTTGCTCAGCCGTGCCCACCGGCACCGTAGACTTATCGACAACAACGGTATACTTACTAATCTGTTGACCCAATTCACGTGCGACGCCAAGCACTTGGCTAAGATCTGCCGAACCATCCTCACGCGGGGGTGTACCCACAGCAATGAAATAGACTTCGGCCGCCGCCAGCGGGTCGGTCAACGATGTCGCAAAAGTCATTCGCCCCTCTGCGACATTGTCGCTCACCATCGCCTCGAGACCAGGCTCGTAAATGGGAATAACCCCCTCTTTCAATGCTTCAACTTTTTCATCGTCGACGTCAACGCAGACAACGTTGTTGCCCATCTCGGCAAGACAAGCGCCGGTCACAAGACCGACATAACCCGTGCCAATTATGGTAATTTTCATTTATGTTCCGTGTGTTATGAATCAGCGGTTAATTTATGCGCGTTACTTCTGGGTCGCGAGTGCCGCCGTATTCTGACTGGCGTCGTTAACTTGTGCGACCTGGATGGAATGCTCGGGCACCAATGCATATAAGCTCTTCTCCATCTTAGTTGCATCGCTAGTGCTGTTGGCCTCGTGCAGATTAGCAATCGTGCGTTCAACAATCTTCTTGTCTATGGTGCGGCTATTTGCCAGCAATATCTTAGCATGTCCTGTGTCGACCAATTTTTCGTCGCGATGAAATAACTCTTCATACAATTTCTCTCCTGCCCGTAATCCAATATAGGCAATCCCGATATCTTCATCCGGCCTTTTCCCCGACAGTAGTATCAACTGCCTCGCGAGGTATGAGATCTTGACGGGCTCGCCCATATCCAAAACAAAAATCTCACCGCCTTTGCCCATGACACTGGCCTGTAGAATAAGCTGGGTCGCCTCAGCTGCGGTCATGAAATAACGTGTGACGTTGGGATCGGTAACCGTCACCGGTCCACCGTTGGCGATTTGGGTTTGAAACAGCGGGATTACACTACCGGTCGAACCCAGCACGTTGCCGAAGCGAACCGTGATGAAGCGTGTGTGTGAGCGCCCGTGGAAATACTGGCAACATATTTCCGCTGCGCGCTTGGTGGCGCCCATTATGTTGGCCGGATTCACGGCCTTATCGCTAGAGATCAACACAAAGGTCTCACAACCGTGATCGCTAGCTAATGATGCCGCCGTCCATGTGCCAAGAACGTTGTTCCAGACCCCCGCCTCGACTTGGTTTTCTAGCAACGGCACATGCTTATAGGCGGCGGCATGAAAAACAATATCGGGTTTATACTGGGTTAGTGCACTTTCCACCGTCGTGGGCCTGCACACATCGCCCAACAGCATCACACGTTCGAGCTCTGGGAATGTTCGCGCCAGTTCAAGATCGATCGAGTACAGGTTAAATTCACTGCGTTCAAGTACCACTAATCGCGTTGGATTGAGGCCCGCGATTTGACGACATAACTCTGACCCAATTGAGCCCCCGCCGCCCGTTACCAACACCGACTTGCCGGCCAGCCCCCCACGAATTCCGCTCCAATCTAACTCCACCGCTTCTCTGCCCAGAAGGTCCTCGATATGAACGTCGCGCATTTCCTTGATGCTGACTTGCCCGCCGACCAAGTCGCCGATGCGCGGCAAGGTCCTGACAGGGACATTGCTAGTTTCGCAGGCATCTACGATCCGTCGCATCTGCTTCGACGTCGCCGAAGGCGCGGCAATCAGGGCAACATCAACCCCCAGCTTGGACACCAGTCTCGGAATTCGCCCCACACCACCGGCCACACGTATCCCGTGTATCTCTCTGCCTCGCTTGCCGACATCGTCGTCGACAAAGGCAACCGGCTGGAATTCCCTTTGCCGGTCCCTGAGCATGTCGCGCACCAGCATTTCGCCGGCGCTGCCGGCACCGATAATAAGTGCCTTCTTCCCTGGCAGCTCGTAAAGCCGCCGGTCCTTCAGCCAACGGTAGATGAAACGCGGCCCCCCCAACAAGAACACCAGCAACAGCGCGCTCAGCGGAATCACCGAACGAGGAATAAAATCCATTCGTGTAAACAGAAAGATAGCCACCGAGGACAGTGCCGTCGCGATCAGTACGGCCTGGCCGATACGTAGAAGGTCGGGGATCGAGGCAAATCGCCACACGCCACGATAAAGGCCAAAGTACAGAAAGACGCTTACGTGGATTACCAGGACGACAGGCAGCATAGCCAAAGCCTGCCCAAGATAGGGCTCCGGTATACTTTCAAGATTGAATCGCAACCAGTACGCACCGAGCCACGCGATCGGAATCATCAACACATCGTGGGTTACCGCGGCTCCGCGGCTGCGCAGTTTCGCCGCAATCTTCATCTTGTCACTAGCATCTCATGGCGCATCTCAAGCCGATGCACAATGAGCATAACCGATAGATATACCAACAACCAGCCGGCAATGACGACCCACTGACCGGCGGCGCCCAAATATCGCGCCCCCACCGCGGACAGCGCACAAAGCAACATTACGGCGTAGCCCCACAAGACAGTACGTCGATGCCCCCAACCGAGCTGCACAAACCGCTGATAGTAGTGCGACTTATGCGCTTGCCAGAATCTTTCCCGACGTAACATACGTCTGATCAACGTCACCGTCGCATCGACGATAAATGG